>Ga0302319_10003843_pt1 | contig 31080 bp, 29 predicted proteins | sample Bog_T0_2_FD_203319 | JGI IMG/M metagenome (GOLD analysis project Ga0302319, IMG submission 203319) | Peat permafrost microbial communities from Stordalen Mire near Abisko, Sweden - Bog_T0_2 | ecosystem: Environmental > Terrestrial > Soil > Wetlands > Peat | place: Sweden: Abisko, Stordalen Mire... | reverse complement strand
CGCGAGCAGGACGCGTGAAGTCTTCCGCGATCTGGAGCCTATTGCCGATCCTACGAGGCCGCTTTGAATTGATGCTCGAGAACGTTCAGAGGGACGGTCCCGGTGCGGAGAACCACATTATGAAATTCGCGCAGAGGGAGTTTCGATCTGCCGCGCAGGTCGAGCAGTTTGAGCTCGCCCATCATGTACGAACAGGCCTGACCGGGGAATACGACATAGCGCTCGATCTCGCTGGCTTCAATACCGTAATCGATGGCTTGCCGGCGGGTCCATTTTTTGGCGTGAAGACCGGTGTCAACCACCAGGCGGCGTGCACGGAACAATTCGTAATAGAGTTGGCCCAGCTGTCCTTCGAGATCGTCACCGTACCAGCCGGATTCCGACGCCAGGCGCTCAGCGTAAAGGCCCCAGCCTTCCGTCAGCGCAGAGATGCCACCGAACGCGCCGATCTGGCGGAAGCGCGGCAGGTCTTTGTTCTCCACCTGGAGGGCGATCTGGAAGTGATGGCCCGGAACCGTCTCATGATAAACAATGCTGCGCAGTCCGAACTTTGTCATGTTCTCGACACGGCGGGGAAACTGAAAGACACCGGGACGCGATCCATCGGGAGCGGGTGCATTGTAGTTGGCGGCGGCGTTGGCTTCACGGAAAGTGGGAAAAGGCTGGGCCACGATGGGCGATTTCGGGCGCACATCAAAAAGCAGCGCCGAACGTTCAAGGGCATTTTCCAGGATGCCGTCGATATCGCGCATGATCTGAATGCGGCTTTCCTGGGAGGTGGGATCCGGGTAGGCCATATCGGCCTTTAACTTCTCGATCCGATCCTTGACCGTGCCGTTGGGGCGCCCGAGGCGGCGGAGCAACGTCTCCATCTCCTTCTCGATACGAGCCACGTTTTCGAGACCGATTTCGTGGATCTGATCGGCCGTAAGATCGGTGGTGGTGTAGCGGCGCAGGAAATAAGTGTAAGCTTCCGCGCCTCCTTTGAGACGCCAGAGACCGGCATCGTTAGTGGAGAGAGGTTTCTGCGATTCGAGTAGCGCGATGGCTTCTTTCCAGACCGGATAGATCTGAGTGGCGACGATGTTGGCGGCTTCCGCCTGCAATGCCACTCGTTTCTCGGTGGGAAACTCTCTCACCGACGCTATCTTGTCGGCGAACACGGTGACGAATGGATTCTGCGCGGGCGACGGGTCGGCGAAACTCTGCATCTGTTTCAACGTGGCCTGAAGGATGAACGTGGGGGGGACGATATTCTTCGCCTGCAGCCGTTTCGATTCGGCGATCGATTCCAGCATGCGCAGACGCACCTGGCCGAGCGCCGCCACGTAGTTTTCGGCATCGCGCTCGGACCCGAGTGGATGGCGTACGGTCATGGTTTCCACGAGGCCCACGTTGGCCCCGTTCATCTGCTCGAGAGGAAACGTGTAGTCGAGGAACGGCTCTTCGCGCACGATGTTGTCGAGTTGCCACTCCATCACTTCGGCGGAGACACGCTGAAGATCAGTGAAGTTGGTGCGATCGAAACGGCGCAGTTGAGTCAGACCGAGGCGGGCGCGGCGGATGCGGTCACGTTTATCGAGAAGAGTGCGGGGAGAGAGTTGACGCTCCAGCCGGTCCTGGGCGTCATTCGTTTGTAGTCCAGCATCGGTTGTTTGTAATCCAGACTGGGTGAAGAATCGGGTGCGGGTGGCGAGTTCCGGATCATGGCGCACCCAATCGGCGGTGAAGGACGCGAAAAAATCGTCGATGGCGCCTGGGCCAAGGTTAGTAGTGGGTTGAGCGGGAGCGGAGTCAGAGAAAGTTACGACGCCTGCGGCAGCGGTAGCCGACGCCAGAAAATCTCTGCGGGAAAGCATGTCCCAGTATAAAGGGGTTTAAACAGAGCGAAAAGACCGCTCAGACGTGCAGTTCGACCCAACCGGGCAGCGTCGCGGGACGGTTCTTCAGGAACACAACGCGCCGCGTTTTGGGGAAAGGAAGTCCCGACTGAATGGCTCGCTGATAGTAGGGCAGGGCGCCGAGCAGCTTGCGGTAGTCGGCGTCGTCGGCACCGGTGGCGGCGGATTTACTGGCGAAGCCGGCGCCCCATCCTAGAGCTACCAGACAGCCGCCTTCGGCGCGGACGGATTCGAGTTTTTTGCCGAGTTCGGAGACCGAGGAAGCCAGCGCTTCGAGGCCGGTCCACTGGGCGTATTGGGCGTGCAGTTCGAGTTGCTTCTGAGCGTAGCGGTTGGCGGCGTCGAAAAGCCGCGTGCGCGTCATAGGTCCGCTCCAACGCAGAGTTTGACGGACGGGCTCTTCGTTGAGAAAAGCGTGTTCCATCCAATCGCCTTCAAAAGTGGTGCCAGGCGCGGCCATCTCGGCAAAGCAGGGCGTGCTGTCTTCCGGGCGTTTGGCGTCTACGGGGCCACGGCCAGCTTGTTTCCAGCCGAGGGCGTATTGTTGCGGACCGCGTGCGATTAAAGTCGCCAGCCGCAGCAGGTAGACACGGAAGGTATCGCGCGAGGGATGGTTCGAATCCGAAACGGCGAGCCAGCGCATGCGATCGGAACCGCCGGATCCCGCAGCCTGATTTTCCAGCGCCTCGGCGGGCTTGCGGGGCGTGCGTTCGGTGGGCAACTTGTTCGCGAGATCGCGGACGGCGGCTGGCTTGAGGTGCGCGTAGATCCACGCAGTGCGCAGAGCGCCTTTCAGTGCGGCGCCGGGCAGGAAGGGTCCACGGCCGGAAGCAGAGAAGGTGGGGATGGCGAGATCCTGGGCGGAGGCTCGTTCCCAATACGGTGTATAGGCGGCATCTTCAAACGGGATTCGACGGCCGGCGAAGTTTTGTGCGAAGCCTCCCCAGGAAGCGAAGTCAAGCTTGGTGGCCTTTTGCAACTGAGCCAGGTAGCCTTCAAGGCGCGGACCTTTGGAGAGCAGCCGGAAGATGCGGTTCTGATCCAGAACGTTGACCTGATCGCGCCAGACCATGTAGTCGATGGGGGCGAGCTTATTGCCGTCGCCGACGAGGGTGGGGGTGAGGACGGTAGCCCGGTATCTCATTGAGCTCATAATTCGACTTCCTGCGGCAGTGGCACGGCGAGTGCGAAGCCGGATCGCCATGTGGGGTGGGCAAAGCCGTCGGGCGCCACATCGACGGCGCGGCCACGGAGTTCCGGGGCCATGACGATGGAGCCTTCTTCGATCATGCGGACGCGTTTCTTTCGGACGGCGCCGGCTGGGCTGTCGGTCCAGCCGCCGCGCGTGACGGCGGAGTAATCGCCGCGCGACCAATCGACGGCGTCTTCGGAGTGAGGCGAATAGAGTGACAGCAGCCACCAGGCTCCGGAGTGCGCGGGTCCTGCGAACAGGCCGGAAGCATCACTGAACTGAGGTTCGGCGGCGCGTCCCCACCCGAGGGAGCGCTCGCCGCCAAATCCGGAATCGGCGAGGAGGCGCAGGGCAGATTTCACGCGCGGCTCCCACATGGCGTTGTCAGAATCGCGAAAATCGGCGAGACCCCAGAGGGCGGCGCCGGGTTCGAATTCGAGGCTGGCAGTGCGATGTGGTTCGGTGTTGCCGGTGAGCCGATCGACGGCGGCGGCGGAACGGATAGCGACTTCGAAGGGCGGCGCGGCACCGGCGGGAAGCAGGCAGGCGCTGGCTCCATCGACAGTCCAATTGGATTCGCTGGCGATGCCGTTGCGCGCGACTTCGAGTGGAACCAGACGGGCGCCTTCGGCGTGAAGTTTGCCGGAGCCCGACGGAGGCCAGGCGGTACGCGGCGGCGGAACGAGGCGCACGCCACCTGCTACCGGGAACAGAGAACTGAAGCGAACTGCCGAAGTGCCCGGATTGAGCGCAGTGGCGGTGAGCCATTCGTCGAGCCAGCCGAGCGACTTCATGGCATGGGTGACGGCGGAATAGAGCGCGTCGCTGTGATAGACAGCGTCGACGCGATCGCGCTCACCGGCGTGATGACCGGCGCGCCACGGCCCGGTGGGCTGCAGGCGTATTTCGAGCAGGCTCATGAGTGGGACGAAACAGGCATTAGGCTGCCAGCGAATCGCCGAGTTCCTGAACTTTGGTCTGTAAGCCGGCGAGATCGGCGCCGGAGGAAATTTCACGTTCCGGTGCGCCGGTCGTGTAATAGTCCTTCGAACGCCAGCTCAGTTTGAGATTGTCGAAGCGGACACGGCCACTGCCGCGCGAACCACCGCCGCCCAGGGTATCGTCCTCCAGCAGCCGCAACCCGGTGACTACCAGAGGTACCAGCGCGCTGTCTTCGGCGCAGAGAATATCCAGCACCATGCGGATGCGAAAACGGGCCCCGGCGGGCACGCGTTCGAGAGTGCGCGGATTGGCCTGCGAGGTAATGCGATCGATCGCGTTCTCGCTTTTCACTTCAGTGAGTTCGTCGTCGAGGGTTTCACGCATCTGCGGAGTAATGCTTTCGGCGATGAGCGGTGCGTCGAATACGCTGAGCCGCGCGGGCGTGGCATGGTTGCTCTCGGTGTCGCCGCCGCCGACCTTCTCCATGCGGCCCGGACTGCGGCCGAAGAGGATGCAGATCTCATCGTCAGGGCGGTCGCTCTGATGAATGCGAACCTCCTGGCCTTTGCGTTTCGAGATGAAGACGAGTTCGGAGGGAACGGCCATGCCGGTCGACTGCTCGAGCAACGCGCGAACGCGGCCGCGGAGGGTGCTGCCAGGCACGTAGGGGCGTCCATGGGCGTCTTTCACCACGGGATTATCGGCGCCGCCGATTTCGAGCGAGCCTTTGCCCGCGCCGACGTGCAGGCCGGTTTCGCAGTGCATGTCGCCTTCGAGAATCAACTTGCCGATCAGCTTCAGTTCAGTTTGTGCAGTGTGAGCGCTCATGGTTTTACTCGTTGTAAGCAACAATGGCTTCGAAAAGATCGCGGAACCGTTCGTAGCCGCGCGCTTCATTCTTGCGCGTGACTTGAAGCAGCAGGCGTTCCAGTTGATCGAGACTACGGAGTCCGTGACGCGCGATGGTGTAGGCGAGACGGGCGCGCAGCATCACGAACTCGTGCTGGCGCTCATTCTCGGGCGCGCGAGTGGCGCGGCGTACGGCGTTGTAGAGACGGCGGAGCTGGCTGCGCGTGCCGGAATCGAGATCGCGCATGCGGCTGACGACGACGTGAGCCTGGTTGTCGAGATAGAGGCTGTCGGCGATCAGCTTTTCGAGTTCGATCTCGGGCGGGCCATCGAAACGGCGCTCGCCGCCGGGACGGCCACCGCGATCACCACCCCGGTCGCCACCGCGATCACCACGATCACCGCCGCGACCGCCACCTCTATCACCACCGCCACGGTCACCACCGGGGCCACGACCACCACCTCTGTCACCGCCCTCGCGGGGGGGACGGTTTTCGCGCGGCGGACGATTTGCTTGTTGGGGAGACTGCTCTTCAGCCATTTGCTCTTTCCGATCTTAATGTCTTCAGTTGGAATCTTCGGCGAGTCTTGCCCATTCGAGGGCCAGCAGACCTTCGGGGCGTAGTTTCAGAGTGCCGCGGCCGCGCCGGCCAGCGACTTCTTTCATCAGATGGGCACGGAGTTTCTGGAATTCACGTTCACGACGATTCGCCACGCGCGTGAAGCGGCGGGAGAAGCGCGCGGCACGGGCGAGCAGACGATCCTCATCCATGCGCTCCGGCGCTTCCACCTTCCTATACAAGTTGCGAAGTTGGGCGAGGAACTGACGTCCGCCGCGGAACTCTTCGTGCAGACGCATAATGGCGTCTTTCAATTCAGCCGCGTCGTTGAGTTGCTTCCATTCGAGGACGCGGCCGAGGATATGCAGACAATCTTTGTCGGCGGCGCGGGCGATCTCAAGATTACGGGCGCAGGCTTCGAAGGTATGGGCCAGAGAATCGCCGGGTTCCGCGATGGCCATGGCCATGGTAATGGTGCGCGCCTCGGCGCCGGGCAGATCTTTGAGCTGTTCCTGAGCGAACCGTGCGAACACGCGCTGTAATTCGATAGCGAAGGCAGTCAGCGCATCCCAGGAGCCGCAGACGGCGAAATCCGCGCGGCCGGAGTGAAGTACGGTGACGCGCTGAAAGTAGTCAGCCTGAGAGCACAGTAGTTCGATTTCGCCCGACAGGAACTGTTTATAGAGAGTGGAGAAGTGGACGTGCTCTTCGACGCTCTGCAGGCGGCGCATGCGGGTGGCGAAGTCGTCGATTTCACCGCGCAGGACGCCCCAGAGTTTCTGTCCGTGGGCACGGCGAGCGAGGTCGCGAACGGAGGCGGCGGAATCTCCGCTGCGGGCGGCGTGGCGGGCAATCGCAATATCGCCTTGAGTGCCGACCGTCCATGTCAGATCGCTGCTTGATCCAACCGAAGGGCCACCGGCGGCAGACGATTCGATCAGAGCGGGAAGTTCCAGGTTCCAGCGGATGGCCGGGGCTTCCTGAAGATTACGCGGAATCAGATCCTGTCCGGAGCCGGTGAGGGCGAAGGGTTCGAAGAAGTCAGGGCTGGAAACAGGCGGCCGGGAAGCTGTCAGCAGACCTTCCTGCAGGCGCTTACGGACGATGGTCCAATCGCCGAGATTTTCCGTGGTGGACCAGGCGAGGCGAACGATGCTGTTAGTGATGCGCGACAGCGCTGCGGATACGCGGTCGAGAAATTCACCGGCGGTAGCGGCACGGGCCTGGTCGGGCAATATGAGGAGGAAGCGGTCACTGCCGGAGGAGCCGAGCATCAGGGAAGGCAGCGCCAGTTCGGCGAGTAAGGCTCGGGGTATAGCTTCGCCCACGAGCGCCAACCATGTGGAGCGGGCTTCAAAGGCACGATTATCGCGGTCGGCGGGCGATGCGAGGAGAAAATCCCCGGCGCCCAACAGCCTGCCTTGTAGCAGGATTTGCGCTGACATGCGTAGTCTTTCGATAGGCTATCACGCAGGGTCAGGCACAGAGGTTCAGGCATAATGACAAGGCACAGAGATCAGGCACAAAAGCGGTAAGCTGAATGGGCGCTATGAAGAAGACACTCATGTGGGCGGTCGGAATTTTTCTTGTGATCCAGTTGGTGCCTTTTGGACACACGCATACGAACCCGCCCGTGACGGGCGAACCGCAGTGGGATTCGCAGCTCACCAGCGACCTGGTGCACCGGGCTTGCTACAACTGCCATAGCAATCAGACGACGTGGCCCTGGTATTCGAACATCGCGCCGGTCTCCTGGTTGACACAGCGCGATGTGAACGGCGGGCGCCGGCATTTGAATTTCACGGAATGGAATCAGACGCAGAAGCATGCCAAAGACGTGGCGGCGGAAGTGAAATCGGGCGATATGCCGCCGTGGTTCTATCTGCCGATGCACCCGGAGGCAAAGCTCACGGATCAGGATCGGCTGGCGCTGATTGCAGGGGCGGCGAAGACGCTGGGTCCGCAGGAAGAGAAGCAGGAGAAGCACTAAAAAGAATAAGGGCAGACCGAATGGTCTGCCCTGTGTAACTGAATGTTGAGTCGGGCTTAGTGGGCTCGGTCGATTTCCGGCTGCACGGCCATCTCGACGCCGGCGGGCGCCATGGTCAGAGCTACCAGTTCGCGTTCGAGGGCGATACGCAGCACTTCATCCATATGCTCGACGAAGTGGAGCTTCATGACATTGCGAATTAACTCGGGGATATCCGGAAGGTCCTTCTGATTGTCTTTCGGGATGATCACTTCGTTAATGCCGTGGCGATGAGCGGCCAGCAGTTTCTCTTTGAGGCCGCCGATGGGTAGTACGTTACCGCGCAGCGTGATCTCGCCAGTCATGGCGATATCGCCGCGCACCGGAATTTTGGTGAGGGCGCTGCAGATGGTGGTAGCGAGCGTGATGCCGGCAGACGGACCGTCCTTCGGGATGGCGCCTTCCGGAATGTGCAGGTGGACGTCAAGGTTGCGATAGAAGTCGCGGGGGAGCCCTAAGGTGAGGGCGCGCGAACGGATGTAACTAAAGGCGGCCTGAGCGGATTCCTGCATCACGTCGCCCAGCTTGCCGGTGACGGTGAGCTTGCCTTTGCCTTCCATCAGAATGCATTCCGTAGTCAGAATCTGGCCACCGACTTCGGTCCACGCAAGGCCTGTAGTAGCGCCGATTTCATTCTTCTTCTGCGTAGTAAGGTCGCGGAATTTGGTGGGGCCGAGCAGTTCGGTCACCTTGGCGGCGTTGATGACGGCTTTGTCTCTCTTCTCGGGATCCAGTCCGCCGCCGACGATCTTGCGAACGATTTTGCGGGCCACGTTACCGATCTCGCGCTCGAGGTTACGGACGCCGGATTCGCGCGTATAGAACTGGATCAGGCTGGTGAGCCCATCTTCTTTGAACTCGATCTGCTCGTCAAGCAATCCGGCCGCATCCATCTGTTTGCGGACGAGGAAGCGCTTGGCGATTTCGAGCTTCTCGAGTTCCGTATAACCGGAGAGCCGGATGACTTCCATGCGGTCCTGCAGGGCTGCCGGAATGGTATGGAGTACGTTGGCCGTGGCGATGAAGAAGACCTGCGACAGGTCATATTCGACGTCGAGGTAATGATCGACGAACATGTAGTTCTGTTCGGGATCCAGCACTTCGAGCAGCGCTGAAGAGGGGTCGCCGCGGAAATCGGTCGACATCTTGTCGATTTCGTCGAGCATGAAGACCGGGTTCTTGGTGCCCGCCTTCTTCATCATCTGAATGATCTGGCCGGGCAGCGCGCCGATGTAGGTACGGCGGTGGCCGCGGATCTCCGCATCATCGCGCACGCCGCCGAGCGACATACGGACGAACTTGCGGCCGGTAGCTTTCGCGATCGACATGCCGAGCGAAGTTTTGCCGACGCCGGGAGGTCCGACGAACAGCAGGATGGAGCCTTTCGGATTTTTCACCATGCGGCGCACGGCGAGGAATTCCAGAATGCGCTCTTTGATTTTCTCGAGACCGTAGTGATCCGATTCGAGGACTTCTTCGGCGAATTTGAGCTCGCGAATTTCCTTCGATTTTTTCTTCCACGGCACAGCGAGAAGCCAATCGAGGTAGTTACGCGATACGGTCGATTCGGCGGACATGGGCGGCATGTTCTCGAGACGCTTCAGCTCGGCGAGAGCTTTCTCCAGCGCGTCTTTGGTCATGCCCGCGGTCTCAATGCGCTTCTTCAGCTCATCGATCTCGCTCTTTTCGCCGCGGCCCAATTCCTTCTGGATGGCCTTGATCTTCTCGTTGAGGTAATACTCTTTTTGCGCCTTCTCCATCTGGCGCTTAACGCGGCCCTGGATGGTGCGGTCGACGTTGAGCTTCTCGATTTCGATGTCGAGCATTTCGGCGACGCGCGTAAGGCGATCGATCGGATCGAAGATTTCGAGCAGTTCCTGTTTCTCCTCGATGGTGAGCTGGAGGTTGGCGCCCACAGTGTCGGCCAGCTTGCCCGCGTCGTCGACGCGAATCGCGGCCACCATGGTTTCGTAATTCAGGTTCTGACTGAGCTTGACGTACTGCTCAAAGAGAGATGTGACGCGGGTGGTGAGGGCTTCGAGTTGCGTGCCGGCTTCCACTTTGAAATTGAAGGTGCGGACCACGGCGCGGAAGAAGCCTTCGTCGTCGGTCACCGAGACTACTTTGGCGCGTTCTACTCCTTCGACTAGAACTTTGATGTTGCCGTCCGGCAGCTTCAGGCTCTGGACGATGTTGACGACGCAGCCGACGCTGAAGATCTCAGCGGGCGTAGGTTCGTCGATCGAGGCGTCGTGCTGAGTGGCGAGGAAAATCTTCCGGTCGCCCGCCATGGCATCTTCGAGCGCGCGGACGCTGGATTCGCGGCCGACGACGAAGGGCGTCATCATGTACGGGAAAATAACGACGTCCCGAATGGGCATCATCGGTAGGCGTCTGGTGTCGGATTTTTCTTTCGATGTGAGCATGGCCGGAGATGGATTGAATTTGTTTTTTGGCAGTGAAAATCGAATAAGCGACTCCCACCGCCGTTGGAGTACGCCCGAATATCCTGTCCCTTTGATTCTTATTGTACGGCGAAGGGTTCAGCAAGCGCTGCCGTCCAATTTCGCTTATTGCTTCATGCCTGGTTTTTGCGTGCCGCGAAGACTAAGGAAGTTGATTTCACTCCTGAAGAGGTGATGCAGTTTTCCTGTCTCGCGCTAACAAGGCCAGGCGAAACCGCCTACCCCACCACGGAGATTGGGATGTTTAGCGCAGGCTCGCCAGAAATTAGCCGGCTTTTTCGAGCAGCGTCAGACTGATTTTCTGCGACAGAACCATCTCGCGCGTCACCTGGAATTCCTTGACCTTCTTGTATGAAGGCAGGAAGTACATCAGGTCGAGCATCAGGTCTTCGAGAATCATGCGCAGGCCGCGCGCGCCGACTTTACGTTCAAGGGCGAGCGATGCCACGGCATCGAGAGCGTCTTCGGAGAAACGCAGCCGCACGTTCTCATATTCAAAGAGCCGCTGGTACTGCTTGATGATGGCGTTCTTGGGACGCGACAGAATCTGAATGAGCGCGGATTTGTCGAGATCTTCCAGCGTCGCCACTACGGGCATGCGGCCGATGAATTCGGGGATGAAGCCGTATTTGATCAGATCCTGTGGCTGAAGCAGCCGGAGCAGATCGACATCGCGGCGATCGCTGATGCCGATGGTTTTGGGAGCCGACTGCTCGCGCATCGCATCTTCCGGGAGGAAGCCCATGGACTTCCTGCCCACGCGCCGGCCGATAATTTTTTCGAGACCGACGAACGCGCCGCCGCAGATGAACAGGATATTCGTCGTATCCACGGGAGTAAATTCCTGATGCGGATGCTTGCGGCCACCCTGCGGAGGTACGTTGGCGACGGTGCCTTCCAGAATCTTGAGCAGGGCCTGCTGGACGCCTTCACCGGAAACGTCGCGGGTGATGGACGGATTTTCGTCCTTGCGGCAAATCTTGTCGATTTCGTCGATGTAAATGATGCCCTGCTGACAGCGGTTTACATCGCCGTCGGCGGCCTGAAGCAGTTTCAGGATGATGTTTTCGACGTCCTCGCCTACATAGCCGGCTTCCGTGAGGGTAGTGGCATCCACAATGGCAAATGGCACGTCGAGCACACGCGCCAGAGTCTGCGCCATCAACGTCTTGCCGGTTCCCGTAGGGCCGATCAGAAGGATGTTCGACTTGGCCAGTTCAATCTCGGAGTTCCGCATCCGGTTCATATGGATGCGTTTCGAGTGGTTATAAACGGCCACGGCCAGCTTGCGCTTGGTAGGCTCCTGGCCGATTACATATTGATCCAGAAAGTCTTTGATTTCGAGAGGCTTGGGAATTTTGTGCGGCCCCGCGGCGGCAGGCTCGGGCTTGTCATCTTCCAGAATGGAATTGCAGACAGCAATGCATTCGTCGCAGATGTAGGCCCGGGCGTAATCGCTCGGGGAGGAAATCAGTTTCCCAACAACATCCTGACTTTTATGGCAGAAGGAACATCGAAGAGTGTCATCGGTGCCAGCGCGCTTCAATAGGATCTCCTTCTTCCGTGACTCCTGGACTGGAGGTGCTTCGAGTTCACCGGGATGTTTCCATTATCACCCGAGATTCGGCTGGAGGCAATGGGGTTGAAACATCACCCCTGTTTTGTGTGATTTCCCGCCGACAACTATTTTCCGGGGACGGGCCGGGGGACGTGCAGCGTCATGAGCACCACCGTGCCGTTAATAGCGCTAAACCAGTGAGGAGTGCCCTCGGGGACGATGATGAAGTCGCCTTTGGCCACCTCGCGCGCGATGCCGCCTTCAATGCCGGTGCCGTTCAGATTCTCCGCATTGGTCCGCTTTTCCTCTTTCAGCTTGCCGCCTGTAACCATGGTGGCCGAGCCTTCGATCACATAAAACATCTCCGCTTCTTTCTCGTGAACCGCGGCGGGGCCGACGGAGGTGCGGTATTCGAGGTTCGCGTTGTATGGCGCGAGTTGCAGAATGCGTTCCGAAACCAGGGCCTGGCCTTCTTTGTGTTCGGCTCTGGCCTTTGCAATCAACGCCGTGACATCTGCTGAGGAGGCGAAGGTTTTGACGGCGTCCGGGGCCGGTTGCTGAGCCAGGCCGACGGTGGCCGCCATGCAAAGTAGTACTGGAAAGGAGGGAAGGGCGCGCATAGAATCTCCGAATACTACCATGAAAATCCGGTGGTCCGGCTCGCTTACCAAGGAAAGACAGGATCGATCCCCGGCTTGTAAATCCGCGTAATTGTTTGTTTCTCTTTCCGTGAGTTTGACTTTCTGCTGATATTCTTCGGCTGACATCCTGTGGTGTCGGCATCATTAACACCAGAATTGAGCCGGGAGGCTGATGAACAAAATGAATTTCAAGCTGTGGACCATCCTGAGCGCGGCGGCTCTGATGACGCCGTTCGCCGTGGGAGTTATCGAGGCGCAGGTGCCCCCCGATATTGAGGCAAAACTCAAGGAGATCGGCCAGATTGTGGACCCGGCCTGCACCGCGAAATTGTACCGGCCGCTTATGCCGGCGAATGACGTGAACAGCAAGGTTACGCCACTTTATCCGGGGATCGCGATTGCTCGCGACGTGTCGTTTGGGCCTGATCCGAAAGATGTGGTGGACGTGTTCAGCGCGGACAAGGGTGGCGGCAACCGCGCGGTCATTATGTATGTCCCGGGTGGCGGCGGCAACAAAACTGAGCAGCAAGACAAAGAAGCCAACGCGTTCTATGACAACATCGGCCGCTGGGGCACGAAAAATGGCATGGTCGTGGTGTTGATGCAGCGGCATCCCAGCCCGGGTTTCGACGGTCCGGCCAAGGATGTTTCGCTGGCGATTCAGTGGATACAGAACAACATCGCGAAGTATAAAGGCAATCCCGACCGCATATTCACGTGGGCCCAATCGGCAGGCAACGGACCGCTGGGTACTTATCTTGGACGGCCTGAAGTCTGGGGTCCGAAGGGTGTGGGCGTGAAAGGTGCGATTCTCATGTCGGGAAATTGGAATGTAGCGCCGCTCGAGATTCCCGGCGCGGGCCGCGGACCTGGTGGCCCCGGCGGTCCCGGTGATTTTGCCAGCGCGGGAAAGACTTGTGGAGCGGGCGGGCCCGGCGCGGGTGACGGTGCTATTGCCGGACCTTCGGGTATGACGCCGGGTGGAGGCGGTGGATTCGGCGGGCCAGGTGGACCTGGAGGACCAGGTGGGCCAGGCGGACGGGGCGGGCGCGGCGGCCGTGGTCCGGTCGATCCGGCGGTGCAACTTGCACAGTCGACTTTGCCCGAATATAAGAAGTCGCCGGTGAAGTTCCTGTTTGTCTCGGCGGAGCTCGATCCGGGCATCGACGGCAAGATGGGCGCCTTCTATCAGACGCTGCACGATGAAATGTGCAAAGGCGGCGCGGATCATTGTCCTGAGATGCTGTTTGAAAAGGGCGAGAGCCATATGTCGGAAGTATTCTCGATCGGCACGCCGGATAAGACCGTGTCGGGTCCGGTGCTGGCGTTCATCAAAAAGACGAAGTAGATCCGCTGTTCCAACCCGGGGGCTGTTCACGGTGAACGGCTCCCGGCTCCTTAAAACCATGTAATTTCTTGCGCTCGACCCCTGTTTTCTTTTTTTCTCCTGATATCATTTCTCCTGATATCTCTCCTGATATCCTTGTCAGCTGTCAGCATGTCAACTGTCAGCATGATGACAACAGTAAGCCGGGAGGCTGGAAGAACATAATGAACTTGAAGCTGTGGACCATGTTGGGCGCGGCGGCTCTGATGACGCCGCTCGCCGTGGGAATTGCCCAGGCGCAGGTGCCGCCTGACATCGAAGTCAAACTGAAGGCGATCGGCCAGATCGTCGATCCGGCATGCACGGCCAAGATTTACCGGTCGCTGATGCCTGCTAACGATATCCGAAGCAGCGCCAATCCGCTGTATCCGGGAGTAACGATTTCCCGCGACGTGTCGTTTGGGTCTGACCCGAAAGACGTCGTCGACATTTTTGTGGGTGAAAAAGGCGGTAACGCCCGCCCCGTTCTGATGTTCGTGCCCGGCGGCGCAGGCAACAAGATCGAGCTGCAGGACGTGGAAGCCAACGCGTTTTACGACAACATCGGACGCTGGGGTACGAAGAACGGCATGACCGTGGTCCTGATGCAGCGGCACCCGGGCAAGACCTGGGACGATCCGGCCAAAGACGTTTCCTCCATGATTCAGTGGGTGGAAGCCAACATTTCGAAGTACAAAGGCAACCCCGATCGCATGTTTGCCTGGGCACAGTCGGCGGGCAATGGTCCGCTGGGCACCTATGTGGGACGGCCTGAACTTTATGGACCGAAAGGCGTAGGCATCAAAGGCGTGATCTTCATGTCCGGCCAGTGGAATATCGCTCCGGTTATGGTTCCGGGTGCGGGTGGACGCGGCGGTCCTGGCGGTCCTGGCGGAGCTCCGGCGGCCAATGGTCCGGGCAGCACTTGTGGTGGTGGTGCACAGAATTCGGCGGATGGTTTCCTGCCCGGTCGTACCGTCGGTCAGCCCGGCGGTCCGAACGCACCTCAGGGTGGCGGACGCGGTCGCGGTCCGGTGGATCCGGCGGTTCAGCTCACGCAGTCTACTCTTCCCGGTTACAAAGCTTCCAATGTGAAGATTATGCTGGCGTCGGCGGAACTGGATCCTGGTATTGACGGCAAGATGAGTGCTTTCAATCAGACCTTTCACGACGAACTCTGCAAACTCGGTAAAGATCACTGCCCGGAATTGCTGTTCGAGAAGGGCGAGAGCCATATGTCCGAAGTTTTCTCGATCGATACGAACGACAAAGTTGTCTCGGGTCCGATCCTGGCCTTCATCAAGAAGACCAAATAAGCGGTAAAGGACAGCGGGAGCGGAAATTCCGTTCTCGCTGCCCGGGTTTATATTGGTTTTGTTTTTATAGATTTAGCAACGTCACATGCCCGTCACAAACCGTCACATTACCCCATGCGGCTCATGTTTTAACAGTGCGAGTGATAATTTGTTGATCGGGAAGTACTCCCCAAACGGTTCGAGAATTCTAGGAGAAAGATAAAGATATGAAGCGTATTCTGTTCGCGCTGGTCCTGATGGGTGCCACTATGGCTGCCATCCCGGCTTATGCTCATCATTCGTTTGCAGCAACGTATTTCGAAGATAAAACCATCACGATCAAAGGCAAGCTCGTTCAGTTCATGTTCCGTAACCCGCACTCATTCGTGCACGTAGAAGCACCGGATGACGGCGGCAAGATGGAAACCTGGGCGATCGAGTGGGGCGGCGGCGGACAGCTGGCGCGTGAAGGTGTCAACCGTGACACCCTGAAGCCGGGCGATGAAGTAACCATCACTGGCAACCCCGGCCGTAACCCGGAAGATCACCGCATCCGTATGCGCAGCATCGAGCGGCCTTCGGACGGCTTCAAGTGGAGCGGCGTAGTTCAGTAAGCTGTTTCATTCGGTAATACAGGAAACAATCGGGGGCCTTCGGGTCCCCGATTTGCATTTGTGGACCGCGAGTGGTATTGATGCTGATATTCTGGGAAGTCTCTCGGGGGATTCAATCATGAAAAATGTTGTTTTAGAAGGCGCTCTCAAAGGAACGATCCTCACGCTGCTGGCAGCGGGGACTATGCTGGCGCAGCAGGCGGTTCCCACGCCCGGTTGCAGTGCGACACCGGCGCAGCTCGCAGCGAACAGGAAGGCCGCGATGGGATTTTTCGCTCCGGGCGGAACTCTCGAAGACAAGAGCAATCTCATCGGGAATGGCTACATTCAGCACAACCCGGCCATAAAGAAGGCCGGTGAAGAGGCTCACGTTAGTGACTTCGATCAGATCCATACTGTGCTTCAACGGCTGTTTGGCCCCGGTGGTCAGCTGGCTGGGGGAGGCCGCGGACGCGGCGCCGGTCCTCAACCGCCCGCCGGCAATCAGTTTGAAGTAGTCACGGCCGAGTGCGACATCGTGACAATGATCCACAAACAGTATCGGCAGGATCCTACGGCGGAACCGGGGAAATTCTACGAGGTTTTCACTTTCGATACGTTCCGGGTCAAAGACGGCAAAGTCATCGAGCATTGGGATAACGCCGTAATCAATCCACCCGCTCCCGCTGCCGCGCGCGCTCAGTAGACAGCCTCATCCCTCAGTCATGCGGGGACCAGCAGTTTTCGGGTTACTCCTCCTCGCCGAGCTTGTAGCGAGCGGCCAAGGCCAGAAGAGATTGCCTCGGAAAGTGCCTGCGATCGCCAAGCCAGAATGTGCTAAGGGCGCGATCTGCTTTTCCGGCGAGGTCCGGGTAGGGGAGGAGTATTGGAAAACTCTCAATGCCAATCTGGATTTCGTACTTCGTGTCCCCGGGGGCATAGATGTCGTTTCGAGGCGCCCTGAAAAAAGTTGCGAACTATCTCTCTGGATCGCCAACCCGCCATTGATGGCTCACCATGACACCGAAATCGACGCAGGATACGAGTGGACGGCTGAGGACGAAGTAGCGGCGTCCCTGCGGGAATTCAATATCGTAGAAGACTGTCAGCAATTCCAAACCTTGTACGACCTCGTGTATGACTCGGCCAAAAGCGACCCTACAAAATATCTTCAAAGCCTTAAAGACCTGAAGGGATACGGTCGTCTATGGATCACCGGTTCGAGAGTGACCCACTCGAACGACGGCGACAAGGGAAAAGGCGCAATTGAATGGTTGAAATTCAGCGTCGAGATTAAGCTTTCGAACTGAAGTAGATTAAGGCCTCTTAGGTGATGTTCGCACTTGGCGTGCGTCGGTGCTAAACCCGGCGTGGCATTGGCGAGATCAATCCTCGCTTGTCGGCAAGCGTTACCAATTTCCCTGCTGACCCCCGGTTCATAGGCTCTCGGCACAACGCCAATGAGTCATGTTCCGGTCACAAACCGTCCTCATGCGGTTGATGTTTTATCAGGGCGATTGCCATCGAGTGGGGCGGCGGCGGACAGCTGGCGCTTAAAGGTGTCAACCGTGACACCCTGAAGCCGGGCGATGAAGTCGCCATCACGGGCAACCCCGGCCGCAACCCCGAAGATCACCGCATCCGTATGCGCAGAATCGAGCGGCCCGCGGACGGATTCACTTGGGACGGCATCGTTCAGTAAGACACTTACTTCGGTAACGCAGGAAATGAATCGGGGTCTTCCGGGTCCCCGATTTCCATTTAAAGTAGAGAAGTGCCTACCTACAACCTGAAAGTGAATGGGCGAGCGGTCAAAGCCGATTCATGGGACCCCGCGCAGCCACTGCTCTACGTACTTCGCAACCAGCTCAATCTGCATGGGCCGAAATTCGGCTGTGGACTCGGGCAGTGTGGCGCGTGCACGGTAATCCTCGACGGGCGCGCGGTTCGCTCCTGCGTTACGCCGGTAAGTCAGGCGGCCGGACACAGCATCACGACCATCGAAGCGCTCGGAACTCCTGAGCAACCGGACCGCGTTCAGGCCGCGTTCATCGCCGAGCAAGCCGCGCAGTGCGGCTACTGCACCAATGGAATGGTGATGGCGACGCATGCTTTGCTGGAGCGCAATCCCGGGCCAACTACTGAGCAGGCCAAACAAGCGCTGGCGGGCAACCTCTGTCGCTGCGGCACGCACACGCGGATTCTGAACGCGGTCATGCGAGCCGCACAAGCGCCCGCGACGAAGGCGTAAAGGAGATGCCCATGGAAAATCTCACTTTGATTTCTCGTCGCGGTCTTCTCAAGGGCGGAGGCGCCATTATTGTCGGGTTCGCGCTGGGGGCTACGCTGCCGAAAAGGGCGACAGCGCAGACTCCCGGCTCCCCTGACATCAGCCACGCCGATATCACGCAGGTCGATAGCTTCCTGGCCATCCACCCCGACGGCACTGTAACTGTCTTCACCAGTCGCGTCGATGTCGGCACCGGTCTCCGCATTTCGAATCCTCAAATGGTTGCCGAAGAACTCGGCGTGCCTGTAGCACGCATCACCGTGATCGAAGGCGACACGTCGACGACTCCGAACCATGGGGGAACCGGCGGCAGCAGCGGCACTCCGCGAGGTGGCACGGATCTGCGTCAGGTAGCCGCGACCGCTCGCCAGGCTTTACTTGGGTTAGCTGCCGCCCAACTGAAGCGGCCCGCCTCGGAACTCATCATTGATGGCGGCGACGTCCGGCCAGCAGCCGGGGGACCGAGTGTATCCATCGCGTCGCTGATCGGCGGACGCCGTTTCGAACTGAAGATCGATCCCAAAGCGCCGCTGAAAGACCCGAGCCTGTACACGCAGGTTGGCAAATCGGTCCCACGCCCTGACGTTCCCGCGAAATGCACCGGCCGCTATGAATACGTGCAGAACGTGGTCGTTCCCGGTATGTTGCACGGACGTGTCATCCGTCCGCCCGCATTCGGCGCCAAACTCACGTCGGTGGATGAGGCGTCCATCAAAGCCATCCCCAACGTAAAGGTAATCCGCATCGAAAGTTTCCTCGGCGTTGTCGCGCCCGATGAGTGGGCCGCGATCCGCGCAGCCCGTGAATTGAAGACCACATGGAGCGATTGGCAGGGTCTGCCCGGCAGCGAGCAACTCGAACGCTACGTCCGAACCACCGCGGTCGATCACGATCAGACCGTCTCCACGAAAGGCGACACCGCCGCGGGCCTCAACGCGGGCGCGAAGAAACTCGAAGCCTCGTATTGGTGGCCGAACCAGAGCCACGCCTCGCTCGGACCCTCCTGCTCCGTCGCCGATGTTCAGGCCGACAGCGCCACGGTCTGGTCCGCCACTCAAGGTCCGCACGGCTTGCGAGACGTACTTGCCCAGTTGTTCGGCATGGCGCCACGGAAAGTCCGCGTAATCTTCCGTGAAGGCTCAGGCTCTTACGGATCGAACGGCAATGACGATGTCGCTTGCGACGCTTTTCTGCTCTCCCGCGCCGTGGGCAAACCGGTGCGCGTTCAGTGGATGAGGCAAGATGAGCTTGGCTTCGACCCCAAAGGTCCGCAACAACTGCTCGACATGCGCGCCTCGCTCGACGGACAAGGCCGCATCAACGCCTGGGAGACCGAGATGTGGCTCCCCAACGGCGTGCAGGGCAACCGGCCGTTATTAGGTCCCGACTCTGCCGGTATCGTTCAGGGCAAGGGCGTACTCACCGGCGCGCTCGCGCAGAATTGCGATCCCCCTTATGCGGTCGCCAATGTCAAGGTCTCGGCCCATTGGATCAAGGACACGCCGCTGCGCCCTTCCAATCTGCGTGCGCCGGGAAAAATCGCTAATGTGTTCGCCGTAGAAGCGTTCACCGATGAACTCGCCGCCGCCTCAGCCACTGACGCCGTCGCGTTCCGCAAACAGGGGCTCACCGACCAGCGCGCTCTCGACGTGATCGACCGCGCCGCGCAACTCATCGGCTGGCAGCCGAGGCCGTCGCCGAATCTCAACGCAACTCAGGGCAATCTGCGCGTAGGTCGCGGCATTGCCTACATGCGCTACAAGCAGGCGGAGAATTACGTCGCCGTCGCGATGGAAGTGTCTGTCGATCCCGCCACCGGCGCTATCAAAGTCACTCGCGTCACGGCTGCTCACGATTGCGGACCCATCGTTAATCCCGACGCGCTGCGTAATCAGGTGGAAGGATGCATCGTGCAAACCCTCAGCCGGACTCTCCACGAAGAGGTCACGTTCGATCGCGCTCGCGTTACCAGCGTCGATTGGAAAAGCTACCCGATCCTGACGTTCCCGGAAGCTCCGCCGATCGAAGTGGCTTTAATCGACCGCCCTCGTCAACCGATTTTCGGTGCCGGTGAAGCCGCCGCTGCCCCCGTCGCTGCCGCGCTGTCGAATGCCGTGTTCGATGCGACAGGCGTGCGTCTGCGCAGAGTGCCGTTCACGCAGGAGCGTGTGAAGGCAGCCCTGAACCGAGCTTAATTTCAGGTTTTGACTGAAGCGGACTTACTGCTTTGCGGCAGTTTCAGGAATCGGCATGCCCGGCTCAACGCCGTGGTGTGCCAGCGATTGCCGCAGTGCGCGCGTTCGCATGCGCCGCTGGATCTTCGCTTTTTTCTTCAGGTTAAATTTTGCCTTGTGGCCGTTACGTGCGGACATAATCTCCTCTTATGGTGAACTGTCACCAGGTGGACATTCACCGAGGAGCGGCGGAACAGCCGTCTACGAGTTTACGCTATGCGTACCGCTGACACTACCTGCGGCGCGATGCTTCTTCCTCTTCAGCGCTGTGGGCGGGACCCGTGTCCGCAGCCCAATCGTCTGGAGGAATCTCGCCGATATTCGTGAGTCCCAACGCCGGATCATCGGCTTCCATCACCGTAAGCTCACCCAACTCTTCGCCATCCGGCAACGATTTCGGCAGCTTCGCTTTCCGGTTGTCTGTCGATTGCAATTCTTGTTCCATGGCAGCTTCGGATGCAAGCCGAGTGCCACTGTGACGTTCAGTTAGTCGGAGACGGTAATCGTCGGTCCCGTCACTTTCGCCGCTTCAGCCGCGCGCTCTTCCACCAAAACCGCCAGCTTGTAGAAATCCTTCGCGCTCTTATCGTCCGGACCCAGCGTCGCCACCGGATGCCCTGTGTCCCCGCCGATTCTGACATGCGGATCGAGCGGCAGCGCGCCCAGAAACGGCACCTTCATGTCGTTCGCCGTCCTGCGCCCTCCGCCTGTTGAAAACACGTCGATCCGCTCGTGACAATGCGGGCAATCGAGAAAACTCATGTTTTCGACGATGCCGAGTATCGGCACCTTCACCTGTTCGAACATGTGCACGGCCTTGCGCGCATCTTCGAGCGACACGTCGGAAGGCGTCGTCACAATCACCGCGCCCGTCACCGGGGCATTTTGTATGAGCGAGAGCTGAACGTCACCAGTTCCGGGCGGCAGATCGATCACCAGGTAATCGAGGTCGCCCCATTCAACACCCCGCAGGAACTGTTGAATGACGCTGTGCAGCATCGGTCCGCGCCACACCAGCGGCTTGTCGCCAGGGCTCAGAAATCCCATCGACATCAGCTTTACGCCGTAATTCGAAAGCGGCTGAATCCGTTCCCCAATCGCGTTAGGCGGTTGGTTCGTCCCCATCATCAACGGCACATTCGGCCCATAAACATCGGCATCGAGTAGCCCGACTTTGCGCCCCATCTTCGCCAGCGCAATCGCCACGTTCACCGACACCGTCGTCTTGCCGACCCCTCCTTTGCCGCTTCCCACGGCGATCAGATTTCGAACGCCGGCAATCGGAAGCTTCGGCTGCACCTGCTGATTAGGACTCATTCACTCCATCTTAACGATTCCCTATGTGCGTCATGGCCCCTCACTTGCTCCAGCTGAGTCAATGACACGCCCGCCGCGACATTGGCCATACTGGCAGCCATAGCCTTAAGCTGCGCGAACCAGGCAGGCGCTCAGGACAACCTCACTCCGGCGGAGTCGTCTGCTCCCGCTGCCGCTCCCGACGCGCGTGACAAGATCTTCTATCCTGGCGATACCGAGAACGTTGTCCCTCTGGCGACCAAGCTCACTAAGAACTTTCTCATTGATCAAAAAGAGATCTGGACCAGTCCCTTCCACATGAACCGCACCAATGCCGGCTGGTGGATCGCCGTCACGGGAATCACCGCCGCCCTCATCGCGACCGATGAGAATACATCGAAGATTTTCGAGAACAGCAAGGGCCAGGTCCGCTTCGGTAATGATGTTTCGTACCTCGGCTCGACCTATACTGTCGTGCCTTTCGCTGTCGGGTTTTATCTAACGGGCGTCGTCATCAATGATCCGAAAGCGCGCGAGACCGGCGTACTCGGCGGCGAAGCCATGCTCGATACGCTCGTTGTTGTAGAGGTTCTGAAAGAAATCGCCGGCCGCAACCGACCCAACAGTAATGACGCCGGGGAATTCTTCGATCGCGGCGCCAGTTTCCCATCGGGCCACGCCATCGCATCGTTCGCGCTGGCCTCAGTAATCGCGCATGAATATAGGAATAAAAAGTGGGTTCCGTACGTCGCCTACGGCTTGGCAACCGCCGTGGGAGCCGCTCGATTCGCGGCCCAGCAGCACTACGCCTCGGATATCTTTGCGGGTGGGGCCATGGGATATTTCATCGGCACCTACGTCTTCAACACCCATGAGAACCACGCCCTGCATTACCGCCGCGCCGGACTCAATCCCATCATCCAGCCCGCCACAGGCACCTTCGGCGTCGCACTGAATTTCATCCCCGGAAAATCTGCCGATTCCGAGTAGCCGCTACAGCGACTTGGTCGCGCCGCCATCCATCCCTCTACAGCGACTTCGTCGCGCCGCCATCCATATCGATAATCGACCCGTGCAGCAATCGCCCCTGCGCGCCCACCGTAAACGCCACCATCGCCGCGATATCTTCCGGTTCACCGATACGCGCGATTCTCTCCTGACGAATAAACTGCTGTTCCGCCGCCGCCAGGTCGATCGACTTCTCCGCCGCCAACGCAGCCAGCCGTTTCTCCAGTCGCGCCGTACGCACCGGACCCGGATTGATCGCATTCACCTGTACGCCATCTTTCACGCCCAGGTCCGCCAGTGCTTTCGTGAGGGAAAGTAACGCCGCGTTCACCGGGCCCCCGATCGTGAACTGCGCCCCCGGCGTCTTCCCGCCCGAGCCTCCGATGAACACCACGGATCCGCCGCTGCGTTTCAAATGTGGCCAGGCCGCGCGCGTCAGCCGCACCGCCCCGAAAAACTTCAGCGCGAAGCCGTCGAACAGATCTTCATCCGTCAGGCTTTCGAACTCGCCCCGCTTCGTTGCGCCCGCATTATTGACCACAATGTCGATGCCGCCGTAACGGGCTGCGGCAGTGTCCACAATCTTCGCGGTCGATTCCGGCACCCGCAGATCCGCCGCCACCAAACATGCTTCGCCACCAGTCTGCTCGATCTTCTTCGCCACATCGCGCAGCGCATTCTCATCGCGCGCAGTGAGCACGACGCGCGCGCCATCCGCGGCGAGCCTTAGCGCAATCGCCCGCCCAATCCCCCGGCTCGCCCCAGTCACTATGGCAGCTTTCACCGGTACAGCCGCCGTACCGTAGCCCGGTCGTCATCCGACACCCCCGAGTGCATCGCGATATCGGCTCTCGTGTGCAGCATCACGCGGTATCGCTCGAAGTAGGCCACAATGTCTCCGCCATATTGAAAGCTGTACATGATGTCCGCGAAAGTCCGCGTATGCGCCAGCCCCAGCGCATGCCCGCTCTCGTGCACGCACGTCAGATAAACGATGGCATCCCGTAACAGCGGATCCTGCGGATTCGCCGCCGAAGGCAGCACATAAATGTTGGCCCCGCGCCGCCCGTCCACCATGATCGGCTCAGTCTCGCCATAAAGTCCGGAATTTCCCCCCACCCAGTGCAATCGAATCCGCGCATGCTCAGGCGCATCGGCTTTTGTGAATGTCACTTCGCCGCCCGATTCCCTCTGCCACGCTTCGAACGCCCACTGCGCCAGTTGCGGATCGCCCGCCTGACACGTGGTCGATTTCGCCACTTCCGGCGGACACGGTTCAGCCCACCACGTATACGACTCCGCGGCCGCCAGTCTCGCCGCCGTGCCCAATATCAGCCAGAAAATAATCTTGCCGGTCACGCGTTCCAGCTTACCGCGCCTTTATGCTATCGTGTACAAACCAAGGCGAATAAAAAGCGAAAGACTCAGCGAATGCAGGAATCCCTTTCTCTCACCTTTCCCGAACTCCCCCGTTCCGTTACCTCTCTGCGCCGCGCCGGCGACCTTGCCCCTCTGGTCCGCCGCTTTGAGCGCATGGGCGCCGACCCCGATTCTCCCGTCCGCGCGATTCGCCGCACTCCGCCCCGCGAAGCCCAATACGCCGACCTTCCCGCCGGCATCGACCCAAAGCTCCGCGCCGTTCTCGCCCAAAAAGGCATCGAGAAGCTCTACACCCATCAGGCCGAAAGCTATCGCCGGATCGACGCCGGCTCCAACGTCGTCATCGTCACCCCCACTGCCAGCGGCAAGACGCTCTGCTACAACCTGCCGGTCCTCGAACACATCACGCGCGACCCCGGCGCCCGCGCTCTCTACCTTTTCCCCACCAAAGCCCTAGCCGAAGATCAACTCGATGAACTCCACGGTCTCATCGAAGCCATGGGTTCCGACATCTGCGCCTTCACCTACGACGGCGATACCCCGCAGGACGCTCGCCGCGCGATTCGACAGCGCGCCAACATCGTCCTCACCAATCCCGACATGCTCCACACCGGCATCCTGCCGCACCACACAAAATGGTCTAAACTCTTCGAGAATCTGCGCTACATCGTGATCGATGAGCTGCATTACTATCGCGGCGTCTATGGTAGTCACGTCGCTAATGTCATCCGCCGCCTGCGCCGAATCTGCGAGTTCTACGGTTCGAAGCCGCAGTTCATCGCATGTTCGGCTACTATTGCCAATCCCGGTGAACTCGCTCAAACCCTCACCGAATCGCCCTTCGAGCTGATCGATAAAAATGGAGCGCCCTCAGGCGAGAAGATTTTCGTCAGCTACAACCCGCCCGTCGTCAATCGCCAACTCGGTATCCGCCGCAGTTACATTAATGAGACGCGCCGTCTGGCGCAGGAACTGCTCGACCACGGCCAGCAGACCCTGGTCTTCGCCAACAGTCGCCTCGCCACCGAGCTCCTGCTGACCTATCTCAAAGACGCCTGCGACAACGGCCGCATCCCCGCCGGTTCCGTGCGCGGCTATCGAGGCGGTTATCTTCCTCGCGAGCGCCGTGAGATTGAGAAGCGTATGCGTGCCGGAGATATTCGTGCCATTGTCGCCACCAACGCTCTCGAACTCGGTATCGACCTCGGCTCCCTCGACGCCGTTGTCATGGCAGGCTACCCCGGCACCATTGCCTCCACCTGGCAGCGCGCCGGACGTGCCGGACGCCGTCAGACCACCTCGATCGCCGTCATGGTCGCCTCCAGCGCGCCTCTCGATCAATACGTCGCCGAGCACCCCGACTATCTCTTCGGCCGCTCCCCCGAGCACGCCTACATCAATCCCGACAACATCGAAATCCTGCTCAACCACTTGAAGTGCGCGGCCTTCGAACTGCCCCTGCGCGTCGACGAACGCTTCGGACCGCACGACACACAAGCCACAACCGACCTCTGCACTTATCTCTCGGATGCCGGCATGCTTCACCTCTCCGGCAACACCTGGCATTGGACCAACGAGACCTACCCCGCCGACGCCGTCAGCCTGCGCTCCGTATCCAGCGACAATTTCGTCGTAGTCGATATCACCGGCGAAGCCCGCGTCATCGGCGAAGTCGCCTACACCGCCGCCCTCACCACGCTCCACGAAAAAGCCATCTACCTCCACGAGGCAAAGCAGTTCCACGTCGAGAAGTTCGATTTCAAAGAGCGCAAGGCCTACGTCAAAGCCGTCGATTGCGATTACTTCACCGACGCCATCGACTACACCCAGGTCAAAGTGCTCCGCGAGTTTGAGCAGGCGGATCTTTCGGATGCCTTCCGCCTGCACGGCGACGTACGCGTCAACCGCCAGATCGTCGGCTTCAAAAAGATCAAGTTCTACACGCTCGAAAACGTCGGCGCCGGCAAGTTGTCCATGCCGGAACAGGAAATGCACACCACTGCCTTCTGGCTCCATTTCCCCGCGCCGTTTCTGCAATCGATTACCGCCTTAACGGCCGCTACTCCCTCCGAACGCCAGAGCGGACTCAATGGATTAGGCAACGCCCTCCGCACCATCGCCTCGCTGCTCCTCATGTGCGACCCCCACGACCTCGGCGTCGCCCTCACCGAAGATATCGCCGGCTCTCTGGTCGAGTGGGAACCCAACCTCTACCTCTACGACAACTATTCCGGTGGCGTAGGCCTCAGCGCCCCGCTCTTCCGTCTCGCGGATCAATTGCTTGCGAAAACCGCCGAACTCATCGCCGCCTGCGCCTGCGACGCCGGATGCCCCGCCTGCGTCGGACCTCCCGGTGAAGTGGGCGAGCGCGGCAAAGAGATCGCTCTGGGCATCGTTCGCCGCCTGGCCTTGTGTACGTTTTGACACATAAAACTATTTGTTGAAAATTGACACGCCACTCACTTTCCGGGTCTCCTGTTATTAGTGGGTTGTTTAAGTCTGGTCCGTGCCGTTGAAAAACCGGGAACTACTCTTGGGCGCACCGACTCATGAAAGCCCGGCTCCCGGTTCTCCTGTTAGTCGAAGACAACCCGGCCGATGCCAACCTGGTTGAGGAAGCCCTCGCCCTGGCCCACTTCGACTGCGGCCTTCACATCGTGAGAGACGGCGTGCAGGCCATTGAATTCCTCGACCGTCTGGATGCCGACCCCTCTCAAGCCAGGCCCGATCTGGTTCTGCTCGATCTGAACCTTCCGCGCATCGGCGGCGATGAAGTGCTGAAACGGGTCCGGCTGAGCCCACGCTGCGGCAGCGTCAAGGTGCTGATCCTCAGTTCGTCCAACGCGCCTCTCGATCGGGAGCGAACCATGAAGCTCGGCGCCACCGACTATTTCCGAAAGCCTTCCACCCTCGATCAATTCATGGAGCTCGGCCCCAAAGTCCGCGCTCTCATGGAAGAGCCGGCGCAGTAGCCTGCTGTGCACAATCTGGATTCGAATAGGGGAACCGCCTGGTCCAGCGCCTTGCCCAAACCTTTGCGCATCGCAATAATCGGAGGCGGCCCGGGCGGCCTGATGGCGGCATGGCGGCTGGGTCAGCGCGCGGCGTCGTCGTTCGACATCACTATCTTCGAAGCCACCCACCGCCTCGGTGGAAAAATAGTTACTGCCACATTCGAATCGGCGCCTGTCGCCTATGAAGCCGGCGCGGCCGAGTTGTATGACTACTCCATGATCGGAGTCGATCCTCTGCTCGAACTTGTCCGCGATCTTGGCTTGTCTACCCGGCCGTTGAAAGGCGGCGCCGTGATCATGGACGGGCGGTTGTTGCGGACCGACGAAGACATCAGTCATCATTTTGGCCCCAGCACCCTCGCGGCATTACAGGATTTCCGCCGCCGCGCCCGACAATTGATCGATCCAGCCGCATACTACGATTCCGACTGGCGGGAAGATAATCAGGACCCGCTTGCCCAGCAGCTTTTTGATGACTTTTTGCAAACCGTCGACGACGAATCCGCGCGGCGCTACATCAGGGTCGCGGTTCACAGTGACCTGGCCACCGAGCCCCATCGAACCAGCGCCATGTATGGTCTTCAGAATTTTTTAATGGATGAGCCCGACTACATGCGCCTCTACACAATTGAGGGCGGCATCGAGTCGCTCACCCGGGAACTGGCGGCCCGCATTCAGAGCCGAATCCTGCTGGCCCATCGCGTGACGTCTGTGGAAAGTACCGCGAAAGAGAGTTTTTACGTTCACGCACAACATCACGGGGAAAGCTTCCGCGAAGAGTTCGATATTGTCGTCGTCGCGCTTCCCAACAATTGGATTTCATCGATTCAATGGGGTGGTAGTGAGCTCTCCGCTGCGATGCACGCCCATTTTTTGCACTACGATTACCCGGCGCACTATCTGCGCGTGAGTATTCTGTTTCAGCGACCGTTCTGGCGCCGTCGAATGCGCCATCAAATGACGGATTCGTATTTCATGCTGGATGCCTTCGGAGGTTGCTGCGTGTATGACGAAACATCGCGATATAGCTCAGGCCAATTCGGCGTGCTGGGCTGGCTCCTTGCGGGAGAAGCGGCGCTGAACCTCAGTAACATCCCCGATTGCGATCTCATTGCCCAGGTACTCGATTCGCTTCCCTCCTGCTGGCCGGAGGGGCGCGAACTGTTTTTGGAAGGGCGCGTCCACCGCTGGGTGGGATCGGTCAATGCCAGCCCAGGCGGCTATCCGGCGCGGGAACCAAACTCGCGCCATGTACCGGATCCGCACGGCAATCGTGGCCTCCTGGTCATGGGCGATTATCTGTTTGATTCCACCTTGAACGGCGTGCTGGATTCCGCTGACGTTGTCGTCGAGCGGATCCTTGAACTCCAGCAGGAGCGGAATCAGTCGATCCCCGCGGAAGCGTCCCGGCTGGCCTGACATGCATCTCGGGGATGTGAAATCTGTCGGCGATATCAAATGTATAAGCTTCGTCGCTGAAACGACCCCCGGCCAAAGTGTCCGCGGGGAATTCACTCAGCCTCGCCGGATGCGGGCCGTAGAGCACCCCGATCCATCCCCGTCCGCGTCCGTTGAACAACTCTATGTTCTTTGCGCTCCGCCAATCCTTCCCCCCGAGATGCAAAAGGCGGCTGATCTCTGGCTGGCTTCCCCCGATCGCCCAGACGCCGCCCCCGATTCCCCCCGGCCCGTCACCGTACGACTGAAATCGGCCACGGTTCAGTGGCGTCCAGGCCGCGCCATTCTTCAGTCCGCGCCAGGCAGCAGCGAAAGCTTTCTCTCTGCACTGATCGACTTCGCCTTCTTTGAGAGCGAACTACGGCGGCTGGAACGATACCTTTTGCCTTACGAAGCCTCAGCCCCGGCGGATGTAGCCCTGGCATATAGAATCCGCAAAACCAGCCGCTCGGAATGGGATCGCCTCGGCCAGACCATGGAAGGCTTATCGCTGATGCGCCTTGCCTTCGCTGTCATTCAGCCGCATCTGGTGGCCGCTTCACGTTCGCTCGATTCGGAAACGCGCCGGTTCGCAGCGCGTCTGATCGTCCGTTCCGGCATGCCGGAGCGCCTCGAATCGTTCAGCAGTCGCCTCGAAACCTGTGAGGATCTTTATGAAGGCGCGGTGGACCGGATCACCGACTTCCGCGGGTACCACAAGGGCTTCGCTCTCGAAACCATCATCATCGTCCTTCTGGTTCTCGAACTCATTGCGATGATCTTGCAACTCATCTTCCGGCTATGATTTAGCCCGTGCGTTTCGCGCACCCGGTACTGGTACCTGTTTTATTGCAACCCGCCGACAACTCTGTAACATTTCGCCTCCTTTAGATCATGGGTGACATAAGGAGTTGGCTTTATGAAGGATATTTGTCATAGTGCGCTGCGGGAGCTGATTCGGCGGCGAGTTGAAATTAATGCAACCATCGCTCATTTCGAGCAGCTTATGGACCGTCAGGGACCTGAGACTGATGTCCATGCTGCCGAACATGCTCCCGCGGTGCCCCTGAATTTAATCCGGCGGACCGCAAAAGTAATCGATATTAGATCTGCTGCGCGCTGGACCCACTGAAACTGCCCCAGGTTGTGATATTCTTCCAGCTAGTTCGCCCCCAAGGAGGCAATGTAATGAAGAAATTAATTCTGGGTCTGACCCTCACCGCTCTGTTGGCTATACCCGTTATGGCCGCGCTCAAAGTAGCCGACAAGGCGCCGGATTTCTCGGCTCGCGCTTCGTTAGCCGGGAAACAGTTCAACTTCTCCCTGGAAGACTCGCTGAAAAAAGGTCCGGTCGTCGTCTACTTCTATCCTTCCGCTTATACGAAGGGATGTGACCTCGAAGCTCATACTTTCGCCGAGAACAAAGACAAATTCGATGCCGCCGGCGCCACCATCATCGGTGTATCCGCCGATAGCATCGAACGGCTCGACGCCTTTTCCGCCGACCCGGATTATTGCGCCGGAAAATTCCCCGTCGCCTCCGACGCGGATCGCAAGATTGCCGCCTCTTACAACCTGACCTCGGCCGCCGCAAGAGCGGGTATGAAGGATGTCCGCGGCAACGAGATCGGCCATGACTTTATCGAGCGCGTGACCTTCGTCATCGGCAAAGACCACAAGATCATCGCCACCTTTTCTTCAGCCGAAGACAAAGTTTCGCCCGATCAGCACGTCGCGAAGGCTTTAGAGATCGTCCAGAAGCTCGGCTCCAAATAAATTCCTCCGGAACCCAGGCTGACACCAATAGGGTCGCCCGCGAAGCAGGAACTCCTGCTCGCGGGCTCACCTTTCTCGCGGTTTTGTGATTAAGTATTAGGCACATGCTGCCTGTGAATTTCACCACCCGTATCGTAGCCCTCTGCCTTCTTTGCAGCCCCGGCTTTTCTCAGCCACGTCCGCCCGCTCCACCAGCTACCCAGCAGAACGGCTTCCGTAGAACCGGCAGCCCTCACGTCGATCTCGGCGCCGGCCCCTTTGTCTTCGATACGGCCGAACAACATCAGATCAAAGTGACTGTCGTCGCCCGCGGCATCCCGCATCCGTGGAGCCTCGCGTTCCTTCCGGACGGCAGCATGCTCGTCACCGAACGCGGCGGCCGTATTCGCGTAATCCGCGACGGTGTTCTCAGCCCCACTCCCGTCTCCGGAGTTCCACCGGTCCATGCGGTCGGCAACGCGGGCCTGCTCGATCTCGCCCTGCATCCGCGCTTTGCCGAGAACCACCTGCTCTATTTCACCTACAGCAAGCAGGGCGGCAATCCCGGCGAGACCAACATGCACGCCCTCACTCTCGCGCGCGGCAAGTATGAAAATGGTGCTCTGACCGGCGTGCAGGATCTCTTCAGTGGAGAAATGACCCGCATCTCCGGCGGTTCGCGCATCGCTTTCGCCAAAGACGGCACCGTCTACATGACCACCGGCGCCGCCACCCCGCCCTGGACGCAGTCCGCCCAGGATCCGCAAAGCGACTATGGGAAGACCCTCCGCTTCCGGGATGACGGCTCTATCCCCGCCGACAATCCGTTCGTCGGCCGCGCCGAATATAAGCCGGAGATCTACACATTGGGCCACCGCGATCCTCTGGGTTTGGCCATCCACCCGGAATCGGGCGTCGTGTTCTCGAGTGAGAACGGACCCAATGGAGGCGATGAGATGAATCTCCTCCTCCCTGGCCGCAATTACGGCTGGCCGCTGGTCAGTTACGGCCGCGAATACACGGGCGCCAAAATATCCGCCTCGCCCTCCCGCGAAGGCATGGAAGAACCGCTCGTAATCTGGATTCCTTCCATCGCGCCCTCCGGCATGACCTTCTATTCCGGCGATCGATTCCCCGCCTGGAAAGGTAACGTCTTCCTCGGAGGCATGCAGCGCGGCGAGATCGTCAACACAGGCAGGCTGGAGCGCGTCGTCTTCAATAGCAAAATGGAAGAGCTGCGCCGCGAATCTCTGCTGACGGAATTGCACCAGAGAA
>Ga0302319_10003842_pt1 | contig 31080 bp, 23 predicted proteins | sample Bog_T0_2_FD_203319 | JGI IMG/M metagenome (GOLD analysis project Ga0302319, IMG submission 203319) | Peat permafrost microbial communities from Stordalen Mire near Abisko, Sweden - Bog_T0_2 | ecosystem: Environmental > Terrestrial > Soil > Wetlands > Peat | place: Sweden: Abisko, Stordalen Mire... | reverse complement strand
ACCGGTTGGATACCCCCGTAGCCTCCGGAATAAAGCGTTAACTCAGAGGCATCGGCCAGGTCGGCGGTCTGAGCTGGCGACAGGCGGTAATACATCTTGAAGCCGATCCATTGGTGAGGGTCCTTTGGGCGAGCGTGGCCGCGTAGATCGTGTTTTCCGGTGGCGAGAAAAGCGGTTGGAGCTTCGTATGTGGTACCGCCGTCCAGCTTAGCCTGCCAGAGGTTCCTGTTCGCTCGACTCAGCGACTGCACGTTGCGGCCACGCTCAACACGGACTCCCGCCGCTATGGCTGCGGCGATGAGCGCTGTATCGAGCACCTTTCGCGTGAGCGACTTCGCCGGAAACGGCAACGGGGCCGTCGCTGCGCGCCTTGCTGCGGCCAGTCGAACGTAGTCGATTGGTACGGCGCCAAGCGAGGTCGCGTCGATACCGAGCAGATGCAGGTCTTCAAGGGCCTCACCGCTTAGGAATTCTCCGCAGACCTTATGGCGCGGCGTGGGCTCGCGTTCAATCAGCGTGACTCGCCTTCCCTTTCGGGCCAGCGCGATTGAAGCCGCACAGCCCGCCACTCCACCACCGAGGATGAGAACTTCATCTTGCAAAACATTGCTCCTGATGAACAAAAAACTGGTTGACTATATTCAGCAAGTTAGCCGCGGCTTCGCCGCGATAGCAAGTTAGCGAGTTAGCGCAGGACCCGATCTGAGACAACTGTTCATTTCAACCGTAACTCTGCGCGGCGAGTCGGGCTGCTCCTGATTCATTGAATGTTCAAACAGTTTTTCGCGGGATTCCATACTTCTAGTAGACGCCCAAAGAGCGGTTCGGCGCTTGATTCTGTACAAATCGTCATTTTTGGAGTCTGTCAGGGGGAGTTCCAACGCTTGGCACTCCCAGCGGCAAGTTCTAAGGCGCTCCCCGCGATGAGACAGGTGTAGAGATGAATTGGTCACCGTGGAAGAGGCGGTGATTAATGTCTGGCCAGAATTCTTTGGCAACAAACGCCATAGCTGCGGCGACGGTCGACTATTTGAGAGAACAGGTTCCGCATTCTCAATTCAACGGTCACTCTTTCAGACGATACCGCTGTTCTTTTGATAGCACTTTGCGGTATGCGAAACGGATGACGATTCGTTTATGGAGGACGCAATCACCGACGTGCACCCAGATTTCGCCCGTACCTATGCTAGATTTCGGAAGAGCAAAGCAAGATTGCTTTGGAATCGGCATTCAGCGCTCTGCCAGGTCCTGACATTTGAGAGGTCTAGACTCCGAAATGACATTTGCAGCTCCGCTTAAATCCATCCGCATCATCCATCGTTATCTTGGCCTATTCTTCGCGCCGACGATTCTCTTTTTTGCAATCACGGGTGGTCTCCAGATGTTCGGGTTGCATGAGACGGCTCGCGGCAGTTCCTACGTTCCTCCCAATATTCTCGTGCATCTTTCGCAGCTGCATAAGAAGGGGACGCTTTACCTTCCTCCACGAAAGGCCGCTCCACCCAACTTGGCTAAATCCGATGAGACAAAGCCTGAAACTCCAAAGCCGGTTCAAGCCCCGCAGCCAACCAGCTCGCTTCCCATGAAAGTATTCTTTGCCGCGACAGCACTTGCCCTTGCCGTATCAACGTGTACGGGCCTCATAATGGGTTGGAAGTACGCGCGACGCAAATCAATCGCTCTGCTCACCGTTGCGGCAGGCGTCGTGATTCCGGTTATCCTGGTCTTTGTCTAGCCCTTCCCAATTGGTCCATCGCTAGGCGGCGGTAGATGACCGAATCGTCATCTTGCACCCCTATGGGCCTTGCCGATCGTCAATCAGGATGCCTTAACATGAATCATGCGACTTCTGTTGGTAGAGGATGAATCCGAGATTCAGAGTTTTTTGCAGCAACCCCTCGCCAACGCAGGCTACGAAGTCGATGTCGCCAAGGATGGACGAACCGCAATCCAACTTGCGTCCGAAAAAAAATACGACGTTCTAATCGTCGACCTTGGACTTCCGGACCAAGATGGCATTGACTTGATTCTTCAACTTCGTCGTTCTGGCGTAAGCAGTCCCGTATTGATTCTTTCAGCTAGACGATCGGTCGACGATCGGGTCAAAGGTCTGGAGCAAGGTGGCGACGATTATTTAACAAAACCCTTTGCGCTCGCGGAGTTGCTGGCAAGATTGCGCAATCTCTTGCGGCGTAATCTTGCTACGAGTGAGGAGGTGACGCGCCTCCGCGTACTCGACCTGGAGCTGGATTTCATCAGCAGGAAAGCTTCTCGCGGCGAAGAGGTTTTAAATTTAAGCCCGCAGGAATTCGTGCTTCTGACATATCTTTGCCGCCACGCTGGCCGTGTTGTTACTCGATCGATGCTTCTGTCCGAAGTGTGGGGGATGCGAATTCAACCTAATACCAATGTTGTCGATGTACACATCTACCGACTGCGAGGCAAGGTGGATACTGAAGGCCGCGAGCCGCTCATTCGAACTTTGCGAGGTATAGGTTATGTCCTCAAAGACCGCTAATCCCGCAATGCACAGCGCCGCATGGCGTATTTCGCTCTGGGCAACGCTCGCATTTGCCCTTGGGATCATGCTGGTGTTTGTCATGCTGCATCGCTTCGTAGCAGACGATATTCAGCGCAGGAGCGATGCGTGGCTCACTGGAGAGGTGGCCGTCCTGGGTGATGTCGCCGGGCGAACGCCAAAGGACCGCCTCTACAGCCGGGTGCTAGGTGAAGTCGCCGAACTCGCAAGCAGAGAAGTGCCAGACAAGCTCCATTCCGACAGCAGTGAGAACGACTCCGTCTTCTTTCTTCAGGCTGGGAATGATGGGTCCCTGAAGCTTTGGGTAGGTGCCGGTAATGGGTTGCCAAACTTATCTGCGATTCGCGCGCGCAAGTTCATTTCGGACGTTCCCTATGACTTGACTGTCCAAGGGTTCAATCACCCTTTTCGAGTAGCATCTGTGCGGCTCGATGATGGGAGCCACATCTATCTTGGGCTTTCGGAACGGGATGAATTACGTGTACTGAAGAACCTCCGCTTTCGTTTTTTCTGCTTCTGGCTGCTCATCGTGCTATTCGGTTCCGCGATTGTCTTCTTCGTGACCAAACGTATGCTCGGTCATGTTCGCGAGATCACCGAAGCCGCATCCAGGATCGGGCAATCTGATTTGAGCAGCAGGGTTCCGAACGGCAAACGGAACGACGAAGTAGGGCACCTCGCACTGACGCTGAACCGCATGTTGGATCGAATAGAAAGCTCCGTGCATCAACTGCACACCATCACTGAGTCTCTTGCTCATGATATTCGTAGCCCGTTAACGGCAATTCGAGGAAAGCTGGAGGTTGTTTTGTCGAGCGACTCAAAGGTTGAGCTAAGTGAACAAATCGTCTCAGTCATCGATGAACTCGATCGATTGTCGGAGTTCCTGAATACTTCGCTGGATGTGGCCGAAGCCAAGGCTGACGCGCTTAGGCTTTCAAAGACAAACGTCGATCTCGACGATCTGGTTCGAGTCATGATTGACCTTTACGAACCCTCCCTGTCGGACAAGGGACTGCGAGTGAACTTGCGCAGCGCCGGTTCTGTCATGGTACTTGCGGATGCTGCGCTCCTTCACCGAGTGATTGCAAACCTTCTCGATAACGAACTCAATCATGTCCCCTCATCCTGCACGATTTCTATAACGCTTGGCGCAAGTGAGAATGATGCGACTCTCGTTGTGGAGGATGATGGCCCGGGATTTGATGCGGAGATCGGCCCCCAAGTGTTCAAGCAGAGAGTGAAACGGAGAGACTCGAAGGGGCATGGTCTGGGCCTTGCATTCGTTGAGGCCGTAGTACGCGCTCACGGAGGTAGTGTGACGGCGACCAACCGTCCAGAAGGAGGGGCTTTGCTGTCGATCACCTGGCCAAGTCGCACGTCCGACGATGAAGGGCAAGCAACCCTCCTCGCAGGAAAATCTTATGATGCAGCGCTATATCGAGCCGGGGTGCTCGCAAGGCCGGCATCAACAAGTAGTACATCGCCTGGCACTCTTACCACCACTCGATAGGCACGTTGCTGAAGACAATCGGGAAATTTCATCCGCAATTCACTTGGTGCAGATCATCGGCGTTCTCGAGGTGCTGCTTGTGCGCTCTCCGAGACAGCGAAGCAGGAAGCTCGCGACATCTGCTCGAGAAAAAGTTCTGGCATTGCTTGTTTAAATGCTGGGAGGGCAAGATATCTGTAAGGCCTGCGGAAAGGGAGAGCTGATGTCTCAGAGAGTCAAAACCAACCAACCCGTGACCGACCGACGCGAGATCCGCGTGTTCGTCTCCTCTACCAATAAAAGCCCAGCGATTACAAACAAGGTGGCGAACATTTAAGAAGAATCTCACCGATTCGGTTCTCGGCGATTGCATTGTCGACAACTTCAGACGCGGTTCGGGGCGTTGTTCTGCCCACTGAGCTGAAGAACGTGCCAATCACAAAAAAGACGTTGCAAGGCTGGCAGGGCTTTCGACAGGGACGGTGTCGCGTGTCACGAGGGGCGCCCACAATGCTTCCGGCAAGCCAAAGACTAAAGCCTTTCACGATTGCAATATTCGCTCAATGCGCTTGCGACCGATTCGGGGCGAAGGAGAGGGGGTAATTCGAAAAGGCGCGACATTCTTGTGTTCGCTTTGGCCGGCCCGAGTGCAAAGATGTTTGGATTGCAGAAGTGAAAATCGTTCGCAAAAGGCAGCCAACATCGCTTTAAATCGGGTGTGCCGTGGACTGAGCGCGAGTCAAGCCGCGAACATTCAAAGATTACGGAACGCTACTCGGCCCTGGACATCCGCCCGGTTCTGGGCGTTGGGGAAACTTCGCTAGCGCATTCCTTGCAGGGAGGTACTCATCAATTTCGATGAAGTCAATTTGAAGTTCCTTGCCAGAGATGATTTTCAGCGGAAATCCGCAAAAAGAACAGATGAGTGACATTGCTCCTGTCGGATGAGGATTGACGTCGCATACTACACAATGCAAGATCATCGGAACAACCTCAATGTCCAGACGCGCGTTTTCCGCCAAGGTTCCAAGCCGAGCGACTTCGAATGCAAATTCAAGTGACGCTCTTGCGATGTCAGTGAATTGACCGAGGCGTAGCTTAATCACCTTGATCGACGATGAATTGAATTCGCGAGCCTTTTCTTCTGCGACCTCGAGGATGCTTTCGATGATGGAAATCTCATGCATTGACTTTGACCTGGCGAGCGCCGCAGACCTCTATGGAGTTAAGCGGAAGCCACCACAGATTGGGCTGAGGCACAATATCGCGACGAACGCAGAGGAAGGCTCGGTGTGACAGGACCTGAGCAATAGAAGCCGCTGTTTCGGCTGCGAGGACTAACATGGCGATGCTCGGACCATCTCCGAACCCGCATGACTCTGGCACCGCACCAATCACTAGCAGTTCGGAAGGACCGCGGTCAGCGAGACGAAGGTGGGTGAGCGTATCCCACAGTCCGGGATCGTGTCCGGTTATGCGAAGCCTTACGTTTGTTGAGAGAAAATCATCCTCGGAGAACACAGACACGGTCCGAAGCGGAAGGTTTGAATGAACTGCATCAACGATCACGACGAGCTCTCGGCCATAGAGGTACGGTGCAAGATCCAGGCCCGGCGTGCCTAAGTCGAGTACCTCGACCTCAGGGCCGCAAGCGTATTGACAGCGAAATGTCTCGACCGCCAGGGGCCCAAATCCGTCGTCGCCTAGAAACACATTTCCAAGACCAATGATAATCACCGGGCTATTTTTCACGGGTGGATTCGTGTCCTTCATTGCACTTTTACCTGCGCAATCTCTTTTCCGGTTGCATCGAGTGTGTGACAGGAACATGCCATGCAGGGGTCAAACGAATGCACAGTGCGAAGAACCTCCAGCGGTTTTTCAGGATCCACCACAGGACTGCCGATGAGGGAGGTCTCGTAGGGTCCGGGAACCCCGTTCTGATCACGTGGGCTTGCGTTCCAGGTTGTGGGCACGACCGCCTGGTAATTCGTAAAAGCGCCCTTATCGATCACGACCCAGTGCGAGAGTGCACCGCGCGGAGCTTCATGCATACCCATCCCCATGACTTCGCCGGACGGGAACTGGGGGGCATTGTAGGTGGTATCGTCTCCGTTAACAATATTGGTAGTGAGCAATTGCAGATGTCCAAGCGCAAGCTCTGACAGCATCGCGGAACGAATCGCTCGGGCGAGATATCGGCCCATGGTCGATTGCATTTCGCTGGGCGTGACCTTCAACCCGTGCACGGAGGATATCCTGTCAAATGCCGCGTCGGTCCATTTGCGGGTCAGATCATGTCCGGATGCATAGCCGACAAGGACGTTGGCGAGCGGGCCCACCTGCATCGGGCTTCCGTTATAGCGTGGCGCCTTGACCCATGTGTACTTTGCATCTTCCTTGAAGTCGGTGTAATCCGGTGTGGTCTCGCCCTTGTACGGCTCAATGGGGCCGCCGCCTTGGTACCACGCGTGGGTTGAATCCTCGGTGATGGCTTTGCGAAACGGCTCGTCCTTCCAATTCTCCATGGTCCGCACGGAGGCAAGGTTGCCATTCATAATCACGCCACCCGGAAGGTCGAATTTCGTCGCTCTCGCATCCAACGGCAAGTCTGGCACAGCCAGGTAATTGGCAACACCGCGGCCATAGTGGAAATACTCTGGATAAGAGGCGGCCAGCAAACAGGTATCGACCAGGAAGACCTGTTGAACGAATGGAATCAGGTCTTCGAGGATCGCCTTTAATATTCCCAGGCGGTCCATGTTCATAGTCGCCAGGCTGTTCAGGTTGATCGCATTCATGACACCGCCAACGGCGAGATTCTGAATGTGAGGTGTTTTGCCGCCGAGGATGGCCACGACCTGACAGGACTTTCTTTGAAACTCGAGAGCCTGCAAATAGTGCGCGAAAAGAATCAGATTCATTTCCGGGCTTAGGCGCATGGCGGGATGGCCCCAGTATCCGTGCGAAAAGATGCCGAGCTGTCCGTCAGCCACGATCCCTTTTACCTTGTCTTGAACTGCTTCGAGTTCACGCCGCGAGTTGCCCTGCCATGAACTGGAGCTTTCTGCGATCGAAGCTGCGCGCGCTGGATCTGCCTTTGGGATCGACATCACATCCACCCAGTCGAGAGCGGACAAGTGGTAGAAGTGCACAATGTGGTCGTGGAGCGCATGTCCGATGAGAATGAGGTTGCGGATGTACTGCGCGTTCGGTGGGATGTCGAGTGCGAGTGCGTCTTCCACGGCGCGAACAGAAGCGATGCCATGCACGGTGGTACAGACACCGCAGAAGCGCTGCGCGAAGATCCATCCCTCGCGAGCATCGCGGCCGCGCAAGATCGTTTCAAGTCCGCGCCACATTGTGCAGCTTGCCCATGCCTTATTTACAGTGCCGCCGTCTACTTCAACATCGATACGAAGATGTCCTTCGATGCGCGTCACAGGGTCAATGGATATTCGTGCCATCAGATCGCTCTTTCTTGAACCACTGCGGTTGGGATTGGCCCGGCGATGGAGGATTGGGAGGCCTTTCCCGGCCAGCCGAAGGGACGGAACGTGTGGTCCCAAGTGCCAGCTTCTCCAGGAAGCACCGCGAAATAATTGACCGCAAGCACGAACGCCACGCTCCCGAGCGCAATGTAGCCTGCGGCCATTATCAGTTCAGGCGTAGATGGAAAGTAGGCTGTGCTGCGCAAGGGCACATAGGCGATCGAGGTCGGAATGAAGCGATAGAGCATCCCCCCGAGGCAGGCGAGCACGGACATATTCAATAGGGCGCGAGGGGTTTCTCGAACGCGCCGGAATCGGAGAGCGATTGCGGGTGCGAGAATCATTGCACTTTCAAAGAGGAACAGCAGGCTCATTTTGTCGAGAGCGAACGCAGCACGGAGTTGTTGTCGCCAGATCAGGTCGGCAATGCGAATGGCAAGAAAGACAAAGCAGACGCCCGAGAGCAAGTTGGCCAGTTCCGTCAGGACTGCGGCGTCAAGATAGCGCGCGTACCGAAGACAGACAATCATCAGCAGAAAAATAGTGAAGCCAAGTCCACAAAAGACGGCCGCGACCAGATAAAGCAAAGGCATTACTGGCGATTGCCAGAGCGGATTGATTTTGGTTCCCGCCAGCAGGAGCAGACCTCCAAGCGAGGATTGATGCATGAGTGGGATGACGTAGGCGCCAATGATTACAAATGGATACGCCTTTCGGATGTTGGGTCCGATGCGGGACAGGAAGGCGCGGGAACGCTCGTTGCCTGTGTAGTAAATCCGTTCCAGAATCAGTGGGAGAATTTCGAACGAGAGAAAGACCGCACAGTAGAGCGGCATGCAGATGGAGATTTCGAGCATGGCCGATTCAGAGTTCCATCGCCAGGGCATCAACGCGCTGTAGAAGTTCCAAGGACGTCCGACATCGAAGCCGAGGGCAATCAATCCGGTCGCGTAGAACAGAAATCCTGAGACAAGCGCTGTGCGCATTACCACGTGGAGCTTTTGACGATTGAAGACCCATGCCGCTATGCCCAACGCCAGAGGTCCTGACCCGAGGGCAGTCAGAGTCATCACATTGAACGTCTTCCAGATGCCCCATGCATAGACGTCATTCATGGCCGAGAAGGGGCCAAGAGGAGAGAAGAAGCGAAGCGCTGCCAAGCCGAGTCCAATACCCGCAAGGCCTGTGAGCAGGAGAAGAAATGGAGTCAACACGGGACCATGGGTCACAGGAACGCCGCACTGCCAGTGATTGATGAGCGTGGCACCTCTAGAGTCGGCACTGGGGGCAGTAGTTTTCATAGCTGATCGGGAAATCCAGTTTTCTTTTCGTGCTCGCGCCGTTCAGTTTCGTGGCGCTCCCAGTTGCGGCGGATGAAAAAGCCGAAGACACCTGCGACCAGCGCGGGACCCGCAAGCCATTTATAGAGGACTGAGGTGACCTTAGTTGCGTAATGGCCGATGGACGTGGTTCCAAGCTTAGGCAGACCGAGTTTCTGGAAGGAGACGCTCGACAGATAGAGCACCTGCGTGCCACCGGCCTCATATTCGCCGTAGACTCGATTCTCGAAGTACTTCTCGGGTGTAGCAGCGATTCGCTCTTTCGCTTGAGCAAGCAGGTCAGTGCGCTTGCCGAAGATCACCGCGCCGGTTGGGCAGACCGAAGTGCAAGCCGGCTGCATGTCCTCTTTGAGGCGCTGGTCATAACAGAACTCGCATTTCACGATCTTCGGGTTCCAGTTCTCCCATTGAAATTGAGGCACTTCGAAGGGACATGCCACTTCGCAATAACGGCAACCAATGCACAACGAGCTGTTCCAGGTCACCGCGCCCAGGTCACGCTTTACCAGCGATCCGAAGGGGCATCCGGTAACACACGCCGGGTCAAGGCAATGCATGCACTGTTTCTTGACGAAGGCGAAGTTGTCGCTTTGCGGATCCTGATAGAGCTCGATAATGTTCTTGGTCTTTGCGTTCAATCCGGTCGGCATGTCCCAGATACCGCCCGAGAGCAAAGTGTCTGTTGGAAGCCCGTTGGCTTCATTGCAGGCGGGCATGCAGGCTTTGCAGCCAGTGCAGACGGTACTGTCGAACAGCATGGCGACTGCATCGGGCGGCGCGATGGGGTGTGCGGGATGCTCTTCGGAATTGCCCCTCGAATCTGCGGCGGCGTGCGCGGCCGCGGGTAGGAGCGCGCTAGTAACAGTCCCCCCAAGTCCGATCATTGCCTTGAATGCCTGGCGACGGCTCAAAATTACATTCATGCCGACGCTCCCGGCGCGCTGCCCGGTGCGACACCCGGCTGGGACCCTGATCCGGATGCGGTTGGTCTCGAACCGGGAACGCTCTCGTCGTCTTCAGTTTTCGAGAACTTACGAGAAGCGACATAACCTGCGCCAACCAACGCACCGACGCCGATTCCCGCCAGGCCGGTTGCGAGCGGACTGATAATTCCTTTCGTGGTGGTGATTGGCGCATAGGACGTGGGCGGCGCGGCGATGGTGTGAAGCTTGACCACTTCGAACATGGGTACCTTGAATGCGACGCTCTTCTCTGTGCAACCAATGCAGGGAGCTCCAATTCCGATGGGCCATGCGTCCGGAATTTCGTTGAAGTGTCGAGTCGAACAACCGGCATGGGTATCTGGACCTTTGCACCCCATTTCGTAAAGGCACCAGCCCTCGCGATGGCCTTGGTCGCCGTATTGCTTGACGAAATTGCCAGCGTCAAAATGGGCACGTCGCGGGCAGTGTTCGTGGATATCACGATCAAATGCAAACTTCGGGCGGCGTTGATTATCGATCTCGGGAAACGTGCCATTCGCGGCATACTGGAGCACGACACCGAGCAATGTGTAGGGATTTGGCGGACACCCGGGAATGTTGATGATGGAGTGGTTTGGCAAGAGGTCAGCCACACCAACGGCTCCGGTCGGGTCAGGGTCAGCCGAAGGTATGCCACCCCACGAAGCGCAGGAGCCGATGGCGATGATCGCTGCAGCCTTGCCGCCAATATCCGCCAGGACATCCAGAGCCGGCCGGCCAGCCAACTTCATGTAGATTCCCTGATCCTTGGCGGGAATCGAGCCCTCGACGACGAGAATGAATTTGCCTGCGTGCTCTTGCACGGCTTCATCGAGCGCCTGACGCGCCTGCAGGCCCGATCCCGCCATCAGCGTCTCGTGATATTCGAGGGAAATCACGTTGAGAATCAGATCGCCGAAATCAGGACGCGACGTCTGAAGGAGCGATTCCGTACAGCCAGTGCAGTCCTGAAAGTGAAGCCAAATGATCGGCGGGCGATAGACTTTTCCAAGCCCGGCGGCGACTTCTTCGGGCGTAACCTTATCCGTGATCGCCAGGCCATAAGGCGCGGCGATCATAAGCGTTGAGCAGAACACAAGAAAAGAGCGGCGGCTGATGCCGCAACGAAGCAGGCGTTCGTCGATTGTTTCCAAAGTTTTCGCCGAAGCGATGAGAGTGTTGAGCATCTTTCGCCAGAGCCTTTTAGGAGATGAGAGAAGCGTCTGAGTCGGTCTTGGGGCATTTGCCCGTCAGACTTGTTGCATCTTGCTTCCGGAGACTCCCGGCGGATGCGGTGATGCTAATTGGCGAAAGCCGGCGAAAACTGCCCAATATTGCTCATATTTATAGAATCGCTGCTGGTTCTTGGAAGTATCCTCAACCCCTTTGATCAGGAGTGACCAGTACTGAAATGCATCTGGGCACAACCCGGCGGAAGCTGTTAGTCGTTGCAAACTCGCATCCGTCAGCCGAGAGAGCTTCCTTGTTTTTTTCAAGGCACCCCGCCGCGTATAAGAACGTTGTACTGGAGTTGTGTCGTGACCGGGTTCGAGGGCACGAACAGGTGCGAACGTTTGGCTTGGCGGCAACGGCACCGGCAAAGCTCGCGCGGCTCTTGCTGGAATAGGGCGATGTGGCCGGTGATTTTATCGGGGCATCCCGCGAAACGGTCACTCGAATCTTCTGCGACTTCAAGTGCCAGGACGTATTCAAGTCGAGAGGCCCACACTCATCATCTCCGACGTGAAGGCGCTCGAACTCTATACGGCGTTGCGAAGTTGGACTGAGGCCCAATATACGTCATCGCACTTGCGCCTCAAGCACCGAGGACCACGTATTCAATTGCTCAGTCAGTCGCTTATTGTGGATGACATGATTGTGGCCATCCCCCTGAAGACGCATTGCAGGGGAAGGTAAAACTTCCTTGTTCGCCTGCAACGTTTGCATGTGTCGGCAGCCTACGGGCTCCACTCCAACAAATCCGTCGGGAAACTCCGTCCGAACGCACTGCTACAGGAGAACGTGATGTCACGTACAAATTCAATTGTCCAGGTGTTCGATACGCATGAAGAGGCGGAGACGGCAGTAAAGGCATTGCAAGTGGCTGGGGTTGATATGAAAAGCCTCTCAATAGCAGGCAAGGATTTGCATAATGAGGAGCATGTAATCGGGTACTATAACGCCGGTGATCGGATGAAGTACTGGGGAAAGGTTGGGGCTTTCTGGGGCGGGTTCTGGGGATTGCTCTTTGGCTCGGCTGCATTCGCCATTCCAGGGCTTGGACCGATTCTCGTCGCAGGGCCCTTGGTCGGCTGGATCGTGGCGGTGCTCGAAGGTGCCGTTGTTGTGGGCGGCGTAAGCGCCATCGGTGCTGGGCTCGTAAGCATCGGAATTCCTAAAGACAGCGTTATCGAATATGAAGTTGCATTGAAATCCGACAAGTTTCTATTGATAGTTCATGGCACGCAAGACGCGGTATATGCAGCGCGCATCATTCTCGACGGAACCGAAAGCGAATCACAAGATATCCATTTCCAGCCGTTGCTCACCAGCCAGGTGTAGAGAAAAGGAAACATGATGAAATGCAAGAGTGCCACTCCAGTGGCTCGCCATCCAGCCGAAAGCTCAAGAGTTGGGTATATGGACTTCACTCAACGTACGGAGATGGCTACCGGTTGCTTCATTTGTTGGTTGGAAAAGACTTCTTGCGATCATCATGCGGTCATCGCGCAGGCATCAGCAATGATGCGGGCGCACCAGCGCGTAAGCAAATCCGACGAGGTTCTGATTAGGCAGGCAGATTGACGATGATGGCGAAAGTAGCTGCGGTGGGAGCCGCAGAACAGATCGCCACGAGGGTTGCAGGGCTCACGGGCAGGAGATTCTGGAACAAGATATCATTCTTCCCACGTGCCTCTTTGTTGTAGGCTTCTTTCTGAATCGCTGCCGGCACGGGCGGTCCGATGGTTTGCTTCGAACCTTCCGCGCCAGGCATTCGCGACCAACGCTTAAACTAAAACGGCTTCCCCGTGAACGGCATAGGAGCTTTGCTCTGTTCCCTCGATGATGTCCTTTGCTTTGTTCACTTCGTCCTGAGTGCCGTGGACAATCAGGACAAACTTGTCAGTCTTGAGGGCTACATCGTATTTCAATACGCTGTCCTTAGGAATACCAATGCTCACAAGTCCCGCGCCCACCGCGCTCACTCCGCCAACGACTGCCGCACCTTCAAGACCGGCGATAATCCAACCCACCAGCGGTCCAGCTACGAGAATCGGACCAATTCCAGGAATGGCGAATGCGGCAGAACCAAAGAGCAATCCCCAGAAGCCGCCCCAGAATGCTCCGACCTTGCCCCAATACTTCATGCGATCTCCTGCGTTGTAATACCCGACGACGTGCTCATCGGTATGTGTGTTTTTCGCAGCAATCGAGAGGCTTTTCATATCAACGCCTGCCTGCTGCAATTCCTTGATTGCGCGTTCCGCTTGCTCGTGTGTGTCATAGATGGCAACTACAGAACTTGTTGCGGTCATTTTCTTCTCCGTGGTATTGGGTTATTTGGGTTGAATTAGCTTGCTGTTCCCCATTCAGGGAAGCAGTTCGTTTGTGGAATGGTTCAGAGACCCCACAGTCGCGATCTGTATCGGTGAAAAATGCGGCCTTGGAGCCGGCTGTGGACTCCTACCGAAAACGAGCGTGAAGTTCTTAACGATCCACCTGATGGGCCGAATCCACGGGCTTGGTGTACCGCAGCTTTCACAGCCAAAGATTGGGCGGACGTCTGCCAGGATTGCGTACGCCAGGTTGAGCATCGACTGGAATGGCCGGAACCCAAAAGCGCGGATTGCAAACAACCAGGTGAACCAACTGATACTTGGCAAGTCGCGCAGAACCTCGGCTACGGCTTCCCCTCCAAGCTTCATTGAGCCATCCGGCATGAGCAGATGGATAGTCGCGTAGGCCTCCCAGATATTCAGACCCGGGTTCAGAGACTTCAATTCATCGGGATCTTGACCGATCGGTCGAACAACGATCGAACTCGCCTTCATCCGCTTTTTCACCCATCTGGCAATGCTTCGACAGACTCCGCACTCGTCGTTGAACAGCAGGATTGGTGCGGAAGTCAATTTGGTTTGCATCATCCAAACTCATTTCATGACACGTATGGCTGTGTCACCACAGCCAGGATGTTCGATACATCTGGACTCGGCCCTTCTTCGCGTCCGACCACCGCTCCATCCAGAAACATGATCAGGGTCGGGGTCCCCTGGATTTCGTACAGTTCAGCGAGTTCGCGGTCGACCGCAATATTAACCCTGAAGATCTTCTCCGTGGACTCCACCATCTCTGCGACTTGCTGAAGATCCGGCTCGATCACACCGCAATGTGCGCATCCATAAGACATGAACTCGACCACGATCGGTCCTTCACCTTTCAATACCAGGCGGTCAAAAGTACTGGCAGTGACAGTTCGAATCCTGTCGATCGATCTATATCCAGGCATGACATCCTCAAAGGTTTTAGTTGGACGGAAGTGTGCAGACGGGCGCGCTCTTGTCCAGAGAACTTCTGGAAGGCCTTGAAGCTGTCCGAGACGCGTCCGCCCTGCTCAGGCATCTTCCGCGCACACGCCGATATGGCCTCTTATGCGGGTGTCGGGACTGCACGAATGTGCTTTTTAGCGATCTCTTCGATCTCCGGCTCGGTCAGCGCGGAGAGATCCGCCGTTTCAGTGGCGATAATTCGCTTGAACGTTTCCGGATGATGGGTCTTCAAGTACTCGCTGAGGAAAGTGACCGCACTGCTTTTGCCCGTTGCATGGCCAATGAGAATGATCGCTTCAGCATGGACGATATCCGTAGCGATCTCCTCATAGTAGGATTCTTCCTCTGGAATATGGTCACCCTTGTAATGGGCCTCTTTGCGATGGATCAGGCGATGTTGGAATCCATACGGGTCATACGGCTTGACCGTGACTTCGTCTTGAGGCCTGCTGCCGCCGAGATCGTGGTAAATGTGGGCAGCATGATGATCGATGACGACGACCATCCGTCCAATCTGATGTGCTTTCGCGGGTTTCCCCAGGACACCGGCTTCCTTTAGAAAGCTACGCAACCTGGAGATTTCTTCGACTTCGAGATTATTAGTGCTGGGACGCTTGAAGAAACCGCGCTGAGATCCTACAACGAATGCAAACTCGTCGTTTCCGTGTGGCTGAACTTCGCCAATTTGTCCGATGAGGTCGACTACAGCGCTCCAACTTAGATTGCGCGGCAGCTTGCCGCCGACGAGACTGTCAAGAAGGTTTTCGTGGTCGTGACGAATATGATCATTCATCGTAAGAGAATTTCATCCATCAGGCAGGAATACTGTTTCGGTTTGCTCTTGTATTTGAATAAACGGCAAAGAACGCTCGATGGATCTATCGAGCTCGGTTTACAGAGATCCAATGATCTGAAAGACCCGTGTGACTGACCTGGGAGTCAGCACCTGCTGCTTCCCGCGGGTTGGCCCTAGTCTGGTACACAATCGGCACGCTACGCCTACCCTGAGACCAGGTGCAGCTTCTTTGACGTTTTCCGAAAGCAGCATTATTGAATGGACGCGGGCTCCTCTGGGTTGGCAGTTCAGAGGAGTCCGGAGCTGCTTTATTGCCTCTGAAAGGCTAATCTGGGGGTGTTGCGGTGGCTTTGGCCGGGATGGAAGCAGGCATTGATCCAGATTCAACCGGGCACTGCCGTTCGCTGGCATAGAGCGGGACTTAAATCATATTTGAGATGGCTCTCGCGGCGGCGGAAGCGCGCGGGAAGAAACTGCGTCGGCAGAGAATTGCGCGAACTCATCCTCTTCATAGTTGACGAGAACCCAACCTGGGGTGCGCCACGCATTCATGGCGAGTTGAAGATGCTCGGTTTCGATATTGGCGAACGAACGATTCTGGGTTGGATGAAGAGGGCGCCAAGGCTTCCCGAACCAGCCAACTCCTGGAATTGTCAACCTTCTACTGCCTCTCCGACGGAGCCGATGCCTCCCGACTGAACTAGCTGTGAAGGTTATCGATTTAGCCTTGGATTGAGCAACTCAATTTCGACCCTCTCGTTCAGAATTAACAGGCTTAAAATTACAAGCGCTTTGCTTGGTATCGCTTATGGACACGAAAGTCATTCTATTTTCCCATCAATAGTACCGAAGCTGTACCGAGAATTCCGGCCTTGTTATTCGCGTTGAAGGGGTTCCGGAAAGGCAAGAGATTGTGGCTTTGCCCTTCGGGTAGACCATGACTCCTGCTTTCGGCCCGAATTCGTTTTCGCGGATGAACTCTCTGATCTTCGGTGTATGCGCCAGTCAACGGTGCCAGTGTTGATTGCTGGGTATGACCAGGAAGTCGTCCATGCGGTCTTAAGGTATCACTTGAAGTTGCAGTTTCATTGAGGGGGCCGAATGGGGGTCCCGTCAAAAATAAGGTTCGTTCCAGAAAAAATCATTCCATGTAGTAAAGAAACCTGATACAAAAGTGTCTCCGTTGCCGCTTACCTGTATGAAACACCCCGGAATCGTTTACGGAGTGTTCCCCACTCAGTCGCTGCTTCCCAGACCGGCCTTGGGTACAGCTTGTGTCGCTGCAGAAGACGACTTCCTGAGCAGGCCAGTATGGATTGGTGTTCAAGTCGACGTCCCGGAAAGAGCCGGTCAGTGCAGCTTTTGGGTCTCAAGCTACAGATTTACGGCGATGTCGACTGATACGAAAGGGTTTATGAATTTCTCAACCGGTTATCCGCGTACTTTATTCGTCGCTTTGGTGGTAGGTGCGTTTTGGCGGTGCGCCGCGGCGCAAGGCTCTTTCCAGCCCGTCAGCGATGCAGCAGTAAAACTGTCGGCGCAAATGCCCGCAACGGACTCTGGGCAGCGGTCGTCAGCGACAATCCGCATTGTCGACTCGATTGATGAAACTCGGCTGGTGACGCTAGCAGGCAGCAGGCACCCGCTGGCGCGAGCGGCATTTGATGCGGGACGCGTGAGCCCGGACCTGGAGATGGGTGACCTGGTCCTCGTGCTGCGACGCGATGCGGAGATGCAGGCCGCCTTCGACAAGTTTGTTGCCAGCCAATACAACGCAAAGTCGCCGGACTTTCACCAGTGGCTCACGGCGGACGAGGTGGGCGAAAAGTTCGGGCCGGCTCCAGAGGACATTGATGCGATCTCAAACTGGCTCATCGGCCGTGGATTTGTGATCGACGAGGTTTCGAAAGACCGGCTCTCGATTCGCTTCAGCGGTACCGCAGCGCAGGTGGAAGCCACCTTTCATACCGAGATCCATAACCTTGACGTGAAGGGCGAGAAGCACATCGCCAACGTGACGGATACCCAGATTCCCGCAGCGATTGCGCCCGTGGTGGTGGGAGCGAAAGCGCTGCATAATTTCTTCGCACGTCCTCTGCACCGGTTGGGCTCGCACGTAGAACTCGACCGCGCGACGGGGACCTGGCAGCACGTGGGTCTTCCATCGTCGGTGCCCACGAAGCGGCTTGGGCGGACGGCGCCGACCGGTATACGACCGCAATTCGGCACGGTCAATCCGTATGACGACGTGATTGAAGACGTAGCGCCGTACGACTTTGCGACCATCTATAACGTGTTGCCATTGTGGAAAGCAAGCTCGCCCATTGACGGCACAGGCCAGGCGATTGCCATCGCCGGCACAAGCAATATCCATCTGACGGATGTAGCTTCCTTCCGCAGCGCATTCGGGCTGCCCGCCAAGGCTCCCAGCGTTGTGATTACCAACAGCGATCCGGGCGCTTGCCCAGGGTTTGCGTCTTCCTGTGCGGACGACCTGATCGAGAACACGCTCGATGTGGAATGGGCGGGAGCGGTGGCCAAGGGCGCCAGCATCGTGCTGGTAACTTCGAGCGCGCCTACTCCGACTTCAGACCCGCTGTATCTTTCAGAGCACTACATCGTGGAGCATAAGACGGCCACGATCATGAACGTGAGTTACGGATCTTGTGAACTGGTGCTGGGAACGGCGGGGAACACCGAATACAACAACCTGTGGCAGTCCGCGGCGGCCGAGGGGATCGCCGTGTTTGTCGCTTCGGGAGACGCAGGTTCGCCGGCCTGTGACCAGGGGTTCGACGCGATCTATGGTGTGCCCTACCCGGCGCAGTTTGGGTTGGCTGTGAATGGGATTGGTTCTACACCGTACAACACCGCGGTTGGCGGCACGGATCTGAACTGGGGTGCGACGGCCGCTCCCTATTGGAGCGCGAGCAATGGCACAGGGCTTTCGAGCGCAACGGGATACATTCCGGAGGTGCCCTGGAATTCTACCTGCGTGAACCCGCTAGTGTTGCCGTCGCTGGCGAGCGATGCGGTCTATATAGGGGTTTCCGGGGTTGTGGATGCAGAGTCGGCGTGCAATTTTGTGATTGAAAGTGGGCAGTACATTCAGACCAACTTCGGCGTAGACCTGGCGCCTCTGGTCGATACGATTGGCGGCGGGGGCGGGGCGAGCAATTGTACGGTCAGCTTGAGCGCGAATCCGGAGAGCTGCACTGGGTATTATGGAAAGCCGGCGTGGCAGACAGGGGTTTTGGGGATTCCGGCCGATGGAGCGCGGGATGTGCCGGACGTCTCGTTTTTTGCTTCCAACGGATTTCTGGGAAGTTCGTACCTGATCTGCGTGGCGGAGGCGGGGAGTGCCTGCACTTATTCCGCTACCGAGGAGCCGACGGCGCAAGAGGTGGGTGGGACTTCGGTGTCTTCGCCGGCGATGGCTGGCGTGATGGCGCTTATCAACCAGCGCTCTGGCAGCTCGCAAGGAAATCCGAACACGGTGCTGTATGAACTAGCGGCGCGTGAGAGCTATACGAAGTGCAGTGCAGAAACCGTAAAGGCGACCAGCACAAGCTGCATCTTCAACGATATCGATACAGGAACGAACGCGATGGCTTGCGTGAACCCTGAAATTCAAGAGAGCCCAAACTGTGCGGTGAAATATGCAGGTGACCCAGCGGGAATTTTGACGGGATTCAGCGCGGGTGCAGGTTACGACCAGGCGACCGGACTGGGTTCGTTGAATGTAGCGAATGCAGTGAACAGCTGGCCATCGATCGCACCGTATACGGCATTTTCAGCGACTGAGCTGACGTTTGCGTCGACTTCGGAAGGGTTCGCGAGTGCGAGTCAAGTAGTGACACTGAAGAACTCCGGAAAGGCTGCTCTGAGTTTAAGCGGGACTGGCCTGGGGATCACGATAACCGGGACGAATGCCAGCTCGTTTACCCAGACGAACACCTGTGGGACAACCGTGGCGGCCGGGGCTTCCTGCCCGGTGACGGTGGTTTTCAAGCCGGCGGCAATTGGGGCACTGAAGGCGTCGTTGAGTTTTGCGGACAATGCGTTTGGCTCGCCACAGCTGGTGACATTGAGTGGAACGGGCATTACGCCGGCGCCAGTTGCGAAACTGTCGGCACAATCGCTGAGCTTTGGTTCGACATCGGTCGGATCGACCAATACCGCGCCGAGCATCACGCTGACCAATTCCGGGACGGCTGCTCTTGTGTTTGCGGGCATCAGCTTTGTCGGCACGAACGCGTCGGCGTTTACTGAGACGAATACCTGCGGCAGCAGCCTGGCGATCGGCAAGAGCTGCGGTATTGTGATTTCGTTCAAGCCGACAGCGGCCGGAACGTTGACGGCGACTATGGATCTGAAGGACAACGAGGCGGGCTCGCCGCAGACGCTGGCGCTGAGCGGGGTTGCTGTGGCGCCATCGGTAAAACGCTCGACCATAAGGTCGCCGCAAAAGATCACGCTGACAGGAACGGGGAATTGACGGCATGAGGGATTTGCAGAAAATTCGAATGGGAAGTCTCGTCCGGTGGCTGGTTCCGGCTTTCTTCGTAGGCGTGCTTGCGGGCTCGTGCTCAGCTCAAGCCGGTTCGGGGTCGGCTGCCGGAGTCAATCCGCAGATTGTAGGCGAATATGGACGCCTGCCGCTTCGGTTTGAAGCGAACGAGGGACAGACCGATCACCAGGTCAAGTTTCTCGCCCGCGGCAGCGGATTTTCGCTGTTCCTGACCGGGCGCGATGCGGTGCTTTCGCTGAACAAGCCAGGCGGCAATTCTCGAACGACCGACGTGGTGCGGATGCGGCTGAGCGGGGCCAACGCTAACACGGAACCTGCCGGATTGGAGCAGCTGCCAGGCACCTCGAATTACATGTTGGGAAACGATCCGACCGCTTGGCATACGAATGTGCCGAGCTACGGCAGGGTGCAGTATGCGGACGTGTATCCAGGTGTGGACCTGGTTTATTACGGCAACGGGCAGCGGCTGGAGTATGACTTTCAGCTTGCGGCTGGGGCTGATCCTGGGACGATACGCCTGAAATTCGATGGCGCGCAGCAACTGCGGCTGGACGCGGAAGGGAATCTGGAGATTGTGGCGGCGGATGGCCAGATTGCCTTTCATGCTCCTGTGGTTTACCAAACGACAGGCACTCGCAAACGTCCTGTTGCGGGTAAGTTCAAGCTGCTTGCCGGCAATGCTGTCGGATTCGAACTAGGCGCGTATGACCGAAGCCAGCCGCTGACGATAGATCCAACGCTGGTGTATTCGACTTATCTGGGAGGCAGTAACTCAGATACGATTACGGGAATTGCAGTAGATGGCTCAGGCAACGCATATCTAACTGGCTACACTTCTTCAGCGGACTTTCCTGTAACTCCCGGGGCATACCAAACTACCGATCAAGACCCGGCTTCGAGTGCATTTGTTACCAAGCTGAATTCCTCCGGTAGCGCGCTTATCTATTCGACTTATCTTGGCGGCGCACGCGGTCCCTCCGGCGGAGATTCGGGGCAGTCGATTGCTGTCGATGCGGCCGGAGATGCGTATGTAACGGGCTACACGTATTCCAGTAGCTTTCCAACAACGACAGGTGCTTATCAGACGACCAACGGAGCGGCCGCGGCTTCAGGTTCTAACAGCTTTGTAACCAAGCTCAATCCAACCGGAACGGGTCTGCTGTACTCAACGTACGTGGGCGGCAATGTGGGCGACAATGCGACTTCGATTGCCATCGATACAGCCGGCGATGCGTATATTGCCGGGGTAGCGTTTTCAGCAAATTATCCGACCACGACGGGGGCATATCAGACCACCAACAAGGGCGCGGCCGACTACTACGGCATTGCTTTTGTGACCAAGCTGAATCCGACAGGCAGCGCGTTGGTTTACTCCACACTAGTGGGCGGCAGCACGGATTATATCTCTCAGGAGATCGTTCGGGTCGCAATTAACTCAGCGGGCGATGCGTATCTCTTTGGGGTTGTGGGCTCGACGGATTTTCCGGTAACTACGGGAGCATATCAAAGCACGAATAAAGGAAATTCAGGCGGCGGAAGCAACCTCACTTTGACAGAATTGAATTCGACCGCGACTAAGTTGGTTTATTCGACTTATCTGGGTGGGAGTGGCGCGGGTTATCGTGGGGATGCTCCAAATGGCCTTGCGCTCGACAGCACGGGCAACGCATATCTGACAGGAACAACTTACGAAGCAAATTTTCCAGTAACAACCGGAGCTTTCCAAAAAACGAATAATGCCGCGGCCGGAGGCTTTCCCACTTGTTTCGTGACCAAGATGAATCCAACCGGGACAGCCCTGGTGTATTCGACTTATCTGGGAGGGAGCGGGGCTGATAACGCGGTAGGTCTTGCGGTTGACAGCGCGGGTGATGCTTATATCACGGGTTCCGCGGGTTCCAGTGATTTTCCGGTAACCAGCAATGCGTATCAGACGACCAATCTTGCGGCCAACAATGACGGGGCAGTCGTCTTTCTGACGGAGATGAATCCGACCGGAAGCGCGGAGCTTTATTCCACTTACTTCGGAGGCGGGTATTCCTTCTCCGACACTGGGAATAGCGTCGCACTGGGCGCGAATGGAACTGTGCTTTTTGCCGGGTTCACGGGCGCTTCTGACTTCCCCATTACTTCGGGCGCCTACGATAAGGTTTTCAACTCGACAAATTTTTCAATAGGCTTTGTCTCGGAGTTCACGTTCAGCACAGCTCCGCCGACAGCGCCGACGGCAACGCTTCTTACTTCGAGTGAGAACCCTGCGACCGCCGGCATCGCGCTGACATTTACGGCGTCAGTGACACCGGCAACGGGGACGGTAGTGCCAACTGGGAACGTGATTTTCAATATCGACCAGAAGAATGTGGCGACCGTGGCGCTGAACAGCCTGGGGTATGCGTCTTATACGACTTCGACGCTGGCCAACGGGCAGCACGCGATTCTGGCGAGTTACCAGGGAAGCACGACTTACTCGGCGAGTGGCGGAAATATTATTGAGAGCATTACTGCGTCAACGCCGGTGATCTCGCCGAGCACGGGGATTTATCCCGCAGCGCAACTTGTGACGATTGCGGATGCTACGACCGGTGCGGTGATTCACTACACGACCGATGGCAGCGCGCCGGGGACTTCTACAACAGCGGTCCCGTATTCCGGGCCATTTGTGGTGAGCACAACGGAGACGGTCCAGGCCGTGGCTGAATTGACCGGAGCGCCGAACAGCAATGTAGTTTCGGCGAGTTACAAATTCATTAACGCACCAACGGCCCTGGCCGTTCCGGCTTCGGCGTTGAGCACGTCGAACGCGACTCTGAATGCGCTGGTGAATACGTATGGGATGACGGGGAGTTATCACTTCGTGTATGGAACGAGTTCGACGTCCCTGACGCAGAGTACGCCGGTGACGCCACTGGTCAGCTCGCCATTTGGCAGCGGAATTAATTTTGTTCCTATAGCCGTGAGCGCACCGCTAACTTCACTTGTCACAAAAACAAAATATTACTTCCAGGTAGTGGTGACGACTCCGGCGGGAACAAGTTCGGGGATCGTGCAGAGCTTTACCACGAATTAATAGTTCCGAGGAATTAGCAATGCTGGGTATTTGGAATCGGGAGCTAGGAATGTTCAAGGGAATCGAGCTACGAGTCTGGCGCTCTGGAGCGGGGGTTCTCGCGATGCTGGGGGCTTGCGGATTGGCGTATGCGGAGCAGCCGAAGCAGTCGCCTTCGCCAGCACGTGAAGCGCAGGTGCGACGCGACTACGGCCAACTGCCGATGAGCTTTGAAGCCAACCGGGGACAGTCAGCTGAACCCGTCAGGTTTCTGGCGCGGGGCGATGGGTATGGCTTGTTTCTGACCGGGAAAGAGGCAGTTCTCACGCTTCGAACACCGGCGAGCAAAGGTGCGCCTGCACGTCTTCATCCATATGGTGTCTCCTACCCGCCGTCCGGGTCTCTGTCTGGCGGATCGGCAGCAACGATGAGCGAAACACAAGCTCGTTCTGACGGCGACTTGGGGCGATGGAAGACGGATGTGGTGCGGATGCAGCTGGCAGGAGCCAATGCCGCGGTTGAGCCGGTGGGTGTGGACCGACTACCCGGGAGTTCCAATTATTTTTTTGGGAACGACCCCGCTAAGTGGCACAACGATATTCCTAACTTCGGGAAGGTTCGTTACGCGGGAGTGTATCCCGGCGTGGACCTGGTGTACTACGGCAATCAAAGACAGTTGGAGTATGACTTTGTCGTGGCTCCGGGCGCGAACTCGAAGCCGATTCGATTACGATTTGCCGGCGCGCGTGAACTGAAGTTGGACGGAGATGGAAATCTCGCGATTGTTGCAACGAACGGCAGCATAGCCTTCCGCAAGCCGATGGTTTACCAGAACGTGAATGGAGCCCGGATTCCAATTGCGGGCCGCTTCCAGCTGCTTGCAAATAATGAGGTGGGATTCAGCCTGGGTAACTACGATCATTCAACTCCCCTCGTGATCGATCCGGTCCTGAGTTACTCGACTTACTTCGGAGGTACGGATGCGGAGTTTGTAGTGGCTGTGACTTCAGACGCGGCGGGAAACGCGTATGTTACAGGGCTGACCTTGTCCGAAGATTTTCCGCTGACGGCCGGAGCCTTTCAGGCAGTTAACTACGCAACGCCTTCGAACAATGTGAGCACGGCGTTCATCAGCAAGTTCAATCCATCGGGGACGGCGCTGCTTTACTCAACGTATGTGGGCGGGGTGGCCATTTCGAACACGCTCCATCAGCAAGGCGATTATGGAAAGGCGATTGCGGTGGACGCCGCGGGGAACGCCTACATTACTGGATACACGTATTCATCGGATTTTCCGATTACCAGCGGCGCATTTCAGAAAGGAAATCAGGCAGCCGCGATTGGTTTGGCGACGGGGTTTGTGACCAAGCTGAATCCAAGTGGGACCGCGCTTGTGTATTCGACGTATCTGGGCGGCAACACTCTGGATGAGTTGACGGCGCTTGCAATCGATTCCGCGGGAGACGCGTATATCTCAGGTATTTCGTTCTCGTCGAACTTTCCGACGACTGCCGGGGTACTCCAGACCGTGAACAACTCCTTCACTGCGAATGGGTACAACGCGGTAATTACCAAGATGAATCCGACAGGGAGCGCACTGATCTATTCGACCTACCTGGGCGGGGGCAGCACGGATGGCAGCACGCTGAGCAATGTGTACTGGACAAACCCGATCGTGGTGGATAAGAGCGGCAATGCGTACGTGGCCGGCTTCAGCAGTTCGGGAGATTTTCCGGTCACAGCGGGGGCGTATCAGGCGAAAAATGGTGGGTCTGTCAATATCACCGTGTCGAAGCTGAATCCGACGGCCACGGCGCTGATTTATTCGACCTATCTTGGCGGCAATACCATTTCTTATTGCGAGGGGCTGGCGGTGGATAGCGCGGGGAACGCTTATGTGGCAGGATACACATCGGATCTGGATTTCCCAGTGACCAAGGGCGCGTTTCAGTTGGTGAATAAGGCGGACCAGAACACGGATAACTCTGCCGATTCGAATCAGAACGGCTTTCTGACCAAGATAAATCCGACTGGAACGGGGCTGGTGTATTCAACCTATCTGGGCGGGACAACTGGGCCTTGGGGCGGCGACCAGATTTACGACCTGGCGATCGACTCGGCAGGCGATGCTTATGTTGTTGGGTCGGCTATGTCGGCAGATTTTCCGGTCACGTCGAATGCGTATCAAGCTACGAACAAGGGCGCGTCGCACTGCTGCGATTACGCGACGTATACCTCGAACGGATTCCTCACCGAGTTCAATCCGGCGGGGACGGCGTTGATATATTCGACGTACTTTGGCGGGACGGGAGTTCAGACTGCAGCGGGTCCGGGTGGCTCCGGCGACACGGCGTATGGGCTAGCGTTGGGGGCGAACAGCAATGTCTATCTGGTGGGCTATACCACTTCATCCAACTTCCCGGTGACTGTGGGCGCATTTGAAACGGCGTATCACACGCAACAGAATACGGGATTTGTGGCGGACTTCGATCTTGCGGCTACTCCGCCGACGACGAAGGATACAGAGACGGCGCTGACACCGAGCGCGAACTCGGTAGCACCCGGTACGGCGGTGACGTTTACGGTGACGGTGAAACCGACTTCCGGGACGGTGATACCGACAGGAAATATGGTCTTCAGCGTAGATGAAGTCCCCGTCGCGACGGTGGCGCTCAGCGCCGGCACCGCTGCGTATACCAATTCAACGCTGGCAGCTGGGCAGCATTATGTGTTGGCCAGCTATAGCGGCAGCACGGAGTATGAGGCGAGCGGCGACGGGTTTAACGAGATCGTTTCGCCGATTAAGCCAGTGATTTCGCCAGCGAGCGGGACGTACTACGCGCAGCAGTCCGTCACCATTACGGAAGCGACCGCTGCATCGCCGTTGTATTACACGCTGGATGGTTCGCCGCCGACGGTCTTCTCGACGGCTTACACGACGCCGATTGCCGTCAACACTTCGAAGACAGTGGCCGCGGTTGCGGTGGCGGAGCATGATGCGACGAGTTCCGAGGTGAGCGCGACGTACACAATAGTGGGCTCGCCGACGGTGCTGGCAGGGCCGGCGACTGCGGTTGGAACGACCGGAGCCACGCTGAATGCGTATGTGAACACGGCAGGTGTAGCTGGATCGTATTCCTTCCGCTACGGTACGACCAGCACAGCGCTTACAACCGCGACGGCTACGACGGCTCTGAGCGCGTCTATTAACCGCGCGACAGCAACCGCAACCCTTAGTACGCTCACGGCAAATACGACGTATTACTACCAGGTCGAAGTGACTACAGCGGGGGGTACAACGGCCGGTGCGGTGCAGAGCTTCACTACGCAGGCGGGGAGTGGATTGGCGACGCTCACCTCTCCGGCGCCAGGCAGTGTGCTCGGCGGACCTGGCATCACTTTTATGTGGTCGCCGGCTACAGGCTCCGGGATACAGGGATACTGGCTGTTTCTTGGGACTACGGGAGTTGGATCGAAAAACCTGTTCGACTCAGGTCAACAGACTGCCACTTCTGCCACGTATAGCAGCCTGCCTACCAACGGCGAAACGATCTACGCCCGCCTCTACACCAGTTTCAACGGTACCCTGGTATATAACGACTACACCTACAAGGCTGCGGCGCAGGCTGTGCTTACTAGTCCCGCGCCCGGCGGTGTGCTCGCTGGCCCCAGCGTCACGTTTACCTGGACATCGGCCACCGGCGCCGGGAATCAGGGATATTGGCTGTTTCTAGGGACTACGGGAGTTGGATCGAAAAACCTGTATGACTCCGGCCAACAGACAACCACTTCCGCCACCTTCAGCAATCTGCCGACCAACGGCGAGACGATCTACGCTCGCGTCTACACCAGCTACAACGGTACCCTTGTGTATAACGACTACACCTATAGAGCAGCCTCACAGGCTGTTCTGACCACTCCAACGCCTGGCAGTTCTTTGACCGGTTCCAGCGCCACATTTACCTGGACAGCAGCTAGCGGCTCTGGCAACCAGGGGTATTGGTTGTACCTGGGAACTACCGGGGTTGGATCGAAGGACCTGTACGACTCAGGCCAACAAACGGCCACTTCCGCTACCTTCAATAAACTGCCAACCGACGGAGCAACAATCTACGCTCGCCTCTATACCCGATACAATGGCACCCTGGTCTACAACGACTACAGATACACGGCATGGATGCAACCTCCGACTCTGACAAGTCCAACGCCTGGCAGCACGTTTACAGGGCCGAGTGCGACGTTTACGTGGACGGCCGAAGCCGGTAGCCAGGGCTACTGGCTGTTCCTGGGGACTACGGGGGCCGGATCTAGAAACCTCTACGATTCAGGTCAGCAGGCAGCCACTTCCGCCACGTTCAACAGCCTTCCCACGAATGGCGAGACAATCTATGCCCGCGTCTACACGAGGTATAACGGAGTCCTGGTCTATAACGACTACACGTACGAGGCGAAATAGTGCAGTCGACTGAATCTCACAATTCATTTCTAGCGCAGACAGCCGATACAGCCGGTACGGTTTTTCTTTGTAGCTCCGAAGGCCTGACTGGACTAAAACCTGGGCTCTGGTTCAAATAGCCGCCACAGCATGGCAGGACGTGATGCAAGCTTGGATTACTTCGCCGTGTAGGTGTAGTCGTTATAGACCAGGACTCCGTTATACCTGCGTGCACATGGTCAAGCGAAGTAGCGTTCGAAGGTTTGACGACAGACTCTGGCAAAACCAGCCGCAACCAAGAAGTGTTGAGACCCTTGCATCAGCGTTGCAGCGGTTCGAGCAGCGGAGCGACAGGAGCTTCGGCCTCCACGGATGGCGGGAAGTGCGGAGTGATCTTCGCCCTAGATGCCTGCTCGTACCCATATCCGTAGCTAAGCAGCCGTGCTTCACTCCAGGCCGTGCCAATGAAAGAGAGCCCGACGGGAAGGCCAAAGACCGCTCCCATGGGTACGGTTAGGTGCGGATATCCTGCGATTGCGGCTAGTCCACCCGCACCCCCTCCACCTATCTGATCGCCATTGACCGCGTCGATTTTCCAGGCTGGTGGCATCGTCGGACATACCAGAGCATCGAGGTGGTCCTTGGCGAGCATCGCATCGATACCCTCAACGCCGGCGATTCGCAGCGACGTAGCGCGCGCAGCCTTGTATGCCGGATCATCAAGCCCCTTCGTGGCTTCGGCCTTGATGAAGGTCTCTTGTCCGAAGAGCGAGAGTTCCCGATCGGCATGCGCCGTGTTGAACGCAATCAGGTCGGCGAGGGTGCGCGACTTCACAACTGCGGGTGTGGTGGCGAGATACGCATTCAGATCGACTTTCAGTTCTGTGTTGAGCACCAACCCCTCCGCCTCGCCGAGTTTCTCGCGCCCCTTCAACTCGGTGATGTCAACAAGGACTGCGCCCTGCGCTCTGAGCACGGACAGCGCCTTCTCGAACACCTTATCCGTCTCGGCAGACCACCCGGTTGCAAAGCGCAGCACACCGATCCTGACGCCGCGGAGCGCGCCGGGTTTGAGCCCGGCTAGATAGTCGGAGACATGTGCATCGGCATCCTTCGTGGCTGGATCGGCGGGGTCGGAACCTGCGATGGCAGCCAGGACTCGAGCCGCAGTAGTCACATCGGCGGCAATGGGGCCGGCGGTATCCTGACTATGGCTGATTGGCACGATGCGGTTGCGGCTGACCAGGCCGACCGTGGGCTTGAGCCCTACAACGCCGTTGATTGCCGCCGGGCAGGTGATCGATCCGTCGGTCTCGGTACCGATCGCGGCCTCGACCTCGCCAGCAGCTACTGCAGCGCCGCTGCCCGACGAAGAGCCGCATGGATCGCGATCGAGCGCGAACGGATTGCGCGTCTGACCACCCACTGCGCTCCAACCTGAGATCGAGGAGTTGGAGCGAATGTTGGCCCATTCCGAAAGATTTGTCTTGCCCAAAATCACAGCGTCAGCAGCACGCAACCGTGCAACCAGCGGCGCGTCGCGATGCGTTACGTTCGCAAGCAAAGCCATACTGCCGGCGGTCGTGGGAAGCGGCCCGTCAGACTCAATGTTGTCTTTGATCAGGATCGGGTATCCGTAGAGAATGCCACGGGCGCCCTTGCGCCCGTCGATAACGCGGGCCTGATCCAGTGCCGTCGGATCGAGAGCGATAACAGCATGGATCTTGGGATCCGTCGCTTGTACTCGTGCAATTGCCGTTTTGGTTGCGGCCTCAGCCGTCTGGGCAACGCATCTGCCGGCAGTGGAGACAGGGACTAAAGGCAGGGCCAAAACACAGATGAAAATACGATGCTTCTTGTTCATCCTCACATTCTATCCGGCCCTTCTGCCCCTAGCGACAGGCCAATAATTCCGACGAACTATGGATCAGAGATTGAGCAGGCTTTGGCACGGCTTACTTGTTGCGGGCTAAGTACAGCAGGATTGCATTTCGCTGCTAAATCTACCGCACTCGCACCGAGGATGGCGCGCTCCCCAAATGACGGTTAGTTTGAATGGGCCCTGGGCATCTAGTATGAGAGTGAGGCGATTCAAGAAATGTTTTCTGCATCGCCCTACTTCCAACCGCTCTTTCACAGGAATAACAATGGTCGAGATTCAAGTCGAATACCAGGGAGAGTTGCACTGCAAAGCAGTCCACACCCCCTCCGGAACCGAACTTAACACTGACGCACCCAAGGACAATCAAGGACGGGGCGAGAGTTTCTCGCCTACGGATCTGGTCGCGACCGCGCTAGGGACCTGCATGCTCTCAGTGATGGGCATCATGGCCCGAACGCTGAACATCGACATTGTCGGCACCTCGGCAACCGTAGGAAAAGAAATGACCATCACCGGTTCGAGAAGGATCCAGAGCCTGAAAGTGAGGATTCATGTGCCTCACGCCCTTAGTCTCGAGAACAAAGAGAAAATGGAACGTGCTGCTTATACCTGCCCAGTGCACAAGAGCCTGCACCCGGACATCCAGACTCCTATCGAGTTCACGTGGGGTTGAGTTCAGAAAATGATCCCCATGGCGCGCGAATTTACGGACGTGTCTTGCTTTGCCTAACAGCGATTCGGATTTCCGGATGAAAGCGGAACGAATGATGTTCCTCATGGACACGTCCTCCATTACAGCTCATTTCCGGCCACTATGAAGAAGCTCCAGTTCCGAACCGATGAATCCCCATGAGTTCCATGCCTCGCCTTTGACCACACTTCTGAACAGACCCATAGCTTCGGAACTTTGCTGATGATAGACATGCCAGTTTCCTATGCCATAGGTCACAGTGTTGAACGACAACTCACCTTCAAGGTCCGCCGGTCCGGTTGGCGGCGGCGGTAACACAGCCTCTGCGGTGAGCTTTCCCTGATAAAAGTGCAACAATCGAAGATAGAAATAAAGGTGCGGCTCGGTGTTCTTGACCTCGGGTGTGATGCGCGTCAGCACTTGCTCGGCTTGCTGTTTCTTTCCGGCACGCTGCAGCGAAACATAAAGCCAGTTTGAGCAATCGATCAAGCTGTCGTCGTTCTTGGCCAGAGACCTCGCCTGGTCAAACGAAGCTGCCGCGGCATCGAATTCACCCAGGAAATAGTGCGCCAGGCCCAGGTGATAGTGAGCGTCCAACATCTGCGGAGCAAGCTGAGCCGCTTGCTCCAAGTCCTTGATGGCGGCCTTGAACTCTCGCAATCCCAGTTCCCTGTGGCCGCGCTCGAGATAGAGGTCAGCATTGTTCGGTGCAAAGGCCAACCCCGCCGAGGCGGTGGCTACAGCCTCCCTATATTGACGTCGTGACGCTTGCGCGTGCGCAAGTTGCAGCACCAGACTTACATTCCTGGAGTCTTCAGCCAGGCGCTTGCGTGCGTCGGTCACACTCTGGTCATCGGGAAGCGCATAGAGCTTGCGGCTCAGGCCAGAGGTAAGCTCAAGGGCGCCGTGGACTGGGGTCTGAGGCGACAGATAAACCGTCAATCCAGAAGCGGCCAGAAAGAAAAATGCGATGAAGCGGCTTACGAAACGCCGCCCCTTTCGGACTGAACCCGTCGTTCCGCTCATTTGTGCCATCTCCTGAAATTGAGAAGTGATTCTGTCGGTAATTCGCCGCGCCGCTTGCAACTTCTAACGAAGAGTAACGATCTTCGCTTCTTCTCAAGTCTTCAAATAGTCGACCACCACATCGACTGGAATCGGTCCGTCCAGATTGTATTTCAACAGTGAGATCCGCAGCGGGATCTGGGAGCCCTAGCTCGCTTCCAAGAATGATCTCTGTTCAAGATAGCCCACGCCTTTCGCGGCTCTTTTACGACGCACCATTCAGGAAAGCGGCAATTCGCTGATTGAGGAATGCTTCGTCCGCG
>Ga0302319_10003839_pt1 | contig 31096 bp, 18 predicted proteins | sample Bog_T0_2_FD_203319 | JGI IMG/M metagenome (GOLD analysis project Ga0302319, IMG submission 203319) | Peat permafrost microbial communities from Stordalen Mire near Abisko, Sweden - Bog_T0_2 | ecosystem: Environmental > Terrestrial > Soil > Wetlands > Peat | place: Sweden: Abisko, Stordalen Mire... | reverse complement strand
TCGGCCCGCCGTAGCTCACGCCGTCGGCGCCGACGATCACGATTTGGGCGTTCTTGCGCCGGTGCAGTTGCTAGGGCGGAGAGAGCATGCACACGTGAAACCCCGGTAGGGTTCGAAGTTGCGCGCGACGTAAGTCACGCCCTCGTCGTGCGGGAGGTCGACACGAGCGTCACCCCAGAGCCCTTGACCTTTCGCCTACCGTGTCGAGTGGCACTGGCGCGAGGCCATGCAGCCGAGTACCAAGAGAAACCAAGACGACGCCTCGGGTACCGGCAGGCTCTCGACTCCCAAGTCATTTCGAAACCGATACTCAACGGGTCGGTTTCGGGAAAGGACCACGGCAGGGTGAGGGTAATCACGCCGGTGGCTGCATTTTCCGTGAAACTGAAACCGGTCCCCGCCAACGAGGTAGTGCCGGAGCCGCCCGGATAGAACGCGTCATCGTTCGTGACCTCGATGCCGAGCGTAGAACCCTGGGTCGCCGTGGTGCCAGCGCCGAAATACAGGTTCGAGAAGAGGAGACCTGGTTCCACCTGCGGCAGGATCAGCGGAGATCGTGCCGTATAGATTTGGTGGCATCCTCTGACAAGCTGATGGTGTACGCGACTTGATTCGACGTATGTCCTGACGAACCGAAATTGGTGATCGGCGCATTGGGGTCATATCCGCCCAACGTCTGTCCGAATGAATGGCCGGATGCCGCGCAAATGGCAAGAGAAGCGATGAGTCCGGTCATCGTGAATGAGCGTGATCTGCGCATGGTTGCCTCTCGTTGGTCGCTCCTATAATTCGATCTCCGCGCGATCGCGCTACGAACACTCGCCAACGGACCTCAATATGGCAACGCCAGTTTCCATGAAGCGTCGTAGCACGTGAAGCGTGTAAACCCGGCTCGCAGTGCTGCTTGTGACGTGTTCTGAATCACCGCGCACGCGCTCAATGACCCTGCTGGGCGGTGTCGCGCATGGTCTTGGTGCGTCAAATGAGCGGTTTTATCGCCACCTGCACCAACATAGTGAGCCCGCGGAACGACTGACCTCACGTTGTTAACATAATGGGAAAAAACTTCACCTATCACATTGCCTAGGCGCGTGCACTCCCGCACACTATTTTTTATATAACCGGGAAACCGGTCACGGATATTCCTTGGGACTCAAAAAGATAGGGAGACTGTTTATATGGGAAGGCAGCTAGTAGTGGCAATGATGACATTTGCCGCGAGCGCGATCGCCATGACCGCCGCCGCGCACCCGAATGGGCATCCGGTGCCGACGATCACGGCCACGATCGATTCCACGCACTTGACCACCCTCGACGGTAATACACGCCCGGAACTCGCCTCTGCCACCGATCTCGGCCGCGTCGCCGACTCGCTGGAGTTGGGTCACATGTACCTTCAACTGAAGCGATCCGCGGCGCAAGAAAGCGCTCTCAAGGACTACATCGAGGAATTGCACAATCCGAAGTCGAGCAGCTTTCACCAGTGGCTGACCAGCGCGGAATTCGCCGAATATTTCGGCATCGACAAGCAGGACGTTACGACGGTCGAGACCTGGCTCAAGTCGGAAGGTTTCACCGTGCACGGTGCGACCCCTTCCGGCCTCGTGGTCGATTTCAGCGGCACGGCCGGTCAAGTCCGCAATTCCTTGCATACGGAGATCCATCACTACAGTGTCGGCGGCGTCAAACATCTCGCGAATGCGAGCGATCCGAAGATCCCGACCGCGCTCACCCCCGCCGTCGCAGGTGTGATCTCGCTGCATGACTTCCATCCGAAACCCATGATGGTCAAGCGCATCAAGCACGCACCGGGCTACACCGAGGCGTCGGGCTTCCATGAAATCGTCGCCGGTGACATTGAGACGATCTACAGCATTAATCCCCTGCTCGCCGCCGGCTTCAGTGGCCAGGGCCAATCGATCGTGCTGCTTGAAGATACGTACCTGTATTCGACGACCGACTGGACCATCTTCCGCAAGACTTTCGGGCTGTCGCGCGCTTATCCGCAAGCGACCCTGACACAGGAGGCCCCGGCCGGTTCGATCACCTGCACGAATCCGGGGGTCCCCTCGGGCGGTGATGACGGTGAAGCGGCCATCGATGTGGAGTGGGCGTCGGCCGCTGCGCCGAGCGCGGCGATCATTCTGGCGGCTTGCAAGGATGGCGCGACAGTAGCGACTTTCGGCGGCCTCCTTGCCCTCGAAAACATATTGAATTCCTCGACACTTCCAACCGTTGTAAGCATGAGCTACGGCGAGTCGGAGGCGAGTTCTGGTGCGGCTGGAAACTTGGCTTTTAACAATGCGTTCTCCCAGGCCGTCACGGAAGGCGTATCGATTTTTGTCTCATCCGGCGACGAAGACGCGAGCAGTTCCGCCAACGGAAGCGTCACCAAGTACGGCATTGGCATCAGCGGCTGGGCGTCCACCCCTTATAACGTTGCCGTCGGTGGAACAGACTTTGGATACACCGCAGATGGCGTGCCTTCGACGACCTACTGGGGCGCGACCAACGCCAACAATTACGCCTCGGCGATTTCTTATATTCAAGAGATTCCCTGGAATAATTCCTGCGCCGGCGGTCTGCTCGACACCTACCTGCAGACCAACAGCTACTTCGGCCTCGTCGGCCCGATTGCAGGGGCGACAGCATTTTCGGTTTGTAATAACGCGGCGGTCGACGTGAGCTCCGGCGCGGCCTACAACTATCTGTTCAATGCCGTCGGCGGCAGCGGGGGACCTAGCGGTTGCGCAACTGGCGCTGTCGCCAGCGGCAGCGCCAATCGCGGTGTCGTCAGCGGCACCTGTAAAGGTTACCCAAAGCCCTCCTGGCAAAGCGTCTATGGCAACCCGAGCGACAGCGTGCGCGACATTCCGGACGTCTCACTCATGGCGTCGAACGGGTTCTGGGATGCCTTTTACGCGGTGTGCTGGTCGAACCCCAACGTTGCGCAGGACGGAGGCGGTTTTACCTGCCAGGGCACGCCAGATACCTGGGCGGGCTTCGGCGGAACTTCGGTTTCCGCGCCGATCATGGCGGGCATTCAAGCACTCGTGAATCAGGTCACCGGTGAGCGCTGGGGGAACCCGAATACCGTTTATTACGCACTTGCGAGCACGGAGTATGGCGCTACCGGGTCCACGGCCTGCAACTCGACGACGGCCGCCACGACCGGGGCGGGCTGCGTGTTCTACGACATCACACAGGGTGACAACACCAGCGCCTGTAAAGTGAATGGCACTGCAAAAGACAACTGCTATATTCCGACGGGCTCGACCTACGGCGTCCTCTCGACGTCTTTGACCGCCGATATACCCGCCTATACGACCAACGTGGGTTGGGATTTCCCTACCGGCATCGGTTCGGTCAATGCCTACAATCTCGCGCAGGCTTTCGTCAGCTATGCCGCGGCCAAGCACAAGTAACGAGGGACCAACATGAAAAAGATCATTACATCAGCATTGTCCGTCGGAGCGCTTGTCACGTTGGCAGCGCAGAGCAGCCAGGCACAGAGCATCTGCGACACGGCCGCGGGCAATCTCGCGGGCAACTGCGGTTTCGAGCTCGGCAGCTTTACGGACTGGACGCTCACGGGCAACGACGTGACCTCGGGCCTGCTCGGCAACCTCTATGGCGTCGAGTCGGGTAGCGATCCGATCGCGGGCACGGCACCAAATAGCGGCAGCTACCAGGCCTACTTCTCCGATCTCGTCTCGAACGCGACGACGATCACGCAGACGATCTCGACCGTGGCGTCGGACACGTATACGGTGTCCTTCGAACTCGCACAGCAGCTCGAGGGCCCGGGCACGGTCAACAACTCGGTGGCGGTGTCCTTCGGCGGCACGACGCTTGCGACGCTCACGAACGTAGGCGTCGAGGGCTACACGCTGTACAGCTACACGGGCACCGCGACGAGCGGCTCGTCCGTGTTGAGCCTGAAGCTCGGCGACGACATCGGCGAGTTCCTGCTTGACGACGTGACGGTGACGCAGAACGCGGCCGCCGTGCCGAATCCGAGCAACGCCTGGCTCATGCTCGCGGGCCTCGGGCTCGGCGGCGGTGCGTTCGCCTTCCGGCGGCGTACGCCGTCCGGCGCGGCTCGTGTCACTGCATGAGATACACGTTCGCTCGCCTCTCACCCTTTGGCGCAGGTGCACACGTTGAACCCGGAGTTTTGTGCGGGGCCGCGCATGTTTTTGGTGCATCGACAGGGCCATTTTACCGACCGTTGCACCATGTTCGTGAGTCCGCGGAACTGCTTGCCTCGATCCTTCGACATATCTAGGAAAAAGCTTTGACAGGACATTGCACAGGACTGTGCACTCACGCACACTCATTTCCATATGACCGGGAAACCGGCCACCGATTTTTTTTGGGCACTTACGGATAGGGAGACCGTTTATATGGGAAGGCAGCTAGCAGCGGCAATTATGGCAATTGCCGCGAGCGCGATTGCCGCGACCGGGGCAGCGGACCCAGAAGGGCATACCGTGCCGGCGATCGCGGCGACGATCGATCCGGCGCACTCGACCACCAGCGGTGATGTAAACGATGCGGTACGCGTCACCATCCCCGGCAATATCCGACCCGAACTCGCCACCGCCCGCGACCTCGGCCGCGTCGCCGACGATTTCAAGCTCGACGGAATGCAGATCCTGCTGAAGCGATCTCCGGAACGAGAAGCGTCACTCAAGATCGTCATGGACGGGCAGACGGCGAAGGGCTCGCCCTATTATCACCAGTGGATCGATGCGGCCGAGATGGAGGCCAAATATGGCCCAGACCAGCGCGATGTCGCCGTCATCACGGCCTGGCTGAAGAGCCACGGCATCGCCGTCAAGTCCTATCTGCCAACGCTGGTTCTTTCCGTGGATGCAACGGCCGGCCAGCTGCACTCCGCCTTCGGTGTGGAGATTCATCACATCGTCGCCGAAGACGGCAAAACGCATTTCGCGAACGTGAATGAATACTCGGTGCCTGCAGCTCTTGCGCATGTACTGGTCGGCCCGGTGAACCTGAACGACTTCAAGCCGCATACCATGATGCGCCAGGTCCAGAAGCGCAGCCTGCCCGATCCGGTCACCCATCAATATACGTTGAGCGGCGGGTACGAGTTGGTGGCGCCGGCCGATCTGCAAACGATCTATAGCCTGAACCCGGTCTATTCGGAGGGCTACACGGGGACCGGCGAGACCATCGGGCTGATCGAGGATACGAATCTCTATACCCTGGCGGACTGGTCTGCCTTCCGCAAGGTGTTCGGCCTGTCACGCCCGTATCCGCACGCGAGTTTGACGCAGATCAATCCGACCGGGGCGGCCGGGTGCACTAATCCCGGCGTCAACTCCGCAGATGGCGAGGCGGCGCTAGACGTGGAATGGGCAAGTGCGGCCGCGCCGAACGCCGCCATCAAACTCTATTCCTGCGCAGATACCAGCACGGTGTTTGGCGGCTTCATCGCCATGGAAAGCATGTATGCCTCGGGCGGTTACCCGAGCATCCTCAGCCTGAGCTATGGCGAGGGTGAGTCAATATCAGGCAATACCGAGAACCTGCTGCTACAGTCGATTTATCAAGAATTCGCCGCCGCTGGCGCCAGCCTGTTCGTCTCCGCCGGCGACGCCCTCACCGCGCAGAATGACCGTGGCGCCTCATACGCCACACATGGCTTGTCCGTCAGCAGCTGGTCTGGCACGCAATATAACGTCTCGGTCGGCGGAACCGATTTTGCCGATACGTATCAGGGTACGGTGTCCAAATATTGGTCCAACACGAACACGCCGTATTTCGCCAGCGCGCTATCCTACATCCCGGAAATCCCGTGGAATCAGACGTGCGCGGACCCGCTGTACTTCACGGGGTATTACGCGAAGCAGCCGATCACCGAGGCCGCCTGGACCGGGTCTATCTCGGGCACGACCCTGACGGTGACTTCAGTCGGAAGCGGGATCGTTTACACGGGCCTGACTTTGGTGGGCAGCGGCGTGACCGCAGGCACAACCATCACCGCAGACCTGAGCGGCACCGCCGGCGGCGTCGGCACCTATCGAGTCAGCATTTCCCAAACGGTTGGGAGCGAGAGCATGACCGGGACGAACTCGCTCAGCGCCGACACCGCCGTGGCGGCCTGCAGCAACACCTATTTGTATGACGTCTTCGATATCGCCTCTCCAGCCGGCGGTGCGGGCGGCGCAAGCTCCTGCTTTACGGGTGCACCCGCCAAGACCGGCATCACCGGCGGCACCTGCGCGGCGCTCGCGAAGCCTTCTTGGCAGCAAGTGTATGGCAACCCCGCCGACGCCGTGCGCGACCAGCCCGATGTGTCGCTGTTCGCCGCAGCCGGATTCTGGGGCCATTACTATCCGTTCTGCTACTCCGACCCGACTAGCGGCTACGGGGGTGCCTCATGCACGGACAACCCCAGCACCTGGTCCGGCGCGGGCGGCACATCCTTCGCCTCGCCCATCATGGCCGGCATCTTCGCGCTGGTACAGCAACAAGTGACCGCCACATCGGGCGCGTCCAGCCCGGTCAAGCTCGGAAATCCGGCGCCCACCCTGTATGTGATCGGGGCCCAGGAATATGGCACCACCAGCGCAGCTTCGGGCGTGACATCTTGTAACTCGGAGGCGAGCGGTGGCCCGGCCTCCAGTTCCATCTGCGCATTCAACGACGTGCAACTTGGCGACATCGCCGCCGCGTGCAAGAAGAGCGGCTCCACCGCCTATAACTGCTACATCGCGAGCGGTACCGTTGGCTTGATCTCCACGTCCACCACTTCGCTCCTACCGACTAACCCAACAGCCTCGACCGCGACGCTTGGTTTTCAAGTAGGTGCATACGCAACAACGCCCGGCTGGGATTTCCCAACCGGCCTCGGTACAGTCAACGCCTACAACCTGGTGAATAACTCGAACTGGTGATAGCTGGGCCGCCCGGCGTCCGTCCACCGACGCCGGACCGCGCGCCCAATCGACCAATGACTTACTGCTTATCCAGAAGGATTGCACTTATGAAATTCCTCGCTCCCGCCGCGTTCGTTGCCGTGTGCTTTGCGTCCACCACGGCGTTCGCCCAATCCTCCTGCGACGCCCTCGCCGGCAACGCCGTCGCCAATTGCGGTTTCGAGACCGGGAGCTTCGCTGACTGGACGGTGACCGGCAGCGCCTTCGAACTGGCGCAGACGAACAATTACGGAATCGACGGCTTCGACCCAAACACCGGCAATTATGACGCATTTTTCGCGAACCAGGGCAGCCCGCTCGGCACCGCTAGCGCGTCCAGTGACATCACGCTCAGTCAGAACCTGACCCTGACAGCGGGCGGTTCTTATCAGGTGAGCTTCTACGTTGCTCAGGACACCACAGTGTCCAGTGGCTACACCAATTTCTTGTCCGCTACCTTCGACAACAGCGTGCTGTTGTCCGAAACGGCTGCGCCTGCCACCGGCATCGGCGGCATCAACTATGTCCATTTCACCTACAACGTCACCGCGCTCGGCGCGGACACGTTGGCGTTCGCATTCCAGAACGATGCCGGGGACTGGTTCCTCGATGACGTGTCGGTGACCTCAACCACGCCAGTTCCCGAGCCGACAACGATTGCCATGTTAGCCACGGCGATGGTGGGGCTGGCTTGGGCGGCGCGCCGGCGGCCGGCGAAGAACTTTCGTTTTTAGAAAAGAATTCCCGACGCGGGCCGGAATGTGATTCAAAATGGCCACCGACGGCGGTTGCCCTGGCTGATGCCGAGCAATGGCTCGCCATGCCCGCAATATGCGGCGCGTTTCGCAAAAAACCTGGGATAGCTGCGAGGGAGCGCGGGAATATGGCGCCCGCACGACCGGACTCTGCGGCGCTCCGATTGGTCATCGCGTCGATGTCAACAAAATGTCACATTCGCATCCTAATCTCATGAGTGTCGTCCTTCTCTGACGTCCAAGCGGGTGCCCACCGATGACTCGAATCGCAGCGCAACGTGCCGGCGAACCGGCCCTCCTGATCGTGTCGATACTCGCAGCCCTGGTTGCGATCCCGGCCCACGCGCAACTCGCGTTCACGGCGGGGGATCTCGTCGTGTCGGTCGAAGGCGACGGCAGCAACACCGGGACCTATGGCGACAACCAAGCCGCTCCCTTGACGCTCGACCAGTTCTCCGTGAACGGCACGACGAGCGCGACCGCGGCCGGTTCTCTCATGCTGCCCCAGACGACCGTCGGCAATCAGTCGGCGATCTCCGGTGAGTACGGATCCTCGTCCGAGGGCGGCTTGCAGCTGAGCGGCAATGGCGAATATCTGACGATCATGGGTTACGGCGTCAATGCCAACACCTTCAACACAGGCGGCGCGGCCGTGTACGGCACGACGGCGCTCGCGCAATCGCAGAGCTCCCAAGTCGCTCGGGTCGTCGCCCTCATCTCGGCCGACGGCAGCGTCGATACGTCGACCGCAATCACCGACGTGTTCAACGGCAACAACCCCCGCAGCGTCTACACGACTGACGGCACCTCGTTCTACGTCTCGGGTCAGGGCACGTCCGGCGACAATACGGGCGGCGTCTTTTACGCGACCCGCGGCTCGTCGACCGCGACCTCGATCACCGGCAACGATGCCGGTACGAACGCCTCGCAGGACACACGCTTCGTGACCGCCTATAACGGCCGGCTTTACGTTTCGGTCGATTCTAAGACCGGTTCAACAAACCGGGATTACATCGGCACCTTGGGCGCGGCGGGAAGCCTGCCGACGAGCCTCGCGAACGGCGGCGCGGGCCCGACCCAGCTCGCCGGCTTTGGCGCGTCGAGCGGCAAGGGTGGCGTCACAATCGCCAACGGCGACGGCAACGGCCTCAACACCGGTCAAAGCATCAATCTCAGTCCGGAAAACTATTTCTTTGCGAACGCGACGACCCTCTATGTCGCGGACAGCGGTGCTCCGAAGAATACCGCCGGCTCCACGTCCACCGTTGGAGACGGCGGACTGCAGAAATGGACGTTCAACGGCAGTTCCTGGGTGCTCGACTACACCCTCGCAAGCGGGCTCAACCTGGTCAGCAACGTGACCAACACGACCGGCACATCCGGACTCCAGGGTTTGACGGGCAAGGTCGTCGGGAGCACGGTTCAATTGTTCGCGACGAACTACACCCTGGCCGATCTCGATTCCACGTTTCTGTACGGGATCACTGATAGTTTGGCCGCGACCGCCGCGTCGCAGGTGACCGGCGAATCGTTCACGGAACTCGCCGCCGCCCCTGCGGATTCCAACTTCAAGGGCGTCTCGTTCGCGCCGACGCCGGCGGTACCGGAGCTGTCGACCGTTTGGATGGCGGTGAGCGGGTTGGGGTTTTTCGGCTTGTGGGCCCGGCGCAAGTCCGCCGAGCCGGCTTAGTTGCTCACGCTCAAGCCGACGCTGGTATTGACCGCACCGATGCGGAACAGACGCACGTCGGTCGCGCCGGCGGTATGCGGCATCGGCACCGTTTCCCAGAGCACGCTGCGAGCTTCGGCAAATCCGGCCGCGACGAACGCGGGAGCGGTGTCGCCCGCATCCGGGACATCAAAGGCACCCTGGGTCGGGATGTAGCTCTTCGACAGCACCGCGCCGATGGTATCCGCGCCCACATCGTTCGTGAAAAAATTCGACACGTTCGAGGATAGACCGATGAACAGCATGCTCGTCGCCGCGGAGGCTGAGTTCACGAGGATCCCGTTACTGCCCATGCGCAGATTCAAGCTCACGCCGATGAAACTCGACTGGCCCGAGAAATCGTTGACCTGCACGGCGGCTGCGGTCTTCGAGAGCCCCACCCCGTAGCCATCGGAGTAGGGTGCCAACAGCGCACCCAGTAGCGTCAGGGTGCCCGATTGGAGATCGAACAGATTTGACGTCGTGCCCTCCTGCCAGCAGTCGCTCACGAGCAGCTTGCTGTTCCCGAGAAGGCTCAGCGGCACGCCGCAGCCGCCCATGTCGAGAACGCTCGCACTCGCACTGACCGTCAAGGCGCCGACGCCGGTGTTCGCCTGCATGTCGACGCGGGTTTGCGTCAGGCCCTTGATGGACACCGAACTCATCGCCGAGCCCGACATGAAGACGCGGCCCCCCGTCTGATCGGCGCCCGCGATCCGAATGGCGGTCACCGGCGCGCCGACGACCGTGAAGTCGCGCAGCGTCGCGAAACTCGGACTCAAGAGATTGAATACCGGGCCCGCCGCCGCCGTTCCCGACCACCAGAGCATCGTTGCCTGGGAGTCGCCGGCAATCTGAATCTGGGCGTTGGCGGGTACGCTCAGGGTTTGGTTGACGTGGTAGCTGCCCGCCGGGATATGGACGACGGCATTCGGCACGTGGCTCGCGACGGCGGCATTGATGCTCGCCTGGATCTGCTCCCCGGTCGCGTTGGCCGGAACCTCGAAAATCGGCCGATGGTAGTTCGGCGCGAGTCCGGGTAGCACCGGCAGCAGCGTCGCGATACCGGCCGCAGCCACAGTCGTATCGCCACTCGACAGGATGCGCCCCGTCGTGCCCGACAGGGCAATCGGAGTGGCGACGGTGTACTGATTGCCGATCGAAAACACGTCGCGGTCGCCCTGCGCCGCCGTGATGCCCGAACCGTCCATCTGGATCGCGGGGCCCGCGCCGCCCGCTGCGCTACGAATCTTGTTGTCGATCAGGATCAGCGGCCCCTCGTTGCCGACGTCGATCGCAACCGCCTCGACCGTGTCGAGAATCAGGTTGTTCTGCATGATGATCGGTCCGCCGTTGGGGCCTGCCTGCAAGGCGTGAAAAAACTGTCGCGAGCCGATCGAGACGTTGTTATGCATCGAGAACCAGGCGGAGGTGTTGCCCATCGTGACGTCGGCGACCGTCGAGCCTTGGAAGAGGCTGCGATTGATCGCAAAATTGCCGGCTCCCGCAGTCGGTCCGCTATCGCCCAGGCTGAATTCATTGGTGACGCCGCGGGCGCAATTCGTGAACTGCGAGTCCCAAATCCACCAATCGACGGCATTGGGGCTGCCGAGATTCACGCCGGCAATGCTGGCGTTCAGGAACTTGACCCGCAGGACCAAGCTCTCGGAGTCGCCCTGGCCGTAACTCGATCCAAATCGACCCCCGTAAATGCCGATGCCGAGGTTCTGGAATACCTCATCGACGTGCTTGATGCTGCCTTGGTAATTCGCGCGATCGACCGTGTAGTTCCACCACTGCGCCACGCCGATCCCGGCAATTCCGTTGCCGTCCCACGTCAGGCGCGTGAACAATGTGTCGAAGGAACCGCTCGTCAGGAGCATGGTTCCGTTGGCGCCGCCGCCCCAGACGATCGACGTGGTCCCCGGGTCCGCGCCGATGAGGTTCGCGCCGAGATTCAGTTCCATCCTGAGCGTGCTCGTGATGCGATAGGTCCCTGCCGGAAAATACAACACGGTGGGACCCGTGCCGGCGTTGTACTTGGCGAGCGCGTTGAGCGCGCGCTGAATCGCCGCGGTGTCGTCGGCGACGCCATCGCCGACGGCGCCGTAGGTGGCTTTCACGTTGACCCAATCGGCGAACGGTCCGATGAACTCCTCGTCGGAGACTCCGACGGACAGCGGCGGAGGCGGCGGCGGCAGGGGTTTCACCGGCGAGGTGCTGACCACCGTCGGATGGGTAATCGCCGGGTTAGTTGGTGAGTTCGGCGCGAGCGTCGCGGGCGCGGGCTTCGCCGGGGCCGGTGTCGTAGGCGCCACGGGAGCGGGTGTCGCTGATGCTGCTGTCGCCGGCGACGCCGGGGCGGGTGAGGTCGGTTTGGGCGTCGACGTCGCCGAAACGGGACCGGCAGCGGACGCCGCAGGGGTGCTCTTCGTGCTCGCGCCGGCGGCCGGCGTCACCACAGCGCCTGTGGTCGAGGCCACGGCCGAAACCGGCGTCACCGCGGTGCTCGCGCCGCAGCCGGCGAGGACCAGCAAGGGCAGCACGTAACATAAGACCGCGACCGCCGCGCGATACCGCGCCGTGTGCTTCACCCTACAATCTTCCATAACGCGAGGACTCCGTGACGCACGTAACACCATGCGCCGCGAGGCTACGCCTAGTCCTCCCGACCGTCAGTGTTCGAGCGCGCACTTTGGCCGGTCCGAGTCCCCCCCCGCACCGTCAATTATCCTGCGCAGGGCCTCTGAAATTCAGATTTGCAGCATTCAGTGATCTACCCGCAATTAAGGCTCGTCGGGACTCAACTGGGATTTGAGGGTTGGCGGTTGTGCAACGCGTACACCGATGATACATTCGTGCGTAAGATCGTTCGATCGCGCGCATCGCGAAGTGGCCGCCAGCAACGACGAAGGGGACTCTCATCAAAGCCAAGATCATTGGACTCATGCTGCTTGCGGCGCTGAACCTCGGCTCCGCGCGAGCGCAATTTACGCTCACGGCTTCGAACGCGGGTAACACGGCGACCGTCGCGGTTGCGGGTCCAGCGATCACGTCCCTGGACCTCACCGGCGATTTCACGACCAATTTTCTGTTGGTCAATAGCGATGGCACGCAAACCTATGCGTCGAATGCGACGATCAGTGTGAGCGGTCCGGACGGCTTGTCGTTTTCGAGTCCGATCATCGACTCAGGTACCGTACCGGTCGGCAGTGGTTATACCGTCTCGAGCCATGAGACCGCATTCAGCTTCGATATTGCCTTGACCCCTGCCCAGGAAACCCTGTTCCAGTCGAGCGGCCAATCGGTGACGGTGACCTTCAGCGATTGGTCCACTACCGGACCCAGTTCGAACGTGGCCTTTTTTAACTGGGACGTTGCCAACGGCAACCTCGACGCGGTGCCCGAGCCGCCGACGGCTTGGCTTGCCATCGGCGGCTTCGGTGCCCTCGCGCTCGTATGGCGCCAGCGGCGAAGGTCCATAGGCGATCGGGCGGCGTTCGTCGGCGGTACCCCAGGTCCAGCCTAGCCGTAGTCATGCACCGCGATCGAACTCCAGCGTCGAATGCGCTCCGACGCGTGAAGTAGCGCGCTGCTGCTACCCGCGGACGAAGTTCCAGTCAATCAGTGCCATTGGCTTCCTTCTGGAGGACCTCGGCATAAATCGCCAGATACGCCTCGATGGCGACCTCGGCATCGAAGCGCTTCGCCCAGGCGCGTCCGCGGTCCGCCCGGCGCTCGCGCTCGATTTGCGACTCGTCCAAGAGCCGACGCAAAATCTCCGCGCCATCCCTGGCCCATCGATCGAGGCTCTCGCCATGCCGCAGTCGACGCAAGTACACAGCCGTCTCTCCGGCGACTTCGTCCATCGGCGGCTCGCGCGTCGTGATCACGGGGCAGCCGCAGGCCTGAGCTTCGATCAGCGGCCAGCCGAAGCCTTCGGCGAGGCTCGGAAACAACATGGCCCGGGATCGACAGTAGAGCGCCCGCAAGGTCGGGTTATCGATTCCTTGGAAGAAAAGCACCCGCCCGTTGCCGGGTACGTCGCGCACTGCCGCGGCCAGTGCTGCATCCGGGGCCGGACCCACGCACCAGAGCGGTAAGGGATCGACGGCTTCCGCTGCATAACGGGCGTAGAGGGAAACGACTCCGCGCCGATTCTTGTACCACTGGTCGCCGCCGACATGCAGCAGCAGCCCATGAGGGGCTGCCGGCAGGCCGGCGGCCCGCAGCAAGAGGTCGGCCGCTGCGCCTTCGATGGGCCGGAAAGGAAACGAGAGGCCGTTGTGAACGACCACCGAGGTCAGCGGCTTGATGCCGCCGAATAAATGAAGATCGTCGCGCGTCTTGCGGGACACCGAGATGAAATGTCGTGCCTGCCGAAAGCCGCGACGAATGTAGCGCTGATAGACGCGCCCCGTGAAACGCGTCGGATTCTCAGGGATATCGCCGAGCGCGGAGCGCAAGGCCAGAAGATCGTGCGCGTGGACCACGTGGGGCCGGTCGCGCATCAGCGGCATCCAGGGCCCGAGCGCCTGATCACAAAAGACGAACAGCGTGCCGGGCGGCGTCACGGCCACGCGCCGCCGGACCCACCGCGGAAACAGCCAATACTGATCGAGGTAACCGGCCCATTTCGCGAGTCGCGTGTGCTCGAAGCGTCGGTGAAAGGCATCCTTAGGTGTCCATGCGGTTACGGTATGACCGCGCGCTTCGAACGCGCTCTGCAGCATACCCGCGAAGCGCGGCATGCTCTGCGAGGCCATGAAATCCGGGTGACGAAACAGGACGATGTTCACTAGGGATATGCACCGCGTTCGTAGAACCGCAATTCCACGGCAGCGACCCGGCAGATCATGCCGCTGTCAATCAACACGCAAAACACCGGGACCGAGGCGCAAAGCCCAAACACTCAAACCTGCAAGCGGGCGGCCGCCGCGGTCACGTCTCCGATTCGTTCCTCGGGCACCAGAAACAGCATCTTGGCTGCGCGCTCCGGGGGCAGCGCGCCATTTACGTGTTCGAATGACTTCGCTCGCGTGCGCACGTCGCGAATATAGGCGCAGGCGCGGTATCGCACGGCGGCAAGCAGGGCGTCGAGTGCGGCGGACGGCTGGATTTCACTCAGGACAATAGGACGCTGCAACTCCATGGTTCGCATGGCGCCCTCCAAGACCTCCAGATCGAAACCCTCCACATCGGTCTTGATCGACGCCACGACGATCCCATGCTGCTTTACGAAGGCGTCGACGGTGACGACATCGACTTCAACGTCGGCGGTGCCTGCGCCGATGTCGCCCACGCGTGCCAAATGCGAAACCTCTCCGCCGCTCTCGAGCGTGAACTTCGCCTTGCCAGCGACCTTTCCAACCGCGTTCGGAACCGCCAGAACGTTACGATGCTCGGCGATCGCCGCCGTCAGCAACTCGAACATCCGCGGATCGGGCTCAAAGGCGTAGACGAACGAGACGCCCGGCCGCATATACAGCGCGTAGTAGCCTATGTTGGCGCCAATGTCGAGGAATGCTAGTGAGCGATTCGCGAGCATGAAAAACAGCTTCTCACTGCCCCAGTCGACATCCGCGCCGGTCACAAAGGCTTCGCTCGCGAATCGGCTCGTCCGGGGAAGCAATAACATGTCCCCGGTCGGCAGTCGCATGCGTTGATCCTTCCTCAAGACACGCTTATAGAACTGGCGGTAGAGAGTTCTCGAGAAGAAGCGCGTGACTCCTACCTCGCGCAGGAAATTTAGGTCGATCAGCGCCACTGGACTAGCCGAGACTGTGCGCGTCGTTTGTCGACGCAGTTGCCCGGCGAACCTGTCAAGGGGTGTCGGTAGCAGCGAGGGTATTCATGGGAATAAGATAAACCAGCGCGATCGAAGTGTCCAAGCTGGCCACATAGCAACCGTAGCGGACTGAGCTACTCTGAATGCGACATGACTCCCACGACCATGTTTCGGTGGCCTCGACCCGCCGAAATGAACTTACGACAGGGCTCCTCAATGAGCCTCCAAACCAGCACCGCAACGATTAGGGTCACGGGTAACGCAAATAGCCTGCCGAACGGTTCCGGCAGTAGTTTGGAGAGGTACGCGTGGATCGGTCCTTGCAGAAGATAGGCGGCGTAACTTGCGCTACCGAGAACCAAAAGCATTCGACTGCCCAAAAGGGCCGTCAAGCGATTTCGCGAGACATAGAGCATCGAGATGATGATTCCGACGAGCGCGCTGGCAAGTCCAAGCGCGTGACCATTCGTCGTGGCTGAAAGCGCGGCGATTACACCGAGAATCGCCGCGTAGAGCCAGATCGAGAGGCCGCTCGGCAGTCGTCCTCGCAGGCGAGTCACCAACGTCTGGAGCATGATGCCCATCGCGAATTCGAGCATCCGTGTCAGAGGCAACGGAACGTGCATGAGCCAGCTCGGAATTTCGGTGCTCCCCGTCATTTCGACGCTGCCGCCCGCAACACTGCTAGGTCTGACAATCGGAACGGCGCCGCCGATGACGCAGGCGACATCGATCAGATACACGCCGACGAGCACGGGCGTACGTAGTCGCCGAGACCCTATAAGCAGGAACGGAAAGGCGAGATAAAACGCGACTTCGACGGACAATGTCCAGGCTTGCCCGATCCATGCATAGCCCCAGTCCGAGGTCGCGCTCCCCCAGGCTTGCACCATGAGAATGACGGTGCCGATCTCTCGGGGCTTGAGCGTGGCGCCGACCAGCGGCAACGCAACGAGCAGTGACAGGAGATAAACCGGGTAGATTCTCGCCAACCGCGAAACTGCGTATTTGATATAATCCCGAGGCGAGTTGAACGGCTTCGGGTGCGCATGAGCCAGAATGAATCCAGACAGCACGAAGAAAGCGCTCACGCCGAAAAAGCCGTTATGCAGCAACGTCGCGACCGGCCGTGGCACCCCGGCACGGTCCAGCGCCGACGAGCCGAAATGAAACAGGAACACGTAAATGCATGCGAAAATCCGCACGCCGGTGAGTGCGGGAACGGTGGAATTTCCCTTGCTGGAATCCGAATGCTGCAATATCACCCCATGTCTGCATGTTCGGCGTTGACCCCCGCGAGGGGTGCCGAGTCCGACGGCAGAAGTTAAAACCGCGTTTGAAGCTAACATCGGGTGGGTGGAATCGCAACAGAGAGCCGGCAACGCGAGCTCTTGAATCCCTCGAGCCGGAATCCGTGCTTGCGGATTAACGGTGGAGCGACTTGATGAGTGACGCTCTCGACCCGAAGCTCACGCGACGGGCGCTATTGAGTGGGGCCACGGCCGTGGGCGTTCTGGCGACTGTCGGACAAGATCTTGCGGCGGCCATTGGCGCGGCGATCGCCGTACCGCCACCTGCGATCCGGCCGATTGCACTCCCACCATTGGCATTGCGCGGCTATGGCACTCTCTCAGGGCTTTTTCATCCCGTTGTGCGGAGCGACGGCCCCGCATCGATGCTCGAGCTGGATTGCGAGAGTACGGCGAAGGCGCTGTTGCTCCAAGCCAAGTATCTGTCTGACCTGCGCTCCCTACCCTGTGTAAGTTCCTTTGTGTTGTCGACGCCGAGCGGCCCCGTGCCGGCGTGGACTGTCGAAGGGAACGGCCGCATTGCGGCTTTTGCAATCGATTTGCGTGTCGTGATTCTCGCGGCCGCTTCCGAGGCTGCGCTACGCGCATTGGCTGTCGAACACGTTCCCGCAGGAACGCCCTCGAGCGCATTTGCGGCTCGGACCACGGTACCCATGTTTCTCGACCGCTTCGACAAGCATGGGCTGCTGTGCTACTACCAGCCGCTGCGTGAGCTCCCCGCTACGTCCGGGCAGAGGACCTCCTATTCATACAGCGAGGACTTTGCGTTCGCAGCACAAAGCCAATTGGGCCTGGTGTTCTGGGACACCGAGACCCTGAATGATACGGCCGAAGGCCTCGCGAACCTCGCGAGCTGGGGCTGGGCGGCCCAGGAATCGCGCGCGCGTGGCATTCCGATGCATATCAACATTTCGTGTGGCCCGGCGCTCTGGCTCACGAACCGATATCGCTATGAGACCATGCAAAAGCAGCCGCAGTACTGCGGTAGCGACTATCGAATTGGCGAGGCCGCCATCGGAGCCGTTGGCACCCTGTCTTGGGCCGCCGAGGAAGCAAAGGATGTAGAGCTCGGGGTGCTCCAGGACACGGTGCGAAGATTTGTGAACTACCCGAACGTCGTCGGCTGGCTGGAGCCGCACGGGGAGGCGGATTATCCGCCCGTGAGTCTGCTCGTGGAATTCGGTGGCGTCGCCGATCGGAGTTTTCGGGCTTTTCTCCAGGCGCTTTATGAATCGCCGGCTGCCGTCGCGCAGGCCTGGTATGGCGATGCGCAGGCGCTAACAGGATGGGATCAAGTTCACGTGCCCGAACTTGCGGCCTTCCTGGGCTGGGGACCGGATGCCTTGGACTTGACCGGCGATTGGAAGATCCAGTTCCTGACGGCACCCGACGGGCACGCGTACACACGCGAGGAAGCGCATCGCTTCGGTGGCAGACCCACGCCGGCGGCCGCCGTGCCGCCTGAGTGGTACCGGCCCTCGTTCGCCGACGACAAGTGGGGCGCCATCCGCTTGCCCGGCGATGACCGCCAAATGTTTCTCATCGGCGCGCCTGCAGTCGTCCGGCGTGTGTTGGACGTGCCGGCTCGATGGCTCGAGCGCTATTCGCGCCAATGGCTCTATGTTTGGGACCTGAGCGAAGCTGCGGGCGAGCGCTACCCCTTCGAGGTCAACGGTCGACCGGGCGAGCTCGCGGGAAATGCCCAGCCGCATTGGGGCGTCGCGGAGGTGACCGGTATGCTCGTGACCGGGGAAAATTCCATCGCAATGCGACTGCCCAAGGGCTTCCTCGGCTATCGCTGTTATTTGGCCCCGACTCCGCCATTGCAGTATCCGGCCCTCGGGCCGCTGTTGAATGCGCGCTGGTCCGATTTCGTTGGCTGGAGTCGCGCCATGCGCGGTGCAGCGATTCGACGCGGCGCAGAAATGATTCGACAGGTCGACCGCGATCGACCCATCAATTTCATGCACCCGGATGCCTATTTGGACCTGGTCGGCAGTGTCTGCGCGGATTTCGGCGGTCAATTCCACAATACCGGATACATGGCAGGCTTCTGGTCGGAGTACAACCCGATCATCGCTCGGAGCCTCGGGCGGCCGGCGAGTGCCGAGCCGGGCAATGGAGCGGCGACGGCCCGAGACTTTCAAGCATTCTGGGGCCGATGGCTTACCGAGGGGATTCAGTCGGTCCATTATTTCCAGCATGTGGGCGACATTCTCTGGAACCCGGAAGTGCGTCGAACATTCGCCGCGAACCGCACACTCTACGAGACGATCGGCAAGTATCACCTGCCGCGCGCTGAAGTGGCCGTGCTCTATGGGTTGCGCAGCAATGCGCTGACGTCGTGGCCCTGGGGTCTCGACTCCAACATTAACATGCCAGGGGGGTATTGGAGCTTCAACACCGCATTTTCGCTGCTCACGCTTTGTCCGCGCGACGGCGTGACCGAAGAGAGTTTAGAGAACGGAGCGGCCTCCAAGTATCGCGTCATCATCGACAGCAACACGTCCATCATGACCGAGGCGATGGTGGCTAAAATCGCGCAATACGTGCGCGACGGCGGCACGTTCGTGACCTTCTGTCAGACCGGACGGCATACGCCGCGTATACGGGACGCCTGGCCGATCGATGAGTTGACGGGGTATCGGGTGGTGCGCATCGATCGTTACGGCGATGGCAACTGGCCCCAAGGCTCGCGCATCCTCAAGCTCGCACCCGCTCAGACCGTGTTTCAGGCCAAGCCCTGGGACAGCGGCATTCGCGGTAGCGGATTGGCGCTGCAACCAATCGCCACTGAGGTTCAGGATCAGATGCTCTGGGAAGACGGCACCGTCGCGGCCGGCATGCGGCCCTTGGGCTCCGGCCGCGTCATTCATCTTGGCGTCATGTTCGGACCCCTGGGCGATCGTACGGACTCACCTCTCATGGAGGCTTTATTGGGTCAGATCATCGAACATCTGCAGGTCGCGCGCGTCCCCGCACGCGCTACCAAGGCGATGTTGAGACATTACATCAGCAATAACGGCCTGTTCGACCTTTGGATGCTCTTCAACGATTCCGATCAGCACGTGACGACAGACCTGTATTTTGTGGAGTCATCCGCTCCCGAGGTCCTCTTCGAGCCATCGACCCGCGTGCGGTCGCAGGTAACCGACAAGGCGGGGGTGAAATGCCTATCCGGTTTGAGACTCGGCCCAATGGAAACTCGCCTGTTTCAGTCGCCGCGTCGGGAATTCGAACGCGCGCCACTCGAGTGGCTCCATCTGCAGCGCGAGTGGTGGGCCGGAACGACGCCCACATCGGAAAGGCGCTTGCCGAAACCGATTCGCACCCAGCGCAATAGCGTGGATTTCACCGATGATTGGGCCTTCCAGGCGATCGAGGGTCTGGATGACGTTGCGATCGCGAACCTCGCCGCCGTGGAATTCGACGACGGGCGATGGGAACGGCGTCCCCTCGGAATCTGGGGTTTGCCGGACCATGCTCAAGTGCGGCGCGCGATGTGGCGCCGTCGGGTGACCGTCCCGACCGAATGGCAGACGGGAGAGACGCAGCTGTGGTTGCGCAGCTGGTTTTCAACGACATTTCATGACCTCGGCCGAGTCTTTATCGACGGCCGCTTGATTCGCGCGGCCTCTGCTGACGGCTTGGCGGGAGTTGACGCCCGAGGTTTATTGCGACCGGGACAGTCGCACCTGATCGCAGTGGATATCGAGGGCAGTGGAACTCTGCGCGGTGTGGATGGCAGCGCGTGGCTTTATCACTTCCCAGAACCGGCGGCGAAATTGGATCTCGGCGGTTCCTGGCAAATGACACGCGACGGATTACACGAGGATGGCGCTCGAGGGCTTCCGGGGGCTTTCAACGCCCTGTTCGCCTCACGCAATATCACCGTTGATCGCGGCCAAGCTCACCGCAATGTAGTCGTATTCATTCGCGCCGACGGCCCTGTGTTCGGAGTGCTCATCAACGGTTGCATAATCTGCCGCCATCACCACATGATCGGAACGAGCTTCGCCATCGACATCACTCCGAAGACTCAATTTGGTGCCGATAATCGCCTCGAATTGATCACGCGGGATGCGACGCAAACATGCCACGTCCAAGCCATAGAATTACGATTTTATGACCGAGGCGCGTATCCATGAAGCCGATCCGCTTGGCGCACCTGGTATCGCATCCGATCCAGTATCTCGCACCCATTTACCGCCAAATGAGTCGCGATCCGCGTATCGAACTCACGGTTTACTTCCTGTCGGATGCGTCGATCGGACGTCACTTCGACGTAGATTTCGGCCAGGAATTCGCCTGGACCACGCCACTACTCGACGGTTATCGATACCGGCTACTGCCGAACGCCAAGTCCAAGCCGCTCGATCAGGCCTTGCGACGACCCAATTGGGACGTGCTCGCCGAAGTCGTCCGCGAGCATTACGACGTGCTGTGGATCAACAGTTACGTCGGGGCGAATGCCTGGATTGCACGAATTGCGGCATGCTTTTCAGGCACCCCCGTTTTTTTTCGCGATGACACGAATTTACTGACGCCACGTCCGGCATGGAAGCGAGCGATGAAGGGCCTCATTTTACGCAACTTCTTGCGTGGCACCGGGGCGCTATTCGTCGGCGCGGAAAATCGCAGATATTGGGAGTCCTACGGCGTCCCGGCAAAACGCCTGTTCTTTGCGCCGCATTGTGTAGACAATGACTACTGGTCAAGGCGGGCGAGAGAGCTCCGACCGGAGCGCGCCCGCGTTCGCCAATCATTTGGCATCACGAACGAGGCGCCGGTGATCTTGTTCTGCGGTAAGTTCATTCCCAAGAAACAGCCGCTCTTGCTGCTGGCGGCGTTTGCCGCGCTCCGCAAGCGTCAGCCATGCTGGTTATTGCTCGTGGGGGATGGCGCCATGCGCGCCGCGATCGACCTCCAGATTCGCGCCGCCGGAATCAAAGGCGTCCTGCTGCCCGGCTTCCTGAATCAGGACGAACTGCCGCGCGCCTATACCGCGGCGGATATCTTTGTGCTGCCGTCGGCGACTTACGAGACGTGGGGCCTGGTCGTCAACGAAGCGATGAATTTCGGCCTGCCGGTCGTCGTTTCGGACCGGGTCGGCTGTGGCAAGGACCTGGTTCGGGACGGTTGGAACGGCTATACCTTCGCGCATGCCGATGCGCAACAACTCTCTTATTGCCTCGCACGCCTTGCAGAGTCGGCTGCACTCCGGGCCGAATTCGGCGCCAACAGCGCCAATCTCGTTCACGACTATAGTGTCGAAGCATGCTGTGAGGGTATTGTTGGCGCTGCCTGTTCGGCGGGCGGGGCGGGGCGATGAGACCAATTCTGTCTTCTCGCCGCGAATTTTGTGGCCTCCCATGACGTTTGATCCAGGCGTTGAAACGGGTACTCGCCGTATGAGCTGGTTGCAGGGTGGAGGGCTCGCCGGCCTGGCGTTTCACTATAAACATGCAAAGGGCCTTATACGGCGGAATGGAATTCTGTGGGCAACCGGCGGATCAACTGATCAGGCGTACCGTCGTTTGTACGCCTCAAGACAAATACTATAGCTCGGCCAACGGGTACCAGCCGTAATGAGTCCATCGAATAAGGGAGGCAACACTCTGAGGGGAAGTATTAGTATCCAGCCAACCAGCGGATGGATGCGCACCAGACCTCTCAATAAGTAGGTAATCTTCTGACTGAGGAAACCACTGCAAAATGAAACGCGCTCGACAACTAAACCAGCGCGTTCACATAGTTCCGCCAACATGGCTTCAGTGTATCCGCGCCTGACGTGGCCGCCATCTTCAATCGCCGAGAATGGTCCGACTTCCCCCAGCGTGTTTATCGGCCGGTAGTAAAGGTAGGGTGTGGTAAGCAGAAGTCGGCCGCCCGGCTTCAGACAATTGGCGATCTCAATCAACAACTTGGTATCATCCATGATGTGCTCGATGTTCTCACAACATATTGCGACATCGTAGCTATTCAACAGATCGGTGCGCTCGCGCAATTGGCGGACGTCTTGTACTTCAAAGTGCGCTTGATTCAAATTGCATAACTTGGCCCTGAAAGCAGCGGTGGTTTGATTCCGTATATCCCAGCTGAGACCGAGCGATTCGTAACCGCGGCGAGTGGCGCCGAGCGTGAAAGCGCCAGTTCCACAGCCGATATCTATTAACTTCTCGCCATTCCTCGTTACTGGTAGCCGTCGCTTCAACCAGCGCCACCTGTCTAATACCAACGTGTCCCCATGGATAAGTGTCGCGCGAAAACCGAATACCTTCACTAGCAGGGATTGATTCATTTTGGAGGGTTGCTATGATGAAAATTGGACAACAGAGCGACATATAACCGGCATTTGTGGTATCGCGCAAGACTCTTGGGGATTCGGTCGAAGTTAGAGGGTCCTCGCGGTCTGACAGGAATGGCGGCAAGACGTACCAGTGACCGCGATATTGGTGTCGACCGATCGCTGCGGCGATGTAAAAAGACTGGGTGTCACGGGCCGCCCCGAGGTGCGCCTCGCCCGCGCCGGTGCCGGTGCCGAATACACGACCTCCGAGTCTACCCCGGCACTTGTGTCGTCGTCTTGACATAATTCGATGTTCGAGATTTTCAACATTGCTTCCGAGGGCGAAGCAGAAACGGTTACCGAAAGGCTCGGTCTCTACCGCAAACATAATTTTGCACCATAGGGGCATCTTGTTGCGCAAGCCACCGGCACTCGCTTTGTACTTTGCTCGCCATGGATCCCCCCGTGGAGATGTATTTTCATCGGCCGCCGCCGAGCCCGCGGCGCCCTCACCGTCCGCAACTAAATCCAAGGGCAAAAATGAGTGTTACTCGATCGATTTGAGTACGGCCCGAAGCGCCTCGACCAAGATTGGTACCGAGAATCTCGACACAGGTCCAGGGGTCTCGGGAATGAGTTGGACTATGTTCCGGCCCAACGGACGCCAACAAACGGGGTTGAATCCGACGTCGTCGTAAACGACCACGGCGGGTGTTTCCTGGGCCGCCGCAATATGGCCTACGCTCGTGTCGGGCGTGAGTACTGCGTCCGCGTGCGTAATGCTATCGAACAAGGCCGCGATCTTTCCGTTGGACGGAAGCAACTCCACGCGACCGGGGAACTCCGCAAGAAGTTGCTCGATTCGCGGCGATCCCCTCTGCGCCGCATTGACATTGCCGACGATGCGCAGGTCCGACGATGCGCTCAGCAGTCGGCGCACGACGCCATCCAGTTGCTCCACCGAAAAGGTCCGCGTCGCCGACGCGCCGAAGCCGTTGACGAAGACCATACTTCGTCGCCGCAATGACGTGTCATTGGAATGCGATTTGCGCGCGTCACGAAGTGGAATGACGCCGCGCAAATCCTCGAGACGCACGACTACTCCCAGCGTCGCGAGGATTCGGACCACGCGTAGCCCCACATGTTCTCGTGGGATCTCCAAGATGGGATCGACGATAGAGATGTCGAAGATCGCGTACTGGAGCGCGGAGAGACTTATCGCAGTGCGTGGGCGGCAGCGGCGGATGAAAACGAAATAGTCAACCATAGGAATCGGATCGAACGAAATCATCAGGTCAGCCGATACGACTCCCGGAATCCTTGCAATTACGGCGAGTTCCCGGATACGGGAGAAACTACTCGCGTCACTCCTGGAACTCACCGGGTGGACGGCCGATACACCGTGGCATTCGCGCCAATAGTCCGCGAGACCGACCGCCGCGACAATCGTGATCTTGCACGCCGGATGATTCTCATGAACCAGCCGAACCAACGCCGATTGAAGGATTGCGTCACCGAGTTTTCCGTCGAGGCTAAAGAGTACTAGCGTAGTGCAGTTGTGCAGGGAGACGGGTTGCGTTTCGAGACGCCACATTGTGTTTTCCCGCCGCCGACCTAGTAGATCCAAGAGGAGACGGCGAAAGCGATTTTTCATCGTACGGCGGCAATGATGCGCGAATCAACGCCGGCGCAGAGGCCGTAATGCTGCAAGACGATCCTTTAGACCGGCGAAGCCCAGGAACGCAGGTACGCGTAGAAAACTCGCGAAGAACTCCCCGTAGGTATCGTGAGAGATGCGCAGGGAGTTGGGCAAGACGTAGGAGTTCATGATCACCTCGGCAATCAGCAGCGACGCGGCGGCACCAAGCAAGCCGAGATACTTCGCCGCAACATAAGTGCAAGCGAGCGTCAATCCGGTTGCCAACACGTAATAGAGCGCCACGCGCTGGTGACGGTTTATCGCGATCGCCAGCGTCGCACTCGTCGACCACAGAGCATTCAGGACAACGACGAGCAGCAGCAGCATCAACAAAGAACGGTTCGGTGCAACATGGCCGCCCGTCCAATGATTCAGAAACCAAGGGCCGAGTGTGGCCATGCCCGCGACGACCGCGATTGCCACCAACAGCGCAATCTGGCACGCGCTGCGGTGGAGCGAGCGAACGAGTGCCCAATTCCTCGCGCCATACGCACTCGAAAGTTCCGGCCAAATTGTCATACCCACCATTTGTATGAGCTGCAAGGCGACGCGGGAAACCGTTCTCGCGGTGCCAAAGATCACCACGGACTGGGGTCCGAGCGCGTAACCAACCGCCAGCACGGTGCCCTGGAGATTGAAGGCATTCCCCAGGGGAAAGCCCATGAAGGCTATAGCGCCGGGCGTCAGGCGAATGATTTCGTCTAAGCGGGCGAACCCCCGCCCATAGCTGATCCAGGGAATGTCGCGTCGCACGGCAATGCAAAGATAAAGGGTGCCGAGCAGATTGGCCGCGGCGGCGACAAACGCGGTATCACGCACGCCGTGGTGGAGACTCACGGCGATCATCGTCGCTGCAAACGCGCCCACCGTCAGACAGTTCTTGAGGAACGATCCATACGGATAACGTCCGACACAGGTGTACGCCGAGCCGAGCAGTTGCTCGAACTGTCCGAGCAGCACGGATAAGCCGAGGTACAGCAGCACGAACTTCGCGTCGAGCGAGCCGATTTCGTGGAGACCCAAAAGAGGCCCGACCGGGAGAAAGTACAGCGCCAAGCCAAGCGCGCATCCGATCGCGGCACATAAGCCGATCAGCAGCCACCAGCAGCTTTGGAATACTCGAAGCGCCTGGGTTTGGTCGCCCGCCGCCATGCTGATCGTCATCTCATTGTAGGCGACGGAACCGAAGCCGATGTTGGAAAAGCTCAGGTAGGTCGGTATCGAACTGACGATCATCCATTCGCCGAAGAGCGGCACGCTCCAGAAATGGAGGAACAGCGGAACCTGTACAAGCTGGATGAGCACACCGCTCAGCTTGGTGAGCAGATTGGACGCGAAGCCCAAAGTCAACCGGCGCTTTGCGTCCCCTTCCGCGCTGCCGATCACCCTCCGCTCTTGGGCGTCGTATACGCACCGGTCATTTGGGGTCCGTCGGACCTCGGGTCCAGGGCAATCATTGGCCATTCAGCGGGTCGGTAGCGCCTACGGCCAGTCGATTGGCCGACTGATCACCCGTCCAGGGCAATGGCGCAATATGCGAAAAGTCTTAAATTCCTTGAACATCGATGCAATATACCCCAGGCGGCGATCGGCGCAACGATCATTCCCGCGCACCGTTTGCGCATCACTCGCGCTCCCAAGCGGTGCGTACGGCATCCCAATATAATCACCCACTGGCCTTGATCAATCCGGGACCGCGAACGCGCCTTTCCCGCGTACGGCAGGGACACGGCAGAGGGTTTTGATGGTACTGTCTATGGCCGATGCGAGTGACCCACCGTGACCTGCGCCATGCCCATGCGATGACCTTGATGCGGGTTGGTCCAATCTCCCGGCTTTCGTGATGCAGGACGATTACAGCGCCGATTCCGGCGCCATATCCGACGTGGAGTCACGCCAGGCTAGAAAATCGGCACGTGTTAAGTGCGCTCTGGGGAAATGCCTGCTGACGCTGGTCGCCGCCGATGCCGGCGCCGCCGCGCCGAGCCAGGTCGACCTGAGTTCCTCTGAGGCCCCGGATCGATACACGTGGTTTGTCGGTGACCAGTTCGTCTATGACGACAATGTCTTTCGGCTGCCAACCAAATACATCAGTCTCCCAGGTTTTCTCGCCCCGACAGCGAGTCGCCAGGATCACATCGAGACGGTCTCGATCGGTACGGACGACCACTTCCAGTTCATGCGGCAGTCCGTCGCGTTCGAGGCCCAGATCGCCGCGAACTACTTCGCGCGGAACACGTTCCTCGACAACGCATCCGGCAGCGGCGACGCCATCTGGAACTGGGAATTTGGCGACAGGCTGTCGGGCGACGCGGGAATCGACTACCTGCGCCAGCTCGCCAATTCCGAGCAGACCTTGTTCTACGGCAAGGATCTCGTCTCAAACACCGTCTACTATGGTGACGCCAGCTATTTACTCAATCCGGATTGGCATGTCAACGGCGGCGTGCGCACCAACGAAACGTCCAATAGCGCGATCCAGGTGCAAATCAACAACTTCCACAGCAAGTCGGGCAATGTCGGCATCGAGTATGGCCCCACGGACGGCGACAAGATCGGCTGGGAATACCGGTACACGGACGCGCGCGCTATCCAAAATCCGGCCGAAACCGGCTTGAATTATCGTACCTACAATGAAAACACGACTCGGGTGTCGATCGAATACACAATCGCCCCCAAGACGGTGGTGGATGCCTATTACGGCTATCTCAAGCGCTCCTATCCGGGCACGACGCCCGGCGCGTTCTCCGGAGACATCTGGCGCGCCGGCTTCACGTGGGACGCGACGGAGAAAACTCGTGTGAACGTCCAAGCATGGCGGGACCTCGAGGCGTATTTCGATGCGCAATCCAACTATTTTGTCTCGAAAGGCGAGAGCATCTCCCCAACTTGGATCGTGACCAGCAAGCTCCAATTGAACGGCACTCTACTGTGGGTGAAACAGGACTATATCGCCTCGAACCCGAGCTTCTACGTCCTAGGTGGCCGGCAAGATTCCGCGCCGACCCGCCAGGTCAACGCCATCTACAATCCAACGCGCGCGGTTTCCGTTACGATGGGCTACGATCACGAGCATCGCAGTTCCACACAAGCATTCTTCAATTATGAGGATCGTTTGTGGACCTTAAGCGTCCGAATCACTTTCTAGTCACGGCATGTCACCATGATGCGCCCTAGTCATTCGAGAAATGCGGTGTTGCAGGAATCCCGCGAGCGGAACACGTAGATGAGCGCCTTCCTTCGAGCGATGCTCTCTCCGGAATCCTTGCGCCGAAGGATCGTGCGCCGAGCTTTGATGAAATTCCCGCGCTTGCAGCGGCGGATGTCGATCGATGAGCGGATTCTCAACGGGCTGACGCCACGCCCGTACTACGCATATTGCATGTTAAATGGCGCCAGACTCGCGCGCCGACTTGGATTCACCAAGACGAGCGTCATCGAGTTTGGCGTCGCCGGCGGGGACGGCCTCGTTGCAGCGGAATCCCTCGCGCAACAGATCGAGCGAGAAACCGGCGTTACCATCGATATTTATGGTTTCGACATGGGTAGCGGACTTCCAGAGGCGAAAGACTACCGGGACATGCCTTACCATTGGAAGCCGGGATATTTTGAAATGGATGAACCCGCGTTGCGGCAAAAGCTCAGTCGTTCTAAGTTGGTCTTAGGACCGATCGCCGACACCATGGCGGGAGTAGTCGCGGCCCAAAACTTTCATGAGGCGCCGATCAGCAGCGTCTTCTTCGATCTCGATTTCTACTCGTCGACAGTGGACGCGTTTCGGATTTTCGACTCGAAATCAGACAGCAGGCTGCCGCGAGTCTTCTCATACATGGACGACATCGAGGGCGAGGTCGAGCTCCATTCGAATTTCACGGGTGTGCGAGGCGCGATCGCCGATTTCAACCAGGAGCATAATCGAATGAAGATCTCCCGCCTGCATCTGAACTACGCGCCGGATCCTCGTCTGCGAGCGTCTCGTCTCATGATCTTTCATGACTTTTCGCATCCACTGTATTGTCGATTTGCTGGAGACGAACAGGCTCACGGCGGGCTTCCGTTATCAAGGACATAGGATGCTTGTTATGTCAATGCACACGGAAGCTAAAATCGGCGTGAAATCATTAGACTGCATTCGTAAACTCGATCATGCGGGTTATATCCAAAACTCGACCAAAAGTGTTGCGAGGCAATGCGCGAGTCAACGGGATGCGAAGATTGCAACTCAACGCATGACGAAGCGGCGAGCTTGAACTCACCGCTGCGGCTTTCCGCGCGGTAAGTTCCCCGCCGTTATCCTATCTATTATTGACGCATGCTTGCGTGAGTGCAACGCGAGGGAGTTATGGGCGAGCTTTCTGATTCCTTGCAACGACGTGAAGTCGAAAAAGACGTAGCCGCGTGTGGCTAGGAACTCTTCAACTTGGGACTGGTTTTCGTCGCACTCAAAAAAGATAGCCGGGCTTGACCGCGCGATCAAAGCCCGAGCCCCGTGGAGCACCATCAACTCGGCGCCTTCAACGTCAATTTTAATGAAGTCCGGATCAAGAGGTTCCGGAAACGTATCATCAACTTAACCTTGACGGCTTTCCGAACAAGGATATTAATTCGGGTGATTTTCGAGTGCTTGACCTGTTCGCCGAGCCGTTTTGCTTTAACCGTTCCGATTCCTATTGTATCAATGATTTTGTTCCACCGGATCCAGCGCGGGAAATGTGTGTTTGGCCGCGCACCGCGATTCAGGAAACATTGAGGCGTTACCAATTTCGACACTGACCATTTATCACCCATCGCAACTGTTGCCTATTTGGATCGCGATTCCCATCTAGTTTCCGGCAAGCAAGCGCGCGCGAATTTAAGCCGCGTCGCGCGATCCGCCGCCTCGCTGTTGACACTTGATCGAATCCCCGCCTGAGTGACTGTCAGCCTAGCTCCAGGACCAATTCCCTCATTCTTGTATCGATGAATCGGTTTTCAGCGACGCAGCGTTGAAAACCAGCATTCCCAATGTCGCTGGCACGTTTGGGGTCATCTAGGAGTCCTCTAACGGCTAGGGCGCAGTCCTCAGGTGACGAAAACAGCAGAGCCTCCGAGTTCTCTCTGAACAGGCGCTCGTGTAAGGGGGTGCGTTGCGCAATAAACGCGGTCGCGCAACCTGGGATTTCGAACGTCCGAAGGGACCATTCATCATGATGGGACGTCGAAACGAGCCCGATGCAGGCGCCGGAACCCCGGATGACGTCCGCGTATGATTCGCCCGTCACCTCCCCATGGAAAAGGCTGGGGAAGCGTCGCGGTAGGCTCGTTCGCCGTCGCCAATGACTCCCAAAGACATGGACGGGTAAATTGCAGCGCCCGATCAAGTGCTCAAAGAGTTCCGCGCGATCATCGAAACAGGTACCAACGAAGCTGATCGGGTAAATCTTTTTGCCGTCGCCTGTTGGCGGCCGAAATAGTGGCCGATAAATGCCATGCATCCAGAGCCGGCATTGCTTCGCGCCAAGGCGCGATAGATTTTCTACGTCTGACGGCCTCTTGACCAAGTGCAAATCGAATAGCGGCACGCACCGAAAATAACTACGCCATTGCCACCGGTCACCGGCGCGGGTTCCGAAGGGGTTGTCGTCCTGAAAAGAAATCAGGGTTGCCTCAGGGACCAGAGCCTTGAGACGTCTCAGGAAATTCGGCGAAAAAGACCGCGGCCATTCGAACCAAACCCACTCGGCGCTTGTTCGAGCGCAAGCGTCGACAATATCGCTCTCCAGCCGATCTTGATCATAGAGCAACTCAAAGCGCCTCGTGAGGCGCGCCCAGTTTCCGCCGATGTGTCCGAACGCGTTGCGATACCGCTTGATGTCGATGGCGGTCACGGTGGCCCCGCATTGCTCCAGCGCCCAGAGACGTTGTGCTCCCGAGCACGTTGTCACGCTAAGTTCAGCGATGAAGACGACCTTTTTACGGCGGCCCGCGCCGAAAGCGTCAATTGTCAAGGGACGCCTCGCGCACTTTCATCACAATCATCTGTTCGTAAATGGCCTGCAACAGCGCATATTGAAAGCCCGCGGTACCGTCTAGGAAGCCGCGTTTGACGACGTAGGTCATCAAGAACTTCAACACCGGCCTGCAAGGAAGGCGATAGAAGATCTCTTTCTGGTGAAAACGGCGCTCCAGAGCATCTGACGCCGTGAACGCTTTGCGCACAGAGAACTCCCGTCGTATGCGCCGGTTATCGATGATTTGCGCGGCCTCGAGCGTGCTGTACGCATTGTGCCGCTCAATCCAGTGAGCGAGGCCCTTGCTGAACGGAAAATGGTCAAGATAACCGCCGACGGCGCCGACAGCTCCCGTCGCGATGGACATTAGATTGATCAGACGCTCGTAGCGGATCGCTTCAGGCCGAAACAGGCGCAAATAGTAGCGTGAGATCTGCACGTGCTTGAGCCACATACCCAGGTAAAAATCGCGGCGCCGAATCTGAAATGCAACGTGTTCACCCGGCTCTCGCACAGCCTGTCGAACCGATGTTGCAAGTTCGGGTGTCACCCGTTCGTCGGCGTCGAGCAGCAAGACCCACGGGTGCCTAAACGGCGTGTTGCGCAAACT
>Ga0302319_10003838_pt1 | contig 31100 bp, 24 predicted proteins | sample Bog_T0_2_FD_203319 | JGI IMG/M metagenome (GOLD analysis project Ga0302319, IMG submission 203319) | Peat permafrost microbial communities from Stordalen Mire near Abisko, Sweden - Bog_T0_2 | ecosystem: Environmental > Terrestrial > Soil > Wetlands > Peat | place: Sweden: Abisko, Stordalen Mire... | reverse complement strand
CTCAGCGAGAACAAGGTCCAGACCAACTTCGTCTTTGCCGAGAAGCATCCCCTCATTCGCGATCTCGGCACTTACTCGGAGTTCCTCCGCGCCGCCACTGGCTAACTCTCCACCAACCCCACCCACTTATGAACCAAACCATCAAACGACACGCCCAGCAACTGCGCCTTTCGGGGCTGCTTGACAGCCTCGAACTGCGTCTCCAGGAAGCCGAGGCCAATCGGCTTCCCTACAGCCAGTGCCTTGAACTGGTGCTCCAGGATGAAATCCACGTCCGGCACCAGCGTCTGATCCTCCGCCACAACAAGACCGCCGCCTTCCGCGAGCAGCGCAACCTGGAAGACTTCGACTTCAGCTTTAATCCCTCGGTGCCTCGTGGCCGTATTTACGAACTGGCCGCATGCCACTTCATACGACAGCACCGTGACGTGCTGCTGGTGGGGCCGCCCGGCGTGGGCAAAAGCCATCTGGCGCAGGCCATCGGCGCCGAGGCCGTCAAAGCCGGGTTCCTCGTCCTCTACCGCTCCGTGTTCGACCTGGTGCGCGAACTCCTGGAAGAACAAACCCAGATGGGAGAAAGCCGCCTTCTGGCCCGCTATCTCAAACCCGATCTGCTGATCATCGACGACATGGGCCTGAAGGTCCTGCCCGCCAAGAGCGGTGAAATCCTCTTCGAGATCATCATGCGCCGGTACGAGAACCGATCCACCATGATGACCTCCAACCGCCCCATTGAAGAATGGGGCAAGCTGCTCGGCGATGTCCCCGCAGCCAGCGCCATCCTCGACCGGCTGCTACACCACGCCGAGTTGATCCCCATCACCGGCCGCAGCTACCGCCTCCAGGATGGTGCCAAGGAACAAAACACCCGCAAGACCGCCAAACGCGACAGCAGCCAAAAGAATGATTAGCCCAGTGGTGGAGATGGGGAACCACGGTTCCCCAAACCCCTCCTCTAGGGGGAACATTAGTCGCCTGACGGCGAAGCCAGTGCCTCGCTGACGCGAGGCAATCACGCACCCAGCAATCACATCCCTTGCAAAACCGCATCAAACCCGCTTAAACAATCCCGCCCGGGTGGTACATTTTGAATCGACCCACGGTGGTACACTTTGAAGTGTCCGGTGACATGGTGATCCATCTGCGCCGCTCCTTTCTCCGCTTCCGGCCTTCGGCCTCCCGCTCCGGGCGGGGCGTCGCAGATGAATCGCTAACGTGGCTCCGCACCGCCTCCCGCGCCCACGAGCCGCACCAACAAGTTGGTACGCCTCGTGTTGCCACCGCAGACCCAAAGACTGGCAGCCAGTGCTCAGCCTCCGGGGATAAATTGGGGGAGGCTTCCCACCGGCTGCGCTGCTAAGGTCCTCCTCGCTGTCGCTCGCCCCGGCTCATTCGGCGCCGAGCCTGGAAGGTGGAGGAAAAGGTGCGTGTTCTTGCCGCAACACCCTCCACGTGAATCACGATAGCGAATCGGAGGCACCGCGTGATGCAATGCGAGTCACTCCGCTTTTTCCTGAGTCTTCCTCTTCATGGAGCTCGATTTTCACAGTGGGACCGACCCAGTAGCACCAATTTCCGCCCGATGCTTTGACAGATGACCCTTGCTCCGATATACAGCATGCGCGACGCTCATCCATGGCCACCGCCGCGCAAATCAAAGCCCTCCTTCAAAGCTTCGGAAGTCACGACGAACAGCGGTTCTTGGCTGTCGCGTTGCAGGTTGCCGCTGCCGAGGCCCGCCAGGGCCATGAACAGCTTGCCGCCGAGCTAAGGACACTCGTGGAAAAGGCAAGATCGCGTCCTACCGCACCCAAGTCGGTCAACACCGTGCTACACTTGGCGCAACCTCGGGGCGAAGCGGCCGAACTCCTCGAGTCGGTTAACGCATCAGTGAGAGTACGCGATCTAATCCTGCCGCCCGTATTACGGGAACGGATCGAACGAGTCCTCACAGAGCAGCGGCACCTTGGGCGGTTGAAGGAACATGATCTTCGCCCACGTCAACGCCTGCTTTTCACAGGGCCGCCGGGCTGCGGAAAGACCATGACCGCCACGGCACTAGCCGCGGAACTCGGGCTGCCGCTATTTATTGTCCGACTTGACGGACTAATTACAAGATTCCTGGGCGATTCGCTCACCAAACTGCGGTTGATATTTGACTCCGTCAACGAATCGCGAGCGGTTTATCTTTTTGACGAATTCGACAGCATTGGCTATGCGCGAGGTGATGGAAACGACGTGGGAGAAATGCGACGCGTGCTAAATTCGTTTCTCATGTTTATAGAGCGCTTGAGTAGCAACAGCCTCGTAATCGCCGCCACGAATCACGGAGATCGATTGGACAAAGCGCTTTATCGACGCTTTGACGATTTGATTGAATTTGGACTGCCGGACGAAGCTGAGATCAGGGCTATCTTTGAAGCACGCTTAAACGGTGTAAAAAAACAGCGCCTCTCAACGAAGAAACTTTCCGTTGCCGCGAAAGACTTGAGCTTCTCAGAGATTACTCGTGCTTGTGAGGAAGCCGTGAAAGAAATGCTTTTGATGGGACACAAACTCGTCACGAACGAGATGCTCCTCAAAGCTCTGACAGAGCGGCGACTATTTCTAAACCACTAAACCAATGCCGGATAGCGACGTACAACGCCCGCCGAGGCGCAGGGTGTACCCTCATTTAGAGGTGAGTGGAAGAGCTCAGCCACAGTCATACACCTCCCATCAAGCTAGGGTGCGTGATAACTTCAAGAGAAAGACCCGCGCTGACCCTGCAGCCCATGCGGCGACTCTTCGCCGGCAAATTGAGGCCGCAAAGCAAAATTATGAACATTCAGATTGGTTCGCCAGCGCGGAACACGATCTCGAAGAATATGGACTGCTGCTGAATGTTGAGTCTGAGCCGGATTTTCCTCTGTACGTCGAAAGTTTGGAAAAAGGGCGATCCGGAATCTACTTACTTAATGTGCGACATCGCACGGGTAACAGAAACGTTCGCTACGTAGAGGCGGCGATTTTCGTTCCTTTCGGTAAGCTTCATATTTTAGAAGACCAGATCGCTAGATATCAGGAGTCAGATGGAGTCAAAGGTCAGAAGTTATTGGCAAATATTCGACGCATTCGTTTCGCAGCACTGGACGCTCTCTGGACTGAAAGTGAACCTCTTCCTCCTCTAAATGAAATGCGTTGGTGGGAAGTTTGGATTCGCCGGCTAGGTGGGGATTGGGAGGCTCGCTTCGACGCCGAATGCGAAAGGCTCGACCTGCAAACCAATGGGCGAATCCTCTTGCCGGAACACGTGGTGCGGCTCGTGCGCGCAACGAGGCAGCAACTAGAAAGCTCACTCCCTGTTCTTAATAGCCTTGCAGAAGTTCGGCGCCCGCGGGTCTGTTCACTTCGATTTACGGAACTGTCGGGGCCAGAGCAAAATGAGTGGGTCACAGAGGCTTTGACGAGAATACGCTGGCCCGCCGAAGGTGCGCCTGCCGTATGTCTTCTCGACACGGGGGTCAATCGCGGCCATCCGCTCATCGGTCCGCTATTGTCGGAAAGCAACATGTTCACCCTGGATCCGGCTTCAGGTACGGCCGACCGACCCTTACAGCCTCACGGCACCCAAATGGCGGGGTTGGCTGCATTCGGACATCTAGTGCCTCTATTGGAGTCCACCGGACCCTGGCAGCAACAGCATCGCTTGGAGTCGGTGAAAATCCTGAAGAATACCGGAAATCATGAACCAGAATTGTATGGGGACTTAACCCGCCAAGCGATTTTGCTCCCAGAGACGCAGGCTAGTCGTCGCCGCGCCTATTGTCTGGCAGTAGCCGCAGAACCTTTCCGCCCCGATGGCAGCCCGACCTCCTGGTCCGCGGCTTTGGACTCCATAATCGCTGGCTCCGAAGCGACCGAAGGTGCGGTCCGTCCTGAACCGCGTCTCGTGTTCGTAGCCGCGGGGAATTGGGACAATTTCCTAGACGGTTACGAATATCCAACAACTCTCTACAACAGCGCGCTTGTCGATCCGGCCCAGTCGTGGAATGCGATCAGTGTTGGAGCAATCACTGAATTTACCACGATTATGGAGGAGGGCGAAGATGCCGCTGATGCCGTCGCAATCGCTGCCGCAGGTACCCTCTCCCCAAGCAGTCGCACCAGCAGGCCCTGGGACCCACAGTGGCCATATAAGCCCGACATTGTTTTCGAAGGGGGTAATTATGCTTCACGCCTTGACGGTGAAATTTGGCCTCCAGACTCTCTACGCCTGCTTACGACTAGCCCTGCCTTCAATGCCCGCCCACTTGCGACCTTCGGCGACACAAGCGGTGCTACCGCGATGGCGTCCCGTCTCGGCGCGATTCTTGCAGCACAATATCCGCAATACTGGCCAGAAACGATTCGAGCTTTGGTAATAAACTCTGCTCGTTGGTCCCACGGAATGCTTGCCGGATTAAACCCACACACCGGCGGCCAACAGTCTGAGGTGCGGAAACTACTCCGGACCTATGGCAATGGAACCCCGGATGCGAACCGCGCCCGGTTCAGTCTGCAAAATGAAACCACGATAGTTTGTCAAAACGTGATTCAGCCCTTTGCGGAGCGGGGCGAGGGCCAGAATCGTCGTATCCGTACCAACGAACTTCACCTTCATCCGCTGCCGTGGCCACACGATTTGCTCGGTGCAGCAGAGAATGCAGAGGCAACACTTCGGGTTACTCTCTCGTATTTTATTGACCCAAACCCGGGTTCCAAAGCAGTCGCAAAAGCCAATCCAACTCGAAATAGGTATCGATACGCCGGATGTGCTCTCCGCTTTGAGGTGAAGCCGGCATCTATGGATGTCCAGGCATTTCACCAGAAGCTTAACGCGGAAGTAGAGGCAGAGGATTCTGATATCGATACCGAAGGATTTGCAGACCCTCGTTGGGCGTTAGGCACTCAGGCTCGACGGATCGGCGGCTCGATCCATCACGACGTTTGGCGCGGCCCAGCCGTCGACCTTGCGACCATGGACCAAATAGCTGTGATCCCGATCAAAGGATGGTGGGCAACTCGCAAGTTCCCTGAAGGCCATGACTGTCACAATTGTCATGAGCGAACATTGCGGTATTCATTGGTGATTAGTCTCGAAATCGATGCTGATGTACCCATATATAATACGATTCGAAATATTATAAGTGTGCCTGTCGAATTAAATTCGTAAGCAGAATCCTGTGGGCCAGGAAACTACATCGAGCCTAATACCTTCCGACAACGGCGGGGAAATGGAGCAACAGGCCGGAGGGCGTTTGAATTGGTGCAGGCGTTTTCGGAGTAAGTTAGTTGAACTCTATACTCACTCGCTCCACTGCCTTTCATTTCATTGCCATAATTGCCAATAAGACCGGTTTTCGAGGGTCAAAAAGGGGTGCCGACAGGCATTTAGGGGTGGCCTCTACTGAGTAAATCGCTAATGTACTCATATGAACACGATGACTTGTAATCGGAAAATGGGGTTTTTCCGGCTTTGGCTATCGTACGCTGTGCGTTCATATTCAGCATCTTACGCCATTTCGCCTTTAGCTGAGGTTGACCGGCTTTTGCCCCATTTCGACCCTGGGGGATACAATGAGGGATACAATCGGGGACGTTGATCAGGCCACCTAGAGAGACTGTGCACGACGCCGACGGACCCCGTCAAAGGCAGAGAATGGGTATCCAATCTTCGTCATGCGAGGTTTTGGGATAGGTTCTAGGGTGTACAATGAGGGGCACAATGGAGCGGTAGATCATCGAGTGGAATTATCTGGGAGTTTGCCGGTTTCTGACCGGGCTAACCGGCTTCGCTAATGCCGAGTAACCGAGCCTTCGCAAATGTGCAGTGAGTACATCCGAATTAGCACGCCGTACTAAAAAGGAGTGAGAGGGGGCTTCGACGCCGGCCCCCGAACACTAGTGAAACCCTGCCGGCTTTGCGTTTCCCACAGCAGCGGCTCATAAAACTGGAGTGCACGCTCTGTATCACGTTGCGCTGGGTCGTCACCACCAGTCGGAAAGGCGCGCAGACCCTGGACTAGCAGTTTTAGTGATTCCGCATAGATGGGCAGCCCGCGGTGCGCTCCTTCCAGCAACCAAGCTAGTGCTTCATCCGGCAAACCATCCCGGCAATTGAGGGGCGTAAATTCAGGACCTTTGGCATACAATAAGTGCCAGGCGCGGATAACCGCGCCGTCCGGGAGCCAAGGAAACCAGTCAGCGAGATTAAAAGTCCAATCGTGCAAGCGACTCAATTGCCGAATATTCAGCAGTGCCAACCCGGCGGCGGCCGCAAGCAGAGGATTATGGATCTTATCCCGCAACATATCTTCCGCCATTGGGGCCATCTCTTCGCTCAGCTTTCTCAGCGCCTCGACCTCACCGTGCCTTTGGTAGCCCACCAGTTGCGCCAGATTGGAGTCTTTCACCGTGGTTCGTACACGGAATCCCGGCCTCTGTATGGCAGCCCTCGGCGAACCGGGCATCAAGTCTACCAAAAGCAGGGACTCGACGAACTGGAGATTGGTCGTCTGCCAGTTGACTGGCAACCAGCTGTAAACCGAATCGCCCTCCTCGGCGAATACCTCCGCCAGGACCATGGCTCTAGTAGGGTCGTTCCCGAAAAACCGCGCGGCGAACGCAAATTCATCCTGGTCAGTTGTCACAGGGCTGAGGTCAACTGGATTCCAATTTCCCGGCAATCCAACGTCCCGGGTCCAAAATCGAATACCACCCTTCTCGCCCCAGACTTCCCGCAATTTGGGTTGCGCAAAGGTAGCTTCAGCCCCCGTGCCGAAGGCTGGTTCCATCATGCCTGGAGCGCTGACCGGCTGAAGATAGCCGGCGTCCATAGCGTAGCTTGCCCAGCTCAACCATTCATGCTGGGAGGGCCGACCGATCAAATCCGCCTCATCCACCTCTCCTGTTTTTACGCTTCCATCGCAACTAATCGTCTCACCCGAGGGGAGCACGGCTTCAAGAGAGTAATCACCTGGTGGAACTTCGATCGTTGCCATCGCACCCGGACCTATCGGAAGCGTGAGAAGCTTTCGCCAAAGACCGGCAGCCGTCTTAATACGTAGAGTAGCTGCCAGGAACGCCTGTTCGCCATCAAGATACTTCTCCGCTCGTATACGCAAGCGCGCGACACCTAAAACCGAAGCAGTATTCCAATCAATCGCCATGGAGTTTATTCGAATTCGAAAGTCGGTTCTTTGTATGCGGGGTGCAACAGCACCTGCTTGAGATCATTGCGACCATCTTTGAGCTGCACTTCGATGTCGTACTTCCCAGGGATTTGGCGTGTCTCCCAACTCTCGTCACTAACCCCTGCCGCCCGGCTATCGATCTTCTTTGTATTCGCGTAGATCGTAAAACAGGCGCGGCGATGGAGTGATTCCGGCCGGCAGCCGATGATCAGCGGGAGCTTGATTTGACCCTTCGGGAAATGCAACGGGAAGCTGCCACCTCCATCAGGCGTGCAGTCCTGGCCTTTCAGCCACGGTTGCCGGCGGATACTGAGCTGCATGGCTTTGCGAATGGCCGGCCCAAGCCGCTCCGTGTTTACAACGCATCGCCCGGCTTGATAAGTTCCATCTTCATCTTCCGCAGCCATGCCATTCAGTGCCTCCACCAGCGCGCGTGTAAAGAGGCTCGGCTGATTTGACTCGCCATGCGCCGACTGCGTGAGACCCGTAGCGAAGTAGATTGGCTGTGGATTGGCGCGTATGTCATTATTAGTCGCATCGATTAGGGCACGTCCTGGACTTGTCATTGTTTCCTGCAACACCGCATCAGTTCCACGGCAACTGTCGATAAAGAAACATTGGTTGTCTGCCCGGCAGCTCCACATGCCTTGCACCGTCTTTTCGACGTGGACGGCATTGCGAGTAAGGGTGGCGAACTGTGGATCGTTGAAATCGGCGGCCAGCAAACCCGTTTCGCGGCCCTTCGAGATTCCGTGACCGCAGAAGTAAAGCAATGCGATATTTTCCGGATTGCTGCCGGCCCGATCACTCCAGCGTTTACAGGCAGCCTCCAAAGCGCTCATTGTCGGCTCCTCTCCGGCCTGTACCTGACCCGTGCGATCCTTCACTCCACCCGGTGCCGAGATGAGATGCTCGACTGTCGCCAGTGGCTTGTCCTGATTGTGAAACTCGTACAATAGCCACTCGAGGAAATAAGAGGCCGAGGCCGTAGCGCTGGTGAGTTGGCCCAGCGCCCAGTTCGAAGTCGGATTCGGCTCGCGTCCACCGATCAGATGATAATAGCTGCCGACGCCTACGACCATCGCGTGGGTCGCGGGGGATGTGGACTCCGGCAGTAGCCTCAAAAGCGCCATACGTTAATCGAAGATGTCGATCAACCCCTGTACATCGAGCCGACCAAAGCCTTCATCTGCCTTCCAGCTTCCCGTGGTTTTATGCGTACATTGCCTCAAGGCCGCGCGGATCTGCGCCGCATTTAGTTGGTTGGCACCGGCTTTTTTCGCCTGCCGGGAAAGCAGCAGCGCGATTGCTCCAGTGACGTGCGGTGCGGCCATGCTCGTGCCGGATTCATCGCGCAGGTCGCCGTCAGTCCCGGCTGCCGCCGCCATGATATCCTTGCCCGGCGCAACCAACTCCGGCTTCTGTCGATCGTCACGAGCGGGACCCCGAGAGCTGAATGGCTGTACGGTGAAGGGATCTAGCGAATCGCATGCCCCGACGCAGATCACCGTCCGCGCGGTGCCGGGAATGCTCAAATCGCGGCTCGCGGTTTGGGCGGTGATAAAGCGCAACGGACGGCGGGGATTGCGCTCGACCCATCCGTGCACATTCCCGCTGGAAACGATGCGCGCGCCAGTGATTTCCAGTTTCCATGAGCCCGCAGCGCTAAACGCCTTGTTCGCGTTGTGCCGACACAAAACCATCAACTGCCCATCTCCATTGTCATGATGAAAGCGCTCCAGCGAAAGGTAACAGGTCCCGGCGTTCGCGGTCAGATTACCCTGCGCGCGCGTAGTCCTTTTATCCACGTAAATCGAGGAGCCAGTCGGCGGTGACAGGGTGAATTCCAGGTCGTCTCCGGAGGCGAACCAAAATTCCAGATAATCCTGCACGCGCGGAACCTTGGTGGTGATCCATTCGATCACGGCCGTGGTGCCGGTGCTGACAGCGACTTCGGCGTGGCCCTGCCAACGATGCTCGTTGCCGGCCGATTTTACCACCACGTACCCCGCTTCGCGACCGCCACCGCTGAATTCATCAAATGCGGTCTCCAGCAACGAAGTGCCATCGTGAGCGCCCGCATTCATGCCCTGACTAACGTTGACCGCCACAGGTAATTGCTCCGCGCGGGCGGTGAGCTTGATGAAGGCGAGCGCATCCACATGCGCAACGGAATAGCCGAGGCTGGCCGGGTCACCTGGTCCGGCCAACAACTTCGGGATAACGGCTACGATGCGCGCCTGTGGCGCCACGCCTCCAGGAAAGTGCACACCCGTGGAATCCGTGAATGGGGAACCGGCCGCGATAGAGGCCACATGTGTTCCGTGTTTTCGTGTATCGCGGCCCAATTCCGGCGGGACGCTCCCCGCAGTGATAAATCCGTTTATATCTGCGGAAGAGTAGTAACGCCCATAAGTTTGGGTGTAGGGCGCCTTGGCTACACCCGCCGCCGCAGCTGCCTGCGGAGTATCGACTGTGGGGAGAGAACTGGTTTGATCCCATAAAGCAATGAGCCGGGTGGTGTTGTCCGGATTGCGGAAAGCCGCATGTAGGACGTCGATGCCACCGTCGATTATGGCTACCAAAGCTTTATCTCCTTCCTCAGAGTAAGGCGGTCGATGAACCGTAGTGGCATTCACCCGGGGCATCGAGTTCACGCAATCGCTCACGGCAAAGGGACGGCTCGCTTCCACCGCGATCACGTCGGGATCAGCCTCTAACTCCCTAATGGCCGGCTCCGTCGCCCGCGCGGTGAGAACGGATCCCAGTCGCGAGCCCTTCTGTAAACCGGAAACCTCACGGTTCCAGTTTGAATCCCGCAGCTGGACTAAAATCGGCACTGTATCGCGCCGCGTTGCAGGCTCCGCTTTTACCACGGATTCCATCTCGTGCAACGCACGCTGGCCCGGTAGAGTCGCCCGCACGCGCAGCACGTTTTCCTCACGCTGCAGGATCTGCACACCGGGCGTGGCTGGCAAGGGCTCAGCGGTTTCCGGACGAAGCGACACCACCAGTTCCTCCTGCCCTCCGAAGGATTCGACCAGATCGGCAAAGTGCAAATCGAGAAAGGGATCGATGCTGGCGCTCATGGCTATGATAACAATACTTTTTGGTAGAAGACTCCGTCTTCGCAAACGCGCAACTGTTCTGTCAGCTTCGGCCCATCCAGCAACAGCGTCCCGAAGCCGTGCGGAGCGAATTTGTCGGCCTCGTCACCGATATATATCTGAACCTCAAGCACCATGGCGGAAGGGATACTCTCCCATTATCCCCAATTTCGGTCGGAATGTGCCGCCAATCCACTTGATCAACATTCCGGCGCGGAGGGCAGTCGCCGCGTCTTGTCCCGACCTTGGGGCTTGCCCGCATGGCCCAGGCGGTGATCCCATAGCGGCAGCTTCCGTAAAGGACTGAAAATTCTCCAATTCGCGTGCTGTAATGATGACTGGTTCCATGACCAAGACGATATCGATAACCCCTCGGGTACCTCATCTTTTAAGATCGGTCATCCGAAGTCAACCCCTTCCACCTCAGGGTTCCTCAAAATCAGGACGATTTGTTTCCGTACTCTCTGGCGCGCAGAAGCAATCTCATCCGCCGGGTCGCTTATCGCTGTCCTTCGGCCGGGGAAAAGCGATTCCACGATTGTCGGCACCCAGTCATCATTCATCAGTTTGCACGCCAGCGCAGAAACCGAGGATGTCCAAACTTTCTTGAAGGTGCTGGCAGTACGGCTTGCGCCGTGGGCGTATTAGGCTTCGATGGCCACCGGGGGCGCCGGCACATACCATTTTTCCGCTTCCAAGCCAAAAATACCCTCGTAGGCTTTCTCAATTTTGCGAGCAGTGGCCTCGGTTGCACGAAAACGAAGCAAGTGCTTGCCGACCTTGATATTGTGCACCTCCCACTCGCTTGAAAGGACGTCTGCAAGTTCCGCCAGCGTGAGTTTGGGTTTGACCTCTCTCCGGGCGAATAAAGCGTAGGTGTTCATGCTTTAGTTAAAGTGTCTCATTGTTAATATCGGAGCGCAACGAATCAAAAGGGGTCTCCTTAGCATCGTAAAATGCGGCTGGCAACTTCATTTTTTTGAGCGGAAACCATGCCATGTCCTTGCAGATTACGTGCCAGCCCCAGGTTTTGGCAAATTTCAGGCAGCAGATTGCGCGCGTACTGCGTGCGCTCAGGCCCGCGCAGCCGAGTATACGCGCTTCCCTTTTGGGACAGCCGGGCCGCTAGCGCCCCCGTCACCATCGGCGCCGCCATCGATGTGCCCGTCATGTCCAAATACGGCCGAAGTCCGTAGGTGTTCGAGACTGACACCGTCGAGATGATTCGCACCCCAGGCGCGCAGCAAGAGAGTCCCTCGCCGCGATTACTCGTCTTCGCAAGATAAAACGGATCGGCAATCTGGGATTCATACTCCGGCAGCTGCGGATTGGGGTCCCATTGCGGGCCGCACCCCCTCTTTCCCAACGATGCCACCGATACTACCTCCCGATACGCTGCGGGAAAGGCGAGCGCCGGAGTGCCCTGATTTCCCGCTGCAGCTACGCACAGCGTGCCCAATTCGGCGACATCGCGAATCGCATCGTGGATTGCTTCGGAATCTCGCTCTTCTCCGGGCGCGTTGGTCATGCTCAGATTAATCAGGTTCACCTCGCACTCCTGCGCTAGGTGATAGATTGCGTCCGCAATATCCAAGTTGCTCCATCGGACCGTGTGCTGGGGCAAAAAATCGCCCAGCAACAGGTTCTGGTCATTCGGTTCTTCCGGTGAGGAAAAGTTCAGTTGCAGCGAAAAAAGCCGCGCCCCAGGAGCTATGCCTGCCATCTCGGTCCCGGCTCCGGATGCAGGTCTCGCGCCAACGATCCCGCACACATGGGTTCCGTGATCGCTGTAGTAGGTGATGCTGTCCTCGATTTCGCCGTACACCATGCGGCCAAGATGCTCCACATGCTCCAGGTTACTGTGGTCGCGGCAGCAGCCGGAATCGATAACGCCAGCAGAAATACCCAGCCCGAGGGTCGGATCGTACCGAACCAGCCCAAGGGCTCGGTGCCACCAGCCAAAATGTGGCGTTCTGGGGTCCGGCGGCGGGATACGATCTATGGTCACTTCGAAGTCGGTTGCATCACGCTTTAGCAGGCCCGACCGTTTCCAAAAGCCCGGCAGAGCCACGCTCCATGACTCTGGTGCCACAATATCTTCGGGATAAAACGACTGAAATGTTCCAGTGAAGGTGAGATCCTCACTTTTCAAGTAGATGAGATCGCTTTCCAGATGCTTAAAATAGAGACTTACAGTGGCGCCTTGCGGCAATGGCTCGGTATCACTGGAATAGACGATGCCACTAATTCTAGCCATGGTGGATATTTTCCTTGTTGAGCCTCAAGAAACAGCTCGGGCAGGTTCGAGCAACACTTTTGCCTGACCGGACCCTTTCCCGTCAATGGAAACTATGCACATCATTGCCTTCCCTTTGAATTGGGACCGTGTTAGAATTTCCAGAAAATCGTGCCAAAATGACACAGTCCCACCCGTCGGTCCAGAGCATTGCCAGAGCCAAGCTATCGAGTTCCTCTCAGGGCCGCGTTAGCCTACCGCCCGCCAAGGCAGGCGTAATGTTCCCGCTCGGTTTCAGTCGATGCGCTCATGCCGGGTTCCGTCGGACCTTCAGTTCCGATATCTGTACGGTTTGCCACCGGGGCCATACCGAGATCTGGCAGGAGATGGGTTTCCTCTTTGGCGAGATTTGGGATTGCCTTGCGCAAAGTCGAATTCGTTGGCTTTGCGGATGGACAAAGGATTGCACTCTATAGGAAGCTTCCAGTCAAAAATCAGGAGGCCCCGTGCTGACCGAAGAGGAGAAAAACTACCTGTACGAGAAAGTGGTGGCGGCTTTGCGCGTAGGAGAGCCTCGGAGCGCTCTCTTGGCCATTGAAATCCCAACGGAATTGATTGACCGCATTCCAAACTCGTTCAACACCCCTGCTCTGATTACCCAGGAGATCATTCGGCTCTGCATGGCGGACCGCTGGAATCACGAACCCTGCCGGTTGCTCCTGCTATTCAAACTTTTTCCGGCGGAGGCTTATTCCCAGAGATTGGCCGACCGAATGAAGGTCCCTCCCGCGTATGGAGGAGATCCCGCCAAAGCGCGCGTTCTGGCAAATGACAGCCCGTTCCTTAACCGCGAGTCGCTACGGACGCGAGCTGTCCTATTGGCGGCGGATCGGCCAGCGCGGCCCATCCTGCTCGTATCGGGAGGTGAGCAGAGCGGGAAGTCCTACTCATATGACTTTATCGACCATCTCTTTGTTACCAATAAGGTGGATTTCAAGCCCCTCCGCGTCCGGTTCGAGAAGGACGATGGCATGCTATTCGGCCCTGAGCAACTCGCTCGGGAGATCCTGATGGGCATGGGCGTGGAGGTGGACGAGCTGTCACCTACCTTCTTCGCGACAGATACCAATCAAGTGAGGTGGCTGCAGAACCTCGCCGGCCGAGTCCTAACGAAGAAACCGGCAGGGAATCGATATTTGATTATCCTTGATAATTTTTTCGGCAATACCTTGCCGACAGAAACCGCGAAATTCATCGACGCGCTAGCGCGGCGGATTGTGGACAGCGCGGAATTCTCGCAGAGCTTTCGGCTTGTCCTGCTGCACTTTGACCGTACGCAACTCACGGTGGAGAGCCGGAAAGTTGATGGGGAGAATATCGCGCAGATTAACGACGTAGACGTGACGGAGGGAGCCCGCGAAATCTATGGGCGATATGGCGGCATCGCGGATGAGGCGTTGCTCAAGGAAACAGTAGCCGAGATTCTGAACGGTATGGGGGCGCAAAAGAATCTGGCCGAGCTCAATGGGCGGCTGCAGTTGCTGATTGATACATTGAAGAGCTAACGATGGCATTTGCATCCGAGACATTCCTCCAGATATTCAGGGCGGAATTGGCGAAGCGGGCTCTCACGGCGGCCCCAGCCGTCTCCGAAGAGCGCTGGGCGTACCGGGAAAGCGCGGCCGTACTCACGTTTTTCGAGCCGGGGAAGTTGCGCCCGCTCCACGCGATTCCATTGGCTGAAGACGTTAACTCGATCTTGTGTGAGGACATGGCGCCGGCGCCCGGCCTGCCGGCCAATTGGTTCCTGCTGAAGCCCTCAGTGCGCCGGGAAGCCCTGGAGCGGCTCGGCTCGTTCGTCGAGTGGCAACAGGCTCTGACCGCAAATCCGGATCGATCGACCGATCCTTTCCAGCGATCGTATGAGATCTGGCTTTCGGGAACGCCCAAGAATCTGGACGAGCAAAGTTACGAAGAGCTACAATGGTCTACCCAAATCGCAAGCTGGCTCGACGGGCTGGCGACAAATTTGCCCAAGGCTGACTACGTGCGCACGGTCTGCCAAAGGCGAAGTGTCTACGCGCTTTTTTCCCACCTGGCCTCATCCAGCTTTACCGGGCGCGAGAAAGAACTGGCAACCCTTCGCGATTTTGTGGGAGTCCTGCCCGCCAGCACCGTGGGCGAACGGCTAATCCGCCAGTTTAGCAACTGGCTGAGTTTAACCAGGCGCGATCCCATCGCGCTCGCGGGCAAGGGAGGGGTAGGCAAATCGGCCCTGCTCGCTCGGCTGCTGAATGAGCATCTAACCGTTGAAGAACCGCTGCGCTTTCCGTTCGCTTACCTCGCCTTCGACAGCCCCACGCTGAGAGTCGAAGAGCCTTTTACTCTGCTCACGGAAAGCACTCGGCAATTACAACTCCTGCAGCCGGAGCGAATAGAGGCGTTCACCGCCTATCAGGCTGCCACCGAGCTCTATCGGGACCAACGCGGCGAATTGGAGGAGAAATCCAGCCTAGCCAGCACCCGTGGCGTGCGCCAGGACTCGCTGCAATCGACCGAGGAATCTTTGTACGCAGCATTTGCAAATTTGATCAACGACCTCTGCGATCCGCGATTGAACAATACGCCGAATACCGCCACCAGACCTTTTCTGCTCGTGCTGGATACTTTCGAAGAAGCAACTTACCGGGGTAACGAACGGCTGATCGGCCTCTACCGCATGCTCGAAAATCTGCACCGTCTATGCCCCACCCTCCGCCTGCTGATTTCGACACGCCCGCCTTTTGCGGCTCCGCCTGATGTGAATTTGACATTTACGCGGGTTGAGCTCTCCGACCTCACGGCGACTGAGAGTGAGCTTCTTCTACAGCGGCTGGAATTGGCCGATCCGGCCGTGATCAAGAAGGTGGCGCGCCAGATCGGAGGAAATCCACTAAACTTGCAGTTGGCCGCGCGAGTGCTGAAATATGAAAGTGCGGGGTCCAAAGGCATTGAGGGGATTCAGAAAAAGAAATACCGCCTTTTCTCGGTAGCGACGGAAGTGGTGAGGGGACAATTGTACGCGCGTTTGCTCGATCACATTCACGACCCTCGCGTGCGCAGCCTTGCCCACCCGGGCATGGTATTACGGAAGATCGATCCGCCGCTTATCCAGCAAGTCCTTAGTGGGCCATGCAAAGTCGAGGTGCAAAGCGTGGCGGATGCGGAACAATTGTGTGACGCATTGGCCCAGGAACATACATTGGTTTATCAGGACGCTCCCCGTAGCCTACGCTACCGGCCGGATATTCGCCTGCCGGTTCTCAAGCTATTGGGTGAGGAACGGCCTAAGCAGGTCCGTGAGATCCATATGGGGGCCATTGAGTACTTCCTCGCCAGGAGCAGCCCCTCGGAACAGGCCGAAGCCCTTTATCACCGACTGGCTCTGGAAACCGAATCGTCAGAACTCGAACCGTACTGGCGGCCGGAATATGGTCAATACCTCGGTTCCGCGATGGAGGAACTGCCGCCCCGTTCCCAAAGGTGGCTGGCATCCAAACTAGGGCTGAACCTTTCCTCAGATATGCTCAAGGTTGCCTCGCAGGCGGAATGGGAGGCCATCACCGGCCGCAAAGTGCGCGACACCCTGCGCTACGGGCTTCCGGAGCAGGCGCTCGCCTTGTTGAAAGAGCGCCCCCAGCGCGCTACCCAGAGCCCTCTTTTCGCCTACGAGGCGAAAGCGCTTATCGCGGTCAACCGTTTGCAGGAGGCTCGGGCGATTTTGGAAAAAGGCGTTGCGTCGATGGAGGAGGATCCCTCACCTGGGCGACTGGCCGAATTATACTGGCTACTCTCCCAGGTGAGCGAGGCGCTGGGGGATCGGTCTCAGGCGGACACATGGCTCGCTCAGGCGGAGAGCATCACCTCGCGCATTCCCGATTCCCTCGCACAACTGCAAGTCTTATTGCAACGTTTGCTGCTGCGCCGGCAGGAGGAGATTTCGGGTGAGCCGCTCCAGCCGATCCGCCAACGGCTGGCTGAGCGGCTCCTATCCATGTCGATCGAGGACTGGCATCGCGAGAGGAGTTTATCACGGACCGCGGCCATGCTGCTGGGGCCAGGGTATCCCGATGCCTTCATCAAGGTGATCTCCCAGGTTGGTTTCGGCACATTGGTGAATACTACGCTCGAAGTCCTGATTGGCGCGGTGGCAAACGTCGAAGTTACGTCCACCGGAGAGCCGATGCAATCCATTCCCCCTATTCGAGCCGCCGCTGCGGCAGAACCGGACCTTGAGGCGATTTTGCGAGAAGCATGGCAGCGCAAACCAGATCTGGATGGGGTATTTCAGGAGTTTTCATCCCGTAAAATGCTCCCGGAGCTGATGCCCGTGCTGAACAGGCTTTTGCCGACCGTTCCATTCTCCTTGGGCGGCTCCAACCTGGCCGGTATCGAGGATTACCGAGAGGCTTGGGAGAATGAGATTGCCCTCGAATCCGTCTAGCTATGACAGAGCTATTGCCTACCCATAGAATTGAGGAGATCGTTACGGCATTCCAGGCTTTGCCATTAGTCTACGGGCCTGCGGAGCGGGCAGCGCTATTGGGTTCGGTCTCCAAGGCATTTGTCAATCATTTGCCAACAGGGCTGGCTCCTGGACTGCAGCTTCGGTCCGATCTTATCTATTTCAATCGTCAAGGCCCGCTTGCCGATGGCTCGATTCCCTTCCTTAACTGGCTTTCGGCTGTCGCTTCATTTGCGGCAGGCCTGGATGAGCAAAAAGTCATCCTCGCCGCGGCGGACGATATTTCGCATGGGGCTAGCGGCGCTCCCCGGCTGGATCCGCCAGCATTGCCGGAATACAAGGAGCGTATCATCCACGAAGACGATATGGTGCTGCCTACATTTCTGGCCCGGGGGTTGGCAGCTGCTCAGGCCGTTGCGAAGTTGCGGGTGGCGCGATTTGAGAATGGGGCGCTTTTCACGAAAGAAGGGAATCCGGTAATTTACCTTGGCACAGGTTGGTTGCTCGCGGAGGACCTGCTCATGACCAATCACCATGTCATCAATGCGCGGAACGAGCGCGAAGCTCCCGCCGCGGAAACGGACTTCTTAAGACAAGGCATAGGGACTACGGTGCAATTCGACTTCGATGATAAGGACCGGGAGGGCACCATGGTGAGAGTCGTAAATGTTGAAGCGTCGCATAGTACCCTCGACTACGCGCTTCTGCGCCTGGAGCCGACCGGCCGCAAACCGCTGGTAATCCGCAAGACTCCATTGGCACAAAAACAGGGTGAATATCCGCCGGTAAACATTGTACAGCATCCTGCCGGCCTCAGTAAGCGCTATGCCATCCGGAATAATCTCGTGAGCGCCATCACCCCCACGGATATCCGCTACTTCACCGATACGCAAGGCGGATCGAGCGGCTCCCCCGTTCTGGACGATGCGTGGGAAGTGGTGGCATTGCACCGCGGCTCGACCTTTGCCGAGGGAGTGAAATTTCAAGGGCGCTCGACGGCCTGGGTCAACCAGGGCACCCCAATCCACGCAATTTTGGACGACGTGAGATCTCGCTTTGGCCATCTGGCCTTCTGAGCTTCCGCAAGGCTGATCCCATCCGCACAATACTATGACTCCTATTCGTAAACAGTTGGCCGCGGTGCTGGCCAGAATCGAAAACGATAAAGAGCTTTCGGACGAGTTGCAGGACAAGCGCAACCTCGCCCGCGAGGAGGCTGCCCAGCGGCTGGCCAACGTGGAATACGAGGTCGCAATCGAGGGCGTCGAGGAAGCTCCACCCCAGAAGGATTTGTCTAAGGCGATGGCACAGGAGGCGTTGACGGAGGATGATCAGCAAACCTTCGTAGAGGAGACGATCGTGCTGCGGCAGGGCCGACCGGTTCTAGCGATCATGAATGATGAGCCGAAGCTCGATTTTCGAGATGCGGAAAGCGAGATCTGGCGTCAACGGCTCACAAAAGTTCGCGCCTCCCTGGCCACGGCCGCGCGGGCGGTGGGGCGCATTGAAGTGACCGGCCATCCCACCTTTAACTGGCTCGGCACCGGTTGGTTGCTCGCCCCGGAGATCATTGTGACCAATCGACATGTGGCGCGGGAATTTGGCAGGGACACCGGCGAAAAGTTTGTCTTTCGCATGGGTGCCGATCAGCGACCGATGACTGCATCCATCGATTTCCTAGAAGAAGCGGAACGAGCTGAGAGCCGGGACTTCTCCCTAGCTGAGGTCCTTCACATCGAAGGCGATGATGGCCCGGACGTTGCCTTCCTGCGTGTGCAACCGTCTACACAGGCACTAGCCACACCTTTAACTATCTCTACGAGTCAAATATCCGCACGGCAGCAGGTTGCGGTGATCGGCTATCCGGCGCGCGACAGCCGCATCCCGGAACAGCAGTTGATGGAGGACATTTTCGGCAACGTATACGATAAAAAACGGCTCGCGCCCGGCGAGATCATCTGGGCGGACCGTGCGAGGGTGGAACACGATTGTTCAACGCTTGGTGGCAACTCGGGTTCTGTGGTACTAGACCTAGTGTCTGGGGAGGCCGTTGCCCTCCACTTTGCCGGCCGCTTTCTGAAGGCAAATTACGCCGTGCCTGGCGAGGTCATTCTGGAACGGCTGGCTCAAGTTGGGCGGGGCGCGAGACGCACGCGCCCAGCCGATACTCGGGGTGAGGCGAAGTCGCAGCCTCAGGTCCCGGCAGCAAACCCAGATCCGATAGCCATGCCGAGCCGGCTGACAGTTACGGTGCCGATTACGATCACAGTTGACGTGGGCACTCCCATCCAACAGGAACCTGGACTCGTTAGGTCTGCCAAACCAACGACCCCGTCCGTTTCGACCGGGGATGACGAGGTATCCACAGAGGGACGACCGGAAGATTATTTGAATCGTACAGGGTATGATCCCAATTTCCTCGGGGTTCAGGTGATGCTGCCCGAGATGATCGCCCGGGCGGAAGATGTGCTCACTTTCGAGCAGGAGGGCCGCGTCGGAAACGAGCTGAAGTACCAACATTTCTCGGTGGTTATGAGCCGCAGCCGCCGGCTGTGCTTTTTCAGCGCTGTGAATATTGATGGCAAGAAGTCCCGGCGTTCCTTACGGGGAGGCTGGTTAATGGACCCACGCATCTCCCCCCATGCGCAGATCCTGAAGGAATGTTATGGCAACTCGCCAAAGTTCAGCCGCGGACATATGACCCGAAGGGAAGATCCGGCCTGGGGTGACGAAGTTGAGGCTGATCTTGGCAATCGCGATTCCATGCATGTTACCAACACTGTGCCGCAGTTGCAGTTGTTCAATGCCGGGGTCTGGCTGGCGCTCGAGAACTACGCCTTGCAAAATGCGCGACATGATCGGATGAGGATTTCGGTTTTCACCGGACCATTCCTGAGGGCCGATGATCCCGAAGAGTATGGCGTTCTCATCCCGGTCCGCTTTTGGAAAGTAATCGCCTTCATTCACGACAAAACCAGCCAACTCTGCGCGACAGGCTATACCATGTCACAGAAAGAAGCGCTCAACGGGAGGGAGTTCGTCTTTGGGCAGCACGAAACAACGCAGACGGCGATCGGGGTGATCGAAGCACAGACTGGCTTGTCCTTCGACGAACTAAGAAGGTTCGATCCACTGGTGGATACGGAGGAGTCGCGCGACAGAATGCTGCTAACGGATACGAACCAAATCCGGTTTTTCTAAAGTTGCTGGGCCAGACCTTTGACAGGTATGGAGCGAACGATGCCAAGGACTGGTTTCATTGACGCATACGACCAAATCCGCGATCCGCGGCCTCGGATTGATGGATGGAAGCGGTCTCATGCTGTTGTACAACGCAATGGATTCATTATCACTGAGGGGCTTGGACCATACCAAGGCCGATATCGAGGGGAAAGAATCCATTTTTGAGGCCGTCCAGCGTCACCAAAGAGGTGATCCGCGCGGAGAGGTTTACCGAGGTTAGCATTCCCTTGCGGGCGAGGTCGTCGGCATGAAGCGCCGCGACTCCGGCGACGTGCGGCGTGGCCATGCTCGTGCCGCTCATCTTGACGAGGCCGCCGCCAGCCTTTGCGGAGGTGATCCCAACGCCGGGCCCCGACAGCGTAGCGCCTGTGTTTGAGAACGGAGCGACCTCCCAGCCCGCGGGGCTCTGCCCGAGCGCGGCGACGGAGACAAACCCGTCGGAGACCGCCGGAGGGGAGACACCGATCTTGAACTCGGGATTCAATTGCCGCTCGCTCTCATTGCCCGCCGCGGCTATGAGGACGCAGGGTCGCCCAAAATCTCCCCTGGCCCGTATGGAAGCGGCGACAGTGGTGAATAGCAGCACGTTGCGCCTGTAGGCGTCCAGGGCGCGGGAGGTGGCCAGCTTGGGCGGCAATCCTGCATCTTCCATGCGCTGCTGGATGCCCGGGAAATCGATGCCCAGTGACATGGATATCACATGCGCGCCGTTTTCCATGGCCCAGTTGATGGCTTTCGCGATGGAGACGCTGTCGCCACCGGCGGGACCGAGCACTTTCCCAACAAGCAGAGTCTTGACGCCGCGGGCGACGCCAATCCTGTAGCCATTGACATCGCGGCCCAGGATGGTCCCCGCGCAGTGGGTGCCATGGCCCTGGGTGTCGCCGTTTCCGGTACCTGTAAAATCGCTTTCCACGATCTTTAAGTCCGGTACGGCGAAGGCGGGATGGGTCTTATCAATTCCCGTATCGAGCACTGCCACTGTGATACCATCGCCGGTCAGCTTTGAGGTATCCGCCTTGATCGCTTGAATTCCCCAATCGAACGGTTCCTGCGGTGTTGTAACGACGGAAACGTCCAGCGGCGTTATCAATTGCATCGGCACCGCAGGCGCCAGGCACAGGTTTGAGGAATCGGCCGCGGCGGCATGCACTTCGTCGTCGTTGAATTCATCTTCCTCAATCCGGAGACCTGCAACCGCTTCTTCCGGACGCGGTGTTCCGAAATCCGCCTGACCGGCTGTAAAATCCTGTGGCCGCGCCTCCATGGCAAAATCAAGATCCGGCGGATTTCTGCGACCCCTCTTGAGGATGATGTAGCGTTGTCTCATGGCTGGATTATTCGGCGATAGGAGAGGGCGTCGCGCTCTGGCCGGGCTATTGCACGGACTCCAGTGCGTGGCGAAGTGACGGCGAGCCGATCTCCTTGAGCGTTGCGATCACATTTGGCGGCACCTCCACCAATGACGACTCGTCGGCCCGGGCCGCAGTAAAGCTCCCGACTGAAGCCTGATGAGCAAGCGAAGCGGCAAGCTTTGGACGATCAAAAAGGTGGTAGAAAATCTCTCCTTGGTAGCGACGCGCAAGTTTCGCGGCTTTATCTTCCGTAGGCACGCTCGCCATGCTCACCGGCGGCAAGCCCGAATCGGCGGCTTCGGCTCTTGCGGCGGACGTCACGGGAAAGAGTAGCTTGAATATCCCCCCCACCAGATTGCTCGCCAGCGAATGCTTTTTTATCGGCCAGCCCGTGAGCTGGGCTTTGGCAGGCAATCCTGCCTTCAGTAGTTTCTCGCCATCGATCACGCCCGGTCCCAGCAGTTTGGTCTTCCAATTCGCTGGCGTATTGTAAGCCACCGTGCGGAGAAGATAGGCGAAGGCGAGCGGAATATAACTGGCATCCCCATATTCTTTGATAAGGGTTTGGATCCCATGATGGGCAAGCCAGCACGCGGCGAGACCGGCCGCCGCCGGTGTGGCAAATGAGGTCCCATTGCCGGGCGAGATGCTGGTGCCGTGCGGCCCTGCCGGGGCGCTTCCCGTAATCGCGGCGGCGTGCCATACGTCCTGGGCCTCGGCGCTGATATTCACCTCCGGTCCTCGGGACGATCCATCCCATGCTTGACCCTTGCAATTGCCGCCGCCGATCGCGATGACGTTGTCCAGCGCCGCGGGCCAGACGACGATGGGGAACCAATCCTGATTGCCGATCACATTCCCCGCAGCCGAGCAGAAAATGACGCCGTCTTTCACTGCCGAGTCCACCACATCGGAGAGGGCGCGCGTTACGGGGGGTGGCCCGCCCATGCTCATGGTGATCACGTTACAGCCCTGCTGGTGGGCATATCGGATGCCGTCGATGATCCTTTTGAGATTCCAATGGACGACTGTCGGCCCGATGCGCACAGGCATCGCGACTGCCTGGGGCGCAACTCCAATCATCTGCTTGCCTGTCGGACAGAGGAGAACGCTCAGTGTGCCGGTGCCATGACCATTTAACGGGATGAACCAAGTTCGCAGGATAGCCAATGCGCCGGCGTTCATCGGATCAATCGGGAGGCCACCCGTGTTGGAAGGGTCATAGAAGTTGGCGCCCTTGTTGATTATGACGGACGGAGAACCCAAAGGCGGCAGATCGTCGTGATACGTCACTCCTGTATCCAAATGAGCGACTTTGATGGCTTTTCCTTGTTCCGGACATCCGGCATCCGTAGAGACCTTCCATGCCTTTACGGCATTGATGGCATCGGCGCTCCAGGTTGGCGTTGCCGCGCAATCCAGTGTCTGTGATTCCCCGCGCGCGGCGCTCATGGAAGCGGCGAAATTCTCATCCGCCCCCAGTATTTCCGGCGGGGCCGGAACCCACTCGAATACCGGCTCAGCCGCGGTGATCTGCGGGTGATCTTCCAACCGGTGGGCCAATTCCCAGGCTTCGCTGGTGGAGAGGGCCTTGCTCGTTGCCGTGACGTAAAACGACGCGGTGGTCCCGCCGACCGGCTCGACTTCGGGTGCAGAGCCCAGCACCTGAACAATTGCATCGCGCACCGGTCCGATATCCGGGCTATTTGCGTCCACCATGAAGCCACGGACACTATCGCCCGGGGCGCCGAGGGCGATCTGGGTGCTCTCGCTTTCGGGAAATTGCGCCGCGACCTTACTCGCCGCCGTTTCTCCGTCGGAAGAAGCTGGCTCGGCAACCCCCGCGGCACCTGCCTCGCCAAGAATCGAATCGAGCACCTGGCCAATCAATTTGCGGCGCAAGGAAGAGGGGATGAGCCGCGCCTGTGGATATTCGCTGATCAATGCATGGTCAGCCAGTGTGATCAGCTGCTCGCGGACTGTCGGATCGGTGACCGCATTGCCCGCCACGGACTTCAATAGCGGGACGAGAATCTTGCGAATCGGGGTGAAAATCTTCTGAAGGAAGAAGGTGGGATCGAGTGGCATGGTATGGTGGCGTGTATTGAGGTTGGTCTGAAGAAGAATTGGGCGTGCAGTACCGCGCGGATCTCATTTCGGGCGTCTTGAAACCGCGACATCCTGCGCGTGAATTTCGGTGATTTGCAGCCGGGCGACGCCATAGTTATTGCCGTAAGACCAAGGGGCGTCGTTGAAATAGCAAACGAGCTTACCACTCGCTGGGGCGCACCAATCGACACCCCGCCGCACACACGAAGGACTAGCGCGATCCACTGTGGCAATCAACGCAAACCATGGATCGAACGGCCGCCTGCGAAAAACGCTGACCGGGGAGGCGGCAATCCGCGCCCAGGCCCACGGCCAACCATCTAAATCACGAACCGGGATAAACCAGTCATAAACGGTGGACATGTCGACCACTCGGAATCGACAGCGGTGTCCGCCAATCACTTCAACCCCGGTATCCGCCCACTTCTGATTCGTGATTATCTGAAACTGCACAACTTGTGCACTCGCATCCCATGAGTGCTCCCACAAAAGTACCAAAATCACACACCGGAGAGCGAATGAGTATCCCGTATTCATCATCAATTTCCATGGGCGGTCACCTACACGGAGCGGGCGATCTTCAAAAAACGCGAAATGTTTTCGCCATAAAAAACGCCATCATCCTTGTGCCCCTGCTGAAAGCTTCCGTGAGTATTCACGGACCCCTTGTTATATGCGATCGCGACATAGACCATTTCGGTATCGGTCAATTCCTTCTTCGCGTGGCCGTATGCAGTCGCCATTGCCGATACCAATTCCTCCCGTACCTTTGCGGTGCAACTCCCGAACTCCTTCCATCCTTGCGATAAGAAGAATTCCGGGTCAGACGGTGCGAGCTTAAAGAACTGAATGTCATACTGGAAGATTCCGAATCCGTGGCAGAATTTATTGGGATTGACGGCTGCCTTCCGATAACCGGAGTTGTAACTCGCAATGCCTTCAAGGGCGGCCCGCGCGATGGCGAACATCTCCGCCCCTCCGGGAGCCTTGATGAGATCCGCTTTATCAAGGGGAAAAACGTTGCGACCGCCCGATTCATCGAGCGAATCTCCGACGCACAACGCCAAAAACTCCTCCGCCGGCCCGCTTTTGATCAATGCGCTCCACAGATAGCCTGTCTCCTGATACGCAATGGCCGCAAGCATGTCGACGTCAAATGGAGTGCCGGACATGGCCTGCCGAACACGATCACAATATGTTGTCTTGAACCATTTAATCGCGTCCGTATCGTTCATGGCGTTCTTGTTCCTATTAATAATCGTGGCACTATCCGAACCGTTCACGCCCCTGTGGCAAATTGAACATGCATCGGGTCCGGAGTTGGGAACGTGCGCCCATCTTTCCAGCCGTTTTTCTGCCAGATATCATACCACCAGTCCGGGAGGGTATATTTCAGTTTCTTTTGACGGGGATTATGATCGGGGTCCCAGTCAATGGCGATGCCATAGGCATGCAAAGAGAGCGATTGGCCACCGGTGATTTTCCTGAAATTAAATCCTCCGCCATGCTGATCAACCCGTAATTCGTGCAGGCGGCTACGGATTTCTTCATCAGAAGGGGTTCTGCCGAGTTTCGTGGCGAGTTCGCGTGAGGTAAACTGCCAAACTTGAGTGAGCACCACCTGGAATGATCCGTGGAGCTTCCTGTGAATCCTTATTCCGGAGACGGGAACGACACCCCTGACGTCGTCTTGATAGTAAAGCTGCCAGCCTGAGGGAGGGAGGGCGGTGGCTATATTCTGCTCTTCCCAGTGTTCGTTTAGCGTTCCGTCGGCGTTGGCCGGATAACCAAACATCGCGTTAATCTCGTCACGACCATTGGGTGTTTTCATATCCTTGTGATTACCCGTTCAAGGTGCGGAAACGGGGGCGCCCGTCGTATCATTGGTGTCGGTAACCTGGACCGTGAATCTCGTAAATAAGGCCACGGTCTCCCCGCCTGTGTAGCGGATGAAGAGAGCACCGTCGCCGTTCACCTGATTGTCATTGGCGAAGCTTCCGCAGTTTCCCTGCATCATATGGATGTCATGCACGCCTTGCTCCGGTGAGAAATTGAATGTTTGGTCGCTACCCTGGTCGCGGAAAAACTCACCGCAGGCCAGGACGATGGCTCCGCTGTCCGCCTTCGCCCGCTCGATCTGTGCATCGAGGAGATTGGCCAAGGTAACTCCGGCGCCTTCCGGCGGGATTGAAGCCATGTTCTGGATCGGGAACAAATTGTCCCGCAGGTAATCGAGTCCCTGCCCATTGGGCCCGGTCTGCAAACCGGTAAATCCGAACGGGCCGGAAGCGAGGGAGGGCAGGTCGAGCTTGGTAGGCAATTTAAAGTCGGGATCGAATAGGGCAAGCACATCGCTGCCATCCACGGAAAGGACGTTGACAGCGATCCGGTAATCGCTGCCGGCGTTCACCCATATTTCATAATGGGGCGATCTGCCGCCACTGTCCATTTGACCGTCTTTGATCTTGCCGACCAGTATCCCATACGAGCGGTTCTGGCCTGGCGGCTTGGTTCGGCTGTGACTCATATAATGTCGATGGAGATGGCGCCTTGCGCTTCAGGATTAAGATATGACGCTGTTTTGGTCTCCGGGTAAAAGCATCTGGGGGACCTGGTCGAAGGCGAAGCCCCCATTGTTAGGACGGCTATCGAATACCCACACCAAATCAAACCGATCGTCCAACCAGGTTTGCGGGCAGGTTGTCGAATTCCCGAGGATCGCATTCGCGATGGTCGGAATGAATTGGTGCTCCCATGCAATGAGAACAACCCCATCCCTGGCCATGACGTCTGCGACTAGGTCAGCCTCATCTCCCTTAGTGTGAGAAGTATCAATCTGAAGACCGAGCAATGTGGACACCGCAAGCACCGTATGCTGTGGACGCAAGCTCTTGCTATGGTGGCCTAATCCGGATGCAAAAATGACATCCGGAGTTGCCAGCCGGGCGCTTACAAACTGCCCATTCAATGGTTGAAAGAGGCGGACAAGGGCTCCTGCCCGCTGCCAGCCCTGCACGATAAGTTCTTCTGGATCCTGCGTTCCTTGTGCGGATACGCCGCCTATGGTTCCGTCCACGCTGGGTTTTTCCGCATGGCGAATGATCATGATCTTGGATGCAGCCATATGATAAGATGATGGTCTGGTCGAGTATTAGTGAGAGAACAACTGCCGATCTTTCGCAGCCTCGCTTCCATCGACATAGAATTCCGCAAACCACGCCGGCTGGCCGCTTGTGGCAGTTGGTTTCTGAAGCGCGAGAGTATCGGTAGTGCCACCACGAGTGGCATCTTGCATCCGAGATCTGAACTGAAGGTGGTCAAAAATCCGGAGCGCCTCAATGGCGTATGAGGTCGCAATCTTTGGATCTTCGATCATCACGAGATTGTCGCCGTTCTTCGCCTCTCCACTGGCGGAGAGGTTGGATGATCCGGTAAAAACCTTTGCCGTGGGCAGATTAAAATCAGTCACAACGAATTTGTCGTGCTGGTGGACACCATTCCCGCCCGACCATTCGGATTTAAATGGCTCGGGTGCGTTCTGGGCCAAATAGCTGAATGATACAAGGCCGATGGAACCGTCCGGCTTTTTGACCTGCAGGCCGCCTACGTGATCGGATATCCCATAGCTGAAAATTTCTTTCCCCATCAGTCGGTCGACGGCCTCCCTCACCGCACCGGATTTAGTCTGGTAAAGGAAGGCGATAGAGAAAAAGACGGATGAAGTCGCTTGATCGATCGCTGAACCCACCGGATTGAGCGAAAGGTCGGAATCGGTGTGCGGAGAAAAGCAAAAATGAACCGGCGGTTTTCCAACCGGTTGAACGAGATGCCATTGTGTCGCGATCGGATCGGACGAAAAGGTCTTGGGATTATTGAATGCGATCTCGAAAACTTGCTCAAACAGGCCTGCCGCATTGGCATCCCGAAAGACGAGCGCGTTATTCGCCTGAATATACAGCCCCCGGAAGCTGAAATTCGTGGAGCCAAAGAGGACCTTTACAGCCCCGCCGTCCCGTTTCGCGATGAGCACCTTGTTATGCTGGAGTCCCTTGAAGTGCATCCGGATGACATTGCCCGCGCCGGCCGATGCACTCAACCGGGCCGCCGCCTGGGATTCGGCACTCGTGGCCGGCTTGTGGTCTCCGGAATCATCGATAATTGCACGCAGCCGTCCTCCCATTTTTTCAAGGAGTGCGACGATATCCGGTTCGTTGAGATCGTAGGCGAAGAAATCGAGGCTCATCGTCTCGTCGCCGGCCACGTCCTTGAGAAAATCGAATATCAACTGGCCGGCCTCAAAGCTCAGCCACTCGTACACATCGCCTGGGACTTTCTGGAAATCCAAACCCTGGTCCGCATCCGTGGGAATGATATTCGGATTGTTCCCGTATTTGTCCACATAGGCCTGCGAGGAGGCGAAGTTCCGGGTGAAACCGACATCCAGATAACCATCGTAAATTGTGATATCGAGATTGATATCCAAGGTCAGGGATGTGCCGCTGTAGAGAGTTCCGTCGGGTTTCATGTGCTGTTTGGTAACCCGGTAGGTATACTCCCCGACTATTGGATCCGCAGGGAATTGGATCCAGCGGAATTTCTGAAAAGGCGCCTCGGTAGAAGGGAAATTTCGAAAACCGTCCACGGCGTCGGCGGCGGCTTGAGCGCCGTAAGAGAAGTTCAGACGGTTCCGAAGCGGAACGAATGAACTGGCACCCGGCGACTGTTCTTCGATGGAGAACCCCACGAAGTCATCCTCAGGGTTCTCGACGTCCATCCCGATTAAGACCATGCGTTCGCCACGCCATAGTTTCACGGTGAAACCGTTGGTTGTTTTGGCGTTCGTAAAATCGCTCATAGGGAATAGCGGAGGGGTTCTTGACATTCAAACAACCGCTGTGTCTTGGAGCCGGTTGCCCTAGCGATGCGACGCAGTTCTCTGCAAGTCGGAAGATGGTGTAATTCCATAGGAAGTTCGATTGGGTGTGCCTTCGAATTATTATTCAACTGATCCGGCGGCGCTGAGGCAATAGGCAGAAACCACTAGGACAAAATGTCTCACCTAACGCCTCTGGAAACTCCTCGACGAATTTGATGCTAACCGTGCTGGAACCTCTCTCATCGTCATTTACACTGAAAGCAACTCGGTTCATTTTGCTGTCGCGCAGTCGAGATGGTCCTGCGAGTTTGAAACTGGTTCCGAGGTTCCAGAATCCGAGTCATGTCAACAAAATGAGACATTCTGTCCTAGTGGTTTCTGCCTATTGCAATCGGTCTGCAATTCCCAAGCATCCTCCCCCGTAACCTTTACCACGAACTCCCAACCCTGGAACTTACCATGACCCCACCTGCAGCTCACAGCGCCAAGCAGAAAGCCAAGCCCTCCGCCAACACCCCTCAAAAAAAGGCCAAGCTCAAATTTCCCAGCGTCAGCACCCGTCCTACTAAGGACAACTCTGCACCCTATGACAGCCAGGGTATCCCGTTCACATTCCCATCCGGCAATTGCGTAATGAACCTTGCGACTTATTTTGGGCCGCAGCCTATTGCCAGCATCCAGAATCACGGGGAGATCAGCTTCCACGCGATGGGCGACAGCGGGGTCGGCCATACCGAACAGGAGCAGGTTGCTAATGCCATGGCCGCCGATATCGACGAATCCAATCACCCGCTGGGTCCTAGCTTCATGGTCCACCTCGGCGACGTGATATACGGTCCGAACAAGCAGGCCAACTACTACGATCGCTTCTACCGCATGTATGACCATTACGATCGCCTGATATTTGCCGTGCCCGGCAACCATGACGGCGAAGTTTACCCCACCACCGATCCAAAGACCCTCGCCGCATTCATTACTAACTTTTGCAGCCCCGCTGGCCAACAACCACCGCTAGCCAAGCAGAATCAAATGCTGATGCCTAACCAGCCGGGGCCATACTGGCATCTCCAGGCACCGTTCGTGGATATCGTTGGCCTTTACTCTAACTCCGCCGAAAACACCGGCATCATTAGCAACAGAAAAATTGGCACTCAACAGAAGACATGGCTACAGCAGCGTCTCACTGCTATCGCCGCCGCTCGCGCCTCCGGCATCCGAAACGCCCTTGTCATAGCGTTGCACCACCCGCCCTATGCAAGCGGGCTCCGCGAAACCGGTTACGGCCACCCTGGCAGTCCGGAGATGCTCGAAGACATAGATGCCTGCTGCATCGCCGCTGGCATTCTGCCCGATGCCGTTATCGCGGGCCACACCCACAGCTACCAACACTACGTGCGCACCCAGCCGCTCAACCACACGCAGTGTACCATCCCCTACCTCATCATCGGCACTGGCGGCATCGGCCTCCAGAAGCTTCCCGCGCCCACCGGCGTCAAGAGTGCCGACGGCTTGGTGAAATACGTGAGTGCCTTCGAGGATTACGGCTACATTACCGTCACCGCATCGAGCGCCACGCTTACCCTCGCGTTTACAGCCGTCGTCGCCACCCATCGGGAACTCCGCGAGCAAATCACGGTCAACCTTGCCACACACCAGATCGCCTGAGCCCCTCCCACTCCCGCGGATACGGCCTCACGCTCCGCTACGGGGCGGCGCAGATGAATCGCTGTGGAGGCTCCGCACCGCGTCCTTCCATCCACGAGCCGCGCCAACAAGAGTTGTCACGCCTCCTGCTGCCGCCCCCTTCCAAAAAATGGCATCCGTCGCTCAGCCTCCGGGAATAATCGGGGAGGCTGCGCACCGGCTGCGTTGCTAAAAACCCGCTCGCTGCCGCTCACCTCCGCTCGGCGCGGAGCCAGGAAGGTCGAGGAAAAGGTGCGCGTTCCTGCCACAATACTGCCGGCCTCCATAGCACTGGCATTCGTCCAAGAATATCGTTCAGACGTAAAAAACGGGCTGTACGCCCAATAAAGAAATAAGTTTGCAGGTGTTCACGGAAATGGCACTGTTCACGAATACGTGAACGCTTCGCTTTCCATGAACACCGGACCGCTTGCCGGGGCCGCACTCGAAAAGGCGCTGGCCGAGCGACTCGCACTGCTGCTACGCGAGGTTCCGTGGTTGCAAGGCGTAAACGTGGAGCGGAATCCGGCGGAATATGACCGCGCTTTCGACTTGCTGGCTCGCTTTCGCCCTCCCCGTGGTCCTGAAATTGAGTTGTGGGTAGATGTCCGGGCTGAGCCCCGTCCCTCTCAGTTTCCCTACGTGACGATGGAACGCGAATTTGACAAGGAGGGCAAAACTGAGCGGGTGAAGGTTGGCGTTTTCGCCGCGCCCCACATTTCGCCGCGCATGGCGGAAGTTTGTGAGAGTCATGGCTGGAGCTGGTTCGATCT
>Ga0302319_10003837_pt1 | contig 31118 bp, 19 predicted proteins | sample Bog_T0_2_FD_203319 | JGI IMG/M metagenome (GOLD analysis project Ga0302319, IMG submission 203319) | Peat permafrost microbial communities from Stordalen Mire near Abisko, Sweden - Bog_T0_2 | ecosystem: Environmental > Terrestrial > Soil > Wetlands > Peat | place: Sweden: Abisko, Stordalen Mire... | reverse complement strand
GGCGTTCGCGGATGAGCCGCAGCAACTGCAGCGCGCAGGCAGGGCTGTGGTGGCGTACGGGAAAGACCACCAGGTCCTCCGCGATCAGGCTTACGCCCAGCGCGCGCAGCACCGCGCTGTCCAGCCGCGGCGGCGCGTTCACCGGTTGAGCTCGCGCCGGGCCTCCCACATCTGCTTCCACGGCGCTTGACGCTGCGCGCGTGCCTTGACCACCACGTCGAAGTAGTGATTGAGTTTCTTGCCATCGTCCGCGTTGTCCTTGAGCACGGTGCCGATGAGTTGCCGCGCGATGTGGATGCCGCCGACCGTGCCGTCGCCCAGGTAGTGTGCGTCGAGGCAGGCCGCGAACCCCACCGATACCGCTTCGGCCGATGACATTACGGCGGTCGGCTTTTCCACCACCACGCCCTCGGCGGTGATGCCTGCGCGCAGATCGTTGAACGCGGTCACCAGCAGCTCGATCACGTCGGGCTCGAGCTCGACCTCGATCTGGGCCCGCCGCAGCAGACTGTCAGTCTGCTCGCGCACCAGCTGCATCTCCTGCTTGCGGTCGGCGATGGGCCGCACGGTCTCGAAGTTGAAGCGGCGCTTGAGGGCGCTCGACATCTCGTGCACGCCGCGATCGCGGATGTTGGCGGTCGCCAGGATATTGAATCCCGGTGCGGCAAACAATGTCGCAGCTTCGCCGTCGAGTTCCGGGATGTGCAACACCTTGTCCGACATGATGCTCACTAGGCAGTCCTGCACCTCAGGCTGCACGCGCGTGACTTCCTCGAAGCGGCACAGCCGGCCATGGCTCATGGCCGTGTGGATCGGGCCGCGAACCAGTGCACGGGGCGTCGGGCCTTCGGCGAGCAGGAGCGCATAGTTCCAGCCGTATTTGATCTGCTCCTCGGTCGTGCCCGAAGTGCCCTGAATGGCACATGTCGACTCGCCGCCGATGGCGGCCGCCAGCAGCTCGGACAGCATGGACTTGGCGGTGCCCGGCTCGCCCACAAGCATCAGTCCGCGATCACTCATGAGCGTCACGATGCAGCGGTCGATCAGCGCATCGTCGCCGTAGAACTTGCGTCGGATCGATATTTTCGCATCGCCTACGATGAAGCTGCGCACGGCCCGCGGCGACAGTTTCCAGCCCACCGGCTTGGGTTCCCGGTCTGCAGCGGCGAGGCGATCCAGTTCGGCGGCGTGGGTCAGCTCCGCCGGCGCACGCAGCATGTCAGTAGGCACTCTTCTTCTCCCAGTCCGGATCGAATCCCGTTCCCTCGCCGGCGATGATCCGGGCGTCGTGGTAGCACTCCGACAGCAGCACCTTCGGTACCTTGCCGAGCGGAATTTCGCTGCGCTCCCAGGAATTCTCGACGTTAGTCGGGCTGAACGTAAGCCGGATGAGTGCCACCGTTCGGTTCTCCTCGGGCAGCGAGTTTCCGGTGAATTCCAGGACCGCGGAGATGCCAAGCGTGGCAAAGCGCTTCTCGTAGACGTAGAACCACCCGCCATCCTCCGCCGACCCGCGCTGATAGCCGAGCTTGGTGGCGCGGCCACGCAGCGCGAAGGCCTCGAGCAGGTGACCCTTGAAGTCGTTGACCTCCTTGGCATTGACTTGGGTCGCAGGCAGTTCCCATGTGCCCTTGCCGATTTGCTGGAAGAGGGGTGTGACTTCGTAATCGATCAAATGCTGCTGCCAGCGCCGAATGGCCGCGGGGTCTAGCAGCATGTCGTGGGCAAGGCGGATGCGCGCATCGCCCGGTACCTCCACCGCGTCGTCTTCTTCATTGGTCAGTGAGCCGTCGGCGAGCGGCCGGAACGCCGAACGCGCGCCCGATGCAGGCTCCTGCAGCCAGACCAGCCGCTGGACCAGATGACGCACGATCGGATGACGGTTGAGAAACGCGTTCCAGTCCGCAAACGACCAGTCGCGCCCGGTGCAGAGCGCTTCGTATAGACGGTCGGTCTGCAGATCGACGATGCCCTTGATATCCTTCTTGGCGGCGCTCAGGGATTTCTTCGCTCCCTTGGCGAGTTCCACATCGTCATCCACTCGCGGTTCTGGAAGCGAGGCGATCTGCTTGCCGTCCGGATTGAACAGTTCGACCTTCAGTGTCGGAAGCAGCCGCGCCTGGAAACTGCGCGTGCCGTAAGGCAGGTCGAGCTCGCCGTTCTCATCGAATCCTGCGCTCGGAATGGTCCGGTCCGCAAGTTCCGCCAGCGTCCAGCCCTTGCGCTCGGCGAGTGCCTCGGCCTGGCGCGTCGCTTCCTCCTGGATGCTCTTGGTGCGAAAGCGGTTGCCGATCGCCAGCATCACCTGCGTGGCATTCGGATGGTCGATCCAGGCCAGCATCGCGATGAGCGCCTTGCCTTGGGCGGCACGCGTGCCGTACCACTCCTTGATGTATCGTGCCACGGGCGCCGCGGCCTGACCGCCCGCACAGGCAGCGGCAACAGCGAGAACGCCCTTGCTGGCGATCGCGGACCCCTTCGGCTGCCGCAGGTAACCCGGAAGGTGATAGGCCACCAGCTCCGCCAGGCTCTTGCCCAGCAGCGGATGGTTCTGATAGAACTTCGGATGCGACGCCATGCTCTGATGCAGGGCCTGGGCGATGGCCTGCGCGCGCTTCTGGGCGTCCTCCTGCGCGATCGGCGCGACGTCTTCGGCCAGCCACTGATCCAGTACCCACTGCCCAATACGCTCGCGTTCTTCCGGCTCGAACATCGCGCAGTACTTGCGCAGCACCGCATTGGGCTCGGGCGAGTTTGCGCGGCAGGCCTGTCCCAGCATCCACTGCAGCACCTCAGGCGCGACGCGCTCGCCGGTATCGCTCCACCTTACCGCCGGCAGCGCGTCCCACACCACCCAAGCCAAATCCTTGGGCATTCCCTTGCCCAGGGATTTGCGCGCCTCCGCGAGCAAGAGGTCACGCTTCAAATACTTATCGACGGGTTGGCCGAGTGCTTCCAGAGCATCGAGCAAGGCGCCCTTGGCGTTGTCGTGCTTCTCGATCGACAGGGCTCTTTCCAGCGCGGGAATCGCGGGGACGTGCTTCAGGCGGCCGAGCCATTGCGCGGCGATCGTGCGCACTTCCGACTTGCCGTCCGCCAGCGAGCTCACGATGCGGACTTCCTTGTCGGGCAGGGCAGCCAGCGCGTCCTGCGCATGCCGCCGTTCGCTGCGCCCTTGGCCGAGCGCGACGGCATACAGCGCGTTGATGATCCGCGGCGGCGGCGAGGGGAGGGTCGCGATCGCGTCGTACAGACGTAGACGTTCGAAGTAGTAGTCGGTTTTCTCGAGCCCGAGCAGCAGTCGCTCGATCGTCGGGACCTGTTGCGCCATGTAGGGCCAGACGTCCACTTGACGCCAGGTGCGCCCCAACGAATTGGGCCCGCTGCCGCAGAAATCGAAGAAGACCATGTCGGCCTGACGCCCGGCATCGCTGATCATCGTCGCAAGTTCCAGCAGGGTGGGCCGGCCGGTGGCTGCGTACAGGCGGTTGAAGCAGTCCCGTGCCACGTGACTCAGGCGATTCGGTCTGCCCGCTCTGTTGCCTTGATATAGATGACCCGCGTGGTGCAGCACTCTGAACAGGTCCGTGGGCTTGAGCGCGTCATTGCTCGCCAGGGCGCGCAGCTCCGGCTGCGCAACCCACGGCGCGGGCGTCGGACTCTCATCGCTCGGAGGCACCCCGGAAGCGATCAGGCGCTCCAGACCGGCGAGCCACTCCGAGTTGAGTTCCGCGGTCCGACGCAGCTGCCACTTGGGCGTGCCATGTTCTTTTCGCCACCGCTCATAGTGTTCGTGGGCTTTCTGGTTATCTTGGCGGATCAAAACGTTCATGTCCTGCCACAGCTTGCCCAGCAGGGGCGACACGCGAGCGTCGGGTTGCTCGTGCCAAGCGATCACGGGGACCGCGACCTCGTACTGCGCTTCGGGTGCCGTATCTGAGGCAGCACCGGCTTCCCATTCTGCAATCAATGCTTGTGCCGACGGCGCCTTGTCAGCCGCGGCGGTCGTGCGCGAGAACTCGACGAGTTCGGCTGCCTTCAAGCGCAGTCCGCGCTGATGCAGAAGCCGCTGCGCCTGCACCCGCTGCTCAGGCTTGCCGCCACTGGCCAGACGTTTCAGTTCGGCAACGATGGACGTGCCCGCCGATGCGACGAATGCGTCGGCCGCGATACGCACCTGCTTGGCCGAAGAGACTGCGAGTTCGGCGAGTTCCGGAGCAAGCCGGTCCCGAATCTCCGGGGTGACCCTCGTAAGCATCGCAAGTGAATGCAGACGCTGCGTCGCATTGCCGGCGAGAATGGCAGGGCGGATCGCTTCCATGTGCCGATCCATGGCCGCGGAGAAATCGGGGCAATAACTGACGGCGGCGAGGGTCAGGTTCGCACCGTAACCGGCATCCGCTGGCGTTGCGAACGCGCCCGACAGCAGTGCATGCGGCTCCATGCCCGCTGCGGCCAAGATTCTTTCCAAGGTGGCATACGCTATGCGCTGTGTGGTGCTGGGCGGCCAGGTATTGAACTTGGCGCCTGCACCGTACGCCAGTACGACTTCGGGCCAGTGCACATTGCCCGGAAACGGCATGTAGAAACGATTGCCCCGGTTGGCGGAGGCAAATCCTTCGAGCACCAGCGCCCAGCGCAGCAGTACCTCGCCCGGCACATCCGTGAGGCCGGCGTAGAACACCGGTTGCTCGGCTTTCTGCGCAGACCTATAGGATATCCAGGTCCGACCGGTGGGTGCAGGAGGCGGATGAACCCAATTCTCACCGACCCCTTGAAGCACGAATTCGACCGCCGAGTCCAGGTTGGAATCCGTGAGCGCCGTGCCGTCGATGAAATGTGCATCGGCGAGCATGGTTCGAAGTTCCTCGACCCAAGTCGGGGTGACTCCTTTGGGGAGGGGCACGGAGGAGCCGAACATCCCTTTCAGCCAATTGCGCATAAGGCCCTCATGGTCACCTAATTCACACCAGATTCCTACGGTCCAGTCGAGATCTCTCAGGAGTACCCGAATAGGGTATGCACAAGCGGCGCCATCGGCGCCATTAAGATTCCGTCGGTGGCCGCGTACCTGATCAGTGGCATGAAGTTGCCCCCACGCTTATCCCAAATCGCACGGGATTGCCGCCGACATTTTTCAAGAAATCAGCGGCTTAGCCGCGCGATTTAGCGCGAAAATCCTTGTTCGGTTCCCTGTGGGGACTTATTATTTTTAATATAATCAATAACTTGCGGGACTGGTGGCCAGGGAGGCCACCGAATTTATCCTGTAGTCAATTGTTTCTATTAGCGATTTTTTTATTTAAGGTTGGCTATTACCCCCAAATCTACCCCTACTCAGCAACGCGGGAGGTGTCCCGTTCCCGTTTATCCTATCTGTAACACCGTGGTCGTACCGTATACGAATAGTGCAGGTACCCCGCCCCACCGACCAAATTGCGATCTGTATCCTTTCGGCGGCCTTAGTCGAGTGAATTCCTACCCTGTGCGAGCAACCGCCTCCGTGTCGAGATCCTCTCGCTCAAGAATCTTGTGATTGACTAGCTGAGTTCGCACAGTGAGCTCAGACACATTAAAGTGCTCAGCAACGTCTAGTTGCTTTTCCAAGGAGTAATCTCCTTGAAGCATATTCATGACAGCGTTGAAAGGGCTCAGAAGTTCAGCAGCGAAAGAGCGCTGGGCCTTCTGTCGATAAGTAAATGCTCGCGTGGCCGGATACAGTCTCTCTTGCATACCCATCAATCGATCGCCCAGCAATCGGGCAAGCTCAAATCTACGACCCGCATGCCACCTGGACCGAAGAACGACTTTGCTCTGTCCACCACTTACATCAAGCGCGAACGACATATCTGCATTTGTGCGTTCTTGAGCCGTTATAATTCGCGCATCAGCGGCTACCATGTCAGTCAGTTGCACGTCCGGTATTGGAGCGTCGTCACATCGTTCTTGCCGCCTAAGCAGTCGCGCCACTTCTGCGCCAACCTTCCACGCGGGAACATCGCTCCGCTTTTCGGCGTGAACCGACGCATCTGAAAGTCTAACCATGTTGGCAGGCAATGCATTAAATCCGTAGCGACCTGCGATGGTATTTAGTTCTGCTACGGATGGGATCGACGCAGTCCCGGCGCCTCCTTGATCAGCCGCGATTTCCTCGACGCCCGCGATGCCGAGAGCGGCTGCGTTTTCGGTTAGTCGCGCTACCGCGTCATCGCTCGATTGATCGGGATCAGTACCAAGCAAAGCCTGGAATTTGCGTGTCCGTGCAAGTCTTGGATCTCTCCGTTCAGCGAGAACGTCATCCCATAGGCACCTCAGATTTGAACGATTAGTACCCATCGATTCAAGTCGACCAAGCACTTTATCTAAGAACTCATCAACCTCCGCTTCGAACTCACTCGATGGAATGATGACTGCATCATTATTGATATATCTGAAGATTGATTGTGGGCTTTCCGTCGTTGCCTTAGCGATCAGAGCGGTCCGTTCACCGTCCGAGAAAATGGTAATGTTCGGCCAGACATAGCCGTGGCCTATACTCGACATCCTGTGAGATAACCGCCAGTCTTCGCTTGAAGCGCGGGGCTCCCAGCGCAGCCGCCACCAGTTCCAGGCCAACCATTCCGCAAGATGATAGGCGGACAAGAGCGGCGCTTGCCTTAATCGATTGGCTAATGCATCTTGACCTTCCGTCAACCAAATATGACGAGCCTGAATGCCTAGCGCAGCGAAGCAACTGCGTTCCTCATGGCTCCCCTCATCAAGGACTTCCCAGTCAGCGGTTATAGCCCAGGTTCTTGGCATCGCGCTCTCCATTGGCTAAGCACCAGTTCTCGCATGTCGTCGTCGCCGAGTAGGGGATATCCGTGATACTGACCAGGAGTGTTCGGATGGGTCTTAGCCTCAAAAACTTCACTCGTGGCCGATACACTCCACACATATTTCGGAAAGCCGTCCTCCCACGGTTGACTGACCATTGCCTTGAGAATGCCGGCGTTCAGTAGCTCTTGTGCCTCTGCCAAGGGAATTGCCCTATCTATATCGCACAAAGATTTAGTGGGTCTGGGACTCGTGCGCTCAAAACCGTAATCTGCAGGCCATCGCTTGTGATGGCCACTTCCGACGTATCGAACACGGCCAACCAGTTCCCTTAGTTGGTGTTCTGAAAACACGCCAGGCTCAACGATCCGGCGTTTTGGGCTCTTGCCTGTTCGATTGGGCATTAAAGTTAGCTCACAGTGTACCTTTCAGACTAGCTGATATTGGCGACCCAAGCTCTCGTATTATCTCATTTCAGGCATGGATTTCACAGCAGCGGCGTTTTGGGGCAGACTTTCAGGGCATGACGCGATTAGGCCCCTATGGGTCTTACCGCAAGAGTTAGTTGGTGCGACAAGGATTTGCGATTATGAAAAAAAAGCGCGGGCCATCCCGATCATTCAGCCATAGCCTTAAGTAACGCATCTCGGGCGTCAGAATAGAACTGAATATCGATCTTGGTCGCCATGTCGTCGGACAGGTCGACCAACTGCCTCCTACACACCACCGGCATTAGCAATGACGTCGCTCCCTTCTCAACTGCGATCTCGGCAATAGTGACAGCGTTGTGAATTGGCTCGATCGAGCCCCCAAGGTTAATCTCGCCAACGATGATGATGCCGCCACGCACGCTTCGCTTCAGCAGCGACGTGCAAAAGGCCACCAATGAAGCCACGCCGAGCTTGGCCCCAGACTTCGCCGCGTCAAACGCCCGAAGCTGCACCGTGAATTCATGCTGCCGAGGGTCTTTGTCGCCAACCAACTGTAGCGCCCTGGCGTACAGGTTTTGCTCGGCGAAGCCGATGCTCTCGCGGAACGCGGGAGGAATGGGCTTGTTGAGGACCTTCACGCCAGACCCAGGGCCTTCGTTGACCTCGATGCGGTAGAGGCCCGAGTTTTCCTCCCCGCCACCGGGGCTGATGGCCCACACTTGTCCAGGCTCCAGCGGGTCGCCGCCGATGCTGTTGTCGCTCTGGAGTTCCGGGGTCGACACGAACTTCTCGACACCGTCAGCGCCCATGACGTAGCTGAAATGCGTGTTCCGGAACTCGGCGGCACCGACCCGTTTTTGTTGCTCCTTGACGCGGCGCCGGACCTCCATGGCGATGCGAACGGCCCATTCCAGATCCTCGTCGGGGACTGGGACATCCGCGCTGGGGTACAGCAGCTTGAGCAGGCCGCTGACCGTCTTGTTGATCGCATTCGTATCGCGGCCCGACAAGGAACCGCCAAAGAAGACGCGGTTCTGCAACTCGCTCACGCGACTCTGGTTCCGAAGCTGGCTCCAGCACTCGGACAGGAAGTCGCTGACCAGGCCGAAGTGGTTGGTGACCAAGTCCTTGTTGATCTTGGGTACGTCCCAACCCGGTAGAAACGCGTGGATGCGGTCCATGAAGGCGGTATCGTCACGCATCTCTGGCGGCATGGGGCCGAACAAGTGGCCCACACGCTGCTGGTGTTCTACGTCGACGTCGAAATTGCCGACCAGGACGATGCTGCCGTCCGCCCGGATGCTCTCCTTGCCACGGCTGAACTCGCCGGACTCCATGTAGCCCTTCATGATGTTCACGCCGTCCTTCTGGTCGAAGGAGATGCCTGACACCTCGTCGAAGCAGACCACGTCGTACTGGCACACCAAACCCCGGCGGCCCTTGGCCGTGTTCTCGACGAACATCTTGGCAACCGTCGCCTTGCCGCCGGAAATGAGGTGGGCGTAGGGCGAAACCTGCTGGAACAGATGGCTCTTGCCGGTGCCGCGCGGACCGAGCTCCACCAAGTTGTAGTTGCGCTCCACAAACGGCACCATGCGCAGGAGAAGAGCATTGCGCTGGCGGCTGCTCAGCGCGCCAGACTCAATGCCGATGGAGCGCAGTAGAAAGCACTTCCATTCCTCGGTGCTGAACGCCTGGCGGGCCTTGGTGAGGGTGTCCAACACGTCGCGCTTGGACAGCTGAATCTCCCGCAGCGACGTGATTCCAAACGGACGCCCTTTGGCCTCCTGGGCGATGGCCACATCGAACGTCACGCCCAGCTCGGCATAGAAGCCGCCGGTCAACATGCGTTCGTGCTGGTTGACCAGCTCGCTGCTGATCCGCACATCCGTCAACCGAAGGCTTGGTAGGCTGGCGACGTACTCACCCTTGTTGTCCACGCGCGCCGTCACGAGGTCGATGATCTTCACCTCGCCGGTTTCAAGCGCCTTTGCCTTGAACAGCTCTTCCTCGCCGGCGCGCACCGTGCGGGACTTGAGTTGGCGTTGAACAATTTCCAGCCCTTCGTCGATCTCCTCTTGATCGGTGCTGGCGCAATAGCGCCCGAGCATGAACTCGACCACGTAGGTAGGTACCGGAAACTGGCGACTGAAGGTGCGGACCAAATCCTTCCGGACCAGATACCCTTCCAGCACCGAGGCGGCTTTTTTGTCTATCTCATCCAATTCAATCATTCATCATCCTCCGCCGATCACGGTGTTTGCCTCGGCCACCAGCTCGCCCGATGCGCTGAGCAGGACCAGAAACGCCGCGCGGCCTTGCAGTTCTTCGTTCTCAACAACCACCGATGCGGTGCCGTTGTCCTTGAGCGGCTTCACGCTCACGACCACGCTGGAAGCCGGGTCGCCCGCTTGGGTGCGAATGTCCAAGGACAGATTCGCGTACTGGCCGTCCACGGCAACCGTGCAGCGCAAACCCTTCCAGGCGATGTCGGTGACCTCGGCCACCTGCCTGGCCGAAGCGCTCCCGCTTCGAGTCACCACCAGATCCAAGGTCACGCACTCTTGCAAGCTCAACCCGCCATGGTTGTAATCCACCGATTTGCCGTAGCAGCTCACACCGTCGGCCAGGGCGAACTGTTGATTCGGGTTCCAGAACCAGGGGTACAAACGCTCACTGGTGGAAGCGCCTGGCTTGATCGAGGCGCAGCGCCCCCATTTGTTGTCGGTGAGGTCCTTGGACATCTGAATCGTGGGTAACTTGCCCGGCATGAGCAGCCAGCCGTGGTCGGTCACCACCCTAACGCTGTTCCAACCCGCAGCCAACAAAGCGGCGATGCGTTCCGCAATTTCTGCGAGAAGCGGGTCGATGTGCTTGGCCAGCTTCCAGCCGCGCGCGTGCCCCTCGCTGTCGATATCGCCAAATTCGCACCACGCGTTGCCTTGGCCGTCGCCGTTCTCGGTTCGGTCCAATACCTTCCAGTGGTTGTCGTTCAGCAGTTTCTTCAGGTGGTAGCCGCCCTTGAGCGACTGGCCGGTGGCGGCGACACAAGGTTCGAAGTCATCGCAACCGTCGGTACCGCTGATCTTGGTCCGCACTGGCGAAGCAGCCGCCTTGCCTGTCGCGGTCACGCTGGGCAATGCCGTCCAGCTCATGGCTTCTGCCACCTGGCAGCCGCGCGCCTCCAGGGTCGATGAGAGTCGGCGAGCTGCATCAAAGCGCAGGCCATCTACAAACAGCACGCACTCGCCCTTGGATCCGGCGAAGGCCTTGGCGCTGGCGATCGTGCCGCCTGGGTAGCTTGACCCGTCCACCAGCTTCTGCAGGTAGCGCGCAGACTCCTCCAGCCAGGGCAGATAGATCGCCCGAACAGCGGCCGTCACCGCATCAACGTCGGCCGCCTTGTCAACGCACGCCAGCGCTGACAGCGCCGCATCGTCAGCTCGCCAGCCCTGCGTGGCATACCCAGCCTGCAAGTCCGTGACCGAGCCGGCCGCCAGCGCCGTCTTGGTCACTTCCGCAACCACTGCCAGGTGCTTGGCGGCCAACGCCAGCGGTGACTCGCCCAACTCGGCCCACACCAGTTCGCGGCGCACCGCATGCGCCTTCTCAAGCTCGAGCGCCCGCTTCCTGGCTTCATGCGCAGGCAGATGGTTCAAGGCCAGCAAATCATGCTGGAGCGACTTCTCCTGCTCTTCGTTCCATTGCGGCCAACCGCTGAGTTTTTCTGCTGGCGTGTCGAAGATGCCCAGGTCAGGCGGCTTGCACTGGCGGATTCGGCTCAGGATGTTGGGGTAGCGCTTGGGTGCTTCGCTGTATCGCTCCCACACCGAGTGCCAGGGCCCTTCGCGCATCGCCAGCTTGCTGGCACCTGCCAGGACGCCATCAGCCTGGGGATTGAACGCCAACTGTGACTTGCAGACCTCCACAAAGGCCTTCCACTCGTTGGCGCCGCGCGTGGTCTGGAATGCGTCGCCCAGATCCAGCCACTGCAGCAGGTCACGCACCGGGTCGCCGCCGGTCAGCAGGGTGTTGAAGTAGTCCTTGTCCAGCCGCTTGCCCTTCAGCAGCTCGAGTTCTTCATCCAGCAGCCGGTACAGCGCCAGTTGCATGGCGTTCTTGGCATCGTTGTCCTGTGCCACGTCCAGACCCATGCCGCCTTGGTCGGACTTCAGGAAGGCCATGATGGTCCAGTCCTTGGCGTTCACCTGTGACCAGATCACGCCCCGGTACTGCAGTTCAGCCAAGGGCTTTAACAGGTCCGGGCAGTCTTCGATCGCACGCAGGTCCTGGCGGCTCACGCCAGGTAGGTAGAACACCGACACGCGGTCGGCTGGCAAAGTGACATCGGGCGCTTTGCCCGCAATCACGCAGCGCAGCCAGATGGCCGGCCCCGTGCGGCTCGCGGGCGTGTAGTCGCCTAGCACCAGCAGTTCCGCCAGCTCGCTCTGCAGGCGCGGGATCACCGCTTCCCATTGGCGATCTTTGTCGGTCCACAAGATGCACGAGGGCGCGACTTGAACCTCGGGGTTGAAGATCGCCGAGTCACGCAGGGTCTTGACCAGATGCTCGATCACACGCATGGCAGACCCCCAGTCATGACGAAGAGGCTCACCACCTGGTCCACCAGCGTTGTGGTCCGCGCATCGATCTGCGTCACGCTCCACGCATCGGCCGTTGCCAATTCGGCGTTCAGCTTGAGCCCGTTCTTGTAGCCCACCTCACGGCCCTTGCTGTCGGTGCGGTCGCGCTTCTCTTTGAAGCTCTTGTTGCCCAGCGCGCTGTTGAAGCCGGAGATTGTCAGGTTGCCCAGCTTGTGGACATGCGTTTGCTGAATGGCTTTGGCCTTCTTCTCGTCTCCGCCCGCGATCATCGTTATCCACGACGCGGGGATGTTGTCGCCTTGCGGGAAGATGTGCTCGATGGTCCATACGAAGAGCTTGCCTTCGTACTTCCAAAGGTCGACCCAGGTCTCCTTGGTCATGCTCTGCTCGGCCAAGGCGCACAGCACAAACCGGGTGACCCCGGCGTTCTCTTCATAGATGGCGCCTTCGAGCTTGCTACGGAAAGTCTCGTCGCTGGCCGACACCGCCAGCAGCTCGTCGCGGATCGTCGTCACCACGGCGGCACCCGACAGCTCTGCTGCCTTGTCGATGGTGCTCATGAAAAGACGCGTCAGGTCGCGGGTGGGCGGCGTGTCGGTGAGGTTGCGTCGAACGAAGAAGCAGACCAGCAGCCGCGCGATCTCCTCCAGTTGCGTCACGCCGATGCCCAACGCTTCACGCCGCACCAGCAAGTACAGCATCAACAGGTAAGACGGGGCGCCCTGAATGCGGTCCAGATCCTTCAGCGGCTTGTTCAGTGGAGCCCAGGCCTCGTCAGTGGTCCCGGCCAGCATCAGTGCATACATCTGGCCGGCGGAACGAATGGCCTGAAGGTGGTGCTTAGCGTCCTGGTTGATCAGCTTCTCGTAGATTTGGATCAGGTTGGACCTTGTGGCCACCGGGCCCAGGGGGTCCTTCTTCTTGTCCTCGTCCTTGCGGAACGGCACGTTCAGCGGGTCCTTGAACGCGTTGTAGTAGTGCCGGAAGAAGCGCTCCTGGACGCTGTAGTCGTCCCCCAGGTAGCCCAGCAGCTTGTTCCACACGTCGAAGTAGTGGTCAACTTTGCCAGGCTCGGTGGCTTCCAGCCGGGCCAGCAGCTTGTTCTTGATCAGGTCGATGGCCGTGAGCGGCATGCCACGGTTGTTGAGCGACTCGAACAGCGTGTAGGCATCGGCGTGGCTGGCCACCTCGATCTTTACCAGGCAGGCCTGGCTTACCTTGTCCAAGAACGCCATGATCGACGCCAGGCGATCGTTCTCGCCGTCCACCATCTCTTCGATGCGTGCCTGGAAGTAGCAGAAGGCGCGGAAGATCTTGCGGTTGCCCGCGTAGGCTGGCGCATCACACTGGCTGATCACGCCCACGTCGGATAAGACGGCGCGGTAGTCGTTCTGGTTATTGTTCTGGATCTGCGGGATGACGCGCAGCTGGTCGTCACCCTTCTTCAGCACCAGCTTGCGCTTGAGGTTGATCAGCTCCACGCGCTGGTCGTCGTCCAGGTCCTTCTCGTGCCGCTTCAACGACTGGTACAGAGCGGCGAACAGCAGAGACAGCGTCGTCAGCCGCTGCTGGCCGTCCACCACCTCCAGCCGCTGCACGGCCAACGTGTCGGTGGTCTGGTTGATGCAGATGATCGAACCCAGGAAGTACCCGGGGTCGTTCTCTTCCACGTCATCGAAGAGCGACTCCCACTGGTCCATCTTCCAGGTGTATTCACGCTGATAGCGTGGGATCGCATAGATCACGCCCGCTTCGATGTCGAAGAGCTGCGAGACGGGGTAGTTGTTGACCGACTTGATCACTTGGCCTTCTCCCGCGCCTTGCGTTTGTCGGCCAGGCTCAAGTGGTGGTCATTGATGCGGTCGCCCACTTTGCCGTCGTACTGCAAGCCGAGCTCGTACCAAGGGGCTGACGGCACATCGCTGCCACGGTCTTTGTCCCAATGCAGGCTTTTCGGCTTGTCGCGTAAAACGCCCGCGCCACGCTTGCCCACGTCCGGCACCGAAAGGAAGGGGCGAATATTGAGACGCACCCTGTCGTTCAGATCGGGGTTCCAGCCGATGGGCTGTTCTTCGATCGGTTTCCAGCGCACGAAGATGTCGTAGGGCTCCTCGCCCGCCAAGATCAGTTCCAGGCGTTTTCTCAGCGCCTCGGCGGCAGCCAGTTTTTCCTTGGCGCCGTCCACGCCGCTATCCGCGTCTCGTTTCTGGCGGCTAATCCAATCACCCAGGTAGGTGTAGATAAGGGCCTCCAGCGTCTTGTAGTCGAGCATGTGATAGTTGACCAAGGCCGCAAAGCCATCGCGCAAGCCGTCCCAGATATGCCACACGAACGGGCGATTGCCGAACAACGCGCAGTGCTGAATAAAGAACTTGTCGCGCAGCCAAGTTTCCAGCGACTTGCCGGCGTGATCGGCTGCCTTCAGCAACTGGGCGAGGACGTCGTTGCTCCAATGCGTTTCATAGGCATCGGCCAGTAGATTCAGCAGGCGATCACTGGCAGATGATTCACGACCTACAGGTGGGATGCAGACAATGCCGTCTATGTCTACGTGGGACGATAGCTGCTGGCTTTTGGCCACCCATGTCTGCGCCTCAACCGACAACTCCATGTTCGAGTCGGTCTCGGCGGGCCAGCGATAGCCCAGTAACCGTGCGATCGCCACTTGCAGCACCGTGTGGTCGGTACGCAGCTGGCCGTGAGCAAGCTTCTTTTTGATTTCATTCCATACCACGGAGCCGCAGGGGTGGCCGTGGAACACCCACTGCGTGGGATCGTCAGAATGCGGCTTGGGCAAACCATTCGGCAGCAACCTGCAAGCGGCCTCCGACCAATATTCCAAATCAAATGGGACTTTGGCCAGTGTTGCGGGAGTAACACCTACTTTATTATCCAGCTTCCTCACTTCATCAACAAAATTGTTAGAAGTCAGGTAACACCAAAGTGACTCTATCGGAACGCCTGTTTTAGGCGCAATTACTGCACCATTTTGATCATAAACATTCCCTGAATAAATGGTCGCCGGCAGGCTTCCCATCCGATGCACCAGCACACCTTGTTTCCCCCAAAGCGCTTTTCCTCGCTCGTCTGAGTTATGGAGGCGCTCGCGCCTAATCAGGGCATCCTCTCGTAGATGTCCCCTTACAGCATCAAAGTAGAGTACTTGTTCCCGACCCCCGTACATGGTGCTAGATGAAACGGTACTCTGCATATTTACCCATTCAATAGGGCGTATGCAAAACTCCCAAAAGAACCCGAGGAACTTGGCGGAGTCGCCATTCATCGCGCCTGTAAGGCAGATGGTATATTCTTGAAGCAGAGGAAGTGAAGACGACTCCTCTAGAGTAATTCGCTGGTCTGGATTCTTCAGTTGCGAAGATTGCCGCATGTGCCCAATCGAGGCGCTTTGGAGACCAAATGCCTTCTCGTTTGGACTCAAGAACTTCTCAACAGTAAAGCCCGCAGTGAACTGCGATTCGACCGGTTTCGACTTCGATAGTATCGTGAGTGCAATGCTGAAATCGTACATCGGGGTTTGAAAACTCTTTGCACCTAATGTCGCTACCATATGCCATGACATTTCTTGCAGAAGGTGCCTTCTAAGCCCCCTATAAGCTCCCAGAAAAAACCAGTTTTGGGGCGACACAAAAGCCATTGAGCCATCTTCTGCGAGAAGTTCACTACTCCTCTCAATCAGGCAGCTAGAAAGATCATGTTTCGATTTTGGATACACTCTTTCACAATAATCGCGAAGGTCCCCAGTCTGTTTTCGGGTGCCCAAAAATGGAAAGTTTGTAGTCACCAAGTGGTATCGGGCATCCAGCAGTCGGGCGACATCGAGCAGCCCTAAGGCGCTCAAAGCGGAATCCCAACGTCCTGCACCATCGCTGTGGTTGCCTGTGCTTTCCCGGGCCAATGCCGCCTGCAACAGTTCACTTAACGCCAGGTAATCGGCGCCGAACAAGTCGCCTTCGTGCTTGTTGGGTGAGAGTAGGCTGCCGAGCAACGGGGCTTGGGTAAACAGTTCATGCAAACGTGCCAACCCTTCACGCAAGTGGGCAGCATTCCGTGACTCACTGGGCACCAGGCCCTGCCAGTCCTCGACTTTGGCGGCCACCTTGAGGCCGCAACACGCGATATTGGGCGGGGGGATTTCCCTAGCACCGAGAGGATTGCCGGACGCATCCGGATAACGCCATGCCTCCAACGCCACCGCGAACACAGCGATCTCAACGCAGCGTGGGTCGATCTCTAGGCCATAGATGTTCTCAGCGAGGACACGGTTGACGGCGTCTTTGGCGCTAAGACCCTCTGCTGCCATACGCATGGGCACCAACATCAGGAAGGCCGCCACGAGGAAGTGTCCCGAGCCGCAGCACGGGTCGAGCATCTTGAAGTCGGTTAGGGAGTCAGGCCAACCTTGGAACGTGCCTGCGGCCGGGGTGCCGTCTTCCAGGGTACGAAAGTAATCAAGGTTGATCGGGCATGATTTGCCCGGATGTCGGGTCGCCCACCAGGCACCGAGCGAGTTGTTCAGCAAGAAGGCCACCATGTAGGGCTCGGTGAAGAGTTGGGTGACGGCGGGCAACTCGTCGGCGCCGATCTTCACCTCCGACTTGTTGATGCGCTCCTTGTTGTCGGCCTGCCAGAACTGGTACACCCAGCCCAGGCTGTCGCTGGCCTTGAAGACGGCATCGGGCAAGTCCTTGAGCAGACGTTCCAGTTCGCTCTGGTGCTCGGGCGCAAAGGTCAGCTCGAATACCGGCGAGCCGGGTTTGAACACCTGCGGCAACATGCGGGCGGCCAGCTTGCCGGCCAACTCCCAGCCGCTCTTGGCGCCTTCATCAGGAGCCAGCTCGTCGCACTCTTCGATGGAAACGGCCACGCCGTCATACATCAGCAGGTTGTTGTCCGCCAGGAAGCGGGCGAACAGCATGCGGTGCCAGTGCTGGTAGGCCACCTCTTGGACCAGGTGCTGCACCTCTTGCTTGCCGTAGGTCGGGTTGGTGCTTTTGGAGTCGCGGGCGTCACCGAGCTGCTTTCCGTGGGTGCGCAGGCGGTTGCGCAGCGCCTTCTCGGTGTCGCTCAGGAAGGCTTCGGGCTTGTCGTGGCCGACACCCAGTTGGTCCACGGCCGCGTTCGCAGCCGTCTCGGCCACCGTTCGGGCCGCTTTGACGGTCTTCTCCAGCGCGCTGCGCAGGCCTTTGTCGAGTGCTTGCATCATGGAAATCGGGCCTCAGTGAAGGATGACCGGGCCTTTTTTCAGAGCCTGTGCGATGGTCTGTTTTGCATCGAGCAACCAGGCCTCGATGTCTTCGTCGGTCTTGATGGTGCGGTGGGGCAGCTTGACGAACTGCGCCTTGGGCTCCATCAACTCGGCGGCAGCCACCAGCACGGCGTCAAAGCGCGAGTCGATGGCCGCGACACGATCAGCGAACGACGACAGTGACAAACAATCGACCGTCGCCAGCACCTCGTCGGTGTTGGCCACTTGCACCTTGGGTGCGTCAGTGAGCGTCAATTTCTGGGCGGCCAGCAGACTATTGCGCTGCTCGGGCTCTAGCTGCTTCCAGTTGGTGTCGGCGTCCAGGCGCGCCATGCCGTTCTTGTGGCGGGTCTGGTAGTCGGCGTGCAGCCGGTTCAGTTCGTCGCGCAGCAACTGCGTCAGGCTGGCCACCAGGGGGGTGACAGGGTCAGGCTCTTCCAGCAGTTGGCGTTGCTGCTCAAGGTGCGTGACTTGCGCCACCAAGACCTCGGCGCCCGACACCCCATTGGCCTGGGACAGCAGACGTTTAAGGGTGTTCCAGGCGAGCAGGCGCTTGTCGATGCGCGCGGACAGATCGGTCCAGGTGTCGATGGCGGCGCTGAGTTCATCGCGCTGGTTGTACAGGGCCAGCAGCTGCTCGTTGCCTGCCGTCAGGCGGATTTCTTCCAGTGTGGTGGTCGCGGGGCGCGCCGGTCGTGGGGCCTCACCCCCGGCGCGGTTGGCCAGTTCTTGTGCGCTGACCAGGAACTGCGGCACGTGGGCCAGCTCTTCGCCCTGCTTGGCGGTAAGGCCGACCTTTTGCAGCACCTTACGGATCTGGATGCGCTGCGCCGCTGACACCGTAGCCGACTCTACCTTGAACATGGTCTTGCCGATGACCTTGCGCTCCAGGTCCTTCGGGTCGATGGTCTGGCCCTTGTCGTCCTGGGCACGGATCAGCCCGGCCACCAGCAGCACCTGCAAGCCACCGTCCACCGCGTCACCCGGCCAGCCGTAGGTGGCACCCTCGAAGTTCTTGCGGATGTCGATGCCCTTCTTGCCGCCGGCAATGAAGGCCAGGATGGCTTTGCACACCGGGTTCTTGGCGGGCTCACCGTCGTCGCCCACGCTCTTGAGGGCGTCTGGCGCACCCTTCTGCGCTTTCTCGTAGACCTTGGGCCAACCGCCGTGGTCGGCGATGTGGAACTGCGGGTAGAGCCGTTGCAGTGCGTTCGTGGCGGCTTCCAGCGTCATGTCCTGCAGGTCGGTGCCCAGGATCTCATTGCCGCCACCTTGGAAGACGCGGGCACCCGAGAAGGCTTCTTGCAGCAGTTCGCGGATCTTGCCCTCAGCGGTCTGCTTGGTGGTCTCCATCGCCGAGCAGGCCTCACTGCCCTCGGCGGTGTTGGGCACGCCGCGCTTGACCAGCGTGGCGTTGGCGGCCTTGAAGTCGATCAGGTAGTGGCGCAGGTCATCGGCCGAGCGCTTGGGGATGAACACGAACACGGTGGGCGACTGGTTGCCCGCCTGGCGTGCATCGGCACGCACCGAGTTCTCGTCGATGCTCCAGCCGTCGCGCACCCAGACGCAGACCTTCTCGGCGGCGTCGCTCGGCAACTGTGCATCGAACACCGGGAAGATGTCGCGCGTGACCTTGGACGTGCCTTGGGCCAGCGACAGCTTGCGAACCATTTCGCCGAACCTCTTGCGGATGCGATCGTCACGCTCTGCATCCACCCGGTGGGCTTCGTTGGCCAGGCTGTTGCGCTGACTCAGGAACTCGTCGTTCCAGGCGGCGCTTTCTTCAGTCTGGATGCGGTACTCGTCACCGACCTTCATAAGCAGTTCGCACTTGGCCATGATGCCGGGCAGCTTGCTACGTAGGGCACTTGAACCCTGCGTAAGGTCTTCCACTAATAGGTCGGCCAGCGTGTCGAGCGTGGCGTGAATGCCGATCTCGTTGTTGCTGCTGGCGAGTTTGTTGACCAAGAACACAAGTCCACAGGCCCGCGCCATGAGGCGTTGGTCCTCGGTCCCCTTGATCCAGACCATAGTCCGCTCGTGGACCTTTCTCGGCAGAATGCGCGACTGCAGCAGCTTGTCGGCCGCATCGAAGTACAGGTAATCCGCCGGCACGACGCTGCCGATCGGAGCGGCCAGATTGGTCTGAATGACCTTGTGGATCATCGAAAGCTGGTTTCGCAACTGGCTGTCGGTGCCCGTCTGGTCGAGCACTCGCAGGGTGTTTTCCCAAAAACGACGGCGTACCGGAAGAATCGGGTAATCCTGCGGGAAGAACTGGATGTCGTCAGGGCGGTGACCAATGGTGGTGCCAGCCAGGTGGCGCGAGATCTCGCCCAAGTTGGTTTGCATCACCTTTTCGACCGGCGCCTTGGCTTCCGGCTTCTTCGCCAGGATCACCTGACGGATAACTGCATCCACATCCGCATCGGACAACTCCACGCGGACTGTGAATCGGCCTTCCAATTTTTTGAGGTTCGAGGTGCCGTTGACGGCGGTTTGACCCGTGCCGATGAACAGCATCTTGGCGCCGATGTTCTTGGAGCACGCCTCGACGGTTTCTTGCACATCGATAGAGCGCTGGCTGTCCTCGCCGATGTACTGCTGGACCTCATCGATGACGACCAAGGTGAGTGGGAATTTGCCGTCCCGAGTCAGTGCCTGTTTGATGGCCTTGACCATGTCGACGCTCGACACGTCTTGCACATAGGGGTAAAGGTTGTTCAGCGTGTCAACGCACGATGAGGTCGATGTGAAAAGGTTGGGCTTGGCCTTGACCAGCGCCGCGTGCAGCCCTTCTGCAACGTAGAAGTTGTCCAGCTCTTCGTTCCAATCGTGCCCACCTTGCTCGACAAAGCCACGCACGGTGTCATAGATGTTTTCGTGCTTGAGCCACATCACGAAGCGGGCCACCGGATACTGCTCGGGCAAGCCGACCGAATTGAAAATGATGCCGAGCAGTGCCATGCGGGCGGATTTGTCGCGCGACTTCGATCCCAAGGTGCCTGATGCGGCATGCACACCACCGTGTCGCTTGCCCTGGCTCGTCAATTCCTTGAGCTGATCGGTCACACTTTGCGGCAGTGAAGCGATACCGCGCGCCGTAGCTCCGTCCTCGAATTTGGTGTCTACCCAAAGGGCGCGTAGCATCTTGACCATGTGCGACTTACCGGAGCCGTAGAAGCCACTGACCCACACCGCAGGCTGCTGCGCCTGTTCGATGTTCTTTAGGTAGGTTTCCAGAATGTGGACCAAACCCTTTTCGTATTGCCCATCACAGACAAAGGTGTCCAGCTCGTACCGGAGGACCGACAGCGCCTGGTTGGTGCTCTCGTCATTGACGCTGGCCACGCCCTCGTTGACCAGCTTGCGAGTCGACGGGTCCTTTTGGTAAATGTCGCGATTGAGCATGTTTTCCCCTTAATCAGAATTCTTTGTCTGCGGTGATCGGCACGGCCAGGTAGTTCCAACCGTCGTAGCCGTCCAGCAAGCGGTAGTTGTTGTCTTCGTAGCTACCGGGAAAGAACACCAGCAAACGCCCCTCCACCTTGGGTGCGAGCTTGTCCACGACTTCCTTGACCTTCAGGAAGCCGAACAGAGAGCCGACGCCCTGGAGCGCCACGACAAACTCCGTGCTGACGTTCTTGTCCTGCAGGAAGGTCTCGAACTCGGCTTCGATGTGGCTGAGGTACTTGGGCAGCAACGTCGACAGCAGATTGGGCTTTTGGAAGTAGTTCCTGGCGTACCGTTGGGACGCCAGCCAGTTCGGGAACGAGTCCGTCAGATCGAACAAGGCCCAGTCGTGGCCCGCCGCACGAGTGGCGATCTCAAACTCGTCGACCTTGGCCCGCAGCCGCAATTCTTCCGTCTCGTGATACACGCAGAAGATGACGCGCTGAGCGGCGGCGGCGTCATCGCGCCATGGCACAGCCACGTACTTGCTGTAGGACTGGGTCAATCGCTTAATTCTGCTCACGGAGCCACTCCATTTCCTGCGCAGTGACCAGGTTCGGGAAGACCACTTCGACGACCTGACCGACGCGCTTGAGCGTAATCCACCCTCGGCGCGAGGCGTCCTCTGCCAGCTCTATAGTCTTGTCAAAAGGGCAGTCAAGCATCCGCGTAAACTCGCTCTTGAAAAGCAATTCGCCCCGCAGGCCGCTGACATAGCCCAGAAGTAGGGCGAATGACACCGCCCCTGGTGTCGCAAAAGCGCGGGTTCGAACCTTGCGGACGCGGCCACGAAGGTGCCCAGATTGCGTCCAGGAGGAATTAATGTTGCGCACGGTTGACTTGAGCGTGGCATTGCTGAAGCGCCCTGGTGCTTGAGCCTCGATGAAGTCTTCAAGTGCCTCGCGGTTAACGATCTCGCCATCGCTCAACCCAAGTATGAAAGGAGCTGAAGCACGAAGAATTGCGTCCCGCGAGTAAGCGCAGAGTGCAGCTGACAATGGCTGTCCCTCAACATCCCGGTTCCAGATGAAACGGAGGGTGCGAAACACCAGCAAGCTCGGATGCAGTGTATAAAGGTGGGATAGATGCCGGAAGGTCAGTGTTCGAGTTCTGACGGAGCGCTTACCAAGGCAATTGGCATTTATAACGGATTCACGGTATGCAGTATTCGGGGCATCAACGCTGTCGACGTGGGATAGCAAGGCTCGCAAATCGTTAAGCATAATAGTCCGCGCCGTGTGCACCCCACCACATGCCCGGCTTATTCCCAGCCGCGCCAGCTTGTTGTCGAGTACGGTATCTGCAATCACTGTATCGTCTTCTCGGAATAGGATGGGTGGTTGGCCCCTGAATTTGGCATGCGTTTGGCATTTCAGGGTGGTGCACTCGGTGCTTGCACTTGTCCCCGCGAGGTTCGGCCCCATTTGTCGTCGCAATAGCTCAGACAGTTAGGACTTTCCCTTTAATGTTCGTTAACGGGAGAGTATACTCCCGCTGTATGAGCCAAGCCACTGAATCTTCAAGACGGCGCTGTTATGTGCCAATAGCCGAAAAAGGGAAAGTAGCACCTCCCGTGCGCAAACCCAACAGCAATACCCGCAGCCGGGAATACCTGACGCCGACCGAAATGGAAAAACTCATGACGGCGGCGACAAACGGGCGATACGGGCAACGAGATCGAACTCTTTTGCTTCTCATGTACAGGCACGGTCTCAGGGTCAGCGAAGCGATCAACCTGCGGTGGGATCAGATTGACCTTAAAGCTGGCCTTCTAGCGGTGCAACGGTTGAAGAATGGGGTGGCCTCGACCCATCCTGTCCGGGGCCCGGAGCTGAGGGCGTTACGGGAACTGAGGCGGGAATGGCCGGATACCCCGTACTTGTTTGTATCGGAGCGTGGCGGCCCGATGACGGCAAGCAACGTCCGCAAGCTCGTTACCCGGACCGGGTTGGCTGCCAAGCTGCCGTTCCCTGTACACCCCCACATGCTGCGGCATGCCTGCGGATACAAGCTCGCCAATGAGGGTCACGACACCCGATCGCTCCAGCATTATCTTGGGCACAAGAATATTTCGCACACCGTGCGATACACGGAAATGGCGCCGGACAGATTCAAGTCGTTCTGGAAGGACTAGTCGGGTCAGCGTAGGCGGCTTTCAGCCCGGGCAATTAGCTCGGAAGCTTTCAATTGCAGTCCATTCGCTATTCCGGCGATCGCTGTCAATGTCGGTGCTCGCTCGCCCCTTTCAATCATTCCGATGTAGTTACGATGCAAATTGGCGCGGTCGGCAAGTTGTTCTTGGGATAGACCGAGACTGGTTCGGGAACGCCGCACTTCCGCTGCAAAACACTTCAAAAGTGATTTTCCCGCCACACCCGGGAATCTGTGATCTACACACTATTGTGTCTACCCACTATGGTGTGTTCTTATGGTGTCCGTTTTTTGTCATCAGACGAGTCATGGGATAGGTCCTAGACTCTCATACCTCTACGAGGCCGCATGAGTACGTTCTGCGCCGTCAACGACGACACCATAGTCGCTCTTGTTCGCCAGGCCCAGCGACGTATCGTCTACATCGCACCCGGGCTGTTCATACCCGTGGCGAAGGCGTTGATCGAGCGATTTGCTGAACTCGGGACGCTGGAGGTGACACTGATTCTCGATGCGAACGAGGACGTGTGTCGCATTGGATTCGGCGAGGTTGCCGCGCTCCATGAGGTTCACAGTCAGACACAACATGCAGGTTTCTACGTCCGTTCCCAACCGGGGCTGCGGGTGGGCGTGCTACTCGTGGACGATCACACGCTGATTTGGTCGCCGACGCCTCGCGCTGTCGAGGCGACCCCCGAGACAATCGACAAATCGTTGCCGCCATCGGCTGCCGCGCCGAACGGGCTGTTGCTGAGCGCCAATCCCGGCGAGCAGATCGCGCGCGCAGTTTGTGCCGAGGGAACTGAGACCGATCCGCGCCACTCGGAAATCGGCACCCGAGCGGTGACCCCGGATCAGGTCGCGGCTGTCACTAAGGCCTTAGTTGACAACCCCCCCATACCGGTAGACCTCGCGCGCGTAACGCGAGTGTTCAGCACCAAACTCCAGTTTGTGGAGCTCAAGGTAAAGGGCGCGAAGCTCGCCCAGCGTCAGATCCGAATTGCCAGCGACCTCCTTAACGCCGATGCGACGGAGCAGCTGCGCAGCGTGCTAGACGCCAGACTGCGAGCGTTCGCTGATTTCAAGGACCGCAAGATCGAAGTGCCGATGGTCGTCCAGGGTGAACCCGCGTTCGACAAGGACGGGAAGCCGATGCTGGAGTCCGTCAGCGAGGCGAGTCTCAATCGTGATCGTCACACTATTGAGTCCGAATTTCTCTACGATTTGCCTGGATTCGGCCGCCTGCTAGAGAGGACGAGACGGACGGAGTTCGAGAAGCGCGTTGAGGCGTACAGGACCCGCGTGACAGCTCACTCCGAGGGTATAAGAACGACGCTGGCGAAGGAAGCTGACGCGATCATTCAAGACATCGTGCATCTGATCACCGAGCGAATTGCACGAGCCGGCTCGCCGACGATTGACAGCGAGAAACTGGCCGCCGGGCTGCGCAAGACCTTGAGCCGTGTCGAGGACGAGGCACCGACCATCTGTTGCGTTTTCAAGGAGGTTACTTACGAGCAAACGCAGGACGAAGCCTTCCGCATGAAACTGGACAAGGCGCTTCCGGCGACGGTCAAGCGCCGCTTGGGCAGCTGGTACGAAAAGTTCAGTGCAGCCAAGAGTAGTGCTGCCTCAGCAACGATTGACGGCAATTTGCCCGGCGCCGGTTAAGCAGCTCCGTCCATGTAACTGAAACCGACAAGTATGGTGAGCCGTTAGCGGGAACCGCTGAGGCGCTGGCTTTTCTATCGGGCGTCTTGGCGGCCTCCAATGGTTGTCAGCAACCCGGACATTTGGGAGATGCTCTCGAACATGGGGGTGTTCAACGCGACGCCGGTGAAACCTCCGCTAATCACGAACTTGATGGCGCACCATGCGCTGAAGTCGGACATGGAGGACAACGGCCCGGTGGGGCGACCGAAATCGTGTGCCGGTAGGATTGCTCAGTTTGCGTAGGGACGAAAGAGCCCTTGCTCAGCCTTCGCATGGCAGTCTGTTGCTGGTCACCAGAGGCGGCGAGATCTCGGACCGGTCCACCTTGCTCAGTACTGAGCACCCCTCCGGCAGCTTGCCGCCGGCGGTAAGGCCCGGGTAGCTGCACGCAGAAGGCCCGGGAGATCCGGCCGCGGCCCGCGGCGCTGCTTGCGTCCTCATACACGAGCCCCGTATTCGTTGCGATACAATCTCGCCCAGCTTTACGATAGCGACCCAGCTTGTGAGAATTCGAGCCCGGCGTTGCGGCAATTGGCGTAGGCGGATTCCGGGCCGCCGGCGCCGGCGTGGCAATCCGCTCGGTATCCTCGTCATACCATCTCCAACGCGGCTAGAAATGGAATCAATGTGGCAGGTTATCTCGACGCTTCAATGCCCTTCTCTTGGGCCAAACAGCTTACGTCCGAAACCGTTTTCGAGCATCCCCGCCCCACTGACGCTTTCACAGTAATGGATGTCTAGCCTGGGAACAAGGCTCGTTGGACGATCCCCCACTACCCGACGAAGGTGGATGATTATGGAAAGCAGCATGCGCGGGCTTACAGCGACGTCGTCAGTCACCGTCGCGATTGCAACGGCGCGGCGATCATTCACAGGACCCCACGGAATGTCCGCGAGGCAACGCACGATCGGAAGCATTACACTGCCGGTTTAGAAGCCAAAGCTAATCCAAGTCGTGAGTGACCGTGCCTGCCCCCTTATCCGCAATGGAAGCCGTCGTTTTGATCGGAATTCAGGGTTCAGGCAAATCGACATTTTATCGTGATCGATTTGGCGGGTCTCATGTCCACATCAACCTCGATACGCTGAAGACCCGGCACAGGGAGCGCCTTCTGCTGCAAAAATGCCTTGCGTCGAAGCGACCATTCGTCGTGGACAACACCAACCCCACCACAGAAGCTCGCCGCAGGTATATCGAACCAGCGAAGGCTGCGGGAATGCGCGTGATCGGGTACTACTTTGCGATCGACATCCAAATTGCCCTGGATAGAAACGCCCGGCGACAGGGCGGTGCATGCATTCCAGCGAAGGCGATCCGTGCGACCCGCAATCTCATGGTCCGGCCTTCGTTGGAGGAGGGGTTTGACGAGATTCTCTACGTGCAGTCGAGCGCCGATGGCGGATTCCTTGTGGAGCCGTGGAACACATGAAGTTCGATGAGATCGACAAGCGGATGCGCGTGTTCGAGACCGCCCATGATCATCGGGTGATGCCCGGGATTTTCATCGTTGTACGCGTGGACGGGCGCAACTTCACGCGATTGACCCGCGAGACGCATCGCTTTGAGGCGCCTTTCGACGTGCGTTTTCGCGATTACATGATCGCGACGTTAGAGCATCTGATGAATTGCGGCTTCCGTGTGGTCTACGGCTACACGCAGAGCGATGAGATTTCACTCCTGCTGCATCAGGATGAGGAAACCTTCGGGCGTAAGACTCGGAAGCTGGAGTCGATCCTTGCGGGTGAAGCCAGCGCCAGATTCTCACTGGCGCTAGGCGATGTCGCGGTCTTCGATGCCCGAGTGTCCCAACTGCCGAGCCTGGACCTGGTGGTGGCCTACTTTCGCTGGCGCAGCCAAGATGCGCACCGCAACGCGCTCAATGGTCATTGCTACTGGGCCTTGCGCAACCAGGGTCGAACGGCGCGCGAGGCGACCGATTCCTTGCTCGGACTCTCGGTCGCTGCGAAGAACGAGTTCCGATTCCAGGTGAAGCACGTCAATTTCAACGACGTCCCGCGGTGGCAGAAGGCCGGCGTCGGACTGACGTGGGAGGATTACGATAAGGCGGCCGTCAATCCCCTGACCGGCGAGACCTCGACGGCGACGCGCCGTCGTATCCACCGACACTTTGACCTGCCGATCGAGGATGAATACAGCGAGTTCGTGCGAGGCGTTGTTGTGCGATCGGTCTCAACGGTGCCGGAAGGCCAATGAGATCGATTCGCTGGCGCTCAGGATCGTACCGACAAGCGCGGATAGCACGGCGGTAGCGTTCCAGGCGTCCGTTCATGGCCGTAGGATGTGGTAGGCAGGGCGCGGGGAACGCCAGACATCGCCGCGGCCCAATGCAAAGTGCGGATCAGCGAGCGGCGAGAGGCACAGACAGCGGCCACCCGCACCGCGTTCCGCTGACTCGTCTTTGGAGGGCGGCCGCGGGTACCATACCGAAATCCCCCCGCAGAAAGCCCAGCACGCGTTGTTCCGGGTCAGGCACTTACCCCCAACCTGGCGGTAGCACCGAAAACATTTGATTTCTGTATGCGCTTGGTGCATCCTCGCGGCTACAACCGGAGAGAGCACCATCATGGGCAAGACAAACAGGGTCGGGATGTACCTCCGGGTCTCCACCACCGGACAGACGGTCGAAAACCAGCGCCAAGACCTCCAGAGGGTCGCGGAGCAGCGTGGCTGGCAGATCGTCGAGGAGTACGTCGATCACGGCGTCAGTGGCTTCAAGGGCCGCGAGGAGCGCCCTGCCTTCAAGAAACTAGCGAAAGACGCTGCTGCCGGCAATCTCGACATGATCGTCGCCTGGTCGATCGACCGGATCGGCCGCAGCCTTCAGCATTTGGTGGAGTTCATGGAGGAACTCAAGCAGCAACGCGTGGGCCTGTATCTGCACCAGCAAAACGTCGATTCCTCGACCGCGGCCGGCAAGGCGATGCTTTCAATGTGCGGCGTGTTCGCCGAGTTCGAGCGCTCCATCATCGTCGAGCGAGTCAACGCCGGCCTTGCACGCGCCCGCGCGCAGGGTAAGGCCCTGGGCAGACCCAAACTTGACGCTGCGACCGAGGCGCGAATTCGCACACTTAGGGCGGGCGGCCACGGCATCAACAAGACCGCAAAGCTGGCGGGGGTCGGCGTCAGCGCGGTGCAGCGGATCATTGCTGCGGGTTAGCCAGCGGTCGTGACGCGAGCTGTCTGTCACGGAGATCTTTACCGAAAATTTCGGTGACATTGCCAAACCCCGCCCCTCCCCAATCGAGGCGCCATACCGGAATTGACGAAGCCGAACTTCCACCGACGCCTGTCGGCTCATCGGCGTTTGGCGTTTGGCGTTTGGCGTTTGGCGATAGGATAGATGCCGAGAATTGGAAAGAGTGAGGAGTATAATGTGGTTACCGGACAGAAGCCGTCGGGCGCTCGACCTTTGGGCACGCCGCTATATCACTACACGTCGGTCGAGACATTCCAAAAAATCTACGAGACTAAGACGCTGCACGCGACTAACGTCGGATACATGAACGACGGTTCCGAGATTCGACTCGGTTTGAAGGTACTGCAACAGGTTATCGAGGACCAATACGGCAAAGAGACAGGTAGGACGAAAGACCTATTGGAATCTTTGGGCCAACTGATTTGGGCGCGAGAACAGGCTCCATCACCAATTTACATGTTGTGCTTCTCCGAGCACAGAAACATGCTTGGTCAATGGCGAGGTTACACGCCGCTAGGTCGTGGCGTTTGCATAGGCTTCAACCATATGGCGCTAGTTCCTCGCTCTCAGCGTGCAAAATGGAGTTGGTTAGCATGCTGTTACGACGCCCAAGAGCATCAGCAATGGATGACTGCGTACCTTGGCCGATTTATCCGAGAGGCGGGACGATTGCCGCAAGCTACACCAGCAAATGAAGCGGCCGAGCAAACACTTTCTGTAACGCTGGATGGACTCTACGCTTGCGCCGCCCATGTAAAGCACGATGCCTTCTGGGAGGAAGCAGAATGGCGGCTCGTGTCTCCTACCATTCCGACACAATCCAAAGAGGTCAGGTTCCGCACCGGACGTTACTCGCTCGTCCCGTATGTAGAATTCGATTTGACGGACGAGACCGATACAACCATGCCGTTAAGTGAGCTGATTGTCGGTCCGACGCCCCATCCGCTAGCGTCTGTGCATTCAGTGATGAGTATGCAGCTCTCGACGCGCCCAGCGGATCACGTACGGGTTACTCATTGCGAAATCCCTTATCGAGACGTTTGAGGGGTATTCACTTCATGGGCGGCAGTTACCTGTCCCAAAGGTCCCAGACTCCACCTTCCAGGGGCGTATTACGTAGACGCGGCGATGAATTGAGCAGCGCTCGTACAGTGTTGAGGGCGCCCCGCAACTGGATGGACGTCTGCACCCGACACTCGCGACAATCACAGTATGATGCCGCCTCGCCTGCCAATTACAGTCGTCCAATTATCGGACCACGGCGGCCAGTATGTGTTGACCCTCACGTGCGAATGCGGGCATTCCCGGACGGCAAAGCCTCAGACACTTGCCGGGCTTGCCGGTTGGGATGCGCTGCTTGCGGATCTGGTTAAGCGCCTGCGGTGCTCACGCTGCGGCAGGCGAGGATGCACTGCAGCAGTCCGGCGGGAAACGAAGCGCGATGGCTAGGCCAGACAAGCAGGGTGGTGCAAATAACCTCCTCGGCCTCGGTGAATAGGGAGCTTGGTATTCCGCGGCCCGCACCACGGCCTGTCTGCATTCGAGACGGGTGCGCGGAGCGCCAGCCGCTACATGCTGATCCCGGAATCAAGGTCACCCGGCGCGGCGCCGTGGGGCCTCCCATCCCCTGGTTGCGGCAGCTTTAACCTATGTCCTACACTCAAAACCGAGTCCGTTGCGGACACAGGATGGTCAAGGATGAAAGAGGGCCACAATGAGCGATGTCGTCAAGCGGCTGCAGCGGTTGCGGGCGGATGCGGAGGCCCAGGCCCAGCAACTCGAAGCCGGCATGTTCAAGGTCTATTCAGTCGCCCTCGACGGCGCCGCCGCCGAATGCACCTCGGCGCGCGCCAAACTATTCCGTGAGTTCGCTAACGAGCTCGATCGGGTGCTGCAATTGGCGATCGCCGACCGGCAAGCCGAAATCGCCATGTTCCGGGGTGATGGCGAAGCCAAGGAAGCGTGAACGGCCGCCACTGACGCGCTGGCCCGGTTTGGCAGCTGGGACGCCGAGCTGACCGTACATGCCGTCAAACGGGTGCGGTGCCCATTGCGGCAGGCGCGGATCCGATGCAACAGTTCGGCCGGAAACAAGCGCGATGGTTCGGCCCGGTCGACAGCGCCGCCATCAGCACCGTGATTGGCGAGTCGGCCGCGGCGGGCAGCAAAACCACCGCACCACCCTCGGCATCGGAGACATCGGCAGCGTCCTAGACGCCGGCCAACCGGCGTATCAGCTCTTCCAGCGCCTTGATTTGAGCTCGGGCCTCACGTCGTTGCCGGAGGGACTCGCGGGCGATTTTCGTGCGACGGCCGTGACGATAGCCAGGGTGCTGTTTACCGGCCGGTGCGCCAGGGCTACCGCCACCATGCATCCGGCAGCGGCCGTTCTTCATCGAGGGATTTCGGCAAGGCTGACCGGTGGTACGGCAGTGCGCCCCGCACCGGGGATGCGAGGCTAGCGCCATTCGGGCCTCGTGCATGGGGTTTTGGCTCATTTCGGATTCCCCCTCCCCCGGCTGTCACGGATACCCCCCGCCTTCACGTTGCCGATCACGGCCTGCCCTCCAGCCTCTACCGTTACGTGTCGAACCGTCATCGTCTGCGATCCTCCCGTCTGAACCCGTTGCTGGGCTATCAGACCGTCTTGGAACACAGAACTGAGACGGCTGGCGGTTTGCGCCATTCGAACAAACTCGGCCGCGTTGGCCAGCTTCTCAACGTCGGTTCCGGTATCTAAGCGGGCTTCATACTCAAAGGCGCGGTTTGCAGCTTTCATCGTCAGCGCGTGCAAGGTCGCCAATTGGTGGGCCAGCATTTTCTCGTTCGAGTTTCGCGCACCAGCGGTGTTGGCCGCATCGACGGCCAAGGCGACAACGTCGGCGTGAGAGGTCAGCAGCATCCCCGTCCGAGCCACCGATGCTTCAATTGCGGTGACATCAGGATTGACCAACGTATCGACGATCTCGCGGGAGGGGACGGAACCGCGAGGGCCGAGAACAACCTCGCCGGAGCGCACAACCGGTGGACTGGTTGTAGCAATTAGTTCAGCTGCAATGGACTCCAGGCGATCAGCCTCGGCTAAGTGAATGGCAGCCTCCCCACCTCCAGTTCGAGCCAACCGCCTTTCTGTGGCGGCGTTGCTGAGCGCCTGTTGAGCCCGCCGCGTCTTGCGGGCTACTTTCGCGACACCGCTAGGCCGGTCCACAATCTCCTGAATCCTAGCTTGATGCCTTCCTGCGCAACCTATCTCGTCTGTCATACTGTTCTCCAAGCCACCATCGCTCAAAACGCCCTCATCGGCTTCGGCTGACAGGCACTCGGAACGCGAAGATTTTGCCCACACGCCTTTAATGGTAGTTCCCCTAGCCTGGATTTCCACGTCGGCTTATTAAGCTAAGCCGACGCCCGGTTTTGCGCGTCACGCGGTCAGGACGAGCTGCATGTCGTTCCACCATGGGACGGT
>Ga0302319_10003835_pt1 | contig 31121 bp, 23 predicted proteins | sample Bog_T0_2_FD_203319 | JGI IMG/M metagenome (GOLD analysis project Ga0302319, IMG submission 203319) | Peat permafrost microbial communities from Stordalen Mire near Abisko, Sweden - Bog_T0_2 | ecosystem: Environmental > Terrestrial > Soil > Wetlands > Peat | place: Sweden: Abisko, Stordalen Mire... | reverse complement strand
TCGCATCACCGAATGGATTCGTACAACTGCGCCGCAGTTGAAATATCAAATGTCGACCAGTGACCTCGACCTCGCAAATGCGGCCACTTCTGGGCCCTAAAACCCCACCTCAACTGCGGAATTTAGGATGAATCGCCCGCAAAAAATCATTTCGGGCGGCCAAACCGGCGCCGATCGGGGCGCCTTAGACTTTGCAATCGCGCACGGCATCGAGCCCGGCGGCATGTTCCAAGATGGCGCCCCCAATTCGAGTGCTGGAAAGTAGGCTCATCTTGCCAGTCGCCTCCGGATCCTGTTAAGGGCGAAGCCGGCCCTCTTGTTCCGAAGCTCGTGCTCCCACAACCTCAGCACCCGCCAGCCCAGGTGCTTGAGTTTGCGGTCCACACGACTGTCACGAGCCCGGTTGTTCCTGATCTTATCATCCCAGAAAGCCTGGTTTGTCTTGGGTCTTGAATAGCAGCGGGAGCAGCCATGCCAGAAACAGCCGTCCACGAAGACGGCCAGCTTCTCCGATGGGAAGACGAAGTCCGGCCGGCCTTCGAGGCGCGACCCTCTTCGCCAGCCGGTTATCCCTGCCAATCGCATTGATCTCACCAATCTCAGCTCAGTGGTCTTGTTCCCGCTCGAGCGTATGGCGGACATCACCGCCGACCGCTTTTCCCTGCTGAAGACATCGGCCATTTCTACAGCGGAGAATCCTTGGCGGCTATGGCGAACATCTCCACCAGCCACTTCGCCTTCTTAAACCCGATTCCCTCAGTCTGCAGCAGCTCCTCCCAGGAAAGGGCCGCAAACTTGGAGACCATTTCCCTTCGACGCGATTTCACCCACTGCTTCCCGGTGTAGGCTTCGAGGCCCTCTATCGTACGCATGTCGTCCTTGAATTTGGTTCTGAGGTTCTCCCATTCGGCTGCCAGCGCTTCGCGCTCAGAGGAATGCTCCACATACGGAGATGCCGCCCATTCGCGAACCCATGCCTCGCCAACATCGATTTCTGTCTCCTTGAATTCCTTCCAGCACTCCTCCTTCTTCGCGACCTCCCCCACATTGCCGAGCTGGCCGGTCAAAAACGAGTGAGCTTTCGCCAACACCGTCTTCATCACATCACTAAGGACTGGTGAGATCCACTGCGCCTGCCAAATCGCATCGAGATCGATGCGGCGGTCGGACTTCGTCGCCATCCAGGCAAGTGCATAGGCAACCGATTGGGCCCGGTATTGGGGCAGCTCCAAAGTCGAAAAGATCTTCTCTGCTGCGCGCCAAAGGATCGCCTTGGCGACGAGCCGCTGAAAATATCCCTCATTTACCTGCGGAGCCCCCTCGTCGTCCTGACGCTGGGCAAAATCGACAAAGTTTTTCTCGGCGCCCTTGCACACCAAATGCGGGAGCCCCGCCCATGTGTGCTCAAATTTAGCCAGATCGGTCTTCGTGAACTTCTGCTCAGGGGGCCGCTCGCTGACCCACTGCCTGATGCGTGCAGGGGTGCCTTGGCGGGACTTGTCGTCCATGTATGACCCTCTGGCACGCTCGTAATACCATTGGGTACCTCGCTCAAGGCCGCTGCGCGCGGGGGCCCAATGAAGCCTCGAGAGACGCTCGATCTGAAGATGGTAGGGCCCGTTGGCAGAAAAATCCGCCGTGTTCACCTTGTTCTGGCTGTTTGCATACTTTGATATCAGGGGAACGATGTCGGCGACACGGGCAGGATCGTTCAGCACCGTTAGCTTCACCTGAACCACGACATTCTTGATGTCGGTCTTCTCCTTCTTTATCGCATGGTAGATGCTCGCTGTTGTTTGGCCCCCGTTAACGATCTGGAAGTCGCGCACGCTCTTGATTCTTACGTGGCCATCCTTACCCGGATCTATGACAACCTCAGCAGAGGTGCAGCAGAGCCCGTTGTTGTATGCAAGAAACCGGTTCGGCTCCTCCCTTAGGGTCTGTTGAAGGCCCTTGTTAACTTTGCCCTTGGCCTGCAGGAAAGCGCGCACGTTGCGCTCCAACAGCCGCTGCCCATGCTCACCATAGATGCGTGCTAGCGTCGTTGCGGGCAGGAAGGCGAGGAATGTGCGATATTCGCCTGTGGCATCACGTGTTTCCAAGGCGGGCACAGCGCCATCGTAGTCGCGGACGAAATTCAGTTCAATTACCTGCCTCTCCCCAACATGAAGGCGGCTGAGCTTCTTAATGTCCCAAAAGACGTACCGAACTTCGTAGCCGTCCAATTGCTCCTCCTCCACGGCAGCGGACTTCACCTCCCCGTCAGTTATAAAGAAGAGCCTGACGGTGGTTAGCGATTCACGCGCTTCGTGAATGCGTCTCATGGCCTCGAAGACATCATTCGATTCCTCAACACGCGTGTGAAATTCGGACAGAGCCCGTTGAAGGAACCCCCGAAGCTGTTTGAAATGTGATTCGGCTTCGCTTCGCGTCACTGCGGAGACCGCGCCACCGCCGCGGTAGAGGGCAACAAAAAGGTCAAGCGTGGCGCCGTCTCCTGACAGCGACCAAGCGTTTACCTTGGCAGATGTCATCCGGCCCTGACCCTTTGCGTTCCAATAGCACACCGAGCCGCTATTGACTTCGTTGTGTTCTGTAAGGAGCTCCAAGACAACCTCGGTGAAGGCATCCTCCCTCAGCTCAGGCTCGGCGTCATCGGCGCATTTTACCAGCACCTCTTGATGAAGATCATATGCAAACTGATCAAGAGGTGACATTGTTTCGTCGGGCATGATATTGAACGGTTACTGAACTGTTATTGGGGTGGCTGATTCAAGTTACCAGGGCTCGGACGACCTCCTGAGGTGTGGCAATGAAACCGCCGCAAGCTGCAAGATTCAGGCCATAACTAATGTCGCCAACACCTGACGGGAGTGAGTCCTCGACAATGCGCGGGAATTTTGCAGAAACCCGAAACCAGTGCTGGACGCGTAGCGATCGACCGATTCCAGTGTAGTTGTGTTCGTGGGATCCCAAATACCCCGACATCAGCAAAGCGTCTTCGAATGACTCCTGCGCCAAGGGGTCCGCGAGGAGCTCGATTCTTATTTCAGCAATTAGATCGGGGAGCGTGAGGCCTGAACCTTCCATTTCTTCGAGCACCAAGACATGGAGAAACAAGCACTTCCATTTTTTGTCATCGAGTTGGCGCTCACTTGTTATACGAACTGATTGGGGCTGCTTTGCAGTCGTGGTCTTTACCTCGATGGCAACTTCGGAAAATTGAAAATCTTGATGGGCCTTTGCGGGTCCGTGCCAGCCCGAGACCGCAGCGGCATTCCCCACTGCCGGCATCAAGTGCTCCCGAAGACAATGCAGCTCCCCCCAGAGACCCCGTTGCCGTTCAACGCTAAGTCCACCTGTCGCGGCGGTGAGAAACTTGTGCCACCGAGCCAGCTGTCCCAGCATCGCAGCCAGCGCCTCTTCCGAGGAAACGGCTGCCTCGACCTTCCTGGACACATCCACGAGCAAAGCGTCGAATACGTCAGCAAAGCGCTGCTCCTTGAGTCCCACGCCAACATGTGCCTCGCCTGAAACTGAAATGCTGATTGGATCGAGTCCGTTGCATCGTGGCCAAGAAGAGCGGGACGGACTGCGTGCTCCGTTAAGCGGCAAAAGCAGCACCCTCCTTTTCGTCACAGGTTCGACAGCGGCGAAAAGGCTGCAGCCTGGTGTTTGCCGGCATCGGATCAACCTCCAGCCGGTGGAACCGTGCTCCGCCGCCGACTCCAGAGCGCTCCAGAGGGTTCCCGGGTTCAGCACGAGACTTTCCGAGCCAAGGTTATCCGTTGTCATATTCCTCATCCTCGCGTGCTATCGCATCCCATACCCGGTTTACCCGGTATTGTACGCCCAAGACGGTCTGGCTGGATGGGAAGCTCAGGGCCACCCCAATCACAGGGTCCCCAAGCGGATCGAGCCCTGTCGATTCCTCCGGATGCCCTTCGCGGGCCGGTATCATTCCCATTTGAGCCAGAGGATAGATAAGCAGTAGTCCCCTGCTGCGCGGCCTCAGAACCCTTACCACGCGTCCGTTTGGGCGGGTGGTTGTGCCCTTCTCCGGAGGCCTTATCTTGAATGGTGTCGCCTTTTGCCATCGGACGGTGAGATCCAGTGCGACTTCTGCTGCGTCTCGACCAATTTGCTCCCGCAACCAATCAAGGTCCTCCCACAGGTCGGGTTTCGACGCCACCGAATCCAGCCATTCCTCTGTAAAAGTTTCCTTTTGAAAATCCCAGCTCTCGTCCCTGGGATTGAGTATGTTCGCCTTGGTGGTGGACCACGTAATCTCATCCTGCGCAGCCGGGGTGCGCCCAATCAACCCTATCTGCCTTCCTGCGATCGTTCGTTGTTCAGCCGTTGCCGCCTGCATGTTGCCGATCAATGCGACCGTCCAACCTGTCAATTCGGGATCTGGCTTGCTCGCTTGGTTCCTTATAAATGAAGCCAGTTCCGCGCCGCTCGCCCGGGCCGCTTCGGGGGGAAACCGAATCGATGAGATGAACGTGGCCACCGAATCAGGCTTAACGTCGGACCATAGCATTGTGCCGGGCGAATTCTGCCCTCTACCGGCCGCAGGGGCGCCAAGGAGGCCCACCAGCTGGGTCGCTGCCACGAGGTTTGCCCTCATGGCACCCGGTGCCTTGAAGAACTGGGTCGTCTGCACAAGCACCCCTTCCCAAGAAAGCTCCTGAATCCGACTGTGTGACATCTTGTTCAGAGCGGTCACAATCATTCCCGCCGGGTGTGTTCTGACCCTTAGCCCGTACCTTTCGGGAGTCTGTCCCGTCGCGACCATATAGTCGAACTCACGCCGAAGCTCCATCTCGGCGAGCGCGATGTGCCGGTACCACTGTTCAAGCGCCGTGGTGGTGAATAAGCGGCATAGATCGAGGTATCCGGGCCGGTAGCCAAACCAGCGGCCCATTTGGAGCAGGGTGTCGTACATTCGTGAGGTGCGGAGAAAGTAGCTGATGGACAACCCCTCAAGAGTAAGGCCCCGGGAGAGCTTGTCGCCTCCAACAACAATTACGCTTCGCCCCAATGCTTCGTGCTCCTTATAATCCAGTGGGGTTTGCGCGGAGGCATTGACGGCAATCACGTCGATCTTTGCCGCTCCCGAATGCAGTTCTGCTTCGACCTGGGCCCAGGTCACAGGAGATCCGGCATCCTCACCGAAGTCTGTTTTCAAGGAAGCGAACTCCTGCTCCCAAAGCTGACGCAGCTCGTCCAAGAGCGTCGGTTGCCTGCTGCCGTCGCCGTCACGAAGCCGTCTCTGCAGGCCGAGCAATTCATCGCCGACCAAGCGCGCTGTTACATTCTGCACGTTCTGAAAACGCGTGACATGAACAAGCATCGAATTGTGCCGCGACGCTTGGCCTCTCGCCCGTCTTGCGGCGCAAACAAGAATGAAACACCTGATCGCCCGCTTGAGCGAATCCGGAAGCTCCACCGGAACATGGTCCATGCGGTGCTTTGGAGGAAACGCTGCCATCCAGTCATCGATCGGCCTTACAACATCCAATCCAGGCAACGCCGGGATCTCCCGGTCCGGGTCTCCATCCAACCCGAACACCCTCTTGGGACTGACATAATTAGAGGGAGCCTCCACGTTGATGATGAAGCTGCTGGGAAAAAGGTCCTTTCCGTGCCGGGGCGACTCCACCTCGGGATTGATGAATATGTTCGCAAATGGCGTTGCCGTATAGCCCACGTACGCCGACTTCTCGAAGGAATCCAAAATGCCCCTGATTCGCCCGTTGATGGCGGTGACATCGAGGTCCGGATCGCTGCCCTGGCGGCCCTTGGTGTTTATTGAGGCGTTGTCGGCCTCATCGTCTATTAACAGGAGCGGAACATCGCGGATGACGAGCTTTCCCGCTGCTCCGCCACGGTGCCCAGCAACTGCGCCAACCCACTCTTGCAGGTTTTTCAGTACATTGGAGTTCTTTTTGACCACCAAGACCACCGGGTCGCTGCCGAGCATTACGTTCATCTGCATGGCGACTCTCTTGTTGAAGTCGCCGTCCTCTGCGCTGCTAGTGAGGGAATGGATCGGATAGCGCTCGCCGGGGTTCCGGCCGACACCGATCCAGAGGTTGTTTGGGTTCAGCCTCCTGCTGTTTCGCGTGTCGAAGCCTGTCACGCCCTCGTCTATGCGGATCTGCGTCTGGCTTCTAAGGTTCGTATGTATCCCGGCTAGTACGATCACGAGCTTGTAGCCCGAGTCTATGGCCTTGCAGATCAAACCCGTGTAATTGGCTGTCTTTCCAGACTGGACGCTGCCCACAACCATCCCGCGGCGGTCCCAAGGTGCGGGACGCTCCGGGTCCTCCAGCCTCTCCAGTATCTTGTCTGTCAGCATGTGGAGCCCGTTCACAACGGGCGGCGGCATCTGGAAATCGCGGGCCAAGTACCTCTCGTACCGCACCCAGAAACGCCACTGTAGGCCGGACCGCTTGTCGGGCAGCCAGGGTTTGTGCCCGGTCGGATCGTCCAGGGCGGATACAGAGCCGGGACGAACTGCGAAAATGTGGGCCAGCTCGGCCACCAGAATTTCAACGTCGGGCAGAGGCCCGCCGAATAATGCAACTCCCGCCACGGCCTTTGCAGCCACATCGCGGATGTTTTCAATGGTCCGATCCGGCATCTTGTCCAGGATGTCGGCGGCGAGATTGCGAGCGTTGGCGTAATTTTGGGATGCGTCAGGCATGGGGTGGATTCTCCGCGAGAGAGGATATCAGCGCCGGAAACTGCTCAAAAGGGGGATGGAGTGGGAGCTGTTTAACGGCTTCCGAGTGGGTCCTTCCGCCCGACCGGAACGCGAGGTAGAGCTGGTTCATGACTTCCCGGATCTGCGACTCGCTGACGCCTTCGAACGGCGTGCCGTGCTGATCCGGCTTATCGCTGTCGGTAAACGTTATGTGCGGCGTGGGTATCGACTCTTCGATCATCCTTAGCAGGGCGTAGACCGCCGTTTTGTTTGCGCTTGTGTCGATAGCCGATCGCACGAGCGGATGCTCGCGATTCAGGTGATAGAATGTTTTGTCGTGCCGCACCTTCGGCTCCCAAAGCAGCGTGCGGGCTGCGTCCGCCCGAGGCGTTAGCTTCGCCCCCCTGTGCAGATAAATATGACGTGCCTCGGAGCGCGTGCGTTCGGCGATCCTCCGAAGTTCCTCGCGCAGAACGGCGGGGGGAACCGCCTTCGACTTGGTGACATCGATCTGCCATTGGTCGTCGAGCGAGTTCGGGAGGTCGACTTTGATGCGCGCCAGCCGATAGAGATCCTGCCGAGGGAAAAACCCAAGCCAATCTCCGGGAACAAGGAGGCGCTTGTTGCGATAAATGTAGAATCCCTGTTGCCCGCTCCATCCTCGGGGCCCGGCAGCATCCTTGAGGACTGCCGGCGAGAGTTTTGAAAGATGCGGCAGCACATACGGCCGCACTTCAACGTTGCTGTCGCCTATGGGCAGAACCGTGGGGGCCAGAGCGTAGGTTGCGTCTTCGCCCTCCAAGAACGGATCCCACGGCAAAACGGGTTGGTCGTTCACCAAAACTTGTATCTGCCTTTTCCCTGTTCCAATCAGGCGATGGAAAACTGATGCGATGTGGGTGCGAACATCGTCAATGCGTCTGAGGAAATGCTGGTGATCTCTATCCGAATTCGTCTTTGTACCCGCGGTCACCCGGTCAAGGTCTTGCCACACGACTGCAGTTCCGTGGTCCAACGCAGCGAATCTTTTTAGGCATGGTTCGGCTGCGATATTGGCCGCCCTGAGCAAGCGCCAGTCCCTTGATGCGGCGATCACAGCTAAGTCCCAGCATCGCGTGACTACAACATCACTCTGCTTGCGGCTTCTGACCGAAAACCTCTTTGCCTGTGATAGGGACGCTGTCTTCAGGCCAAGACCAAATCGCCCCAGGTCGTCGGCAGCCCTCACATCTCGGGGATTTCGTGAACTCATGCGCATGGCCGCGACAAGTTCGCCTTCGTTCATCCCTTTTCCATCGTCCGTTACTGTGACTGTGGAATCGGCCCCATTCCACGCAAAATCCAGCCAGACATTTTTTGCGCGGGCTGTGAGTGCGTTGTCCACCAAATCCGCCACCGCTGTGGACAAATCGTAACCGAATGCCCTGTATCCCTCAAACGAGGACTCCGCCTCCGGCGGGAGGTGGTCGAATGCCAGCTCTAGCAAGGGGTCAGCTGGCATGGGATTTATAGCGCGGGATCAGACCAAACGGACGGACCGGGACGGACCTCGGGCAACCAGCCCTGCGTATTGCGCTTCAGCACAATAAAAGGCCTCGTCGGTGATGCCTCCGGAATCGAACCGGCGCCATGCCTCTTCAGCGATTAGCACCAAGGAAACGGGCCATCCGCTCCGCACATGGCATTGTCGGCGGCCCGGTTCGATTTGCGGAAACACGTCGCTGGCGTCCGGCCAGTCAATTTTCTCGGTTCCGTGATCGAGAGCGTTGTCGGGATGCAATCCCGGAAACAGCCAAAGCAGAGCATGCCAGCCCTTGAGGAACGCCTTCAGATCCAGAGACCCAAGCCGCTCCCTGTCGCAATGCATTAGGAGCTGGAGATGAGACGCCGCTTCCTCGGAACCCCGGGGAACTGTGGACGAGAACCGGCCAATTCTACCCGCGGCGTTTCGGGGCCTTTTTCCGATGGTGGAAAGAAATAGGAGCACAGCATCTCCGACGGCTTCGCCCACAAGTGGAGGAACCGCATTGCCGATAATACGGAACGAGTGCGTTCGTGCGGTCGGAAATACAAACCAGTCGGGAAAACTTTGCGCGCGCGCGGCCTCGCGGGGAGTGAGTGAGCGGTTCTGGGTCGGGTGGATGAACATCAGCCCGTCCTTGCTCAAATGGGCCACGATGGTCGAGCACGGTCGATTGCGGTGCTGGCGGGTGTAGCGGTCTTTGAAGCTTGTCTTGGCGTACGGAAACTCAAACTTCACCCCCTCACGCAAAAGTTCCGCCGACGAACGGCCCTCTTCGATTCTCAGGAAGTCACGTAAGTCGCGGGCACTGTGCGGCCTCGCCACGTGATTGAACACTGCAGCGGAATGCAGCACTTCGAGAACATTGTACAAATACTTGGTTCTGACCCTATCCCGCACACCTCCAAGAAAGTTTACTGTTCGCCGCCGGAGGTCATAGGGGACGGAGTGCGCCCCCTCGCCCGCCCCAAGCACTGGCAAATCCCCGATCGCGTCACCCAGCATGGCTTTTCCCGGAGCCCGTTCGGCAAGTTTCAACTCGGAGGGGAAATAGCCCGGGAGATCGGCCCTCACGCCAATAATGAGCTGGCGCCTTCGCTTTTGGGGAACGCCCAACTTTGAGCTGTTCTCGATCTGGGCATGCACCCGGTAACCGGACCGCCCCTCCGACATACCCAATATCCGCGCCTCATGCTGGACTGCTGAGAAATATCGTCCTCCAGCCGCGCTTCTCAGGCCAAGGACGTTTTCGATAACGAAGACCTTGGGCTGGAAATAATCCACGTACCTCAGGAAGTCGCGGAACAAGTGGCGACGGGAATCCTCTCTGAAACGGCTGGTTCCATGGTTGGAACCGTCGAATTGCCGAGCCGTGCTAAAGCCCTGGCATGGCGGCCCGCCCACGATTACGTCGACCGAATGCGTGTTTATGAGCAGAGCCAGACGTTCCGGCGGTAGCAATGTCAGATCCGCTTCGAAGGCGAATCCAACTTTTGGGAGGCCAGTCGGCGCGCCGGCCTGCAGATTGGCCCTCAGCGTTTCCACCGCCTGGGCATTGAAATCCACAGCAGCTAGGCACTGAAATCCAGCGCGAAGCATTCCAAGCGTGAAGCCTCCGCAACCGCAGAATAGGTCTATAAAGGTGATAGGCTTATGAGTAGTCACTCGTTGTGAGAGTTAATTACATTGGCAAAAAGACCGAGGCAGAAAACACGGTAAATCGACGTAAAGCTGGAATTGGAAAACGCCACTATTGACCAGATGTCCATCGCGGCAAGCCATTGCAACTAAGCCGCATACTGGTGTGTGTAATATTACATAAAACCGTCGGACAACCGTGGTCTTACCCCTGCAGGATTTGGCCCCATTTCTAAGAATTCGGTGCGTTTCGGCACAATTCTCATTCAACATTGCCCCGACGGCTCACCCAAATTGGCAACCCTATTTAAGACGTCAACGAGGGCTACGGCTGCCAAACGAAGGGCCGCTATTCATGAGATTAAGCTTGAGGTGCAGTTTCGTCGCGCTGACTCGGATACCCTTATCTAATGTGTTAACAGCACTCTTGAGATCAAACAACCGCCCTAAGTAACCTGAATCCTGAGCGAGCCGATCGAGTCCAAGATATTCGCAACTCGCCATGATTTGGACTTCGTCATTCACGACAAGCTACAGGACCGCTCGTGGCTAACTTCTGACTAATTCGGTAATACGAGACCAATTAAATATAAACCCTCTGTGAGCATGAAAAACCCTTTCTCCATTTGGCACGAGCAAACCAAGCACTTTCCAAAGCTGCTTCTCCGCTTTCAAGAACCCACGAGCTGACCCGGCTGACGCTGCCGCGTGGCGTCCAGGATTTCGGCGTAGAAGTCCACGACCCTCTAAAGTCGCTTCCAACCGACTAAGCCATTCTCCTTCATCTGAAAAATCGTCGTGCGGCGCATCTTGAAAATCGTTGATCGCATTTATGAGAATCAAATGTTTCCCCTCCAGAAGCAGAGACTGGGCGAGAATATTGATGAACACCTGCGAGGTTGCTCCATAAATCGTCTTTGCGTGGAAGGCCCTTAATCCAGCTTCGGATAGATGCCCATCTGTCTCCATCCACCCAATGTGATTAATGAAATTGCGATAGTTCTTCTTCCACGCTTCTTTTGTGTTTGCCGCAGCATGCCGCACTCCACCGCCCCAATGGTGAAGCGTGCCAGCCTGCATATCGTCCCAAAGGCGATTAAACGCTTTATCGCGAATCGTTCCAGGGCCGGGGGTTGGACTCCGACCTTCGTCGTACAAGTGCTCTAGAAACCGACCTATTTCCTCAGCGCTAGACTCGCGCCACTTCGCATAAAAGCTCTCGCTGATCGTCGCGGGACTTGCCGGAACGGTTCCTCTGGGCGAAAAAAATCGCGACAATTGCGAATGCGAAGCATGGGGCGTAATAGCACTCGGGTCATACACAACTAAACCGATCGGCACCCCCGAGAGATCCGGCATTGAAATCACGTCTTGGATGTGGTCTGCGATACGGTAGTTGTCATCCGAGATTCTCGGCACAACAAGGAGCCCGTAATGAAAATCCCGAGTGTACGCAATTGCCTGTCCAAGCCCTGTTAGATATTCTCTTTTGGATTGTCTCGGTGGCTTGAATTCGGCTGCGACAGTAAGGTTATTTGTTTCGTCGACGATGACGAAATCTGGAACCGGCCATACCCGAGAGCTCGTGACCCTGGCATCCACCGAAAAAAGGCTATTCCACGGCGCTATCCCTTGCCGTATCAGATCGACCGTATCGGTCGCGACAGAATATGCCAGTTCGTCGTGTGTACTCATGCTGTCTTAAGATCGTAGATATCGCGTTTGTATCCCGGATCGGAGTACGAACCCTGCAGAGATTTTTGGATTGTCTGCGCCAAGATAGTTGCGAGAAGCGGAGGCACTGCATTCCCTACTAATATACACTGTTGCTGCCGTGTCCCTAAGAAGCGTATATAGTCTGGAAAGGTTTGGATCCTCGCGGCTTCGCGGACAGTTAGTGCTCGATGCAATTTCGGATGAAGGGGGAAAGCGTTGTGTCCAGGAACCATTGTTGTCGCAGGCTTATCCATCGCTAAGCGGCGATATATGTGGGAAAAATTCCTTACATTGTCCGTACGGTAACTAATCCGCGTAGTTAATTTGTCCTCCGGCAGTCGACCGCCCTCTTTTATTAGTTTATACCGCGCAATTAGCAGTGGCTTATGGTCCATCGGCACGTGACTGAATTCCGCATTATAGGTAGTCTTAGAAACCAAATCGGAAATGACGTCGCCAACGTTTACATATGGTTTTTGCCACGACTCCGGCTTGCGATAAAACTTTGGTTCGGGCCAAACAAACGTTACCCCAGGAGCGGTGGCGACAAGTAAGAAACGTTCCCTGGATTGCGGAACGCCAAAATCGGCACAGTTAACAACTTGAGCCGAAGTCGAATAGCCAGCTCGTCTCAACCGATGTTCTATGGCCTCGGAATAGGTCTGACGTCCCCTTTTGCTGGAGGTAATTCCTTTAACATTTTCTAATAAAATGACTTTTGGCTTAAGTGATACGGCAAGCCTTACAAAGTCGATAGACAGTTCGTTTCGTTCATCAGTTTCGGGATCGTGATTCTTAGTATTTACAAACCGTCGGCGACCGAAGATTGAGAAACCCTGACAAGGCGAGCCACCAAATACGACATCAACAGCTGCCGGACCTACATATGATCGAAGTTCCGTTGCCGTCATTTTTGAAACGTCGGTATGAAAATGCGGGAGCTCCGGAAAATTTACTTTCAAATTCTCGTTTACGATAGTCTTCCTATCGAAAGAGGCTAGGAGCCTAAATCCGAGGCTTATGAAGCCGAGTGCCAATCCACCGGCTCCGGTAAAAAAGCTCACGGCAGTTAGTCCGTTTGCCGAAGGCATAGGGCGCTCGGGGGTGATTTTACTCGGCATAAATATCAACGGTCCTTCTGCTGCGAATCCAGCATTTATGAACTCAATCACAGCCTCGGCCATCTTCGAAGCAAGTAGCACCGGCACTGCATTGCCAACTAACTTGCATTGCTCTGATCGGTTGCCTGGAAAAACATAGTCGTCAGGAAATGTTTGGAGCCGAGCCGCCTCACGCGGTGTGAGGCTCCTGTGCAAGAAAGGGTGTACTGGAAATGCATTGTTTCCAGGCACCAAAGTCAGCGACGGCCGCTCCCTATGTAGACGCTTATAAGTGTTTCCAAAATTTTTCCGGCGAATGTCCGCTGGCAACGCGGCTGGGGGAGGCATGCGCCCGCCCTCGGGAATCAACTTGTACCGCCGGATAACTGTATCGCCATGCACCAGTGCAATATGGTTACGGAAAGAGTGTTCGGTCGCCTCGCTGGCCAAATCCAAAATGGCTTTCCCTGTTGTGACAAATGGCGCGAGCGATGGCCCATGTGTGGGGACTGGCCATTCGAATCGAACATCAGTCCGCGAGCCGACGAAGAAGGCTCGTTTCCGATGTTGCGGCACTCCGTAGTTAGCCGCATCAAGAGTCGTGACTGATGGATAAAAGCCGTGGCTGCGAAGCGAAGAGAGCACAGCTCTTTCGTATAATCCGCCGAATTGAGTTCTAATATACGAAACATTTTCAATGACAACACACTTTGCGCTAAGCCATTTTGCAACGCGCAGTAAAGCTTCGAAAAACTGATTTCTTACATCTCCAGCGATTTGGTCACCTATTGTAGAAAATCCCTGACAGGGCGGCCCACCAATAACGACATCAACATGTTCCCGCTTTATCACACTCGTGATGCCCTGCCTGGTTAGGTGCCGGACGTCGCCAAGTATAAATGGGATATTGGGCCGATTAAGTGCAAAGGTCTCTCGTGCCTTCGGCCAGATATCTGATGCGGCTACGATCTCAAAGCCTGCTTGCTCAAAGCCAAGACAAAGACCCCCGGCACCCGAAAACAGGCTCACTGCAGTTGGACGCTCCATATTCTAGAGGGCAAGCTTACCGTCGCGTGCGAACAAAGGGAGTTCCTGGGCAAAGTATGATTCGACGGCGTCCCGAACTATCCAGGACGCCGAAACTTTCCTTTGCTGCGCACGCTGCACGATTTGCTGATGCGTCTGCATAGAGAATGAAACCGTAATACGCGTTGATGTAATCCCGGAGGGCTCGCCCCGGTGGTTTGATTTGGTTCGATTAGCGCCCATGCATCAGGTTGCATCACTCTGATGAATTCGATCAAGGTTTAAATCCTCACTTGTCACAAATTCGTGTCTATCCAAGCAGACGGGAAGCATAGGGAATATCGGCGCCCTTGCTTTCCTGTCTGCCCGTCGCCCGGGAGCACTACTACTCCCCGTCCCAACGAGGCAGCTGGAGCATCAAGGACGTCCTTCCCGCTGTAGCACCGGACCTGAACGACGACGCCCTGGCCGGCGTGAAAGACGGCGGCATGGCGATGGAGGCCTTCCAGGAGGCCATCCGAGAAGACACCCCACCCGGCCGGAAAGAGGAGATCCGCCGGCAATTGGAAGCCTATTGCCGCCTGGACACCTTCGCCATGGTGGGGCTCTGGCATTTCTTCAGCGGACGGCGCGGGGCCGTTCCCGTGGATGCCGGGTAACCCTCCGCCCCCCCGGGGTGCAACGTTACGCCTCATTTGTTGCACCGGACTACCGTGATGTTTCAGTTTTCGCATTTCTCGACGGAAGGTAGCGTGTCCTGCAACCCGCGCTTGCCTTGTGCTGCTCCAACGGCCTTCATAACCGCATATGGCTCACTGGGTTCGAGGCCGCCCCCCGGAGAAGTGCCACCCGGCGGAAATGTATGTCGCGCAGCACCTGAGCGAGCTGACCGACGATTGGTTGATTTCCTGGGGCTACCGCTACGGAACGAATGGCGGCATCGATCCAGAGCGGGAGGGCGATTTTGCGATACAGAGTCCGGCCGGCCACGTCTGCGTGGTCGAAGTGAAAAGCGGCCAGCTCAGGCAATTCGCATTGACCGGATACTGGGAAAGCGTCGATGGGGACAATCCTGCCGAGCAGCTGAACGCGGAATGGAAGGGCGTTATCTCGCTCCTGAACGCAGCCGCCGAAGGGCGCACTTCGCCTTTGGTCCACAGGGCCCTCGCGCTGCCGTCGGTCAATTTCGTGGATGGCGATCGTTTCCGCGGGCACCTACCCCGCGGCCAGCTTCTCGGCCAAGGTGACATCTGCAATTTCCCGACGTGGTGGCGCGAAAATGTCGCCACGCAGCCCATCTGGATTGAACCCGCTGAAGCGCGACGAATTTTCAAGGCTGCATTCGCTCGGGGAACAACACCTCAGTCTATGCGTTTTTTCGTCAGCGAGACTGACTCTCTGATCCTTAGGCAGCTGCAGGCGGAGAGCACAACCTTGGACTTGGTGGCGGACAACCGCCAACTACTCGTCAGGGGCGCATGCGGCAGCGGCAAAACATTCCTTGCGGTCGAACAGGCCCGGCGGTGGGCGGAGCGCGGAGCCGGCTCGAAGGTGCTCCTGCTGTGCTACAATCTCCCGCTGGCCGACCAGCTAGCCCTGCTTGTCGCAAGGCGCTCGCCTTCGCGGGGATCAATTACCGTGATGAGCTGGGAGGCCCTTGCTTCCCAAATCCTGCTTTCGGCAGGGATTGTCCACTCTCCGCCCGAGGAACTGAGCAAACGCGGCACTTACTATACCCTGGAGGTCCCGGGACTGCTTCTGGAAATCAACGAAGACGAAGGCATCGCACCCGAGTACGACGCCTTGGTCGTCGACGAGGGACAGGATCACGACACCGTATTTCCGCAGGAGCTGAGCAAGCCGGATCTCCCGGGATGGTGGACGTTCTATCTGCGCCTCCTCCGCGATGGCGCTGCGTCCAACGTCGCAGTCTTCTACGACGAGACCCAGCGGCCGCGATTCAGGCCAAAGGAAGGGTTCTCAGTGCCGCGGCTGGCAGAAGCGCTATCCCAGCCTGCATACCTTCGCCTGCCGCGCGCACTACGGTATACTCGGTCAGTTTTCGAGTATCTGCAGAAGATAAGAGCCCTCTACCCTCAAGGACCCGAGTGGATATTGCAAAGGCCGCTAGAGTTTCGTGAGGGACCTGAGGTCGAGGCATACATCACCGCCAGGGAGCTAACTGCTCAAAAGGTCATGGAAATCGCCGAGCGCTGGGTGGGTGCGGGATATTGCCGTGCAAGTGAGATCTTGATCCTAGGACAGAGACGCGAGCGAGCCAATACGAGTCTGACGGGTCTAGAGCGTCTAGGACGATTCCCACTATGCGACCTGTCCCCTGAAACGCCGCCGGGTTCCATCCCTTACCTCAATGTACACCGGGCGAAAGGGCTCGATCGGCTTGGCGTCATCTTGATCGGCCTTCCGCCAATATCTTCGTTAGACCCTGCCACCGACATAGAAAGGATCGACGCACTCTTCTCAGGAGCGAGCCGGGCCCGCCAGTTGCTCGCGGTGATCGCTGAGGCGCCCGCCGCCTGATCCGGTCCACGTCTCCCAACGATGGCGACATCTCATTATTCACCGCGTAAAACCATGTAATCGCTCGGGATGACAGGCCGAGACATTGCGTCCAACAATGATAGGTCCACTGTCACTGCCGACTCACATTCGAAATTCGCCCCCGAATAAACCTACTGCCAGTAGATCTTGGGAGCGTCCAGTGTCCACCCAACCAACCTACCCCAAGCAATCGCCATGATTCGCTTTATCCACGCCGCAGATCCCCATCTGGACAGCCCACTTCGGGGCCTGGAAAGCCACGACGGAGCGCCTGTCGCAAAGCTCCGCGGCGCCACTCGTCACGCGATGGAGAACCTGGTACAGCTCGCCATTGACGAGCAGGTCGACTTCTTGGCGATCGCTGGCGATATCTATGATGGCGATTGGAAGGACTATAATACCGGCCTTTTTTTCCGCGGTCAGATGGTTCGGCTAGCGGGCAAAGGAATCCCGGTTTACCAGATTTCCGGTAACCATGACGCGGCATCCATTATCTCAAGGAAACTGGGCCTACCAGCGAATGTGCATGTTTTCTCGACCAAAGCTGCAGAATCCATGGAGGTACCAGGGATTCCGGTAGTGATCCATGGACGCGGATTTCCAAACCGGTCAGTCCCCGAGAATTTGGTTAAGGAATACCCTCCGGCGGTGACGGGTAAATTCAATCTGGGTTTGCTGCACACAAGCCTCACCGGGAGGCCAGGCCACGACAACTATGCGCCGTGCTCGGTGGCCGACCTAAGCGACAAGGGCTACGGCTATTGGGCCCTCGGCCACATTCACCAGCCTGAGGTGATCAGCCAAGATCCCTGGATAGTTTTTTCTGGAAATTGCCAAGGACGGCATGCGCGCGAGACAGGGCCACGCGGATGTAGGCTGGTGACGGTAAACGAATCGCTTTCGGTGGAGAACGCGGAATTTAAAGCTTTGGATGTTGTTCGCTGGCAGATCATTGAACTGGATCTGACCAGTGTCTCCGAAGAGTCTGAGGCAATGCGGCTTATCAGCGAGGCTATGACAAAGGCCGTCAGCGAAGCTGACCATCGGCTGCTAGCGGCCCGTATTATTCTAACCGGCGCCACTCCATTGCACGGATCCTTGATTAGGGAAGGACCTCGTTGGCGAGCTGAACTGCTTGGACGCGCGCAGGATCACGGACCCGAGGCACTTTGGATAGAGCAGATCAAGATAGAGACAAAGCCGGTGTACGATGTATCACAACTTGCAGAGCGCGATGCCTTGACGAAACAGGTCGTCACAAGCCTCGAAGGAGAAGGAAATGACCTGATCACGCTTCCAATTGATATCCTCGAAATGCTTGATGTGCTTCCCATCGAAGTCAGAAACCGAATCGATAAGGAATGGATTTCAGGCAACCGGGCCGCGATCCTTGACGATGTTAGGTCGATCGTTCTAGACGCATTGGTAACAAAGGGGGGCCAGGCATCATGAGAATTCAACGCTTGGAGATTCCAGCATTTGGTCCGTTTACCAATCTCGATCTGCGCTTTGACGACACTCCGAACGACTTTCATCTGATCTATGGTCTGAACGAAGCCGGAAAATCATCGCTGCTACGGGCCATTCGAGATCTTTTTTTCGGTATTCACGGACAATCAAGCGACAACTTCCTTCACGACTACGGTTCACTTAGAATCAAGGGAACGATAATCAGCAAAAAAGGTGATCAACTTATTTTTCAGCGGCGCAAGGGAAACAAAAATACGTTGCTTGATGCGGAGGGCCGTCAGCTTCAGGACAGCGCCCTTACCCCATATCTTGGCAGTGTGGACCTGCCCTATTTTTCCTCGATGTTCGGCCTTGCTTCAAAGGAGCTTCGTGACGGGGCGCAGCAACTTATGCGCGGCGAGGGGAATATTGGCATGGCCCTATTCTCCGCCAGCATGGGCGGGACTCCTATCCAAAAGATAGTTGCGGAGATGCAGCAGGAGGCGGAGAGGTTGTTTAAGGGAAACGCCAGAACAAATGTTTCCATTAGGCCGGCAGCCATCCGTTACAAGGACCTGCTACGGCAAAGCCGTGAGGCGATAATCAGTCCTGATAAATGGGATAAAGCAATCAGCGACCTAGCTGAGGCTGAAGCTGCGCGACATAAGCTCGAAGGCGACATCGATCAATTGGAGAACGAGCTACAGTGGATATCCCGATGCCGAGACGCCCTGCCCACAACGGGCAGCCTCATTGAAGAGCAGCAAAAAATCGATCAGCTCCAGGGTTTACCAGCTCTGACAAGCGACTTTGTTCAAAGAGCCCAGCAAACCCGACAAGCATATGACAATTCCCAAGCTACGGTCGCGCGCCTGACAGCAGAAATTGCTCGGTTCCGAAGCCAGCTGAAAGACTATCCAATAGCAGAAACCATATTATTAGATGCTGATTCTCTAGATCGACTACATCAGGAGATGGGTGCATACCGGAACAACAACGCTGCGCTTGCCGATCTCCAGGCGGAGCTTTCCGACATCGGCTCATCGATTCGAAGGGGAATGCAGGACCTCCACATCGCTGGGGATTTTGAATCCCTCGAGGGACAACGGATTGGGATTCCGCTGCACCTATCCTGCCAAGAGTCAGCATCCATTCTTAAGACAGACTTAATCGCTCAGGCGAAGAATTCCGAAAAAAAACAAGAGGTTTTGATGCAGATCGCCGCACTGGAATCCAAACTTGAGGTGGTTCCAGCAAGGGATCTCACACCGCTTAGGGAGGCGCTCGCTTTGTCCGAGAGCGCGACCGAGGCCGATCGCACCTTTCAAACCGACAAATCAGCATTAACGCGTCTAGAAAAGGAAACGGCCAACCTGCACCGCCAGCTAGGAGGGGCGCCTGCGGACCACGTGGCAACGGTCAATCTCCCGGTTCCCGCAAAGGCCACGATAAAGCGCTATTCGGAACGAATGGAAAAGGCTCATCGCGATATCAAGGGTGTAGAGGACAAGATCATTGAGCATAAGGAACACGCTTTGGAGATTCAATCTGAGCTAAAGCGCCTCGATTTGAAGGGCGAGTTGCCGACGTCGGAAGCCCTGCGTACAGCACGTGAAACCCGCGATAAAGGGTGGAACTTGGTTTTGGCAGATTGGAAAGGCAGCGGCGCCAAAGAAGAACTCATAGCTGGCACGCCATTAGAGCAGGCATTCCCGGCAACTATTGTAAAGGCTGACGGTATATCGGACGAACTGCGGCTTCGCGCCGAGTCTGTCGCTCAGGCAGCCGAGAAACGCATCCGATTGGCAGAGAATGAGGCTCGAATCAAATCCGCGGATGAAAAGCTTGTTCAGCAAAGGGCTGCGCTAGCGGAACTGGAGCATGCTTGGACGGCCGATTGGTCTCCAACAGCAATTACTCCTACATCACCCGCCGAGATGCTCGACTGGAACGAACTATGGACCGAATTCTGCGAATGCCACAACAAGCTAACGGCAGCAAGGGACGTACTCGACAGAAAGACCGAACAAATTGGCAGGTCGAAAACCAGCCTTGCGCTTGTCCTCGGTCAATCTGAGTCAAAAGAGTTCTCCCTCTTGTTCGAAGCGGCTAAGAGCCTTGTGCGCCAATACGAGCAAGCCGCTGGTCGGCGCAGTGAGATGGAAGAGCAAATGAAAGAGCTAAGAAGTGACCACACCTCGCTGAAACAGGCCCACGAAGCGCTTGCGGCCTCGGTAGAGGTATCGACGAGGAACTGGGCAGAGCAATGTGCCGCCGCCGGCCTTTCTTTAGACACATCCCCAGATGTCGGCCTAGAACTGTTGAGAGAGCGAAAAGACCTCCTCGCAAAGTTTGACCAATGGCAGGTGGCTTCAAAGAAGTCAAAAGCCGCAGCCGAATCGATCGAACAGTACGCGAATGCAGTCAGGGAAAAGGCTAAAGCGCAAAACATTGCGGACGCGTCGGTGGAGGCTCTCGAGTCGGCTCTTTGGAACGCACTCAGCAATGCTAGGAAGTCCAAAGATCGCCACGATCAGCTGGCCTCTCAGATAAAGGAGTCCGAGGGCTCACTCGATGCCGCCAAGGATCTACTTTCCCAATCCGACCGATCCTTTCGGCAGATCCTCGACTTGGCTGGATTGGACTCCGCCGACAAACTAGAGCCCCTCCTCGCTCAACTCGAAAAGCGCTCTGCCTCCCTTTCTCGGATTGAAGACTTACGGAACACCCTGAGAGGACTCGCCCGCGGCGATACAGTGGATGCCTTCGTCACCAAAGTCAGAGCCGAGAATGCCGATGCACTCGAAGGCCGGGAAGCGAGAGCGCTCCAGGAGAAACAGCAGAAAGAATCGGACCTTTCAAACACCCAACAGACGGTCTACCACCTTAAAACCGAAAAGGAGAACTTGGAGAAAGCCGGGGACCTTGCAGCCGATATGCGGCAGCAAGCGGAGTCGGAACTAGCGCGGATCGAACAGGACGCGTCTCGCTATTTTCGCCTCCGACTTGCCACACATGTTCTCCAGGCCCAGATAGAGCGCTTTCGCAAAGAAAACCAAGGACCCCTTCTCAAGAGTACTGGAGATATATTTGGAGCCATCACTCGTGGGAGGTTTAGTGGATTGGACGCCGAGTTCGACGATAAGGACACCCCCGTTCTTGTCGCGGTCACGTCCGACAACGCAAAGGTGCCTGTCGAGGGTCTCAGCGACGGAACTAGGGACCAACTGTATCTGTCGCTCCGGCTTGCAGCGCTCGGCCGCTATTTATCAGACAATGAGCCGATGCCTTTAATCTTGGATGATCTCTTGATCACTTTTGACAACGCACGCTCCAAGGCGATCCTGCCACAGCTTGCCGCCCTTTCCAAACGCACGCAGGTTTTCGTTTTTACTCACCACGAACATCTCATCGACCTCTGCAGGCAGACATTGGGCGAGGGGGCATTCCATCTGCACCAGCTTTCCTAGCTGCCGATTCGGCAGCAGAGCTAATTCGGAGTTCTAGGACTTAACATGAGCCTTGTTGCATTAGCCCAGTGGGCCGTTACGCACCAAAGGTTGCACCGGAGAAAAAACAGAAATGGCGCCCTCTCTGAAATGAACTGACCACACAATGTTCGGATCCGCCATAAGGAAGACGATCCGATCAGTCTCCAAGGTGGTGCCAGTCCGAATCCGGCAGGCTGCGGAGGTATCCGGGCATATATTCACCTCCCATGAAGGAGGGGTGAATCTTTCCCAGCCTGTCCTTGGTCCCCTCGTCAACCTCATCGGCGAGCAGATCAGCCTCAAGCTCGTCGAGTCTTCCGGCATTCCAATAGTCGATGATCATTTGCCTTCGTTTCTCGCCCTTCACGTTGCGGAGGATCGCGCAGAGAGGATCCTTGTCGGACCAATAACCCTCCGGCCTGAAGCTATAGTCGATGTTCGCGTATCGTTTCATGGGGCATCCCTCAGGTTTCCGGGTTTGGGAGGGGATGGGCGGAGAAGATTCCCATCCAGTAGGTGAAGTCGTAGGCGGTGCGCGCTATGTGGCGAGGTTCGCGACCGGTGCAGACCCATCTTGCGACATCCCCGTCCCGGTGCTCGCCAAGGTAGCAGAGGGTTGCGCGCTCGAGCTGGATTGCACCGTCCGCGCGGGCGGTTCCCACGATGTAACGTTGGTAGAGTTTCCGGCAGCCCTCGAGGTACCCCTCGAGGTACCCCTCCCCGGCGTCCTCCAGCAGCCTTTTGCAGTGGCCAGGTCGGTTTCGCGCGAAGAGCCTCCCGCCGTTCCAGCCTGTCTCCGCCCAGAACGGCAGACTCCACGGATTTCCGAGAGCCTTGGCGATCGGATAGACCTCCGCCACGGCCCCGGAGATCACCTCCTGTTCCACGCTTCCGGCCTTGTACCAGTTCCCAACGAATTCGATGAACGGCTTCCCGGTCGGCACCCAACTGCGGTCGCTCCAGTAGATCAGGCGCCCGGACAGGAACCGGTTCTCAAACGGAAGCACCTTCACCCTCTCGAATATGGCCCCGGCGGTCTCCGGCTTTTCCCTGGCCACCGCGAGGCCGAAGCGGACCCCCTGAAGCGTCCTTAGCCTGACCTCGGCAGGGTAGCCGATCCCGGAGCCATTGTCAGCCGACAGAACCCAGCGCTGCCCCAGGATGCGGCCGACTTCCGCGGTCCAGTCTGTCTGGTCCACATACTCGTCCGCGAAGGACGCTCCGGCCCCGGCAATCTCCACGGCGCGCGGGACCGCGTCGGCTTCCAGGATAGCCTCCAACCGGGCCGCATCCGCTGCCTCATGGACGCCGAGGACTATCCCGTTTGCGAACCCTATAACGGCGAGTCTCCGGGGAAGATTGTCGTCCGCCTTGATCCCGAACTCCTCGGCGAAGATCGCGAGATTGTCGGCCAAATTTTCCAACGCACGGCAAAGCCTGGGCATGGCTACCTGCGGCTGCAATTCACTGACGGTGTTGTTTTTCATGTGCTGGCTCCCACCAGCAACACATCATGGGTTATTGTTTGGCCGCGGAATGCGACCCACATCATTGGACCACCGTGGCTCCCATGAGCTCGGTTGGTAGGCGCCCCTTGCGGGGAGCCGTTCACGATGCATTGCCTAGCTAAAGAACATTAGGATGAGATGCCGATACGCCGGCAGACACAAGCGCGAACGCTGTCATATGGCCCCCGGTGGGCCGTTACACTGATTACGTTGCACCCGGAGGACACCAAGGCTCGCTCGGGCCAGTGTGGCGACATATGGCTAACGGCAGCGTCGGGCCGCCTAGTATCGGATTGCCGCCGGTTACTGATCGCAGAATGCTCCGCTATCGCTTTATCGGAGAATACAGAGCACCACTTCGATGCACATCTCGTCCCTCCAGATTCGCAACTTCCGTAATTTCAGGAACGTGAAGTTCTCTTTCACGACCGGAGTAAACACATTCATCGGAGAGAATGGTGTCGGGAAAACCAACGCATTTCACGCGCTTCGACTCCTTCTCGATGAAGGCTTGCCCCGCAATGCCATTAGCCTCCGTGAAACAGATTTCTGTCGGGCAGGAGGAGCGTGGCAGGGACATTGGATCATTATCTCTATTGATTTCGGGGACCTAGATCCTTCGGAGGGATGCCAAATCCTAAAGCATCTGGCAGGACACATGAACGGGTCTCAAAGGGGCACCCACACGCTCTTCTTCCGTCCCAACACTGAAGCTCGCAAAGAATTGCACGAGCTTTCCAAAACAAATGGTGCTGAGGCCATCAAATCGCTGACGAAGCTAACACTCGATGACTATGAAGCCGTCTTGACGGGGCGCGCAACCGCGGACTTCAACGATGACGCAGTCTATCAGGCCATCGCAGGTAATTTTGCCGCCGGTAGTTTCCCCGATCCGCACGACGACGATCAACATCTGTTAGGGGTTCGGACTAATCCGATTCACCAGGAAGTAGCGTGTACGTTCATCAAAGCCCTGCGCGATGTGCTCGCTGAGCTGCAAAGCTACCGGGGTAATCCGCTCTTAAACCTGCTGCGAGGCCTGGAGGCCGAGATCACCATTGGCGATGCGAAAAAGATCACTGACATGGTAGAGCAGCTTAACACAAACATTGCTTCACTCGACGAAATCAAAACTCTTTCCACCGGCATACAGGGAGCGCTACTGAAAGCGGTGGGTAACACCTATTCTCCGGAGATCACTATCGAATCAACTTTGCCCGACAGCATGGAAAAGCTGCTGCAACGCCTCGGCATACTGGTCGGGGAAGCTGCAGATCCGGATTACAGGGGCGACTTGAGCGAGCAAAGTCTCGGCAGCGCCAACCTCATATATCTAGCGCTAAAGTTTCTCGAATATCAGCGTAAACTCTCAACCGACCGCGTTGCGCATTTCCTGTTGATTGAGGAACCAGAGGCGCATCTGCACGCCCACGTGCAGAAGACCCTATTCACAAATCTCGATTCGGAAAAGACACAGGTCATTGTTTCGACGCACTCTACCCAAATTTCATCTATTTCGCGGATTAAGAGCGTCAACGTACTGGCAAAGGCCGGGGCAGATTGCGCCGTATACCAACCTGCTCAGGGTTTGGACGACGACACGATCAATCGCATTGAACGCTACCTCGACGCAGTTCGCTCCACACTGCTTTTTGCCAAAGGTGTGATTTTGGTCGAAGGGGAAGCTGAATTGATTATGATTCCCGCTATGGTCCGGGCGGTGTTCGGCGTGGGCATCGATGAGTTGGGGTTGAGCGTCATCGCAATGAATGCCTCTTTTTTTGAGCATATCGCAGTAATATTCTCGGATGACCGCATTAGGCGTCGATGTGCGATTTTGTCCGACCTTGATAAGGCTTTTATTCCGCTGCCTGATTCGCCTGAATCCGACGACAAAATCCAAATGCATGCGCGTGCCTCGCAGCTGGCCGGTGTTCGGAGACAAACAGCGCTCAACGAGTTTACCGCCAATAACCCCTGGCTTTCCGTCTTCTTAGCCGAGCATACCTTCGAAGTGGATTTCGTGCTTGCCGGTAATGCTTGGGAGACGATCCAAACCCTGGAAGATATCTACACCCGGGAGGCGGATCGGACCGCGGCCAGCGAACGGTTGAACGGAGAACGTAAAATCGCGGCGACGGAAGTCCTCCGGTTGGCGGCTAAAGAAGGTAAAGGTTGGTTCGCCCTGCTTCTCGCGGAAAAGCTCTTTACCCGCACCGTCATTCCAACGTATATACTCTCAGCGTTGGCATTCGCCTGCCAGGATATCCTTACCGACCGTACGTTCCGGCAAATCGGGCTATATCGCATCCGGGAGGTCGATTTCGAGGAGGTGATACCGGACGCCATCAGGCAGCGAATCGACGAATTGATATCATTACCCACCTCGGAGTTCGTCACGTTCTACCTCGCCAACCTTCCGGACGATCCGCTCTCGACGCTTTATCGGGAAATATCCTATTGCCAATTGCTGTGAGCCTGAGTGCCGAACAGCTGATTGCAGTCGAGCATAACGGCCATGTAGTCGTCAGGGCCTGCCCCGGGAGTGGCAAGACACGAGTGCTGCTGCATAGGGTCATGCGGGGGCTCAATGAACTCGCTTCCACAAAGCAACGCATTATCGCACTCACCTTCACCAATCGCGCGGCGGATGAAATTCAGGCACGCCTTGATTTGTCGGGCATTGAGACGGAGCAACTGTGGACAGGCACCATGCATTCATTCGCCCTGGAATGGATAGTACGGCCATATTCGGCATATTTGGACAAACTCAAACGCGGCTTTGCAGTCGCGGACGAACACTATACGCAACAAGTTATCGACGAACTGCTAGTCGACGACCCTCTGCCCGGTCGCTACGATCAGGTTACCACCGCCCGGGCACGTACCGGGGCGAATCCAAATTCCGGGCTTGTCGCGGCACGCATCTACGAGCGGTATCGACGCCGGCTAGAGACGGAAAAGCTATTGGATTACGATGATATTCTGTTCTATTCCTATCAATTATTGCGAGATAGACCAGAGATTGCTGAAACGCTAGCTGCTATCATGCCCCTGATCTGCGTCGACGAAACGCAGGATATCCAGGACCTGCATTACGCAGTTTTATCGCAAATTGTCACGGCCCAGCGGAATCGCAATACGCTCTATTTTGTCGGAGACCTCAATCAGTGCATCTACCAAAACTTGGGTGCGCTGCCAAAAACCACGCCGGAAATCGCATTGGAATTCGGTTTCCCATTTCGCGAACTAACCCTGTCCAAGAACTTTCGGTCGACCCAGCGGCTCGTCGATTACTTCACACGGTTTCGGAGTGGAACGGGCCCGATCGTTTCACTAGCCGCGTATGCAGGAGACCGAGGTGCCATCACTTTCTTCGACCAAACCATCGATAGGCATGCCCTTGTGGCAACCATCATCCCCCTCGTCCGTAAGTCACTCGCGGCGGGAATTCCTGCTGAGGAAATCTGCATCCTAGCGCCTCATTGGGCGCATGTCATTCCGCTCGCCCGTGAGTTGGTGCTGCAATTTCCCGAAGTTCCGTTTGATGCGCCTGGTCTCTCTCCCCTACACTCCTCCCGGGAGAATATTTGGTTTAAGGTGGCGCGATTATTCCTCACGAGCGGGAATCACCTACACCAAAATAGCCGGCCTCGGTGGGCAAAAGAAGTGATCCATGAACTAGAACGTGACACGAAATTGCGGTTACCCGCTTCCTTGCGTACTTCTCGCCTACTCCTTCGGTCTATCAACTCGACAGTTTCGGCTGAAACCGATGGTTTGGCGTACTTGCGAGAGGTGTTTGGTAGATTGAATGCTCAGGCGAGGATCGATTTGGCTTTCCATCCAGATTTGGCGAAGTCCCAAAATGATTTTTTCGCTAGGGCGCAAAACCACTTGGTTCGCCACCAAGGAGCCATTCCCACAGATGTTAACGCACTCCGTAAACTCTTCGGCAGCCGCGAGGGAATTGTGGTTAGCACCTGCCATGGTGTGAAGGGCGAGGAATTCACGACCGTGATAGCTTTCGGACTATTGCAGGGCTACATACCTAATTGGCAGTCGATCATCCACGGGACGGGCAATGAGGCGAGTGAAGAGGCGAGCAAGCTACTCTATGTAATCTGCTCCAGGGCGAAAAAACATCTCCACCTCATTGCCGAATGCGGCCGATTGACGGCCAGCAGACGGCCTTATCATACGTCTGAAGAATTGGCAGCGCTGACTTACAGCTACGATCAGGTATGATAGGCGAACCAGTCGCGAGCGAGAGCCGTTTCGAAACAAATGTCTCCAAAGGGGATCTCATTGTCCTCCAAATCAATGTATTGATACAATCGTAGTACCGCCGGCCACGCCGAGTGCAATGTTACCAGTATGTTGCACAATAGATGAATAGTATTAGAGTCCCCAGCGAACATTAGATCTCGCCGCCCGGAAACATCTGTCATTCACGAACGAGTGATTATAGGAGAGTCGGAGCAGGAATTGGCCCATTCAGATTCGTCATGATATCGGGAGTGAGGGATTCCAATCTGGGCATACTCATGTAAAATAAAGCTGGTTCATGTCGACACTAACGACAAAGCCCATTGTCGCGCCCTTTCGCGATGATATGACCGGATAAACGCCCCGCAACGTGGTCCATCGCGTGTTTCACGAGAAGATCGCGCGTCGCTTTCCATTCAACGAAATCCCTGGCAGCAACACGCAGCGGGATCTTGGTCGTTCCGGAGCCACCCGTATCGTTTACGATTCCGAGCGCCATCCCTAAAATCTTCTCCTGGTCGGTTCGGCTGGCCTTGGCCCATTCATTACGGAGGGCTATCAGTTCCTCCACGATTGCAACTGCAGCGGGCGTAGCCGAACGGGTTGTCGGCCGCTCAGGCACGGGAGCCATTAGTGGGCGATTGGCAACACGTGCGGCTCGTGCGAGTTCCTGTTCCAAAGGAAGGATGTACTCGAATGCCAGCCGCGGACGACTGGCAACGATTGCCGGAGCCTCGATGCGAATATCCTTCTCGATTCGTAGGCCGACCGATTCCGCGACAAGGCGTGTCATTCCGGTGAGGTCATTGCTTCTTATCGCGGAATTTAGCGCTTCAATATACTCGCGCTTATCCTCGGCAATGCGCTGGAACAGGGGCTCCGGGTTACCCAGGACCTTCTGCACTTGGTCCATCATAATGGCGCGGCCAAGGCGTCCATTGCCATCGTTGAACGGGTGAATTCCGACGAAACGCGCGTGGTAGAAAGCAATGGCGGCGCATCTCTCCAGATCGTTCGCTGCATGGGAAAACATCTGCCTGGCTTCGACGGTCAGGCGGGCATATTCGATCTGGATACGCTGGGCGTCCGCCCCCAGGTGGCCTCCAAAGATGACCGTCTCTCCTACCCTGCGGACCCGGCCGGCGTCGATGGTAACACCCTCAAAAATAATTTGATGGGCTTGCTCGATCTGCTCCAGGAGAGGGATCACACCGGAATTCAGGCGCAGCCATTTCTGGGCGACAGCGATGCCGGCCAAAGTCTTCGTGCGGTACTCCTCGATGCTCTTTATCCCAGGCGCCACCTTTGCCTGAAGATTTGCCCAATCTGCCCGATCCCGCGCAGCCTTATCGAAGGCCGCGACGAACGGGTTTCCCTCAGCCATGACTACTTAGCTTCTGATGCCTGGATGACTTTACGTGCTGCTGCGATCTCGGGCTCGGTGCAGTTGTAACCCTCAATGGCCTGGTTCATCACGGCGCACCGGAGGACATGCTCATTGTAGTCCCCGACGGGCTCACCGAGCGGCGGCTCCTTGCGAAGAAATTCATCGCGGAGAGGGGCCGGCATTGGGGCATTCGGGATCATGGCGGAAAGTTTGTCGCTCCAACGAACGGTCTCAATCTTAAAACGGGTATGCTCCGACCGGAAGAAATTGTTAACGCTCCAGGCCGGAGCTCCGGCTCTTCCCAAGAACGCGGTCGACCGGCAGTGCGGCGACGTGCTCGGCCGCCCGGCGTGTCAGAAGATCAAGGCTCCCCTGCCCTTCCAGAAAATCCCGGGCTGCGATGCGCAAGGGGATCCCTGTCGTGCCAGGCCCGCCGAGCTCGTCCACCATGCCCAGACCCTTACGAACGATACCAGGGCGTTCGATGTACCCGGCCGCGGACCACTGCTCACGGAGCTTGGTCAACTCTGCGACGATCGCGGAACACTGAGCGGTGCGACTTTCTGAGCGATCATCGCTTCCGCGTAAGCTGCCACTTTCGCCCGGAAGTCCGGCGGAAATTGCGGCGCCGGCTCGATCTTGTCGTTGTGCCGCTTCAAGGCCTCGAGGGCCGATTGCAGCTCCTCGCGCTGGCTCGTCGTAAGCGAGTCCAAGTTCGCGCAATCGAGCGTACTCAGCGACAAAGTATGCTGATATTTCCAGGCGGGTGTTATCATTTAGAACGCGTTCGATGTAGTTGGCAGCGTGTTTGAGTTGGCCCCCGAGGACGCCGACAACGGCGGGTCTTAGGCTTGGGTCTTGGAGTTTTTCGACAACGCGGTCTATGTCGCGGGCATTTACCTTGCGTAGTTCGCTTTGCCCAAGGGAGAGGACATCATCGACGCTGCGATTGTGCAAGGAAAGGAGATGGCGAAGCGCGCGGGCGCTCCCTCCGGTCGTTACCTCGTCGTCAACAAGAACCAGGCGGCCATTCGCCGGGAGTCGGTCTACGACCTCGTGGATGACGTTAAAATGGGCCGGCTCTCGCAATTTGCGAATGGAGCTTTTGAGCGCGTTCCTCGTCTTGCTTTCAGGGGTGGCCCAGCCTTGGACAATCTCCCCCGGGTAGTAGGCGCTAAGCTCCTCCGCGAGAATCCGCGGGAGAATGTTGGTCCCCGACGTGCTTGGGACTACCAGGTAGGCAATCGGCCGGGAGCTATCTCGAAGGTGCTCGAACCTCTTTGGGTCAAAAAACTGCCGGACGACAGCCTGACTCTCCTCAAGCGGAAAATCGCGCGCTCTTAGCGCTTCCTTCGCGAGTTTGAAGATCGGTACGTCGTGCGAGGACGTGCAGTATTCGTCGTTGCGAAAGAATCGCGCCATTTCACTGGGGGATAGGATTTCACTTAAGGAAAACCTTTCCCAAGAAAGTGAAAACCACCGCAAGCGCAAGCCCTGCCCCGACAAGCAACCCCAGCAAAAAGAAGATGCCACGCGATTGCGTCCGCAGGTAGTCGGCGGCTGTCTGAAGCTTTCCGGCGCTCGCGTGCAGTTTGTCCGACTGCTCGCCAACGGTACTCAGGTGGGCGCGAATAGCTTTGTCGGTTGCCTCGCGCCCTGCCTTCAACTCGTCGACGGCCGCGGCAAGCTGCGTATTGTGGACGGCGGCAATGTCGGCGATATCCTCGGCGATTCGGCGCAAAGCCCCCTCGGCCGCTTCGTGCTCCTCAACGATGTTTTCCTTTAGCAGCTGGCGGGAGTTCTCGGTGGCGAGGAATGCCTCGATGATGATCGCTACCGGGTCGGTCGGATCGATCGACAGCGATTCATAGAGTTGAGTCCGGTCCAGATACCCGTCCGGATCGGTGGCTTGGCTTACGAGGTGGGCAAGGCGTGGTGTCATCAGTGGGGATTTAGCAGCTGCCTGCGGGCCTCGGGGCGGCAGGGACTCGAGAAGGGTGGGTTCGGAGAGGGTGTTGGGCATAACGGTCAAAGGAAGTCACGCGACGGCCGGACTTGGTGTCGCCGTGAGAAACCAGTCCGTGAGGGCGCGGGCGAGGGAGGACTTCCCCACCCCGCCCTTATCGCCTGTAACGACAAAGAGCGTCTTGCCGTCCGTCTTGATCAACGGCGCGACCTCGCGGGCGAATTCAGCCGCGTATTTCTGGCGCCACCTAAAGACGTGAGAGCGGAGCGCAAGGGGGAGGCGTCTGTCGTCCGCGGCGGCAATGGCCGTCAGGGAATGCTTGTCGATCGCCGCCCATGCCTCCGCATCCAGGGTCGGGGCGAGGATCTCGCGGGCGGAGGCCTCCATGAGCGCCTTGTGGGTAGCGGTGTTCTCCCACACTTCCCAAGTCCCGTGGGCAAAGGAGCTCCTCGCGATAAGCCAGGTGACGCGGGATCCAAGGCGCTCAAACAGCTTCTTTAGTAATCCAATGCTGTCATTGGACGGTGTCAGCGCGACGCAGACGATGACGGCCGTGTTGTATTTGGTCGCCGTTTCGAAACAACCCGTGCTGCCGTCGAATTCAAGAAGGGCATGGCGCGCCCGGGCCCCAAGGTCAGCGACAGCCACGCTACCCGGTGCCTCCAGCCAGTTGAAAAGGGGTTCAAGGCCCTTCGCGGTCAGCCGTAGCTGCTCGGACTGGGGATAGAACCGCGAGAAGGACGGGTTGACGTCGTCGGCGTCGTAGAGCTTCAGG
>Ga0302319_10003833_pt1 | contig 31133 bp, 25 predicted proteins | sample Bog_T0_2_FD_203319 | JGI IMG/M metagenome (GOLD analysis project Ga0302319, IMG submission 203319) | Peat permafrost microbial communities from Stordalen Mire near Abisko, Sweden - Bog_T0_2 | ecosystem: Environmental > Terrestrial > Soil > Wetlands > Peat | place: Sweden: Abisko, Stordalen Mire... | reverse complement strand
CGTACGACCTTCCATGTGTACCGAGTCCCCGGTGAAACTCGCCACTGCGCCGATCTCCTCCGCCGCGCGGGCTTTCAGCTCGGTCATCGTCTCACCCAGATGGTGTGGCGCCCAGATTTCGACCTCGATCCCTTTCCTACGTTATCCTTGCGGGCAGCGGACTCTCACCGGCTTCGCCAAGCGATATCGGCGTTCATGACCGAGCAATTCTTCTCATGCCAAAGCGGATCTTTCCGAAGAAGGGTCGCCGAGGCGACATCGCTCGCAACCTCTCTGGAACTTTATGGCATTGTTGAGCGAGGAAAGCTGGTTGGCGCGGTCATGCTTTGCGAACAGGCCGAGACCATGGGCATCTACAATTTATGCGTGGCCGCCGCCCAACGTAATCGCGGCTGGGGGCAGGAAATCGTTCACGCAGTTCAACGCCGGGCCTTGCAGATGGGCAAACCGCTCGTCTTGCAGTGCGAAGCCGCGCTTGAAGAGTGGTACGCCAAGCAAGGATTTGAACCAAGTGGATTTGTTGACGTGTTTGGTTTGGAACAAGGGCCTTAGACGGCTATAATAGATTGGGCGACGTAGGCCAAGTGAATCGACGCGCTTTTAGTTTGATTGAGTTGCTGATGGTGATAGCGATCCTTTTCGTGATCGCCTCTATTGGCCTGCCTGTCATTGCCGCGGCAAAGAAATCGGCGCAGCAGCAAGCGTGTCTGGCAAACTTTCGGAGCGCCTGGCAATCAAGCGGCCTCTACATTGCCGACTACGACGACCGATTTATGCTGGCGGACACGGACCCGCAAAACATGAACTCCCGCTACGATCGAACCTGGGTTCAACTACTGCTCCCCTATGGGTCTTCGATTGACGTGTTTAAGTGCCCCGGAGACTTCTCGCAGCGACCGAAAACGGAAGCGCTGTTCGATGAAGACCTCGTCCCAGGAGACACCATCAGCCGCTATTATCAGCTTTCTCAGCTGTCCAACATCGGCTACAACAGCCAGTACCTCGCTCCGATTCTCAAGACTCCGAATCAATGGATGGCGCTTCCACGAGCTTCGACGGAGATGTCGGCGCCGAGCGATACCCTTCAATTCGTGGATACCGTCCACGACATCCGGGACGGACGCCCAATTGGCGGCGGCAACTACCTCGTTGTTCCACCCTGCCGCTTCGCTTTGACGGAGCAGGGCCTTCAAGATACGTTTATCGATTCCATGTCGCAAGTTCTGGTGTTCAGCCCGTTTGACGGCTGGAGTCAGCCAGGCACAGGGTCCACCGCGCCCGCCGACTTCGACGGGCAGTGGTATGGCGGCGCTTGGCCATGGCACAGCCAAAAGATCAATGTTCTCTATGCAGATGGCCACGGTGCCGGGATGAGCGTGGGGCGCCTCTCGGAAGGATGCAACTTCGCACCCAACTGGGCTGGCCTCATCGAAGACCGGGCGGCCTACGCTTGGTCCATTCACTAGTTCGTCTCACCGCTGATGCCAGATCCAAAACCCATCGTTAGAGTGGTTACCCTCGGTTGCGCCAAGAATGACGTGGACAGCGAGGAAATTGCCGGTGTGCTCTCCGCTCATGGCTACGATGTGAATGGAGCCAGCGGACGTTCGGATGTGACCGTCATCAACACGTGCGGCTTCCTCGAAGCAGCAAAGAAAGAATCCCTCGCAGCGATTCGCGAAGCGGTCAACGCCAAGGCAGAAGGTCGCACTGGCAAAGTCATTGTTGCGGGATGCTTAGTTCAGCGGATGGCCTCCGAAATGATGGTAGCTGCCCCTGGGGCCGACGCTTACATCGGAGTCGGGCAAATGTCTCGATTTGGCGAGATTCTCGGTGAAACCTTGGGCTCAAACGAGCAACGGCTCGACGTATCGCCACCCCATCATCGTTGGGCCGATGTTGGAACGCGAGCCAGAACGGGGCGCCCATGGTCGGCTTACCTCAAGATCAGTGAGGGGTGCGACCACCAATGCACGTTCTGCACGATTCCGAGCTTTCGAGGGGGTCACCAAAGCAAATCGATAGAGCGCGTCTTGGAAGAGGCTCGCCATTTGGCGGCCACCGGCGCGAAGGAATTGAACCTGATCGCCCAAGACGTCACTCAGTATGGATACGATCTCTACCGCAAATTCACCCTGCCGAGGTTGCTGCACGAGTTGAATGAGGTCGAGGGAATCGAGTGGATTCGGCTCCTTTACTTCTATCCCAACCGACTCACCGATGAGGTGATCGAGGCGATGGCGACCTTGCCCAAGGTGCTTCCCTACGTGGACATTCCCCTTCAACATGCCCACCCTGAGGTTCTCCGTCGGATGAAGCGGCCATGGGATGGTGAGCGCTACCTCGCCCTTTTTGACAAGGTGAGGTCTGCGATGCCGGAGGTGGCCATTCGCACGACTTTTATCGTGGGCTTTCCCGGCGAAACGGATAGCGAGTTTGACTACTTGCTGGAATTCGTTAAGAAGAGTCGTCTTGACAGGGTTGGGGCGTTTGTGTTCAGCCGCGAGAAAGGCACTCCGAGCAGTGAAATGCCGGACCAGGTTCCTTTTCGCACGAAACGGGACCGCTATGATCGGTTGATGAAACTTCAGCAACGTATCTCCCTTGAAGTGAACCGAGGCTGGATCGGACGTGAACTGTCGGTGCTGGTCGAGGATCGGAAGGACCAGTACGCGATCTGCCGATCTCACCGCGACGCACCGGAGATTGACGGTCTTGTCTACGTTGACGGACCTACAGCGCCCGGCGCGTGGGCCCGTGCGAAGGTGACTCACGCAGAGCCGTACGACCTGTACGCCACCCTCGCCGAATAGCGGCCAACCCCCAAAAAGGGGTTATCGGGCCGCCGGCAGAGCCGACGACCCGGAGGAGGTTACGCTTCCGGATAGAAGACGTGATTAGCCGCCGAGCAGTTTAAGTACGGCCTGGGGCAACTGGTTGGCCTGTGCGAGGACGGAGATGCCGGCCTGTTCAAGGATTTGAAGCTGCGTATAGGTCGTGGTCTCAGCGGCCACATTGGTGTCGACGATTGATGCGTTCGCCGAAGAAAGGTTCTGTTGGGCGACGCCCAATGACTGGACGTTGGCCTGAAGGACGTTCGCCTCGAAGTTTCCGATATTGCCCCGGGTGGTCGCCACCTGGTTGATCGCAGCGTCGATGACTTGGATGGCCTGACTAGCGCCGGCGGCGGTCGTCAGATTAAGGTTGCTGAGGTTGACGCCGCTGGCAACTCCGGTTCCCAACTGGGAAGCCGCCATGTTGCCGATCGAAAGGTCTGCTGTTTGACCGCTGAAGGCACCAATCTGAAACTGGGCCGAACCAGCAGTCACCTGGCCGACAGTTGCATCGGCGGTGGCGGTGCTGTTGCCAGCTGTCGTCAACAGCATGGTGTTGCCGTCGGCATCGGTGAGAGTTAGACCCGAGTTTCCGTTCAAGCCACCGGTAAAGAGGACGGTATGGCCTCCGACCGCGACTTGAGCCACCGCATCGGTGCCCGATGCCGTCGAATACCCTGCCGAACTCGCAAAAACGCCACTGGCATCGGTTAGGTCGATGTGCGCCGCCGATCCAAAAGTATCCGTGGCCAAATCGATCTTGCCGTTGGTCGAATCGTAGGTGGCATGAACGCCGGTCTGCGCCTCAATGCCGTTGATGTTGCCGACGATGGTGGAGGCCGAATCGCTGGCGTTGATCGAAAGATTAACGCCGTTCAGGTTGATTGTGTCGTTGCTACCGGCGGTGGTGGTAGCGAAGGCGTAGGATTTCGAGACCAACGCAGCCTGCGTAGCGGCCTGGGTCACGGTAAGGGTCACACCGCTGCTCGCGGTCACGGCAGAACCGTTGAAAGTGCCGCCAATGTCAATCGTGCTCACGTCGGCCGCGTTGGTGACGGTGGACGTGACGCCTGAACTTCCGTTCAATAGATACTTGGTGCCGAACTGCGTCTGCTGGGAGATCTGGGTGATCGAGGCAGCGATCGACTCGAGCTGGGCTTGGTTGGCCTGAAGGGCCGAGGTGCTAAGGGTGCCGGTGTTGGCCGACGCCACCGCCAAGCTGCGGGCGGTGTCGAGGAGCGTGCTGACTTCAGCGAGTGCGCCATCGGCGGTTTTGGCATAGTTGACGCCGTCCTGAGAGTTCTGGACTGCCTGGGTGAGACCGCCAATTTCAGCGGTGTACTGTTGGGAGATGATCAGGCCACTGGGATTGTCGGCCGCCGAGTTGATCTGCTCACCCGTTGACAACCGTTGAATAGCCGTCTGCAATGAATTGTCGGTATTGTTGACATTGAACAAGGCGTTCATTGCCGCCAAGTTTGTGTTGATTGTAAATGACATCGCGTTTCCTCCGTTGTTTGCCATCTTTGTCGCCGTCCGGGTCCCATTGTTCTCTGGGATCCACCGGTGGGCAACCTGTTAACTTCACTAGGCTTGTTCCAGGTATTACTGCGGGGAAACCCTGGTAAATTTACTGGGATTCAGGCATATTTAACAGCTAGTAAAGATGCCTGGAGATTTGGAGGCAAGGCACACAGGTTCTCTGAATCGGCAAAACCTGCTAGGCTTGCAAGCTATGGCGTTGGTCAACAAGGTCGGTCGAAGGACCTGGAAGGCCCGCTTGGCGATGCTCGCCCTCTACGCGATCCTCACCGCTGGCGCCATCACCACCCTCTACCCGTTCCTGCTGATGATCTCGTATTCCCTGAAGGGGGCTACGGATCAGGACGACACCCGCCTCGCGCCCCGCTACTTTCAAGAGACGGGAGCATCGGTTGCCGTTCCTGACAAGGAGAGCCTGATGGGCAAGTACCTCGACGACAAGTATTCGGGGGACAAGGACCTGATCGCAAGTACTCGCTCGGGCGCCTCGGCAAATGCGGCTCTTGTGACCGCCTACGAGAGCTTTCTTGAGAATTTGCCCCTTGATGATTGGGTCGCGGGTTATCGCACGGTCCCGCCTCAACTTACCAGTCAACTTTCGCAGCGCTACGAATCCTGGCTCCAAACTCGCTACCGCGACATTCAAGACCTAAACCGCGCCTATGGAGAGCAGAACACCTCCTTCCAACAAGTGGCGCCTCCTGCCGAACGCTTCTCGGAACGAGACTGGAAACCTGAGCCGACCCTGAAGTGGAGTGAATGGCTGCAGTTCAAGCAGTCTCTGCCCACCGACTATCGGCTGCCGGTACGAGCCCAGAGAATCTTTCAGCAGTATTGGAACTTCAAAACCGAGGGGCAATTTGCCAACGTGCCTCCTGCACTGGCAAAGGGCGCGACCGGTTTCGATGACATGGCGCTTCCCGCAACCGGGGCTTGGCGCGCTGCCTTCGATGCGGCGCGGATGCCCCTCAGATATCAAAAAGAAACGGTCGAGGATCGTTGGAACCGCACCGCTCCCGGTCGGCCAATGCCGATTGCCGCGTCCGAGAGTGCCTACGTGGTCTCGCATGCCACCGAACTACGGCAAGACTTTGCCGTGCGCAACTATCGATTCGTGCTTGACTATCTGCTTCGGGACGGCGGTGTCCTTCTCAACACGGTGACTTACTGTGGGCTGGCCGTTCTCGCCCAACTCACGGTCAATCCGCTTGCCGCCTACGCCTTATCTCGCTACCCGATTCGAGGAAGCTACAAGATTTTGGTCTTTCTTCTCGCCACCATGGCCTTTCCGGCGGAGGTGGCGATGATCCCATCGTTTCTGCTCCTCAAAGATCTGGGCCTGCTCAACACGTTTGCCGCCCTGGTCCTTCCGGGCGCTGCATCGGGTTACATGATTTACCTCCTAAAGGGCTTTTTTGATTCGCTGCCCGCTGAGCTGTTTGAGGCTGGCCAAATCGACGGCGCTTCCGAGACCCGGCTTATGGTCAAGGTTGCGCTTCCCCTGACTCGACCCGTGCTTGGCTACTTGGCCCTCCTGGCCTTTATGGGCGCCTATGGCGCCTTCATGTACGCGTTCCTCGTAGCCCAAGACCGGCGCATTTGGACGATCATGGTGTACATCTATGAGCTGCAGAGTCGCTCTGCCCCGGAATCGGTCATGATGGCCGCCCTCACCTTGGCTGCGGTACCCACCTTGCTCGTCTTCCTCTTCTCTCAGCAAGTGATTCTCAAGGGCATGGTTCTCCCCGGCGAGCGCTAAAATCGCGTGTCGTGATTACTCATGGCCTCGCCGGAAGAATGGTCTTGGGGCGGGTACCATTCGTTCGAGCCGAACTCAACTCGGGGTCAAAAAGGAGCAGTCGTTTAAATGAAAGTCAGCATCATAGGCGGGGGCGGACGGGTCGGATCGGACGCGGCCTTCGCGCTTCAGCTTGGTGGAATCGTGCGTGAGATCGCCCTCATGGACATGAACCAGGAAACCGCGGCCGGCGAAGCCTTGGATCTCCGCCACGGTAGCGCATTCACCTCCAGCCAGGTCATCACCAGCGGCGATTACAGCGTCGTCGATGGAAGCGATTGCGTGGTCATTACCGCCGGATTGCGCAGGCGGCCTGACGAGAGCCGTTTGGAGCTCGTCAATCGCAATGTCGCGTTGTTCAAGGGCATCCTTAGCAGCCTAAAGGGGTGCAAATTGAACGATGGCGCCACGGTTCTTGTCGTTTCCAACCCAGTCGACCTTCTGACCGAGTTAACCGTGCAGAGCGGCATCGTTCCCAGGCACAGTGCCTTGGGACTTGGTACCGTCCTTGACACATGTCGCTTCCGATCACTGCTCGCCGATCACTTCAAGGTTGGCGCACGCGATCTCAACGCGCTCATTCTGGGCGAGCATGGCGACTCGATGGTGCCCATCCTTTCGTCGGCCTGCGTGGGAGGCGTCCCCATCGCGAGCATCCCGGGTTACACACCGGAAGCCGTGCAAGAAGTGTTTGAGTTCACCAAGAAGTCGGGCGCCGAAGTCATCCGGTTGAAGGGTGGCGCGGGCCGAGCGGTCGGGGTGGCCATCAAGGAAGTTGTGGAGTCGATTGCCCTTGACCGAGAGGCGATCCTTCCCGTCAGTTCCCATCAGACCGGGAAACTCGGCATCTTCGATATCAGCATCTCCCTTCCCTCCAAGGTCGGTCGCCGCGGGGTTCACGAGGTTCTTGAACCCGCCGTTGATCCGAAGGAGCGCGAGTTGCTCATAAAGTCGGCTGAGATCCTCACCAAGGCCTACGCCGAACTACCTGCCTAAAGCAGATTGACCTTCATGATAGGAGAGCCCTTGGCGGCTCTCCTTCATCCTATTGGACCGCAGGCTCGGAGGGTAGGGCAGGGGGATTAGGACCCTCGTCTTTTAGGACACGCAGGCTCAGCACCCAGCCGATGGTGATGAACAGGCAACTGCAGGCGAAGGGCATATAGTTGCCGAAGGTGGCCCCCAGGCCAAGTCGGTCCCCTACCGGCTCAAGGTGCTTACTGAGGAAGCCGCCAGCCAAGTCACCGGTGATCGCTCCCAACCCCTGGCCGGTCATGATCAATCCAATATTGATACCGCGATTCTCGGGATCAAGATCGCTCACGCTGGCATACCAGGCGGGGATCGCCAGGAGAAATCCGATCCCAACCGGCACTAGGGACAGGGTGACTACTGGAATGTTCCGCATGAACGGAAGCACCATTCCGCTGGCAAGAGTAGCCATCCCAAGCGCGCAAAGCCCGATGCCCCAGTGAACCGAGCGGGCCCTACCGATCTTCTGGCCCATTTTGGAAACGAATCCGTTTGCCAACATCATCGCGATGACAACGGGAAAGACCAGGAATCCGACCTGCGTCTCGGTGAGGTGGAACTCCAACATGGGGAAAACCTTGAAGATCGGCATCGGTGCGCCCACTCCCATGAAGGTGAGAAATGCCAAGCCCACATATATCGGGTTTCGCTTGGCCGCCTTCTTGAGTTCGCTGAATCCGAAGCCCTCCTCTCCGCTGGACTCCTTGGGTGCACGATCTCTGTTGGCCGGGCCCAAAGATTTAAGCCGGTAGGCGGCAAAGGAAACGCAGGCAAACATAAATGCGGAAAGCCAAAAGCTCGCCGTTTTGTGGTGAGTGGCATCATTGATCGCGCCGCCGATGGGCATCGCCAGTGCCACGCCCATCAGGTAGCAGAGGTTGAGGTACGACAGGCCCTCCTGTCGCTCGTCGGGAGTGACGAGATCGCTCATCGTCGCGTAAACCGCCGGTTGGATCATCGCAAGTCCCATGCCGTCGATGACGCGAAGCAGCACGAACACCAACACCTCAAGCGCGCCAAGGTTATGAGGCAGAAAGATGGTCACGACGGCTGTTCCAATGCTAAGCAGGGGGCCGATAGTCATGAATAAGCGGCGCCCGTATCGATCGGCCAAATGGCCCATCGGACTCTTAAAGAGGGCCTCGCTCAGCAAAAAGGCGGCGACAACCACGCCATAGATGTCAACGCCCATTCCTCGATCGAACTGGAGGTATGGCCCCATCGCCGAGAGGTTCATCACCGCGTAGCCGATCTCGGCCAAAAGGGCCACCGTAACCAGGCTCCGCACATCCGGGCGCCTCAATAGGGGAGTGCGGGTCAGAAGTTGGGTCTTCAGCGGTTCCTCTCGTTCTTTAAGAGTCATCGAAGTTGGGATGGTTCCACAGTATAAGCGAAGACCAAGGTCAATCCGTTTCAAGGCAACGGATACTCCAAGATTATAAGCACTCCTGCCTACAAATAGCGAAGGGGATTTACCGGATGACCGTTGATTCGCACCTCAAAGTGGAGATGTGGGCCAGTGGCAAGGCCGGTGGCCCCAACCCGGGCGATGACTTGACCTCGCCCGACCCGTTCACCGTCGGAAACTAGCAAACGTGAGCAGTGACCGTAGACAGTGGCGAATCCACCCCCGTGATCCACAATGACGACGTTGCCGTATCCTCCCATCCGCTCCGATGCGATCACAACCCCAGCCGCGGCCGCATGAATCGGCGTACCGTAGCCGGCCCCGAAATCGACTCCCGTGTGCATGCGAGTGTAGTGGAGAATCGGGTGATAACGCATGCCAAAGCCGCTGGTGATGGGCGCTCCAGGTATGGGATAGGAGAATCGACCGGTAAAGTGGCCCGCGAACGGGGCAACGCTTCCACGCCCCCGGCGAGTCGGATGACTATTTGCCGCCGCTACTTCACGCATGTAGGTCTCAATCTGCCCCGTAATCTGCTCCTCGTCCTCCTGGAACTGGTTCGCCAGCTCCGTAAGCTCACCGACATGGCTGTTGAGTTCGCCCAGATAGTGGTCCTTCTGGGCCCGATTGGATTGGAGCGACGCTTGCTGCGAGCGCTGATCAGCAATGAGCGCCTTGATTCGATCGACCAACGCATCGGCTTCGCGCTTCTTGTCGACGATGTAGGCCTGAGTTTGTCGGTAGTCGGTAAAGTCGGTCCGATCCTTCTCCTCGATATGGCGTATCAGGGTTTCTCGCTGGGCAATTTCGCCGACGTCGCGCGCGCCGATGAGGGCGCTGAGAAACGTGGGCTTGCCTTCCATATAGATATGCCGTAACCGCCGACCGATGACCACCTTCTCCTCGGCCAGACGCAAGTTGGCAGCAGCAAGGTCGCGGGTGTCCTGGGCCGCCTGGGCACGACTCGACTCAAGATGAGCCTCGGTGCCGCTTAGGGTCACCTCGAGTGAATTGAGACGGGTGTCAACATCATGAATGTCGTGGAGCACATCTTTGACCGCCCGCTTGGTTTGGCGCAACTCGGCGCGGATTTGGTGGCTTTGCGCCCGAACCGCCTGAAGCTGTCGCCGAAGGTCATGAATGTTCTTCTTGGGTGCCGGTGGCTTCTTGGGGCCCATCGCCAAGCCAGCTGACGCCAGGAAAAATAATACGGCTAGGCCCGGCGCCCTCATTGACCCCTCAAGGGCGTCCGAACGGCGATCATCGAACATAGCAGCCCGTAAATGGCGCCGATGCCGCTCAGCAGAAGCATCGTCTGCTCGAGGGGAAAGATCGGAAAGACCGTCTGGGGGGCAATCACCCTTAGGAAGCCGCACACGAAGTTGTTCGCCCCGAGCACCGCCGTGGCGGCCAAGACACCTCCGAGGGTGCCTTGTACGACGCCCTCAATGAGAAACGGCACCCGAATCGTCACTGGCGATGCACCGACAAGGCGCATGATCCGAATTTCGATCCGGCGGGACAGCACCGTCAGTCGGATCGCGTTGTAAATGAGAATGCCCCCAGTCAGAAACAGCAATCCGCCAAAGACGCCGCCCAGCCAGCGAATGAAGAAGAGCGCCCGTTCGATAAATGTCTGCTCATCCTTCAAGTAGGAAACGCCGCCTTCCGGCTCGACCTCCGGCATGTTTCGAATAGCTGCCGCTACTGCATCGGATTGCGCCAGATCCTTGACTTGCAGCTTGAAAGATTCGGGATAGGGATCCTCGATGCCCGCTGTCAGATCGGGGTCTTGCTCCTTGATGAGCGCCCAATACTTATCCCGCGGAATCCAAGTCACCTTCGCGACGTCCGGAACGGCCCTCAGTTTCCCTGCAATCGGGTTCACCGCAGCTTCGCCCCGGTACGAGTCTTTCAGAAAGACCCGCATCTCAAACTTACTGGGAATCGTTTTCGCGTAATTGTCGATCGTGAGGTACACGTAGCCGAGGCCCCCGATCAAGAACAGGGAGACGGCGGTTGTCGTGATGGCGGCGAACGTCATCAGTGGATTGCGCCGCAGGGCCACGATGGCCTCGGTTAACATGAACTCAAGCCAATCAAACATCGCTGCTCCCCGGAGTAGGCTCATCGGTGTCACCGTTAGTTGACGCGATATCGGTGGGCGTCTCGGTCGGGATCCAGGGGGGTATATCGGACTTTATCTGGCCCTGGTCAAGGGTCACCACCCGCTTGGCAGTGCGCTCAACCACGACGAGGTCATGACTGGCGACAAGCACGGTAGCTCCGTGCGCATTGAGCCGGAGGAGAATCTCCATGATCTCCCAGGAGTGCTGTGGATCAAGGTTGCCGGTCGGCTCATCGGCAAGCAAGAGGGGTGGATCGTTGATGAGGGCCCTTGCGATCGCCACCCGCTGCTGTTCGCCGCCGCTAAGCTGATGGGGAAAGGCATCGGCACGGTGGCCGATGTTGACCATTTCCAAGATGTCGGGCACTCTCCGTCGCACCTGCCTTCTGGTGGCGCCCACTGCTCGCATCGCATAGGCCACGTTCTCCCAGACGCGCTTGCGCGGAAGTAGCGCAAAGTCTTGGGGCACAATCCCCATCCGACGTCGAAGGAGGGGGATTTCTCGATCCGACATGCGGCTGAGATTCACGCCATCCAAGGTGACCTCACCGGCGCTCTCGCGGACCTCGCGCGTAAGCAGTTTTAGTAAAGTGCTTTTACCCGCCCCGGTCGAACCGATGAAGAACAGGAACTCGCCACGCGCGATATCCAAGCTCACCCCCCGCAGACCTTGAACGAGGTCGGAGTACTTGACTTGGGAGTTCTCATACCGAATGTAGGGTTGGATGGGAGAATCACTCACGCTACTTCAACCCCCGACTGCCGACTCCAATTGATGGTCATTTTCTTCCGCAAGAGCGGTGCTCCGAACCTCACCGCACGGCGGTCATCCGATCGCGGAACGCTCGACCCACAATAGAGACGAAGCGACAAGGGTCTTTGCTTACCCGTCCCCCATCAAATACCGGTTCTAACTCCACCCTAGTATCGATTGGCCCCGATCTTGCGCTAATGGCCAACATAATAACATTGCGGCAAGGAACCTGAGCCCCACAGCAAGGCAATAGGTCTGGAGCCAAAACCGGAGAACTATGTTTCAAACGTCCCAGAAAGCTAAATATGTGCTCACGCTAGCTCTGACGCTCACCGCCAGCCTTGCGATGGCCGGAACGGATCGAGACACCGCCGCCAGCACTCTTGACATCGGCTACGGTCAGCCGCCAACGAATTCCTTCTGCCAGCTTACTCCCCATTCGACCCAGCAGTTGATCAACCAGGTCCGCCGCGAGCCGGAGGTCCTGGACCGCTATACGCGCCACTTTGCGATGTCGGAGTCCGAGCTGATCCAATACTTCAGCACGCTGACCCTTGGCGAGCTGCAAGAGGACACGGCGTTCACCGTGTACGGCGTGCCGCGCAACGGCAAGCTCCACTATCACAACTGGGTCCTGAAGAAGGGCGAAAAGGTCTTCTTCGATCCCAGCGGCCATGCCATTCTCCAGATGCGCTGCGGCAACCCCTTGACCTTGGGTCCTCGCAATCCGATTGCTTTGAGTGAAACGCCCGAGCCGGTCTACTCCAACGCTGATGTGGCGCCCCTGGCCGAAGTCGGCGGTGACACGGAGTCGGCGCCCGCCGAGATTGCACCGGCAGCCCCCGAGACCCCGGAAGCCGTCGAGGCGCCTGCCCCCGCTCCTGCCGCCGCGGTGGTCACGAGTCACTCCTGCAACGTGTTCGTTCCGATCGTCGTGGTCGCCGGCATCGGTGCGGCGATCGCTTGCGATCACCATCACAGCGGTCACCACAACCCGTCGGTTCCCGAACCGGCCAGCACCACTGCGATGATCGCCGGCGTTGGAGCGATGATCGCCAAGCGACGCAAGAACCAAGCTTAAGCGTAACCCACTCCTCTCCTTTAGCGTGGAAGTCGATGACTTCCACGCTCTCTTTTGGTTTAGCCGAAGTAAAGCTGAGCGAGGAAGTAGTTGGCCATGTAGATCAGGACCATGCTGATGACGACGGCGCGAGTCGTCGCCCGACCAACGCCCACCGCGCCCTCTGTGGTCTGCATGCCCTGCTGGCATGCGACAAGCGCCACGATGAGCCCAAAGAAGGGCGTCTTGAGCATGCCGCCCATGAAGTCCCAGGGGTTCATAAACTCTCGCATCGACTGGAGAAACGCTCCCGAAGGGATTCCGCGCGATATCGCCACAAGCCATCCGCCTGCGATCCCGGAATAGATCGCAATCAACGCGAGGACAGGGAACATGACGATCGAGGCGACGACCCGAGGGATCACCAGATAGTTGGTCGGATGCACGCTCAACATCTTCAGGGCGTCAAGCTGATCGGTCACCTTCATCGTGCCTATCTGCGCGGCCATCGCCGAACCACAACGGGCGGCCACCATGATGCCAGCCAACACGGGGGCCATTTCGCGGGCCATCGTGAGTCCCACCGTCGCCCCTACGAACTGGGTGGCCCCGTACTGGAGCAAGAATCCGGATAGATAAAGAGAAAGGACGGCACCCGAAAAAAAGCTGGTCAGCGTGACAATGGGCACCGAAGCCACGCCGACAAACGACATTTGGCTGAATGTTTCGCCCCATTCGAATGGGGGATGGACGAACCGCACAACGACGTCCCAGAGGATCAGGCTCACCTCTCCGACAAAGGTGAGGAACTCATTGACGAGGCGCGCTGCGGCGCCCGATATGCTTTCGCCCGCGCTCCTCACCATGGGGGGACTCTACCAGAGAAGGCACCCTACAGAATTGCTCATACAGGTAAGTCTGCGCATCAAATAGCCCGTATCTTTATGGAATGCATTAATACGGGGCAGCAATTCTGCCGACACTATTAATTCCAAGAGGAGCGACATGAAAATCGTCGATTTCGAAACGAACAAGAATCTCACTGATGTGGCGCTTTACCTCTCCAAGGACGAGGCATCGGCGCTGCTCGGCTTTCTGAAGCGACTGGTTGAGCAGCCGGAAATTCACAAGGTTTATCTCAGCGACATCACCAGCTTCCGCTTGGAGCGGGAATTCACGGTGGCGCTGGACGCAGCTTAATTCGGGTGGGCTAATGGGGGAATGGCGGGCTCTCGCTTGCGGGGGCCCGTCGCCTTTGTTGGACCTTCATTCCTCAATTCGCGCCGCATTCAGCGTAAGCCCGTCCGCTTTCAGGTCGCGAAAGAAGCAGCTCCGATAGTTTTCGTGGCAAGCCGCGCCCTTCTGATCCACCTGAATAAGCAGGGTGTCGAGGTCGCAATCCACCGAGATCCGATGGACCGCCTGGGTATGACCGCTCGTTTCTCCCTTGACCCAGAAGGCCTTGCGGCTTCGACTCCAGTAGGTGCAAAGGCCGGTTTCCAAGGTCCGCTGGAGGGACTCTTGGTTCATCCACGCCATCATGAGCACTTGGCCGTTGTCCTTGTCCTGAACGATGGCAGGGATCAAACCATCGGCGTTGTACTTCAGATCTTCCACAGGTGGCATCTGGGAGAGTTTACCGGGGTACCTTCAAGGGCCGATGTGCGCCGCGCCCGCAATGGAAGGAGAGGCAGGGCGGGATCAAGCTCGCCCGGCAAGTCTATGGCCCACCCTCCTGGTGGCGTTCTTACCGTTTCTGGGTTGGTGGACCTACGGGCTGTTCGATCTCGACGAGGGATTCTACGGATCAGTCGTCGCCGAAATGAACCGGCGTCACGAATGGATCACGCCGTATTACAACGGCCACCCCTGGTTTGAAAAGCCTATCCTGCTCTACTGGGTTGGAAAGCCATTGATGGCGGCGTTCGGAGATGCGGTGGGAGCGCGGCTGCCAAGCGTGCTGGCGGCCATCGCCACCATGGCTCTCATCGGGTGGTTCGCCAAACGGAGATTCTCGCCCGCCGCAGGTCAGATGACGATCCTGGTCCTTGGCGGAAGCCTATTCTGGGTCCTGGCTAGCCGAATGATGATCGCCGATCCGCTGCTTGTCCTGTGCGAGACCGGGGCGATGATCGCGTTCTGGGAGAGTCTCCAAGGTTCCAAAGGCGCCCGAGCTTGGTGCGGCTTGGCGGTGGGATTTGGCACCCTCGCCAAGGGGCCGGTGGCGATCTTCCTCTTCGCCGTCTTGGCTGCGTGGACCTACTGGCGGGAGCCCGATTGCCGCAAGGGATTCCGTGGCGGATGGCTGGGGTTCTGGGCCGCGCTCCTCGTTTCAGTGAGCTGTTGGTACCTGCCCGCCTATCTCCAGAACGGCTACACCTTCATCGACAACTTTTTTATAAAGCAGAACTTGGAGCGATTTACCGGAGGGGACACCGCCCATAATGCCGGCCTCGTCGGCCTCCTCATCTATCCCGCGACGCTGTTCGTCGGGATGTTCCCGTGGTCTCTAAAGCTGGTGAAGGCCTGGCCTCGGCGGAGTCAGGACTCTGGCGAGGATGTTCGGTTGAAGCGCTATGTCGCCAGTTGGGCGGGCATCGTGTTCATCTTCTTCACCATCAGCAGCGCCAAGCTGCCGAGCTATGTGCTGCCCTGTCTTCCGCCGCTCGCTCTTCTCCTTGGCGTATACACCACCGAAGGACTGGGTCCGCGTGAAATTCGTCCCCTTCGGTCGCTCGTGGGGCCGGTGATCCTCGTGGTGGTGGTTGGAGTCCTGGCTCAGGTGGGCTTTTCTATTTGGTACGACAAATCAGGCCAGCGGGAGCTTCATTCCATGGCCGCGTACGTTGCGAATCAGTCGCCGGCGACGGTGGCCGCTTACCAGATGCCCCGGCGTGACCACGACCTCGGCACCCTGAAGCCAAAGATTCAAGAGACCAGCCATCCTTCGCTGCCGATGGTTGTCAACCGGCCGGTGCTCGAAGTGGAGAAGTTTGACGACCTGCTTCACGCCCCGCTGCCAGTCATGATCCTCACCCGCACCGACCGAATCCAGCCCTACGATTTCGCCGCCGCAAAGCGGGCAGGTTTGAACTTGGAAGAACTCCCCCGCCCGGACGAGGCGAACTACAAACTCTTCTTACTTACGAGCCATTAGGCGGAAGGGTGAGATCAAACCTTAAGAAGTGCCTTTTGATGCATTTGACGTCTAAATGACAACATGAGAACGACGATCGATCCGCCAGAAGATTGCTCCGCCGAGCCAAAGCAGCGGCAGCCCTACGGGGCACGGCGATCGAAGACTTGATCGCTGACTTTGTGCGTCTTGGTCTCAGCACTCCAGTGAAACGAGGCGATATTCGGGTGGGTATGCACTGCCCCATTCCTGTGACGAACCCGCCACAGGGAGGACGATTCCTAGGGGCTCGCCCAAACAAGAGTAACCTGCGGCCTATATGCTGAGGGGCAAACAAGACGCTGCGCTTGGGATTCTGTTTGTCCTCTGCTGCGGGCTGGCCGCGTGGTGTTTTAAGACTGGAGAGGCAACTGGGCTTGAGGTGGTCGCTTTTGTGACCAGCGCGGTCGCGGTCTGCCTCGAAGTCAAGGAGAACGTTTGGAACTGGCCGTGGGGCATTGTGGGGGGTGGGGCCTATGTGGGGGTTTGCTACCAGTCCCACCTGAACGGCAACGCTGCCCTCAACATTTTCTTCGTCGTGGAGGGGTTCGTCGGCTGGTTTTGGTGGGTGCGCGGGGGGCGGTGGTCAAAGCAGGCAAAGTCAGGAGTTCCGCCTCGCGGAACTGAACTGAAGATCTCAAGTTCGGGTCTCACTCAGGCGGTCTGGCTGGCGGTGCTCACCTTCTTGGGGACGTGGTGGGCCATGTGGGTGCTTCGGAACGAAGCGCCTTCGCCGCTGGACGTGTTCCTCGATGCGTTTACCACGGTGGCCAGCATCGCCGGCGAGTACCTCCTCGCCCGGAAATACATCGAGAACTGGCACGTTTGGATCATCGTCAACATAGTCTCCGTGCCCATGTACCTCCATCAGAATCTGAAGTTGACCGCGTTCCTCTATGGGGTCTTCGCAATCATGTCGGTCCTCGGACTGCTGGAGTGGCGGATACTTCGCGCGCGGCAGGCGGCAGTCGGGGAGACCGCATCGTGAAAATCAGTGAGCGTGACGGGCTGAGGGAGCAAGGGCGGCGGCCAAAGCATCACTCAAATAGGCCGGGGTATCTTGCGCAGGGTTCTACTTCAGGCCAAAGGAGTTTCTATGAGTTTTCCGCCAGGTTTCGTTTGGGGGGCAGCGACCGCCTCCTATCAGATTGAAGGCGCAGCCGCGATCGATGGCCGCGGCCCGAGTGTTTGGGACATGCTGGCCCGCAAACCGGGCGCGATCTGGCAAGGACACGACGGCTCCGTCGCCGATGATCACTACCACCGCTTCAAGGAAGACGTAGGCCTCATGCGCGAACTTGGCCTAAAGGGCTATCGCTTCAGCGTGGCGTGGCCCAGAGTCTTGCCTGAGGGTGTTGGCCGTGTCAACGAGAAGGGTTTGGAGTTCTATGACCAGTTGGTTGATGAACTGCTGGCGGCCAACATCGAACCGTGGCTGACTGTCTTTCATTGGGATTATCCGCTCGCGCTCTACCATCGCGGCGGCTGGCTCAACCCCGACAGTCCAAAGTGGTTCGCCGACTATACGGCTGTCCTCGTGGATCGGCTCAGCGACCGAGTGACGAATTGGTTCACGATCAACGAACCCCAAGTCTTCATAGGCGCCGGGCATCAAGATGGGCGACATGCTCCTGGCGATAAGTTGGCGTTCGGCGAGGTCACTCTGGCCGCACACCACGTTCTCCTCGCGCACGGGCTTGCCGCCCAGACCATTCGCGCCCGAGCAAAGAAGGCTCCCAAGGTTGGCATCGCCCCCGTGGCTGGAAACTCGATCCCAGCCAGCAACTCCCCTCAGGACATCGAGGCGGCGCGTAAGCATGCATTCTCGGTCAAAACCCGCGACATGTGGCAGAACACGTGGTGGTGGGACCCGCTATTCTTCGGCAAGTATCCGGAAGATGGCCTAGAACTTTTCGGCGCAGACGCACCCAAGGCCTCCGACGCCGACATGAAGACGATCTGCCAGCCGATGGATTTCCTCGGCGTCAACATCTACTACGGGTCGTCCATCCAGGCATCGGAAGACGCACCCGGGTGGAAGGTGCTCCCGTTCGAGGTCGGCCATCCGCAGACCGCCTTTCGTTGGTTCGTCACCCCCGAAGCTCTTTATTGGACGCCGCGCTTCTTTTTCGAGCGATATCACTCACCGATCATAGTGACCGAGAATGGACTCTCCAACCAGGACTGGATCGCCCTTGATGGCAAGGTACACGATCCCCAAAGGATCGATTTCCTGCAGCGCTACCTCAGGGAGATGGGCCGGGCTATCGACGATGGCACCGACGTCCAAGGCTACTTCCAATGGTCGCTGCTCGACAACTTCGAGTGGGCCGAGGGATATAAGGAGCGTTTTGGCCTTGTCTACGTGGACTATAGGGACCAGACGCGGATTCCCAAGGACTCCTTTTACTGGTACAAACAAGTCATCGCCAGCAACGGCGGCATTCTCTAGGCTCAACGTCCCGGGGCGCGGGAACGCGCTCTGGGATCACATTCCTTTGCTGAACATCGTCTCGCCCACGTCGCCGATGTTGAACCACTTCGGCGTTTGATACTTATCGCAGATCGCCTGGACGTCTTCGTCGGCTTCGGCAAAGGGCTTGTCCACGGTAGCGTAACTCTTGTTCTGCATCTCGTTCATTTCCTTGAGGGCTGAACTCGGATCGGAGTTGACCTGATTGAGCACGTTGTTGACCTCTCCGATCATATCGGGCACCGACTCAAGGCCGGTCTCGTAGCTGTCGGCAATCGGCTTGCACTCTTCCGGCGGGGGCACGCTTTGGTATTCCTGGAGCAGCGCTTCCCACTGGGGCCGGAGATCTTCAAACTTCCCTTTGGTGAGGTCGGCAGGGCCGGAGTTTGGGCTGCTCTGGTCGTCATTGGTTTGGTCATAGGGATTCACGCTGCCAATCCCCGAGCCAAGAGCGCCAATCATTTCCTCGAACACTTTGAGATCAGCGATTTGCTTGCGCAGCAGCTCCTTCTTTTCATCTTCAATCTTCTCGAGGTGCTTCAACCAGTCATGGATGTCATCGGGCATCTTGACGACCTCGGCCGTCTTTGCGAGGGCGGGAGGCGGGGCCTGCTCGTGTTTGATCAACACAGGGGCGGTGTTATCGGCCTGAACGCCAAAGATGCCGCTTTTCCAGAGCAACGCCAAAAGGGCAAGGACCCCGAGGATCGCACCACCGCCACCGATGGCCATCTTCTTGGCTCGCGTCGCCGCTGCGGCGCCAGTGGCCACCCCCGTTGTTGGCGCCGCCACCGGTCCTCGCGCCTCGGCCGGAGCTTGAGCGATTGCTTGGCCGCACCGGCTACAAAATGCCGCACCAGGCGTAAGGGGCGCCCCGCACCTTGGACAAAACATCGCTAGGGGTCCTGTTGATGGCATCTGGCTCTACTTGATTAAACGTTAGCACGTAACACGTTTCCCGCACACACGTCCGCATTTTTGACGGATTATGGAAAGGGAATGTTAGGCCCGGCAGGAATTCAAGTCAAAACGCTTGATTTCCTCCGTCAAAACTCTCACAGCGAGGAACAAGGCTCATGAGGCGAGACATTAGCGGCAATCATCCATTGCGGGCGTTCTTCAGCGAGGCGCTCCACGAATCCCTGCACGATCGCATGGGTTTGCAGGATACCGACCCTGTAGTGGCCTACTTGGCTGAGATGATGGTGGAGTTCCTCGCCTTCGACCAGATTTACGCGATCCGCGATGCGGCAGGGCAGCCCGTCGAATCGGTCGTCGAGATGTTGGCGGAGGGCGACGTTCGACAACGAGCCGACTCGTTCGAGCGAGAGCGCGAGGTTCACCGCCATATTGGGGATTTCCTCTTATTCTGGTCGGGCATCTTCCCGGAGTTCCTCTATCGCCTGAAGGCCCGGCAGCAACAGGATCTGATGGTGGATGTGGTCAAGCAGGGGCAGTTCAGTTATCAGGTTGTCAGCAGTTTTGACTACGGACGTTATGCCGACGAGGCTCCTGTATTCCGAAAACTCAGCAATGAGTTCGATGCATACCGCGAGGGGCTCAATATCGTCCGGTCTTCCTTCAAGGGTCTTGCGGTCTTTCCCCCTTCGAAGGGGTTCGAGGCATAAGCCGACAGGTAATATGAACTACGGATGGAGGCCCGCCCGCCGACCTCCTCCGGAGTCTATTCAATGTCACTAAAAATAGGTATCAACGGCTTCGGGCGTATCGGACGCCTCTCTCTGCGAACGATCTTGGAGCGGCATCCCGGCACCCTAGAAGTCGTCGCGATCAACGACCTGATCGATACCGGCACCAACGCTCATCTCTTTAAGTACGATTCCACCTACGGCCCCTTCCACGGCGAAGTCGGCCACGACGCCGACAACATCTTCGTCAACGGCAAGACGATTCACAGCTTTGCGAACGCCGATGGTCCTGCCGCCATCCCGTGGGATCAATTTGGCGTCGACTTGGTCATCGAAGCCACCGGTCGCTTTACCGATGCCACCAAGGCCGTTGGCCACAAGGCTCACGGGGTCAAGAAGGTTCTCATCAGTGCGCCCGCAAAGAACGAGGACGTCACCATCGTCCTCGGCGTCAACGAGGGAATGTATGACCCAGCCAAGCACCATGTGATCTCCAACGCGAGTTGCACGACCAATGGTCTTGCCCCGGTCGCCAAGGTCATTCACGAGAAATTCGGCATCGTGAAGGGCCTCCTCACGACCGTTCACTCCTTCACCAACTCGCAGAAGACGGTCGATACCGCCGCCAAGGATCTTCGCGATGCTCGCGCCGCCAGCCTCAACATCGTGCCGAGCAGCACCGGCGCCGCCAAGGCGGTCGGTCTGGTCATACCTGAGCTCAAGGGCAAATTCACGGGCATGGCGTTCCGCGTGCCAACCCCAACGGTTTCAGTCGTGGACTTCACCGCCCAGGTCGTCAACAAGGCCTCGGTTGAGGAGATCAACGCCGCGATGAAGGCCGCCGCAGAGTCTGGCCCAATGAAGGGCTACCTGGCCTACACCGATGAGGAGCTTGTCTCCATGGACCTTAAGGGCAACCCTTACAGCTCCATCTTCAGCGCTCCCGACACCATCGTGCTCGACGACATGGTCAAGGCAGTCGCCTGGTACGACAATGAGTGGGGCTACAGCTGCCGCGTTGCCGACATCTGCAAGTTCATCGCCGACAAGGGTATCTAACCGGTTCCCATCCAGGAATGTGCGGGGTTGGTCTTATGGGCCGACCCCGCTTTCGTTTAGGGCGGGCGACCTAAGAATGCATTACGCTCAGCGCGCGTGATACTCGGTAAAGTTTGCCTATGGCCAAGCGTTCGATCACCCCGGAAGACCTACTGCGAGTCGTTCTTGCCGGCGATGCCCAGATAAGCCCCGATGGCGCCCGCATTCTGTTCACCCGGAAGCACATCGGCGAAAAGAATAAGCCTCAAACAAACCTCTGGACCGTAGATCGGAAGGGGTCGGTGCGGCAGTGGACCCAGGGCAAGAAAGACGGCACTGGGCGATGGTGCCCTGATGGCAGTCAAATCGCGTTCGTCTCCGGACGAGAAGCTGGCGGCGCCCAGGTTCATCTCATTCGTGCGGACGGTGGCGAGGCGCGCAAACTGACCAACCTTCCCGAGGGAACCATCCGATGGCTTGCCTGGTCGCCCGATGGGAGCCGACTTGCGATTGAGTTCCGGGAGCAGCAACCGGAGTGGACGGAGAAGGCAAAGAAAGAGCGGGAAGAGAAGGGGCTCAGTACCCCGGCCCGCGAAATTGACAATCAGTGGTACCGATTTGATGGCGACGGTTATTTCCTAGGCCAGAGGTTTCAGCTGCTTGTCATCGACCCGGTGACCGGCGCCCACAAGTCCATCTTTCAGGGAGGACGACTGGATTTCTTCGATTGCGACTGGTCGCCAGACTCCAAGGAACTCGTGGTCTCGTGTCCGCAAGGGGAGAACCCTCTGGCCCAGATCTACATGGACTTTCAACTCTTGCGAATCGACCTCAAAGGGAATCAGCAACCGATTGAGGTCAACCTCAAGGGCGTCAAATCAAATCTGAGATGGTCGCCGGATGGCAAGTGGCTTGCGTTTGCTGGCCAAAGGGATGCGGATTGGGGCTGCAACAACACCCAACTCTTCGTTTGCCCCGCGGCAGGCGGCGAGGCGCGGAGCCTGACTGCCGCCACCGATTTCTGCGTCGAGGCAGGAATGCTGAGCGACATGAAGGATGCAGGCTCGGGAACATCTTTCCTCTGGTCGCCGGACAGCGCGACCATCACTCTTCAGGTCGGCTGGCACGGCGCCCAGAATTTGGCGAGGATCGACGTTGCCACCGCCGACCTGCAATTCCTCACCGATACCCAAACGGCGATCTCCCTTGGGAATGCAAGCCGCAATGGTAGCGCCCTTGCCGTCGTGACTTCCGACGCCACGCACCTCCCGGAGATCGGCGTTTTTGATGTGACTTCGGGCAAGCTGGAAGGCCTTACCCGCCTTAACGCGGGCCTGATGAAGGAACTCCACGTGGCGGAGCCGGCCGAGTTCTGGACGGAGGCGGCGGACGGTTGGAAGGTCCATGGCTGGATCATGCGTCCGGCCGGATCGGGTCCCCATGCGGCTGTGCTGCAGGTCCATGGCGGACCCCACGCCCAGTACGGCTGGGCCTTCTTTCACGAGTTCCAGGTGTTGGCGGCGGCTGGGTATGCCGTTGTCTATGCGAACCCCCGAGGCTCCAAGGGGTACGGTGAGGCTCACTGCACCGCCATCAAGGGCAAGTGGGGAGATAAAGACTGGCTCGACATCCAGGCGGTTCTCAAATGGATGCAAACGCAGCCGGAGATTGATGCCTCGAACATCGGCATCATGGGGGGAAGTTACGGAGGATACATGACCAACTGGGCCGTCGGCCACACTAAGGCGTTCAAGGCGGCGATCACGGATCGCTGCGTGAGCAACCTCGTGTCCCAGAACATGACCAGCGATTTCCCCTTCCAGCCGGATAGCTATTGGCCCGGCCTGCCATGGAGCTCATTGGAAAACATCGCCGAGCTCTGGCGCCAGTCGCCGATCGCCTATTTCGATCAAGTGGAGACGCCCATGCTCATCATCCACAGCGAGGGCGATCTTCGATGCAACGTCGCTCAATCTGAGCAAGTCTTTACCGCGCTTCAGCAGCGTGGCATTGAGTCGCGCTTCATTCGCTATCCCCAGTCGACGTTCCATGGAATGAGCCGCTCAGGCCCACCCGACCTGCGCATCCACCGCCTCCACGAAATCCTCAAGTGGTGGAAGAAGCACCTTGCCAACCGAACCTGAAGCGCGTGGCCCCTCCCGGCGGAAGGTCTGGGTTCAGGTCGTCGGGTGGATTCTGCTCGCCGCCTTTCTATATTTCTGCTGTGTGGACGACGACGCCGGCCCTGGACGATCTCCCTCGCCCATCCGGGGACTCCTACCCCCAAAGGCCACTCCCAGAAAAACCCCTGGGGGAGGAGTTTCATGAGTGCGGTTTTGTATAAGTACCTGGGCGATAACTTAATCTAAACCACGAACGGAACCAATGCCTTCACGCGCTTGCGATACTCCGGGTACTCGGCGCCAAAGTGGGTCATGAGGAGGGCTTCCTCCTGCCGAAGCCGCATCACAAATCCAAGAAAGAAAAGCAACAGGGCCAGCCAGCCCTGGGCAGTGGCGACGGTGACCGTTGAGCCCAAGATCATCACGAGGATGCCCGTGTAAATGGGATGGCGGACGAACCGGTAAGGGCCGCTTTCGATGAGCTCGTGGCCCTCTTTCAGCATCACCACGCTGCTCCAGTTATCGGCCAGCGTCCGCCTGGCCCAGATGGCGATGCCGAGGCCCACGTAGCACAATGCCACGGCGAACACAATCGCAATCGGCCCATGCGGCGTTCGGATTTCCGAAAGGGTGGGGATCAGCTGCGGGAAAAGCAGCAGAAGTCCCCCGGCGACCGTCGGCAACCGGTTCAATAGTGTCGATTTCAGCGGCTCGTGAACCGCCGTGGACTTGACTCGTCGCACATTGACCAGCCAGTAACCAATAAAGATCGCCCAGGAAGCGAAGATCAACCAAGGCAAAAGGAAAAGCAAATGCGGCATCATCGCGAAGTACTAGTGGGAACCCAAATGGGTTGCGAAGGCTGGGCCTCTGCGGTAGGGATGCCGTGGCAAATTCTTAGATGAACAGTCCACCGTCCACTGCCAGGGTCTGCCCGGTGATGTACCCCGCCTCTTTGGAGGCGAGGAACAGCACCGCGTCAGCGACATCTTCGGGCGTCCCGAGGCGACCGGCCGGCGCCGTCTTCACCACATGCTCCTTGAACTCGGCAGGCAGTGATTCGGTCATGTCGGTCTCGATGAAGCCCGGGGCGACCGCATTGCAGGTGATCTTCCGGCTGCCGAACTCTTTGGCGACCGACATGGTGAGGCCGAGGAGACCCGCTTTCGCGGCGGCGTAGTTGGACTGGCCGGCGGCCCCGTGCTGGCCGATGACGCTCGAGAGATTGATGATGCGACCATAGCGCTCGCGCATCATCAGCCGAGTAACCGCCCGGATGCACAGAAAGGCCCCCTTAAGGTTCACGTCGAGCACGCGGTCCCAGTCCTCCTCTTGCAGACGCATCATCAGGTTGTCGCGGGTGATGCCAGCGTTGTTCACCAGGACGGCGGGCGCACCTACCTCGTCGGCCACACGCTTGAAGAGCGCATCGACCTGAGCCGCGTCGGAAATATCGCAGGAGAAGGCAAAGCCCTTCCCCCCGGCCGCATCGATGGCTTCGACGGTGGCTTGCGCACCCTCAACGGTCGTGGCCACGCAAGCGACCGTGCCTCCCTCCCTGGCAAATGCGAGGGCGATCTCGCGCCCTATCCCTCGACTGGCGCCGGTGACGACGATAATTTGGTGCTCAAAACGCATATCGTTAGCAGAATGCCCTGGCTGCTCCCCTCTTTGCAAGGCCACCCAATCAAGCATCCTCCCCAATCAACCTGTTATAATCGGTCTCTCGTAGAGCAGAGCGGCTTTGGAGGAACGAAGGTGCAGGCTTCCATCACGATCGGCGTGGGTAAGATCGCGAACGATGCGCACTTCATAGAACCGAGGGAAACGAAATGGGCATCAAGCATCTGATTCTTTACGCCGTCATCGCCATCGTGGTGATTTTCATCATCGTCAAGTTCGCGAAGAAGAAGTAGCTGCGACCCTCGGCCTACCGGGTTCACCTGCAGGTTTTGACTTCGCCGCTAGCGTGCCACGGTGGACATCGCGTTCCAATCGTCGCCGATTTTGGCGTCCACCTCAACTGGCACCGAGAGTGGCAGGGCGTCTTCCATGTCCTTTCTCAGCGCATTGATGAGCCCCTCCGCGCTTGGCGCCAACTCGAAGACGAGTTCGTCATGAACGTTGAGCAGCATGCGCGCCGTTGTTCCGTTCATTCGCTTGTGAGCCTGGATCATCGCCAGCTTCAGCATGTCCGCGGCGGTGCCCTGGATGGGCGCGTTCATCGCCTGCCGCTCGGCGTAGCGGCGTTCCATGATCTTGGCGGCATGGATGTCGGGGAAGTAACGGCGGCGGCCAAGCATGGTGACGGTAAAGCCTTTTGAGCGCGCCTCAGTCACGATGTCCGCGGTGTATCCCTTCACTTTGGGGAAACGCTCGAAGTATTGGGTGATGAGTGCTTTGGCTTCGGTCACGGAGAATCCAGCGCCCAACTGCTGGGCAAGCCCAAAGTCGGTCACGCCGTAAAGCACCGCGTAGTTCAGCATCTTCGCCAGCCGGCGCATTTCTTTGCTGACGAGGTCACCGGTCACCCCAAACATCTTCTCGGCGGTCACCTTGTGGACGTCCTCCCCCTCGGTAAAGGCCTGGACTAGGGCCTCATCGCCGCACATGCTCGCTAGGACCCGAAGTTCGATTTGGGAATAGTCCAAGGAGGCCAGTCGGTATCCCGGCGCCGCCACGAACGCCTTCCGAATCCCCCGGCCAAGCTCGGTGCGGATGGGGATGTTTTGAAGGTTGGGGTCGTTCGAGGAGAGGCGACCAGTGGCGGCCACTGCTTGGGAATACGTGGTGTGGATGCGACCATCGGGCCCGATCAACCGCTCCAATGCGTCGGTGTAGGTGCTCTTCAGCTTGCTGAGCTCGCGCCAGTTGAGGATTTCGGCCGCGATTTCGTGAGTGGGAGCGAGGACGGAAAGTACCTCGGCCCCCGTGGCCCATCCAGTTTTGGTCTTCTGCCCGCCCGGGATCGACATCTTTTCGAAAAGCACCTCACCCATCTGTTTGGGCGACCCGATGTTGAACTCCTGGCCGGCCAGTTCGTAGACCCTGCGCGTGGATTGCTCGATCGTGACCTCGAGCGACTTGCTGAACTCGCGAAGGGTGTGCCGCTCAGCCTGAATGCCCGTCCGCTCCATGTCGGCGAGAATCGGCACGAGGGGCAGTTCCACCTCGTGCAGCACGCGCGACTGGTCTTCCTTTTCCAAACGGTCCTGCAACGCGTCTTTCAAACGATAAAGTGCAACCGCCATTTCTGCAGGCGCGGTCGGCGGGGTCGCCTCGAGATAGCCCTGCACGAGGTCACGAAGGGCATAGCTGGAGCGCCCCGATTGGAGCACGTATGCCGCCAGCATCGTGTCATAGCCTGGGGTCGCCGAAATCTCAGAGTAGCGACGATAAAGGGGTTTGGCGTCATGCAGAATCGCCTGAGAAGGCGCTGAGGCCAGAAAGCGAAGCCCGGTTTCCTCGTCGGCCTCGCGCACGTCGCCTCCTACCGCAATGAAGGACCGCGTTTGCGGTTGCTCGAAGAGATCGCCGGGGGCCTGAGGCGCGGCCATGAAGAGCGAATAAGGCCGACCGTTCACAAAGGCCTGCAGTTCTTTCAAGCTACCCGCCAACTTCGAACTGGCCTCGATAACCTCGGCTTGCACCTCGGCCACGGGCGCCGCTCCCTCCATGTACGGCCCGAGGATGAGGTTGGAGCGGCGGACATGGGTCCGGAACTCCAGCGACTCGAGCACCGCTTTGGCCCGCTCCAGTTGGGGAGGTGTCAGGGTGAAGGGCCGGAAGTCGAAGTGAACAGGGGCGTCGCGCACGATCGTTGCCAGCCAGCGCGACTTGCGCATCTGCTCCTCGTTGCCGGCAATTTTCTTCTGATATTTGGCGTCGACCTCCGAGAACCGGTCCAGGATCACCTCAACCCCGGGAAACTTCTGCAGAAGCTCGGTCGCCCCTTTGGCGCCGATCCCAGGCACCCCGATGATGTTGTCACTGGTATCGCCCACAATGGCCTTGTAGTCGGGGATTAGGGGTGGATCGAAGCCATAGCGGTCGCGCACCGCTCTCGGATCGTAGGTGACGGTGTCGGTCACACCCTGGCGCATCGTGAGCACGCTCACCGAGTCGTCTACAAGTTGCAGGGCATCAAGGTCGCCAGTGACGATGATCGTCGAGTATCCATTCTTTTCCGCCTGCAGGCTCAGCGTCCCGACCACGTCGTCTGCCTCGAACCCGGTTGCCTCCACCGTGTCAATGCCAAGCGCCTCAATCAGCTCGCGGGCGACCGGAAATTGGACCTTGAGTTCATCGGGAGTTTCTCGCCGGGTGCCCTTGTACTCCGCGTAGTCCGCGTGGCGAAAAGTCTTGCCAGGCGCATCCATCGCCACCACGATGGCATCCGGTCGCACGTTCTCGAGGAGGTTGAAGAGCATGCTCACAAATCCGTAGAGAGCATTCGTAGGCCTCCCGTCGGCGGTGGAGAGAAAGCGGGTGGCAAAAAACGCCCGGTAGATCAGGCTGTAGCCGTCGATGATGACCAGGCGCTTGGGCATGCGGAAACGTTACCTGTTTGGTTCATCCGTCAGATCATGCCCTGGTCTGAACCAAGCCTTTGGATGGTTGATCTCTCGGAGGTGGGACACCGTCCACGGCGCCCTAAACGCCATAATTTCTTTGCTCACGATGGCTCCTGGACTCCAGGACCCCGCAGCTCCACGCATGCTAGGACAGTGAGAACTCCATCCCTACCACGGCCGACTCAATCAAGCTAAGCTGCGCAAACTTGCGCAAACGCAAGCGGTCGTCAACTCTTGGGCGCGACGAACAATGCTCAGTCAATTGGATAGTAGCCCGTCGTGATGTTCGTCTCGAAGCCGTAGACCTCCTCAATCGAGTACGCCGTCGTGTTGTTGGAGCTGATCGAGAAGTACACGTTGCTTGACCAGCCCGCGCTCGTGAAGTAGTTGAACTCGTATTGGCCGGGCGGCAGATTCACGTAGCAATTACCGGTCGAGTCGGTTGAGAAATTCTGGTTGAACGAAGGCGTGTTGGTGCCAGGTATGGAGTGCACACCGATTTGCATGCCGCCAGCATCGACAGTGATGATGCCGGGAATGATCGGGAAAACGATTGAATCGCTCGCGTACACGTGCAGGGTCCCGTTAGGCGGTAGCGGCGGAGGGGGAGTCAGCGAAAGGGTTGCCGTGATCGATTGGTTGGCGCCCGCGTCGACGAACACGTTGTCCACTTCGGCGGTCATGTAGCCGGGCGCCGAGACCTTCACGGTGTAGTTCCCGGAGATGATCTGACCATCTTCATAGGAGGTGCCACCGTTGACATCGATATCGTTGAAGCTGGAGGCCACAAGGCTGCCGTTCTGATACAGGCTCACCGTGGCGTTAAATAGGGGCGCCAGCGACGACGTTTGTACCAGCACGTTGAGCTGCCCGGTCTGGTTCAAGACGTCATTTACGGTGGCTGTTTGGCCCGCATTCACGTGGACTCCTTTGGAATCGGGATTGAAGTGCTGGACGACGAAGCCAATGACGTAGGTGCCGGCAGTCGCCCCCGTCACCTGATAGGTGCCGTCGGCCGCCGTCATTGCCGAGTTGATCGGCGAGGGGCTGGTTGGCAGGTACAGCAGCACCTGAACGTTCGGAAGAGGCTGTAGTGTCGTCGCGCTATAGATCCTGCCTGAAATCGTGCTTCCGGGGACGAGCTGCTCATTCAAGGGGGTCGTGCCGTACGAGTAAGCGGTAAACGACTGGCTGCCTTGGATGTAGCTTGGGTCGCTGAAGATCGCAGTGTAGGTTCCGGCGCCGACGACGATGTTGTAGCTCCCGTCGGATTGGGTCATCCCGCTGGCGATCGTCCCCGAGCCATTGTTGATCGTCACCGTGGCGTTCGGGATCGGCTGCCCGGTGACTGAGTCGGTCACCTTGCCACCGACCGCGCTTGGAGGCAGGAGCTGGAAGGAAGCGGTGGCGTTGCCCCCCCTCAAGGAGACCGTAACGGTCTGCGACTGCGTGACATAGCCGGTTAGGCTGGCCTGCACAGTATAGGGCCGGGGGCAACCGCCACATCGTAGCCGGGAGCGCCGAAGCCTTGTAGAAGCCCGGTGGTGGTGGTGGCCACTACCGTGGTGCCCTGCAGCACCGTGATGGTTGCCCCATCCAGGAGGCCGTTGTAGATGTTGGTGACGGAGCCCGATATGTTCGGATTTCCCGGGTTTAAGTTGAGGTTCAGGGTTGCAGATGCGGCGGCGCTCACGGCAATCGGCCCCGCCGTTCCCGCTTGGTAGAGCTCGCCGGTAGCTTGGATAGAGTAGTTGCCTGCAGGTACCGAGATGGCGTAGAAACCATCGTTAGCCACCCGTCCCTGCCACGTATTGCCGAACGAATCGAAGGCGCTGACGTTTGCCGGGCCCGTCAACGGGGAGCCATCGACATCGAGGATGTACCCAGTTAGAGTTCCGTTTGTCGTTGCAGGGTAGGAGGCATAGGGGATCGTCTTGCCGCCGCTTTGATAGGTGCCGAACAAGGCGCCGTTCTGATCGACATTGAAAACGGCGAATGCGCTCCCGCTTGGGTCGGGCCAGTTGGCAAACGGGTTGACCGGATTGCCGTTCTCGACAAACGCACCGGTGGTTGCGTCATCGGCATAAAAGGTGTCGGCGTTGTCAAGCCAGACGACGACGGTATCGGTCGTGCTCCACGCAGGCGGCACATCTTGGTTGTATAGGTAGCCATAGCGGCCAGCGGCATACCACTGTCCGTTGTATACGAACGCGCCGGCAACGCCGCCATCGTAGCCTAAGATGGTGTCGGCAACGGATTGGTACATCGCGATACCGGCGACCGGACCCTGGCCCAAGCTCGCATCGGGTTTGAACGCAGGCTTCAACCGACTTGTGGACGCCGCAGTAGCCACCTGCGGATGCCCCGGTGAAGTAGGTTTGGCGATATCCCCCGAGTACACGATGGGCGGCGTGACCCAGACCGGCTGGGTCGGCCCTCCATAGGTCCAGCCTCCCATCGGCCCCTCACCCACCAGTAGGCTTTCGCTGCTGAGGTCAAAGGTTGCGCCAAAGTCTCCGAGGGTGCTTCCAGATTGGACAAACACCTGCTTGGTTTGGCCCGTGTCGTTGTCGAAAATGAACGGCACTTCGTTGCCGTTTCCGTTGGCTTGCAAGGTGCCGCCGACATGCTCGGTGTTGTTGAGCACGGGGGCAGCGATGATGGTGTAGCCGGAAACCTGGGGAATCGTGTTGAGAAATCCGTGGCTAAGGTGATCGTAGATGGCCCACGTGGAGGTGGAGGGGTCGTAGACCACGGTTCGACTCTTGTCGTTCACCGCGGTAAAGACGCCGTCGTAGGGGACGGGCGACGCAGGGGTAGGGCCGGCAGCCTTGGATAGATCCTGAGGCGCCGCGCCGAGGTTCGGTCCCCATAGCAGATAGTGGGTCACGCCGTTTCCATCGGTGGCGGAGCCGAGCACGAAGGTGCCATACCGGGAGACGCTTACCAGCGCCCCGAAGGTCATGTTGGCGGGGACGGGAAGGAACTGAACGGCGCTCTGGGCGAAGGCGGCGACGGCCAAACATAGTGCCAGGATAAGGATAAAGGCACCACGCCGCATGCGAGACATAATAGCGAAGGTTTATGAAATCGCCAACAAGATTATTTAATCTTTAACATATGTGACGTGTCAACTATGTGAGGCAAGGGCGCTTGGCCCAGACTGGTTAGAGCTCGTTCGAAGAGCGCTGCCGTAGGGCTCTGAGGTCGCGCCACTTATGTCTGCGAAGGGGACGAGCTTGTAGTGGGCCTCGCCGACAACCACTACCTCGTCATTCTGCATGTCAAAATCAAGGAGCGCAATCACACCGCCGGCCATAAACTGGGCGTCAATCGAGGCCTGCTCGATTTTCCCAGTAGCGGTACGCGAATCGCTGTGGACAACCGCCCCCTCGAGATGGGCGCGGTCCCTAACGTCGTCAAGGTCTTGGGCCATTCTTTTCACTTGACCAAGCCACGAACTCACCATATCGACATCTGCCTTCGGGGCTGTGATTCCCACCTCGGGCCCGAACCGGATGTTTCCTGCGTCGGTTACGAGCGTC
>Ga0302319_10003823_pt1 | contig 31191 bp, 26 predicted proteins | sample Bog_T0_2_FD_203319 | JGI IMG/M metagenome (GOLD analysis project Ga0302319, IMG submission 203319) | Peat permafrost microbial communities from Stordalen Mire near Abisko, Sweden - Bog_T0_2 | ecosystem: Environmental > Terrestrial > Soil > Wetlands > Peat | place: Sweden: Abisko, Stordalen Mire... | reverse complement strand
CCTGTCTGCAGCGACGGCCCACAGCCGACCGGACTTCGCTATGGCATGCGCTGAAGTTCACGCCGACGTCCGCCTGAACCGACGTAGGCCGTCGAAATTTCCCCCTTTTACGAAACAGGAGCAGAGCCATGTTCGATGCAAAGTCTGTCGCGGGGACTTTTGGCGCCGCGGTCGTCGCCATCGCGGTCCTCGGCGCCTTCGCCATCACCGTGGAGCGCGCGAGTTCCGCCGAGCCGGCGGTCGCGCTCCCGCCGCCCTTGGCCGCCGAAACGGCCGGGTCCGTTCCCGCCGTCGAGAAAGTCGTGCTGGCCGGCGGCTGCTTCTGGGGCGTGCAGGCAGTATTTCAGCACGTGAACGGCGTGAAGGAGGCGGTCTCCGGCTATGCCGGTGGAGACAAAGAGACCGCCGCCTACGCGCAGGTGAGCACGGGACGAACGGGGCACGCCGAATCCGTCGAAGTCACATTTGATCCGCATGTCGTCAGCTACGGAACCATCCTGAAAATCTATTTCTCGGTCGCTCACAACCCGACAGAGCTGAATTTCCAGGGTCCGGACTCCGGCACGCAATATCGCTCCGAGATCTTCTATGAAAGCGACGAGCAGAAGCGCGCCGCCGAGGCCTATATCGCCCAACTCGGCGCCGCGAAGGCTTTCGCCGCGCCCATCGTCACGCGCGTCGAGGCTTTGGGAAGCTTCTATCCCGCCGAATCGTATCACCAAAACTACGCGACGCTCAATCCCGACAGCCCCTATATCGTTTACAACGACGCCCCCAAGGTCGACAACCTCGGCAGGTTGTTCCCCAACCAGTTCCGGCCAAAGCCGAAGCTGGTCGCTGTCAGCGACGTCAATTGAGTCGGGTTGTTGCGACCACGACGGCCGATCACGCGAAGTCCGTTTAGCCGTCGGCCCAAAGCGGAAGCTGAAAGGGGATCGCCGAGCCCCCTCATTTCGGCTCAAGAGGGGGTGTAGGATTTGGTTGACGCCAGCCTCGGCGCCATCCGGGACGAGCACGAATGAGGGGGAAGTCCGCGTTTCCTTATTTATGTCGCCCTGTCTTGTTTGATGTCGTCACAACGAAATTCGACGGCCGGCTTCCGCGGACCAGTAAGCCGCATAGTGGACCTTGATGGCCTCGAAGGCGAGGTCGAGCCCCGACAGCGGTTGGCGCCCCGTGGCGGCGCACTCCATGAAGTCCTGGATTTCCTGGACATAGCCTCGCGTCCATTCCTCCTCGATGCAGACGAATTGCCAGCCAACCTTCGGTTCGACCTTCTCGGTGATGTACACGTCCTTCAGCTTTGCCTCGTCCGTCATGAAGCTGGTCAGGTGCGTGTTGGGCGCGATGTTCGCCATCAGCACGCCGCCGCTCGTGTAAGTCTCCACAAGATTGCGGACGCCGCCGAGCACCATATCCCCGGCGAAGATCGTCGCCTTGGCGCCATCGCTGAATGTCAGGCTCAGCATGCCCCAGTCCTCGACGTCGACCGGGTTGGACTTGATCATCGGGCGTTCCGTCGCCTTCAGCCGCGCCGTCAAATTTCCGACATCGGCGACGACGCTCGAAACCGTTACCGATTCGCCTCGCGCCGAGGCTTCCACTTGCTTCAGATACAGCGCCGCTGAGAGCGGGTGGCATCCCTGGCGGATGAGAGCGCCGCCGCCGCTCGCCGACCATTGCGCCGCATGTGCGGCGTGCGAGCCGCTATGGCTTTCTTCGGCTTTCATGAACAGGATCTTGTCGCCGGTGGCGCGCAAGATACTCGCGGTCTTGGTGATTGCCGGCGCGTAGACCCAATCCTCGGCGTACATGAACAGACGCCCGGTGCGCCGGATCGCGGCGACTGTGGCTTCCATTTCCTCGATCACGCGCTCGTACATCAGCGCTTTGGAAACCTCGCGTCCGATCGGCGTCTTGTCGTCGGGACGACCGAAATAGCCGGTAAACGGCTTTTCGCAGATTACGTGCTTTCCGGCCTCCATCGCCGCGACGATCATCGGCGCGTGCGCTGCGGGCGGGGTGCAAATATCAATGACGTCGATGCGAGGATCTGCGAGGAGCGTGCGAAAATCGCGGCTCGATTCGGGTATCGCGTATTTGCTGGCGAAGGCGGCGACGTGTTCGCCACGCGCCGCCACGCTCAACACCTCGACATCGACGCCGTAGACGCGCCGATAGGCGTGCATATGCAGTTCGGCGACGAAACCGCAACCAATGATGCCGACGGTAACTTTACTCATGCTATTTGCTCCAAGGGAGTTGGCGGCGCTCGACCCGAGCGTCACAGGCGGCTGATCGGGAGCCCCCCGCCCACATCGATGACGCTGCCGGTGGAGTAGGCGAGATCGCCCCGGGCGAGCGCGGTGACCGCGGCGGCGACATCGGCCGGTTCGCCCCAGCGCTGGGCAGGCACGAGGCCCTGCGCGATCAGCGCGTCATATTTCGCCTCGACGCCCGCGGTCATGTCGGTGCGGATGATGCCCGGACGCACCTCGAAAACCGCGATTCCGTCGGCCGCGAGCCGGACCGCGAAGCCTTTGATCGCCATCGCGAGCCCGGCCTTGGAGATGCAGTACTCGATACGGTTCGTCGAGACCATTTCGGCCGAGCACGAGCTGATGAAGATCAGGGCGCGTTTGTCGTCGCGACCGCGCGCGAGCATGCGCTTGGCGACCGCCCGGGCGAGGAAGAACGCCCCGCGCAAGTTGACTCCGAGCACAATGTCGAAATTGGCTGGCGTAGTTTCCATCAAATCGAGTCGCTGCGGCGGCGCGATCCCGGCATTGGAGACCAGGACGTCGATCGGCCCGAGCACAGCCTCGGCCGTGTCGATGACGCGGGCGTGATCGCCGACGTCGCCGACGTCGCCGGCCACGAAGGCGGCGTCGATCCCATGGGCGGTGAGCTTTGCGACGGCCGCTTTGGCGACGTCGTCGTCACGCGTGCCGGTGATGGCGACGTCGAATCCGGCCGCCGCCAAGTCCTCGGCGACGCCGAGGCCGATGCCGCGCCGCCCCCCGGTGACCATAACCACACGCCGTCCGCTTCGGTGATTCATCGATAGTCCCTTCAGGGTCCGAAGAAGGAGGGATAGGGGCCGTTCTCGGCCCGGCGTTGCACATAGAGGGCGAGCTCGCGCATGTGGTAGTCGCCCCACATGGTCGCCTCGCCGCAAGGGTTCTTACGGCCCGGCGGCGCATAGTCCCAGCCATTCGGGCGATGGTACTGGCTGTGCAGCACGAGGCCCTGGTGGTTCGGATCTCGGCTCAGGTAGCGGTCGGAGAGCAGCGTTCGCAGCACCGTGAGCCCCGCCTGGGCGTAGCGCTCGGCGTTACTGCGCCCGGTAGCCGCCCGCCAGGCGCCGAATCGCAGCAGGCCCTGAGCGGCAATCGCCGCCGCCGAGGAATCGACTGGCTCGATGTCGTTTTCCGGCTCGGACTCGCGCGCGTAGATGTCGCCAAAGATGTCGTTCAAGTCGCGCAGTCCCGGCGCGCCGGTGTCCCAGTAGGGAATGCCGTCCGTCGCGGTGTGGTCGATGTAGAAGTCGCAGGTCGCCGCGGCGGCGCGCTCCATCATGGCGACGATCTCGGCCTTACCGCCAAACGGGGCGAGGTCCGCTTCCGGCGTGGTTTCGATGAACTCGAGCAGTTCGGCATAACCCGTCACGGCCCAGCTCAAACCCCGCATCCAGGTGGAAAAGCCCGAATAGCCCTGTTGCGTGCCGACGCAGCGGAACGCGCCGTTCGCCACGTTGAAGATCGCCTCGTGGGCGGTTCGGCCGCGCACGTCGTAGATGTCACGCCCCTCGCCATAGAACACGCTGTATTTCGCAGTGGCGCGCGCATGGGCGACGAGGCGGCCGAGCATCGAGATGACCTCGTCGCCTTCGCCTTTCATCACGTGGCCGAGCTTGTGGGCGAGCGCCATGACCCGCAGCGTCCGCATGGTGTCGATGAACAGCGAATGCGGACCGTTGAACGACTGGACATAGCCGAGGCCGCCCGCGAGCTCGGTCCAGCGGCGCGCCTGCACGGCGCCGGAGCATTTGAGCGCGAGCTCGAGATATTCCAGCTGCCAAGCATCGTGTGGAATGCGTCCCTCGAGCATCAGGCGGCGCAGGTTGCCGTAGGTCGAAATCTGATTGAATCCGTGGTCGTGCACGCCGAAATGAGTGATGTGGGCGGGCATTTCGGTCTTGATGCGCGTGATCGCCATATCCAGGAAGCGCCGCTCGCCCGTCGCGTCGAACTGCAGCACGGCGCTGCCGAACTCGAACCCTTGAGTCCAGTCGGTCCAGCCGCGCGGCTGGTAGCGACCTGCGACGGTGTGCACCGGCGCGCCCTTGGTGCGGTCCATCGTGCGATCGATCGAGTCGATCTTGGCGGCGGAGGCCTCCCACATGCCGCGGATCGCCGGCAGCAGATCGGCCGGATGCAGTTCAGTATCGATTTTCATCCCTTTTCGCCCTTGCTGCTCTCGGGTACGAAATGTCCCGCTCCGGCGATTGACCGGCGGCCTGACTCGTTCGCTGGGGAAACAGGGTCAGCTCATCTTCAGGTCTTGGCAACTGTGTGACACCCGCTGGCGCAGGCCGAGCCGCCGCAGCGAACGATCGATCCACAACCGCGTCAGTTTTTCCTGCACGCTGTTCTGGCTCAGCCGTCCGCGCAGGCTGGCAAAATCGACGCGGTCTAGGTCCTGATCCTGGTCGAAGCAGGAGAACACCACGCTTTCGAGGCCGGTTTCCGGATCGCGGTGCGCCTGCAGGCACTGCGCGCAGATCTCCTTCATCATGCACTGCATCGGGGAGTTGATCGACCCGATCGCCTTGTGGCCGGGCCGCAGGTGCGGCGCCAGAATACCGTGACGCGCGCGTGCGACCGCCGCCATCATGCCGTCGGAGCCGATGGCGACCACGCGGTCGACGGCGGTGAGCGGAATCGCGGGCGCGCCGAGCGCTCCCGATCCGTAAGCGTCGAGCGCTGCGACCATATTGCCGACGAACGCGCGGTCCTGCGGCCGCTCGGGCGCAAATCCGGGCGCTTCGTCGCAGCACCACACGATGGCGTCGGCGGCGCGCTCGATTTCGCCGACCTTGTAGCGGTCGATCACGCGCTTGTAGCCGGCGAAATAGATCACCCGGCTGCCTTGGGCACGAAACGCCTGGCCGATCGAGAACAGCACGGCGTTGCCCAGTCCGCCGCCGATCAGAAGCACGGTTTCGCCGCCGCGGATCTCGGTCTCGTGTCCGGTCGGCCCCATCAGCACCACCGACTCGCCGGGCTGCAAATGGGCGCATAGATCGGACGAGCCGCCCATCTCCAGCACGATGGTCGCCAGCAGGCCTTTATCGCGGTCAACCCAGGCGCCGGTCAGCGCCAGGCCCTCCATGGCAAGTCGCGTGTCGTCGGCGCGGCGCGCCAGCGTCTCGAAGTTCTGCAGCCGGTAGAACTGGCCCGGCTGGAAGGCGCGCGCCGCCAACGGCGCGCGCACCACCACTTCGATGATGTTGGGAGTCAGGCGGGTGACTTCGTGCACGGTGGCGCGAAGTTCGTCGTCGAGACGGGCGAACAGCGCCGCCGGGGTCACGTCCGAGGCCGGCGTGTGCGCCGCCAGCCGGCGTGTGATTACCGGATAGCCCTGCTTGGCGCTGGCCATCGCTTTGACGACGTTGCCGGCGAAGGAGGGATGCAGGTCGCCGAAAAAGCTGATGGCGCGGCCGTCCGGCTGCAGGTTCATCAGCACGTCGACCGAGGCCGGCTTGGTGACGCGTTGGGGGGTGACTCGCGCGCCGCGTTCGTCGAACGCCTGAAAATATTTGCCGTCGAGCCAGATCTGGTCCGGGTTCTCACGGCCGAGCACGGTATTGGGCTGGGTTCCGGCGGCGACCAGGATCGTGCGGGCCGGGATTTCCAGCTCCGTCGGCCCGGTTCCGTCTCCCGCGGGCGTCCGCACCCGCAGCGCGCGGGCGTGACCGCGCTCGTCCAGCAGCACTTCGTCCGGCGCCAACTGTTCGGCGAAGCGGATGCCTTCTTCCATCGCCTTGGTCACTTCCTCGTGGTTCAAGGTGTAGCTCGGCGACTCGATCAGTCGGCGCCGATAGACGATGGTCGCGCCGCCCCATCCGCGCAACATCTCGACCAGACGCAAAGGACGGCCTTCGCGCGCCGCGGCGTCCCGCTCGGCGCGGATCGCCAGGGCATGGGCGAGGAACTCGTCGGCGACCTCGCGGTCCTTTTCGCCCCAGGCCGCACGCACCGCCGTCTCGCCGGATTCGGAGACCAGCGCCTCGTAGCGGACAAGGAACTTCTCGACCTGCAGCGGGTAATAGGCGAGCGATTCGGTTGCCGTATCGACCGCGGTCAGGCCGCCGCCGATGACGACGACGGGCAGGCGCACCAGCAGATTGGCGAGGCTGTCGGTCTTGGCGGCGCCCGTCAACTGGAGCGCCATCAGGAAGTCGGAGGCTTGGCGCACGCCGGGCGCGAGTCCGTTCTTCATCGGCACGATCGTCGGCCTGCCGGCGCCGGCGCACAGCGCGATGTGGTCGAAGCCGAGCGCGAAAGCGCTGTCGATAGTCAGCGCGCCGCCGAACCGCACGCCGCCGAACAGTTTGAATTCGGACCGCCGCTCCAGCAACAGTCGGATCATCTTGAGAAAATTCTTGTCCCAGCGCACCGTGATGCCGTATTCCGCGACGCCGCCGAACCCGGCCATCACGCGCTGGCCCAGCGGCTCGCGCAGGTCGTCGACGTTCGCGATCGGGCGGAACGGATGGCGCGCGCCGCGCACATCGACGCCGGAAATCTCAGGATCGAGCGGCTCGATCTTGAGTCCGTCGATGGCCACCACCGTGTGCCCGTCATTGATCAGATGATGGGCGAGGGTGAAGCCGGCCGGGCCGAGGCCGACGACCAGAACTTTCCGGCCGGTCGCCGGTCGCGGGGTCGGGCGGCGCAGGTTGAGCGGATTCCAGCGCGTCAGCAGGCTGTAGATTTCGAACCCCCACGGCAGCGCCAAGACGTTCTTGAGCACACGCGTTTCGACCTGCGGAATATCGACCGGCTCCTGCTTCTGGTAGATGCACGACTTCATGCAGTCGTTGCAGATGCGGTGGCCGGTCGCGGCGCACATCGGATTGTCGATGACGACGACGGCGAGGGCGCCGAGCGTGCGCCCCTCGGAGATGACCAGATTCATCTCGGAGATCTTTTCTTCCAGCGGACAACCGGCCTGGACGACGCCGAACGCCGTGCGTTTGAACGCGCCGGTCTTTTCTCGCATGCCCTTGGAACAGCTGTCCTTGCCCTGGTTGTGACACCAGATGCAATAGTTGGCGTGATCGAGCGCGCCTGCGATGTCGGCGCCGGCGTCGGTCAGCGCGAAGCCTTCGCGCTGGCGTAGTTGGGATTGCGCGAAGCACAGCGACGGAACCCCGTTGACGACCTCGGTTTCGGTCGGGACCAGATGTTCGGGCTCGACCTTGTGCGGAATCTTGAACAGCACGCCCGCTGCGTGTTCGCGCTTTCCGTCGTCGCTGTGGGTCGCCCAGGCGGCGTAGCGCGCCGCGATATCGAGCGCCTCGGCGTGCTCGGCTTCGGCGCCCATCCAGGACTCGACCTGTTTGGCGAAACGCAGCTCCGTCAACTCGCCGCCCCAAAGGGCTTCGAGGCGCCGTCGCAACGACGCCCCGTCGAAGGTCGCGGCCTGCTCGGGGCCGAATTTCTTTGCGGCGCGGCGCTGCACGAACAGGCGTTTGACCGCATATATCGGCGCCAGTGCGCGATCGCTCGCGCGCTGCGCGCCAACCTCGGCGACGATGCCGAACAGTTCGGCGACGAAGTCATCCAATGCTGGCGCCAGGTCGACGATCAGCTCAGATTCGGCCTTGGCGCCCAGGGAGTCCGGCTTCGCTCGCGCCGCCAGCAGCCGATCGTGCAATTCGGCCTCGCGCCGTCGCAGGAAGCTGGTGAAGTGATCATCGAGAGCCGCCAAGCCTTCCCGGCTGTAGAGCGCGTCGAACGGGACGCCGAAACCAAGTTCGAGACTTGCCGTCATGGGCGCCTGAGTGATGTCGTACATGGGTTACCTCGAAAAACGAGTTCTTCCGCAGTCTCTTGCCGCGAGGACGAGCAACGACCCCGGAGTGATCGCGGTGGCGCAGATATGAGGATGGGAAAGACGTAAGCATTGTGGGCCCCGGCGCCGACCGCGGACCTGCCTGAAGTCTCACTCACATACGATCAGCCATCCTCGTCGGTCCGTGACGTGGACCCCCGCCGTCTGACGTCGACGATACACAGCATCGCAAGGTCCGGATTTCATTTCTGCCAATTATGTAACTAGATAGTTAAATCGCTGTCAAGCGCAATAATCGATGGAACGACTCGCGCCGTGGGAGCGAGAGTGTGGCGGGGCGGCGGGTTCACATTCGCATCCGCTGCGCGTCTGCAGCGGCCCTTCGGCGTTCTGGGTCGGCTCGCTCCCGCAATCAAGCGGCAAACTGGTCGCCCGGCTCGCTGCCGTGGCGGGCGAACACGATCGTCCTCGCCTATCGCGCCGTCATGCAGTTCAAAGAGGGATTGCAGGCGCGATCGGTCTAGTTCGCCGTCGCCCTCCGCGGGCGGCGCTGAAACGATCCCGTGCCTGCCGATCCTGGACCTGCCGAAGGCGGACCCCGCAGGAGGCGCCGGCCGTGCAGGCCGAACCGGCACAGCCGACCGCGCCGGCGAAGCCTGTCGAATTGGCCGATGTCGCCATGCTCCGCCCGGCGGCGATCGGCTCACATCCCAGACTCTCGGCGATGCCGCACGCGGCAGCGCCAACAGGCCGCACCAATGCGGACTTGTGTAAGTATCTAGTTAGTTATAAGAGGAGCGTTAGCGCTGCTGCTCACTACGGCATATCCCTGATGGCCGGAGCGGCGTCCGTGCGCTGTCGTCGTAAAGATTCATCCGGAGGAAATCGCATGAAACCTCTTGGCGCCTTGAAACTGCTCTTCTTCTCCGCCCTCGCAGTCGCCGCCGCTGCGCCGACGCTGGCTGCCGACTGGAAGCCGACACGTCCGATCAATCTGATCGTGCCGTGGGCGGCCGGCGGATCTACCGACCAGATCACGCGCTTGACTGCGGCGGAACTCGAGCCGCTGCTCGGGCAGACGATCGTGATCGTCAACCAACCCGGCGCCTCCGGCGCACTCGGAACCCGAAGCGCGCTGGAGGCTCCCAAGGATGGTTACACCTGGACCGCCGGCGCGGCGCAGGATCTCGGCGTATACGAGACGCTGGGCCTGCTCAATACGCGAATCACCGACTGGAACGTCTTCACCAACGTGGCCAACATCCAGGTGTTGAGCGTTGGCGCGAATTCGCCCTACAAGACCGCGAAGGAACTGATCGACGCGATGAAGGCGAAGCCGGGCCAGATATCGGTCGCCACCGCCGGCGTCACGTCGACCGGTCACAACGCGATGGAAGCCATCGCCAAGGCGACCGGGGTCAAGTACCGCCACGTTTCGTATGATGGCGGCACGCCGGCGGTCATCTCGGTCGTGGCAGGTGAAACCGACGTCACTGCCCAATCGGCGGTCGAGCAGGTCGACATGATCCGCGGCAAGAAAGTGCGTCCGCTGGTTGTCGTCAGCAACCAGCCGCTGGAGATCGAGGGCTACGGCGTCATCCCGCCGCTGTCGAATGACATCCCCGGCTTCACCGCGCCGGCCAACTACTTCGGCATTTTCATCCCGAAGGGCGTGCCTGACGAGGTGGTCGAGACAATGCAGAAGCTGTGGGCGCAAAACATCAGCAAGAGCGAGGCGATCAAGAAATACGCGGCGACGCGCGGAGCCCTGTTCTCGCCGCTCTCCGGTGACGCGGCGCAGAAAGCGGTGTTCCCGGCGATCCAGGCGAACGCTTGGCTGATGGCCGATAGCAACAAGGCGAAAGTCTCGCCGGACACCATCGGCATTCCGAGGCCGTGAGCCTTCGCCGGAGCATGTCCCGCAACAGTCGTTAGCGGATGCCTTCGGCGATCGTGGCCCCCTCTCCCGCTTGCGGGAGAGGGCCGGGGTGAGGGCGCGTACTACGCCCTCGTCCGGCGCTTCGCGCCACCTTCTCCCGCAAGCGGGAGAAGGGTAACGCCGCCTTGCGGCTCGACACAGTGGTCTCGTCACGAGATGCAACCTTCCATTGACAATCCCGGTTCGGCCGTCCCTGCGCATCCCGCTGGCGGCCTCGTAACACCGCGGTCGGACTTCTTCGCCGCGCTCGCCTGGATCGCGTTCGGCTTCGCCGTCTCGATCGGGGCGTGGCGGATGGACCGCCTCGAAAACCAGGACGTTCCCCCCTACGCCGTCCCGGGTCTGTTGCCGTTCTTCCTTGGCGTCGCCATCATGTTCTTTGCCGGCCTGATGCTGGCGCGCTCTTGGCGGCGCGGCGCGCTCGCGGCGGGCGCGCCACGGGCGACCCGGATGACGCCGGCCGAGCGAAAACGCTTCCTCCTGGTCCTTGGGCTGTGCCTCGCCTTCAGCGTCCTGCTGGTCGGCCACGGGCTGCCGTTCTGGCTCGCGGCAACGGTTTTCGTGTCGGCGACGATCATAGTGCTGCAGTATCAACAGCGGCGCGCCGTCAACCAGGTGTGGCGCGGCGTCGTGATCTCGATCGTGATCGGGCTGTGCGCCGGGTTCGGCGTCACCGTCGTCTTCCAGAAGATCTTCCTCGTCTATCTTCCCTGAAGAATCAACGGATCTCGCCATGCTCGACGGTTTAGCTTCTTTGGGTCAGGCGTATCTGGCGCTGCTGATGAGTCCGACGTCGATCGCCCTCGGCATGGCCGGCGCCCTGACGGGAATTCTCGTGGGTTGCCTGCCCGGCCTCTCCGCCACGCTGTGCATTGCGCTGCTGACGACGCTCACTGTCAAGATGAACGCACATGACGCCATTCTGATTCTCGTGTGCTCGTATGTCGGCACGCTGTACGGCGGTTCGCGCTCGGCGATCCTGCTCAACATTCCGGGAACGGCGGCGAATGCGGCGTCGTGCGCCGACGGACACGCGCTCGCGCTGCGCGGCGAGGCCGGACGCGCGATCGGCATCGCGACTTCGGGCGCGTTTTGCGGCACGCTGTTCGGTGTCGTCTGCCTCGCCGCCTTTACCCCGCTGCTCGCCCGGGTCGCGCTGTCGTTCGGCGCCCAGGAATTCTTCTGGCTCGCGCTGTTCGGCGTAACGATGTCAGGCACCCTGGTCGGCGACGATCCGCTCAAAGGCTGGCTCATGGGCGCGTTCGGCCTATTCGTCTCGCAGATCGGACAGGAAGGCATCTACGCTTACGATCGCTTCACTTTCGACATACCCGCTCTGTCCGGCGGCATCTCCCTCATTCCGGCGCTGATCGGCGCGTTCGGTTTTGCCGAAGTGCTCACCCGGCTGGCCGATCCGGTCGAGCGCAAGCTGGTGGAAATGAAGGATTCGATCCGGCCGCGGTTCGACGAGGTCGCCCGCTATTGGCGCACAGTGGTGCGTTCCGGGGCGATCGGCGTGCTCACCGGCCTGATGCCGGGGGTGGGCGAGGATTCCGGCGCCTGGATGTCGTACGCCGCCGCTAAGGCGACCACCAAGGAACCCGAGTTGTTCGGCAAGGGGTCGATCGACGGCCTGATGTCCGCCGAGACGGGCGACATGTCGTCGATCCCCGGCCACATGATCCCGATGCTGGCGCTCGGCGTGCCCGGCTCCGCGCCGTCCGCGGTGCTGATGGCCGCCATCATCATCCACGGCATCCAGCCCGGCCCGATGTTGATGGTCGAGCATCCGATGTTCGCCTACCAGATGGTTGCGATGACGACGCTCGCGACGATCTCCATTCTCATCTTCGGCCTTTTTCTCGTGCGCCCGCTGCTCCTCGTGCTGCGGGTGAAGCACAGCGTGCTGATGCCGATCATCTTCCTGATGTCGGTGGTCGGCGCCTATGCGACGGCGTGGCGGCTGTTCGATGTCTACGCCATGCTGGCAATCGGCATCGGCGCCTTCTTCCTGCGCCGCAAGGGCTACCCGATGGCCCCGTTCGTGCTGGGGATTGTGCTCGGCAATCTACTCGACAAGAGCCTGCGACGCGGTCTGGTGCTCACCGACGGGAGCCTGCTGCCGTTCTTCGCCCGACCGATCTGCATCTTCTTTGCGACCATCACCATCTTCACCATGCTGCTCTACATACCCGCGTTCAACGCCGCCGTGCATCGGGTGATCGGCGCGATCACCGGTTCTTTCAAATCGCTGATCGCTTGGCGGGGATGACTCGCGAAGCGATTCGCGCGGCGCAACGAAGGGCAGGCGCCGCGTCAGAAACGTTGACATCGGCGCCGGAAACGGCATATAACTAACTAGATACTTACAAGCCGCCGCGTCCTGAGGAGCTAGGTTTCTCCTGATCGGTTTCGCTCGGCGGGCGGCTTGAGGGGCGCTTCTCGGCGGCTCGCGCCGCCTTCTGAGCGCGTCCCTTCACCCGCATGTTTCCGGATGCGGGTCGGCAGGCGCGGCGGGGTGTCGAAGGTCGCGTCGAGCGTCCGATCGATGAGAACATGGCTGGAGACTGAGATGGCAGTGCGGGTCGTCACGGCGGATGAAGCCGCCAAGCTGGTCGAGTGCGGCGACACACTGCTGATCGGCGGTTCGGGCGCCGGCCACTCGGTGCCTGACGCGCTGATCGGCGCGATCGGAAGCCGCTTCCGCGCCGAGGGCGAGCCGCGAATGCTGACCACCGTGCATCCCGTCGGACTGGGCGACCGCGCCCATCGCGGCATAGGGCATCTCGCTCATCCCGGACTTCTGAAGCGCGTGGTGTGCGGCACCCTGGTCGACTCGCCGCCGGTCGAGCGCATGGCGGCCGCGAACGAGATCGAGGCCTATACCCTGCCGCAGGGATGTTTGTCGCAATTGACGCGCGAAATGGCGGCGGGACGGCCCGGTCTCGTCACCCATGTGGGCTTGCGGACGTTCGTCGATCCGCGTCATGGCGGCGGGCGGCAAAGCGAACTCGCCAAGGAGGATCTGGTCGAACTGGTCAACGTCGGCGGCCGCGAATGCCTGTTCTTCAAGCCGTTCCGCGTCGACATCGCGTTATTGCGCGGCACCACCGCCGATGAAGACGGCAACGTGACGATGGAGCACGAAGCGGTGTTCGGCGAGATGATCTCGATGGCGCAGGCGACGCGGCGCGCCGGCGGCATCGTCATCGTGCAGGTCAAAAGGATGGCGCTGCGCGGCACGCTGCCGCCCAAGCAGGTCAAGATTCCCGGCATGCTGGTCGATCTCATCGTCGTCGAACCCGATCAGATGCAGACCTATTTTACGGTTCACGATCCCGCCTATGCGGGCGAACTGAGGGTTCCGCTGTCGCAGATTGGCGCTTTGCCGTTTTCAATCCGCAAGGTCATCGCCCGTCGCGCCAGTCTCGAATTGTTCACCGGCGCGATCTGCAATCTCGGCTCGGGAATCTCGACCGGCATTGCGTCGATCGCGGCGGAGGAGGGTGCGCTCGACGACGTCGTGCTGACCAACGAACAGGGCCTGATCGGCGGCGCCCCGGCGACTGGCGCCGAGCCCGGCGCCGCGCGTAACTACCAGGCGATGGTCGATCAGCCCTACCAGTTCGATTTCTACGACGGCGGCGGCCTCGAACTGGCGTTTCTGTCGTTCGCCCAGGTCGACGAGCACTGCAACGTCAATGTCAGCCGGTTCGGCGACAAGATCGTCGGTCCCGGCGGTTTCATCAATATCAGCCAGAACGCCCAGACAATGGTGTTCAGCGCCACCTTCACCAGCGGCGGGATCGATATCGATTGGCGCGACGGACAAACGCGCATCGTGCGCGAAGGCCGCGAAAAGAAGTTCGTCCGATCGGTGCAGCAGTTGACCTATTCCGGTTCGCTCGCCCATGAGAACGGCCAACGCACCCTGTTCGTAACCGAGCGGGCGGTGTTTCGCCGCAATGAGGCCGGACGGCTGGAACTGATCGAGGTCGCCCCCGGGGTGGAGCTCGAACGGGACATTCTCGCCCAAATGGAATTTCATCCGGAGATCTCGCCGGCGCTCAGGCTCATGGACGCGCGGATCTTCCTTCCACAGCCGATGAAGCTTGCCGATACGATCGCCGCCAACCGTCGGCCGGCGCGGTCGGCGCGCCTCGCGCGCTTCATGTCAGGGGAGCAATCGTGAAGAAGCTCGCCACCGCCGCCAAGACGCGCCCGTCGGCGCCGACGGCAAAGTCCAAGGCGTCGCTAACGCCGGTTCGCGATGCGGAACGCACGCAGCTGGCCATTCTTGCCGCCGGCGAGGACGAGTTCGCCGACAAGGGCCTTGCCGGCGCTCGCGTCGATGCGATCGCCGAGCAGGCGGGCGCCAACAAGCGCATGCTTTATTACTATTTCGGCTCCAAGGAAGACCTGTATGTCGCTGTGCTGGAGCGCGCCTATGGCGAGATGCGCCAAGCCGAGAACGGGTTGAATCTCGCCAATCTCGAACCGCTGGACGCCATTCGCCGGCTGGTCGAGTTCAAGTTCGACTATTACCGAGATCACCCGCGTATGATTCGCCTCCTCGCCGGAGAGAACATGCAGAAAGCGACGTTTCTGAAGCGTTCGCGGCGGCTGCGCGAGATGCAGAATTCCCTCGATATCGTCCTGCATGCCGTCCTGGAGGCAGGAGAGAAGAAGGGACTGGTGAAGCCCGGCATCGACCCGCTTCAGCTGTACATTTCGATCGCCGGGTTGAGTTACTTCTACTTCTCCAATGCGGCGACGCTGTCGACGGCGTTCGGCCGTGAGCTGATGGACACAGTTGAGTTGACGGCCCGCCGTGCCCACGCGGTCGAGGTGATCCTCGATTATGTCCGATTGCGCTGAACGCAAAACATCCCATGGCACAGCCCTGTAGAGCTCGTCGGAGGTCATATGAAATTCGGTGATTACCCCAAGGTCGGTTCCCTCGATGGCGTGGCCGGCTTCCGCGACTATATGACGACGCTGGGCCTCGACATGCCCTGTGACGACATTGTCATGAGCGGTCCGGCGTCGCCGTTGGGCGCGCCGCTGGAATTCGACGGCATGTCGATCGGGCATCGGCTCGGCATACACCCGATGGAAGGCTGGGATTGCGCGACGGACGGCCGGCCGACCGAGAATACCCAACGACGGTGGCGGCATTTCGGTCAGAGCGGCGGCAAGCTGATCTGGGGCGGCGAAGCCTGCGCCGTACGCTTCGATGGTCGCGCCAACCCGAAGCAACTGTATATGGCGGATCATACCCAGAGCGGCATCGCCGAGCTGCGCGAGATCCTTGTCAAGGCGCACAGAGAGGCGACCGGCGACGATAGCGGCCTGGTGATCGGCCTGCAACTCACGCACTCCGGGCGCTTCTGCAAGCCGCACGACAACAAGCGCTTCGAGTCGATCATCGCGTACAACCATCCGATCCTCGACCGGAAGTTCGGCTATCCGCCGGACCGTCCGGTCATCAGCGATGACGAGATCAAGCGCCTGATCGAAGACTACGTTGTCGCCGCTAAACGCGCGCAGCAATGCGGGTTCGACTTCGTCGACGTCAAGCATTGTCACGGCTATCTCGGTCACGAGTTCCTGAGCGCGGTCACGCGGCCCGGCCCCTATGGCGGCAGTCTGGAAAACCGCACGCGCTTCTTGCGCGAGATCGTCGAAGGCATTCGCGCCGAAGCGCCGGGCCTGCGCATTGGCGTGCGCTTGAGCGCGATCGACACCGTGCCGTACAAGCCGGATCCGGCGCTTTCGGAGCCGGGCGAGCTCGGTCCGGGGATTCCGGAAGAGTTCAGCGCGCCCTACGTCCACGCCTTCGGCGCCAATCCGGCCAATCCGCTCGAATACGACCTCACCGAACCCAAGGCGCTGCTGGAAATCATGCGCAAGCTCGACGTCCGGTTCATCAATGTGAGCCTCGCCAGCCCCTACTACAATCCCCATTACATCCGTCCGGCGCTCTACCCGCCCTCCGACGGCTACCATCCGCCGGAAGATCCTTTCGTCGGCGTCATGCGCCATATCGGGGTGGTGCGCGATCTCAAGCTGGCGTTCCCGGACTTCTGCTTCATGGGCAGTGGCTACACCTATCTGCAGGAGTTCTTCCCGAACGTCGCCCAGGCGGTGGTGCGCAAGGGCTGGGTCGACGTGGTCGGACTGGGCCGCATGGTGCTGTCCTATCCGGAATTGCCGCTCGACATCCTGTCCGGCCGCGGCATGAAGAAGAAGCTCCTGTGCCGCACCTTCAGCGACTGCACCACGGCGCCGCGAAACGGCATCGTCTCGGGCTGCTACCCGCTCGACGCGTTCTACAAGAAGTCGCCCGAGTTCAAACGGCTTGCCGTGGTGAAGAAGCCGGCGAAAACGGCGTGACCCAAACGGCGGGTCTCGTCCGCGCGTAAACCGCGACGGAATTCATCGGCGCCACTCAACGAGGTCATTGGCCATGCAAGTCGGATTCATCGGTCTGGGAGCCATGGGAGCGCCCATGGCCGGTCATCTCATCGAGGCCGGCCACACGCTCTATCTCCGCGATGTCGGCAAGATTCCGCAGCAGCTCGTCACGGCCGGCGGCAAGGTGTGCGCTACATCGGCGGAGGTCGCGCGCAACGCCGAGGTGGTCATCATCATGGTGCCGCGAACGCCCGACGTCGAGAACGTACTGTTCGGACCGGAGGGCGTCGCCAGCGGTCTCTCCCCGGGCAAGACCGTGGTCGACATGAGCTCGACCTCGCCGTTCGGGACCCGGGAGTTCGCCCCAAAAATCAACGCGCTCGGCTGCGACTATCTCGACGCGCCGGTCTCTGGCGGCGACGTCGGCGCCCAGAACGCCACGCTCGCCATCATGGTGGGCGGCCCGCAGGCGGCGTACGACCGAATCAAGCCGCTGTTCGAGTCGATGGGCAAGAACGTCAATCGGGTAGGGGGCAGCGGCGACGGGCATACCACCAAGCTCGCCAACCAGATCATCGTCGGCGGCACAATGGTGGCGGTCGCCGAGGCGCTGCATTTTGCGGCGCGCGCCGGCGCCGATCCGGCGGCGGTGCGCCGCGCCCTGATAGGCGGCTTCGGCGATTCGAAAATCCTCAATCTGCATGGCCTGCGCATGATCGAGCGCGACTTCGTGCCGGGCGGCCCCGCCGTCTTTCAGCTCAAGGATATGCGCACCGCGCAGGAATTCGCCGGCAAGATCGGGCTGCAGCTCGAACTGCTCGACACCATGATCGCCATGTACAGCGACCTGATCGCCCACGAGGGAACCGGCCTGGACGTGTCGGGCGTGATGCTCGAGGTCGAGCGCCGCTCAGACGCCGCCAAGCCGGGAAAGGACGCGTGATGACGGGCCGGGTCGAATTTTCGGTCAAGGACGGCGTCGGACAGATCGTCCTGGCGCGTCCAGACAAACACAACGCCATCACGCGCGACATGGCGTTGGAGCTTCGCCGAATCTGCGCCGAGATCGACGCCGACGATCAGGTCCGCGTCGCCACCATCACCGGGGCGGGCGAGCGCGCCTTCTCGGCCGGCAGCGATCTCAATGGTCTCGCCGACCTCACGGACATCTGGGCGTTCCGCAACCGGGTCGAGTACGCGGCCGTCGTGCGCGACATCCGCAAGCCGGTCATTGCCGGACTGAAGGGCTGGGTTCTCGGCGGCGGCATGGAGATCGCCCTGGCGACCGACATCCGCATTGCCGGCCGCAGCGCGCGCATCGGTGGCCCGGAAGTCGTGCGCGGATGGGTCGGGGGCGGCGGGGCGTCGCAGATGCTGCCGCGGCTGGTCGGCTACGGTCAGGCAATGCGCATGCTGCTGGTCGGCGATCCCGTCGACGCCGACGCGGCGCTGCGTATGGGCCTCGTCGAAGAGGTCGTAGACGACGCCAATGTGCTGGAGCGCACCTGGGAAATCGCGGCTACCATCGCCTCCTACAGCCCGATCGCCACCCAGGCGGTCAAGGCCTCGGTCCGCGCCGCGATGTCGATGCCGCTGGAGGCGGGGCTGCGCTACGAAAACGAGATCCACGTGATCTGTATGTCGGACAAGGATCGCGTCGAAGGCATAAAGGCGTTTCAGGAAAAGCGGACGGGGAAATTCTGACGGATCACTCGAACCGCACCCGGACCGTGCCGAGCGGGCCGAAGTCCCCGACATAGGCGCCGGCGCGAACCGGCACGGGCGTCGTGCAGGTTCCGGTAGTGACGATCTGGCCCTTCTTCAGGCCGCCGGCGCCGAGCGGATGGGCATTGGCGAGCGCAAGCAGCGCCAGAAACGGGTTGCCCAGGATCCGGCCGCTGGCGCCAACGAGATGCTCGCCGTTGTCGGCCGTCAGCGTGATGGCGATATTGCCGAGGTCGAGGTCGCGCCATCGGGGCGCCGGCTCGCCGACAACGAAGGCGCCGTTGCCCATCGCGTCCGCCAGGACCACCAGCGCGCTCGCGTCGGTCGCCACCCGGTTGTCGGGGATTTCAAAGGCGGCGACGACAGCCGCGACCGCGGCTTCCACCTCGCCGCGCTCGTACGGGGTCGGGCGCGAGGGGAGATCGGCGCCGAGCACGAACGCGATCTCGCATTCGAACATCGGCGCGACAAATCGCGACAGCGTCAGGCTCGCCGGCGAGTTGTCGACATAAGGCGCGAACAACGGACCGGCAACCGGAGTGCCGGCAAAATACTTGCGCTGGTCCTGCGGCGACAGCGCGGTAACTTTCCAGCCGCGCACCTCGCCGCCCGGCAAAGCCGCCAGTTCCGACTGGACCCGGTAGGCGTCGTCGACGCTGGCGATCAGGCTATCGAGGTTTTCGATCCGGACGAGGCGAGCCTCGGCGCGCGCCTGCGCCAGCTGGGCGGCAATCTCGGCGGCGTTCATGGCGCCCTCACGGCTTGAAGAATTTCGCGAACTTGTCTGGGACGCCATCCCAGTCCTTGGCGTCCGCGGGCGGCGTCGCCTTTTCGCTGATGTTCGGCCACACCAGCGCGAATGCCGCGTTCAGCGCCGCCCATTTCTCGAGGCCGGGTTCGGTGTCCGGCTTGATGGCTTCGGCCGGGCATTCCGGTTCGCACACGCCGCAATCGATGCATTCGTCGGGGTGAATGACGAGCATCGTCTCACCTACATAGAAGCAATCGACCGGGCAGACTTCGACGCAATCCATGTACTTGCATCGTATGCAGTTTTCCGTAACGACGTAGGTCATCGCTTTCTTCCTGGATTCCCGTTGGACTTCGAAACAGATACCGGCGCCCGTCTGCGCTTCACGAGCGGGCCGCGAGGCCGAAGAACTTCATCATCGTTTCGAGTTGACCGTTGAGCATATGGATGCCGCTATGGACGCGGTGGCCGCGGGCCTCGGCGGCGACCAGCAACGGCGTGAATTCCGGCTTCATCACCACTTCGGCGAAAAGCGCCGACGGTTCCGCGCTCGTCATGTCGAATGAAAACGCATCGTCCGGCTTCAGCCCTAGCGAAGTCGCATTGATGACGATGTCGTGGCCCGATGCGTCGGCGGTTCCATGCCGAACCTCGCAGTCCGGGAACGTCGCGCCGACGCGCTCGACCAGGTTGACGGCCTTGGATTGGGTCCGGTTATGGATGGTCAGCGCCGCGATTCCGCTGCCGCCCAGCGCGAAGGCCAGCGCCGTGGCGGCGCCGCCGGCGCCCGCCATGTAGACGCGCTTGCCTTTGAGGTCGTAGCCGCATTTCTCGAGGCCGGTGACGAAGCCCCAGCCGTCCAGCAGCGTGCCGACGTAGCGACCGTCGGGTTCGCGCCGGACGGTGTTGACCACCCCGGTGTAGGCGCCGTCGCCTTCGAGCGAGTCGCACAAGGCGCCGGCTTCCGCCTTGTAGGGCGCGGTGACGATGAAGCCGTCGAGGTTGCGGATCGATTTGAGCCCGGACCAACCGACATCGATGTCGTCGCGGCCGATATGAATCGCCACGCAGACAGCGTCGATACCGTTGGTCGCAAAGTAGTCGTTGAACGCCATCGGCGTTCGCACATGCGCGACCGGATCACCAATGATCGCGTAAAGCCGAGTCGTTCCCGTGATCATGTCCATCCTCGTAACTATCTAGTTAGATACATTAGTCGCAGCAATTCTGTCAACCCTGAAACGCGTCCATCGGCTGTTGCTGCGAGCGCGGCCTCTGCGAAAGTGTCAGCAACCCCGCGCCCGAGGGCTACAGCTTCGGCGACGTCCGGCAGGCGGCGAACATCTAAGCCATCGCGAAAGCTTGCGAGGCGGCGGGCAACCTGTAAACGCAAACCGTCAAGATGGCGTTGGCGCGCGGCCACGGCGACAAGGACAAGGGCGGCATGATCGCCGTGTTCGAAGAACTGCCCGGCGTATCGTTCCGCAGCGCGCAGCCCAAGTAAGGAATTGCTCGATGACCGATGCAGCCAAGGGCCTTGACAACGGGCTCACCAACTACGGCGACCGCGACTTCGCCCGCTTCCTGCGCCGCTCGTTCGCTCGCTCGATGGGTCTTTCGCGCGAGTTGCTGAACAAGCCGGTGGTCGGTATCGCGATGACCCCCTCGGGCTTCAACAACTGCCATCGCTACATGCCGGCGCTGGTGGAAGCGGTGTCGCGCGGCGTGCTGACCTCCGGCGGCTTACCGCTGCCGTTTCCAACCATCTCGCTCGGCGAAGTGTTCCTCAACCCGACGAGCATGATGTACCGCAACCTGATGGCGATGGACACCGAGGAGATGATCTCCGCTCAGCCGATGGACGCGGTGGTGCTGATCGGCGGCTGCGACAAGACGGTTCCGGCGCAGTTGATGGGCGCGGCCTCGGCAGGCCTGCCGGCGGTGCAGATCGTCACCGGGCCGATGTCGACCGGCCGGCACAAGGGGCAACGGCTCGGCGCCTGCACCGATTGCCGTAGCTTCTGGTCCAGGTATCGCGCGGGAACCGTCAACGCCGAGGAGATCGCGACCGTCGAAGGCCGGCTTTCGGTGACCGCGGGGACGTGCGCCGTGATGGGCACGGCGTCCACCATGGCGTGTCTGACCGAGGCGCTCGGCATGTCGCTGCCGGGCACGGCGGCGATACCGGCGGTGCATTCCGACCGTCTGGTCGCCGCGGAGGAGACCGGCAAGGCGGCGGTCCGGCTGATCACGAGCCGGCTCACGCCGCGCGACGTCATCACCGAGAAGTCGATGGAGAACGCGTTGCGCGTGCTGCTGTCGATCGGCGGCTCGACCAACGCCATCGTGCATCTGACGGCCATCGCAGGCCGTCTCGGCCTCAAGATCTCGCTCGACCGTTTCAACCAGCTCTCTGACGAAACGCCGGTTCTCGTCGATCTCAAGCCGGTCGGCGAAGGGTATATGGAAGACTTCCATGCCGCCGGCGGAGTCGGAGCGCTGCTGCGCGAATTGAAGCCGCTACTGCATCTCGACACCATCGACGTCGAAGGGACGGCGCTGAGTGAACGGCTCGCCGAGCCCCTCGACTGGGTCGACCGCAACTACATCCGCTCCTTCGACAATCCAATTTCGAAGGTCGGCGGTCTCGTCGCGCTGTCGGGCTCGTTGGCGCCCGATGGCGCGATTTTCAAGCGCGCCGCGGCGACGCCGGGCTTGTTCGAGTCGGAAGGGCGCGCGGTCGTCTTTACGAGCCTCGAGGATCTCGCCGCGCGCATCGACGACCCCGATCTCGATGTGAAGCCCGACGACATTCTGGTGTTGCAGAACGCCGGCCCGCACGCGGCGGGCATGCCCGAAGCGGGATATCTGCCGATCCCGAAGAAACTCGCTCAAGGAGGCGTCAAGGATATGGTGCGCGTCTCCGACGCGAGGATGTCGGGCACCGCCTTCGGCACCATCGTGCTGCATGTGGCGCCGGAAGCCGCCATCGGCGGCCCGCTCGCCGCTGTGCGCAACGGCGACCGCATAAAATTGTCGATCGCCGAGAAACGCATCGACTTGCTGGTTGAAGACGAAGAAGTCCGTCGCCGCCTCACAGGTCACAAGCCGCCGCCGAAGCCTACGCGCGGTTACAAGGCGCTCTACCGGCAAACCGTCTTGCAAGCGCCCGAGGGCTGCGACTTCGACTTCCTCGCCAGAGAGGGAGCGTTCGAGCCGCGATGAGTATTTCTTTCGATCTCGACTCCGCCGTCGATGTACTGCTCGCCGCGCGGCGGGAGCGGCGGCAAATGGCGGCGTTGCCCGAGCCGCTGCGACCCGCCGACATCGGACAGGGCTACGATATTCAAGACCGTTTGATCGCGCGGATCGACGATGCGGTCGTCGGTTGGAAGCTCGGCGTCGGCAGCGCCAAGCTCAAACGGCAATCCGACATCGGCCGCTCGATCGCCGGGCGCATCCTGAAATCGCGGTTGTTTGGAGCCGAGGCGACCGTCGAACTCAGCTTCGCCGCGCCGGCGACGATCGAGTTCGAGATCGACTTTATTCTCGGCGACGACATCGCTCCCGATCACTCGGGCGACGCGCGCACGAGAATCGCGGAAACGCGCGTCGCCTTCGAACTCGTGCAATCGAGCTTCGTCGACCGGCGCGCCGCCGGCTGGCCGAGTTTCGCCGGCGACAATTCCGGTTTCGACGCGCTCATTCTCGGCGACGCCGTCGAAGCCGCGGCGATCCCGAACCTGCTGGCCTCGCTCGTCGTCTCTGTAGACGGCGAAGCCAAGGCGGGCGTGGCGACGGGCGAGGACGTGACCGATCCCTATCGGGCGTTCGACGATCTCGTCGCCCTGGCGCAAGAGCGAGGCATGGTCCTGCCCAAGGGCTCGATCATCTCGACCGGCTCGGCTTCGCTGCCCTACGCGATTTCGACGCCCCGTGGCGAAGTCGCGGCCTCGTATCTGGACAAGACCCTGCGTTTTCGTGTCGAGGCGCCCTCAAACCTGCATCGGAGCCTGCCATGACAGCTGTGACTGTGAACCCCGAACGCCTCGTCGAGTTTGCAACCGACGTCAATATCGCCTGCGGGCAGTCCGAGCCGGACGCAAGACTCTGCGCCGACAGCCTCGTGCAGGCCGATCTATGGGGCCATCAATCGCATGGCGTGATGCGACTGTCGTGGTACGCGGCGCGCATGAAGGCAGGGGTGTGCGACGCCCTAGCGGTTCCCGAACTCATCCTCGACGGCGGCGCGCTGGCGCTGATCGACGGGCATGACGCCATGGGACAAGTCGCCGCCGCCAAGGCGGCCGAGGAAGCGATCCGCCGCGCCAAACAGCACGGCGTCGGCGCGGTAGGAGTGCGTAATTCCAACCACTTTGGCACGGCCATGTATTTTACGCGCAAAGCCGCGCAAGCCGGCTGCGTAGGTTTCCTGTCCACCAACGCCAGCCCGTCGATGGCGCCCTGGGGCGGGCGCAAGAAGGCGCTCGGCAACAATCCGTGGTCATGGGCCTGCCCGGCGGGCTCGCACGCGCCGATGATGCTCGACATGGCCAACACCGGGGTCGCGCGCGGCAAGATTTATCTCGCCAAACAAAGAGGCGAAACGATTCCGCGAGGCTGGGCCATCGGCATAGACGGCGCGCCGACGACCGATCCCGCCAAGGCGATCGAAGGCGTGATCCTGCCCATGGGACAGCACAAGGGCTACGCGATATCCGTCATGATGGACATGCTGTCGGGCGTTCTCACCGGCAGCGGCATGGGACCTGAGGTGTCCGGCCCCTATCAGTTCGCGCGTCGCAGCCACGCCGGTCATTTCATGCTGGCGATCGACATCGCCGCCTTGCAGCCGCTCGCCGATTTCAACGCGCGCATCGAGGCGATGATTGCGCAGTTGAAAGCCGTCCCGCTCGCGCAAGGCTTCGACGAGATCTTCTATCCCGGCGAGATCGAGGCGCGGAATGACCTGCGAAATCGGCGGGACGGCTTGAGCCTGCCCGCCGACACGATCGCCGATCTCACGAAACTCGCAGAGGAATTCGGTTTGGAGCGGGTCTCGACGAGCTAGCAGATATTCGGTGGAATGCGGGCCGTCGTTGACGTCATACTCAGGCGTCGGCGCCTGGCGCATTGCTTCCGTCCCGCCAGCGTCGGCCCCGACCGCAGGGGGAAGTGGCCATCAGAACCAACGGACCCGGCCTGCGCCCCGGAAACGGCGCCCAATCCGTTCGGACCGACTACCGATGCAATTGGCGCGCGCCTCGCCGCAGCGTTTCCTGCATGACGGCGCGCGGCTGGCGACGCGCCCAAATTCCGCCCGCTCGTCCACCCGCTGGCAGGCTCGCCGCGCAATATCTGCTCCCGAATAGCGAAGTCCGGAAGGGGCTGGCCGGATCCGATTCCCGGCGTTCGCCGCAGAGCCTGCGAAGGAAACGCCGAATGAGGGTTGGCACGCCAGTTGCGAGGGTTTCGTCGCCGAGCGTGCAGCGGCGGGGATTGCGTGGCGACGCTCTCTCGCTCGCGAGCCGGCTTCCCGCCAAGGAGTGAAGCCCGAGATGAAAAGCGGAAGTTGGAAATCTCTCGTTTTTACCGGTGCTCTGGCGCTGGCGACGATGAGCGTGCAAACGATTTGCGCCCATGCGGAAGGCGTGCTGCGCATCGGCATGACGGCGACGGATATTCCGCTGACGCACGGCTCGCCCGACAACGGTTTTGAAGGATTTCGCTTCACGGGTTTCACGCTTTACGACGCCTTGGTGAACTGGGACCTGTCGTCGGCCGACAAGCCCTCGGTCATCAAGCCGGGCCTCGCGCTCTCCTGGACGGTCGATCCCGCCGACAGCACCCACTGGACTTTCAAACTTCGGCCGGGCGTCAAGTTCCACGACGGCTCCACGTTCGACGCGCAGGCGGTCGTCTGGAATTTCGACAAGTTGCTAAAGAAAGAGGCGCCGCAGTTCGATGCGCGGCAGGCTTCGCTCGTCGGCTTCCGCATCGCCTCGGTCGCTTCCTACAGCGTGGTCGACGCGACGACGCTCGACATCAAGACCAAGATGCCGGATTCGTTCCTGCCGTTCGAACTCTCGTACATCCTGCAGGCGAGCCCGGCGCAGTTCGAGAACGTGGGCCACGACTGGGCGAAGTTCGCCGCCGAGCCCTCCGGCACGGGCCCCTTCAGGCTGGAAAAGCTGACGCCGCACGAACGCGCTGTGCTGATTCCGTTCAAGGATTATTGGGATGAGACGCGCCGCGCCAAGCTCGATCGGCTCGAACTGATTCCGATGCCCGAGGCCAACACGCGCACGGCGGCGCTGTTGTCGGGCGAGGTCGATTTCGTCGAAGCGCCGCCGCCGGACACCATTCCGCGCCTGAAGTCGGCGGGAATGGTGATCACCTCGAACCCTTATCCGCACATCTGGCCCTATCACCTGAGCCGTCTGCGCGACAGTCCGTGGAACGACATCCGGGTGCGCAAGGCCGCCAATCTCGCCATCGACCGCGAGGGCGTGAAGGAACTGCTCGGTGGCTACGCGCTGCCCGCCAAGGGCCATGTGCTGCCCGACAGCCCCTGGTTCGGCAAGCCCAGTTTCGAGATCAAATACGACGTCGAAGCGGCCAGGAAGCTGATGACGGAAGCGGGCTACGGACCGGATAAGCGCCTGAAGGCGAAGATCCTGATCTCGGCTTCCGGCTCCGGTCAGATGCTGCCGCTGCCGATGAACGAGTTCATCCAGGAGAACCTCAAGGAAATCTACATCGACATCGATTTCGAGGTCGTCGATTTCACCACCTTGACCAACCGCTGGCGCGCGGGCGCCAAGGCCGATCAGAACGCGGGCGTCTCCGCGATCAATTATTCCTATGCGATCGTCGATCCGTTCAACGCGCTCGTCCGCTTCGTGCGCAGCGATCTACATGCGCCCAACGGCGTCAACTGGGGGTTCTACGCCGACCCGGAGGTGGACGCGCTGATCGCCAAAGCGCAGAACACGTTCGACGCCGCCGCGCAGAACGAGATCCTCGGCCAGGTGCACACCAAGATGGTCGACGAGGCGCTGTTCCTCTGGGTAGTCCACGACGTCGCGCCGCGCGCCATGTCGCCCAACGTCAAGGGCTTCGTCCAACCGCGCAACTGGTTCCTCGATCTGACCACCGTGACCGTGAAGTGAGCGGCGCCGCGGGAGGCCTGCGCCCATGCTGAGCTATGTGTTGCGGCGGGTGCTGTATGCCGTGCCCATAGCGATGGGCGTGACGCTGCTGGTGTTCGCGCTGCTGCACATTGCCCCCGGCGATCCCATCAACGCTGTCGCCGGCCCTGACGCGCCGGCCGAGGCGGTGGAGGCGCTGCGGCGCGCCTACGGCTTCGACAAGCCGTTACCGCTGCAGTACCTGCTGTATCTCGGCCGCATCGCCAGCGGCGATCTCGGCGTCTCCGTGGCCACGGGGAGGCCGGTCGTCGGCGAGTTGGCGGCGGCCTTCGTCAACACATTCGTTCTCGCGCTCGCCGCGGCCGGGATTGGTTTTACCGCTGGCGCCGCGCTGGGCGCCGTCGCGGGCTGGCGCAAAGGTTCGGTCGTCGATCGCTTCGCCACCTTCGTCTCGTTGATCGGCGTCAGCGTCCCCCACTATTGGCTCGGCATGGTGCTCGTCATCCTGATGGCGGTCGAGGCCCATTGGCTTCCGGCCATGGGCATGGGAACGGGCCTGCGTGAACTCGCCGCGCATGCGATCCTGCCGGCGCTGACGATGGCGGTGATCCCGACCGGCATCGTCGCCCGAACGGTGCGCGCCGCCGTCGGCGAAACCCTGGAGCGCGAATTCGTGCAGGCGCTGCGGGCGAAAGGCCTGCGCCGCGGCGCCATCATGCGGCACGTCGCCCGCAACGTGTCGCCGACCATCGTCGCGGTGCTCGGGTTGCAATTCGGTTATCTGCTCGGCGGCTCGATCCTGATCGAGACGGTGTTCGCGTGGCCAGGGACCGGGTTCCTGCTCAACGAGGCGATCTTCAAGCGCGACCTGCCGGTGTTGCAGGGCATTCTGCTGATGCTGGCGATGTTCTTCGTGCTGCTGAACTTGGGAGTCGACGTCGTCCAGGCCTGGCTCGATCCGCGCATGCGGCGCGCGTAAAACCCCGACGGGTTCGAGGAGCGAAGTTGGAAAGCTCGGTCGCCACGACAATGACCCCGCAGTCCCTCAAGGCGATCCGTTCGCCGGGCTATGGGAGTCTCTTCGTGCGCCGGCTGCGGGCGGACAGGGTGACGCTGGCTTGCCTCGCGATCCTCGTCGTCATCGCGCTGGCGGCGATCTTCGCCGATCACCTCGCCCTGGCCGATCCTTTGAAGACCAGCATGGTCAGACGGCTCAAGCCGATCGGGACGCCCGGCTTCTGGCTCGGCTCCGACGAACTCGGGCGCGACATGCTGTCGCGTCTCGTCTATGGCGGCCGCATGTCGCTGCTGATGGGGACGTGGCCGGTCGCCAATGCGGTGATCGTCGGCGGCGCGCTCGGAATCGTCGCCGGATACGCCGGCGGCTGGCTCAACATGGCGATCATGCGCACGGTCGACGTGTTCTACGCCTTTCCTTCCGTTTTGCTGGCGGTGGCGATCTCCGGGGCGCTGGGCTCCGGGCTGAAGAACGCGATCGTCGCCCTCACGGTCGTCTTCATTCCGCCGCTGGTGCGCATCGCCGAGACGGCGGCGACGCAAGTGCGCGGCCTCGATTACGTCGAGGCGGCGCGAGCCTCCGGGGCGGGGGCGGCGACGATCATCCGCGTGCATCTGCTGCCCAATGTGCTTGGGCCGATCGTCGTTTACGCCTCGGGACTGTTCAGCGTCTCGATCATTCTCGCCTCCGGCCTGTCGTTTCTCGGCCTCGGCGTCGAGCCGCCGCAAGCCGAATGGGGGTTGATGCTCAACACGCTGCGTCAGGCGATCTATGTCCAGCCGTGGGTGGCGATTCTGCCCGGGGCGATGATCTTTGCCACCTCGATCTGCTTCAATATGGCCAGCGATGGGTTGCGCGCGGCGATGGAGAGCCGCTCGTGAGCGACGCGGAGCGTTGGACGCCGGCCGAAGACCTCGGCGGCCCGGCCGAGCCGCTGTTGAAGGTCGAGCGGCTCACCAAACATTTTCCGGTCAAGAGCGCGGGTCTGTTTCAGCGCAAGCGAGTGGCGCGCGCCGTCGACGGCGTGTCGTTCACGATCGCCAAGGGCGAGACGCTCGGCGTCGTCGGCGAATCCGGCTGCGGCAAGTCGACGACGGCGCGTCTGCTGATGCATCTGATCGAACCCGACGCGGGCGAGGTGATTTTCGACGGCGAGCTTGTGGGCGAAACCCTGGGGCTGCGCGAGCTGCGCCGCCGCATGCAGATGGTGTTCCAGGATTCCTACGCCTCGTTGAACCCGCGCCTCACCATCGTCGACAGTCTGACTTTTGCGCCGGTCGTGCACGGCGTCCCGGCGGCACAGGCGCTTGCGCTGGCGAGCGAACTGCTGGAGCAGGTCGGGCTCGATCCCAAAGTCGTGCTCGGCCGCTATCCGCACGAACTCTCCGGCGGTCAGCGCCAGCGCGTCAACATCGCCCGCGCCCTCGCCCTCAAACCTCGGCTCGTCATCCTCGACGAGGCGGTTTCGGCGCTCGACAAATCGGTCGAAGCGCAGGTTCTGAACCTGCTGGTCGAGTTGAAGCAGCGCTTCGATCTGACCTATATGTTCATCTCCCACGATCTCAATGTCGTCCATTACATCGCCGACCGGGCGATGGTGATGTATCTGGGCAAGATCGCCGAACTCGGGCCGGTCGAGGCGATCTACGCCGCGCCGCGCCACCCCTACACCCGCGCCCTGTTGGCGGCGCGCCTGTCGACCGACCCGCAGGCGCGCACCTACGCCGTCGCGTTGGAGGGCGATCCGCCCAACCCGATCGATCCGCCCTCCGGCTGCCGCTTCCGCACCCGTTGCCCGCTGGCGGCGGAAGTCTGTGCGGCGCAGGAACCGGCGACGGTCGAAGTCGGACCCGGCCATAGCGTCGCCTGCCATCTGTACGATCCGGCGTCAGGCAATCGCGAGGCGCAAGCCAATGTCTGAGCCGCCGATGCTGGAGGTTTCGAACCTCTCCGTCGCCTTCGCGACCTCTCGCGGAACGATCCAGGCCGTGAACGGCGTCGATTTCCACCTGCGCCGCGGCGAGACGCTCTGCCTGCTGGGCGAATCCGGATCGGGCAAGAGCGTCACGCTGAGGGCGCTGATGCGGCTGCTCCCCGAGCCACTGGCTCGCGTCGCCGGCCGGGTCGTCCTCGCCGGCGAAGATATTTACGGATTGCCCGAGCGTCGGGTCGAAGATCTGCGCGGCAAGACGGTGTCGATGGTGTTTCAGGAGCCGATGCTGGCCTTCGATCCGGTCTACGCGATCGGCCGGCAGATCGCAGAAGTCATCACCCGCCACGAAGGCGTCACGCGGGCGCAGGCGGACGCGCGCGCGTTGGAACTGCTGGAGAAAGTGCAGATCCCGTCGGCGAAACAGCGGCTTTCCGCCTATCCGCACGAAATGTCCGGCGGCATGCGGCAACGGGCGATGATCGCGTTGGCGCTCGCCTGCAACCCGGCGATCCTGCTCGCCGACGAACCGACGACGGCGCTCGACGCCACGGTCCAGATGCAGGTGCTGCTGCTGCTGCGCCGCCTGCAAGCCGAGACCGGCATGGCGGTCATGCTCGTCACCCACGACATCGGCGTCGCCGCCGAGATGGCCGACCGGGTTGCTGTCATGTATGCGGGCCGCATCGTCGAGCAGGGAACGGTGGCGCAAGTGCTGAAGGACCCGCTGCACCCCTATTCGCAGGGTCTGCTCGCCTCCACCGTCCACGCGGGATGGAAGGGGCGCAGGCTGGAGGCGATCCCGGGCTCGCCGCCAGATTTGATCGACCCGCCGCCGGGCTGCGCCTTCGCGCCTCGCTGCCCGCGTCGTTTCGCCCTCTGCGAGAAGAATTCGCCCCAGGATACCGGTTTGACTGAAGGGCGATCGGCCCGCTGTCTCGCGCTGGAAGCTCAGCCGTCGTAGGTCTGCGGAGCCCAGGCAGGAGGCGAACGGCGTCGACAGAAATACGCGGCGGGCGAACAACGGGAACGCGGGCAGCGCTCGGAGTCAGAAGTAGTTGGACCCTCATTGGCGCCAAATGGTAACTCCCAAGCCGGGGTGGTCTTGGCGCCGACCGGGACAGTCCAACGCCGTCAATCGACGTCCTCGGGCAACAATTGAAATTATCTAAATTAAAACAACATCTTGTGCAGTCTCGAAACTCCGCCGTCGTCTTATAGTTATCGGGGACGCGGTACGCGTTCCCTTATCTTGTCCCTTTCTGCGTACGCCGTCGCGATCATCTGTCCGCGCTCGTCACCCGGCCAAGCCATGACACTTAAGCCATTGATATGGGCTCGCCGGCGCCAAAGCTGGCGGGTCCGATGAGAGCGCAGGAAGCGAGGCGAGAGTCCGCCATCAATTGGCGGCTTGGGAGTTACTCGAGACCGCCGGCTGGCCGGCCGCCTGAACAGCAATGACTTGGCGGTTGATATGCTGGAATTGCCCGTCACGGTCGGTGTGGCGACTGCCCTCCTTGGTCTTGCGGTTGACCTGTCGGGAATAGCCGAGCGCGACCAGCAACGTGGCGACCGTGTTGGCGCTCGCCGCAGAGTTCATCGCCCGCAGAGCAACGCCAACTTCTCGCGGCTCTTCGACGCCCACAGCAGCGGGCGCATCGGGTGACCCATGGTCGCCGACTCCACCAATCGGCGCAGATCGTCGAGCACCGTGGGGTCCGCCTTGTTCGAAGCAGGCCGACCGGCCGCCTTGCGCCGGACCCGAACCGGGGCCGAGGGCGCAGCCAGCAGATCTTCGCGCCGCGAATGATCGTGCTCCGCGCCACTCCCGTCGCCCGGCGGACGGCGGCCGTTCCGCTGTACCCCGCGACAGCTTTCTCCGCCGCCACAAACAGTCGGCGGCCTCGCACGTCCAGTTGGTTCTTGACGGCTGCATACCGTGCGCGGATTGCGGCTTCATCGATCATCCACCGATCATAGCCGTCGCGCCACCCCGTCGGAATCCCCTATCGCGAAAATCCAAACCCGAATCGATTATTCCTGCTCGGCTCCTAAGGATCGGCGGCGCTTCCGTCCAGCCGGCGATACGTCGAACGGATAGTGTAGGCCTTGGTTGGGCCGTTTACAATATAGGTAATTGTGAAAAGGTCGGAGGTCTCGATGCGGACGGTCGCGTTG
>Ga0302319_10003821_pt1 | contig 31200 bp, 17 predicted proteins | sample Bog_T0_2_FD_203319 | JGI IMG/M metagenome (GOLD analysis project Ga0302319, IMG submission 203319) | Peat permafrost microbial communities from Stordalen Mire near Abisko, Sweden - Bog_T0_2 | ecosystem: Environmental > Terrestrial > Soil > Wetlands > Peat | place: Sweden: Abisko, Stordalen Mire... | reverse complement strand
GATTTTCCGCTCGACACTGTGCTGCCCCCGTTTGAGGGCGAACAGCACGTCTACCGGCCCGCCTACGGCGAAGGCGTCTTTCACATCCCGGTCGGCCCGGTTCATGCCGGAATCATTGAACCCGGCCATTTCAACTTCACCGTTGCCGGAGAGCCCATTCTCTATCTGCAGCTCCGCATGTTCTACACGCACAAGGGAACCGAGAAGCTCTTCGAAAATATCTCCATCGAACGCGGTGTGTTTCTTGCCGAGAGCGTTTCCGGCGATTCGGCTTTCTCGCACGCCACGGCATTTTGCGAGGCAGTCGAGCTGGCCGCTGAAATCGAGATTCCGGCACGGGCACAATTCATGCGCACCATCCTGCTTGAACTCGAACGCATTGCAAATCACATTGCCGACGCTGGGGCCATCGCCAACGACGTGGGATTCGTGATCGCCAACGCCCATGCCGGCCGGGTGCGAGAGCTTGTGCTTGGCTTGAACGAAACGCTCACCGGATGCCGAGTGCTGCGCGGAATGGTTGCCATCGGCGGCGTGCGCAGAGACTGGCAGCAGGGTCAAGTGGAAGCCGTCGAGGACACGCTCAAGGTTGTCGAGCGCGAATTCCGCGATCTCGTCGCGATCGTTCAGTCGTCCAATTCCACCCGCGAACGCTTGGAGAACACCGGAATCCTGCGTCCTGAAAAGGCTAAACTTCTCGGCATCGTCGGCGTGGGAGGACGCGCCTCCGGCGTCGATCTCGATGTGCGGCGCGATCACCCTTACGAGGCGTATCGCCACCTGCCTTTCAGGGTGCCGGTCTATCAGGCAGGCGATGTTCGCCACCGCTTGCTGGTTCGCATCGATGAAGTGGGCGAATCGATCCAGATCATTCGCGCGGCGGCTGCGCTGCTGCCAGAAGGCCCGCACCGCGCGCCGGTGCAACGCATCCCTTCGGATCGGTGCGCAATGAGCGCGGTGGAAGGATGGCGCGGCGAGATTCTTTACTGGGTCCGCACCGGCGAGGGCAATCGATTGGAACGCTGCAAGGTAAAAGATCCATCCATCAACAACTGGCCGGCCATCGTCGAATCGATGGAAGGCAACATTGTCGCGGATTTTCCGGTGATCAACAAGAGCTTCAACTTGTCCTATTCAGGGACGGATCGGTAACGCGATGTTCAAGATCCTCCAAAAGACGTTCCGTGTTGGCGCCGCCACTGCCGATTATCCGCGCGTTGCGCCTCATCTGGCCGAACAGTTTCGCGGATGCCCGGAGTTTGACTTCAATCTCTGGAGCGATGCGCGCCCCGCGGCCGCGGCATGTCCTACCGGCGCCATCGCCCTGAGTGACAAAGACGGCGTTCGCACGGTCACTGTGGATTACGGCCGCTGCATCTTTTGCGGCGAATGCGAACAGGCGTCTGCCGCCAGCGCTGGGCAGATAAGCCCGGTTCGCATGTCCCGGCAGTTCGAGCTTGCGGTCACCGATCGCCGCGACCTCGTTCTCACCGCGGAGTATGGGCTTCGTCCCGATGGCACCCATGCCGAACTGCGGCTGGCCACAAGCAGCCCAGGCCAAGAGGATCCGAGAAAGCGAATCGCAGCCGCTATCGAGACCATGCTGGGCAGGTCGCTCTCGATTCGGCAGGTGGACGCCGGCTCGTGCAACGGCTGTGAGCAGGAGATCGTTGCATTGAACAACCCGGTTCACGATATTGAGCGCTTCGGCATTCATTTCGTGGCGTCGCCGCGCCACGCAGACATGCTGCTGGTCACGGGTCCGGTCACGCGCAACATGGAACTTGCGCTGCGCAAAACCTGGGCGGCGACGCCCGATCCGAAGGTCGTGGTAGCCGTGGGCGCCTGCGGCATCAGCGGAGGGATCTTCGGAACGAACTATGCGACGATGGGCGGGGTGGATGCGATTATTCCGGTCGATGTATACATCCCCGGCTGCCCGCCGCGCCCGCAGGCTCTGCTCTTTGGAATCCTGCTGGCGTTGGGCCGGGTGCGGCAGCGCCTTGGCTCCGTTAAGAGCTGATCCGTCCCGGAGCCTGTTATGAACTTTCGGGTGTGCGGGAAAGTTTATAACAGGCTCTAGGCAAGGCCGCCTCCAGCGCCCTAACGGGATTCGATAGATCGATGGTCTCGGCAAAACACGATCCTTGCGGAGCACTCCCAACCATCGGACAGCAACGAGAAACGCTATCCATCAATCGAGACATGACGCATTCACCTGGCAGTGCGAGCGGAAGACGCCTTATGAACTGCGCCTTTGCGGCGGGTATTGGGAAAAGGGATTGGTTCTGTGATTCGAAAACGATCAGGTTGCCACAATCGTAGGACTAGACTATGGATTTCAAATTGGGACACTCCCACGATTCCATAATGGCGTCGAGACAAACCAGTTGAGCGTATACTGAAATGCTTCGGGATTTCGGAGACAAGCTTGGGCCTCTGTAAAAGGTTTCACAGGGGCTGCGCTGCGGAATCCTTTAAGGGAGGTAGAAATGAAAACCTTATCACGGCGCGATCTGTTGAAGTCCAGCCTGCTGGCGCCTGCTGTGGCGGCGGCTCATGGAATGAGTCCGATCAAAGCGGCAATTCGGGCTGTGGAAGAGACGCCCAGTCCCCTTCCCCCGGACGCCAGACGCGATCTCTCAATTTCAGGAGCGGGACGCGACCGGCTGCTGCTCGATTTCGGCTGGCGCTTCCACTTTGGCGACGCCAACGACCCGGCCAAAGATTTCGGCTTCGGCAGCGGCCGCACGGGCAACTTCCAGAAGACGGGAAATTTCCTTCCCGCCGGGAACATTGCCTTCGACGATGGCGACTGGCGGAGCGTCGATCTGCCCCACGATTGGGCGGTCGAGCTGCCGTTCCAAAACGACCCCGCGCTACAGAGCAAAGGTTTCTACCCCCTGGGACGGACCTACCCGGCGACTAGCGTCGGCTGGTATCGCCGCGTCTTCGAGCTTTCCCCCGACGCTGACAAGCGCATCACTCTCGAGTTCGATGGCTCCTACCGCGAAACCATGGTGGTCTTCAACGGCTTTTACATCGGGCGTCACAGCGGCGGGTACGATCCATTCAGCTTTGACGTGACTGACTTTGCCAACCCCGGCGGCAGGAACGTGCTGCTGGTTCGCGTTGACGCCACTTCGAGCGATGGCTGGTTTTATGAGGGAGCTGGAATCTATCGGCATGTGTGGCTGGTGAAGACCAATCCGGTCCATGTGAAGCGGTGGGGAACCTTCGTGGCCGCCAAGGTGCGGGCGAACGAAGCGGTGCTCTCCATCCGCACCGAACTGGCCAACCATGGCAAGACCGAGCAAATTACGCGCGTAACTTCGACCATCCTCGATCCCGCAGGCCGGGAGGTGGGGAAAGCCGGTACAGACCCGTTCTCCATTGCAGCAGGCGAAGAACACACCGGGGAGCAGGAGATCGTGGTCAAGCAGCCGCAGCTCTGGTCTCTCGATGAGAGAAACCTATACACGCTGGTGACGGAGGTGAAGGCCAAAGGCGAGGTCGTCGATCGTTACGCAACCACGTTCGGCATTCGCAGCATCCGTTTCGACTCGGAAAAGGGCTTCTTCCTCAACGACAAGCCGGTCAAGCTGAAGGGGACATGCAATCACCAGGACCACGCCGGGCTGGGCGCCGCACTGCCGGACGCTGTGCAGTACTACCGCGTCCGCAAGCTACAGGAGATGGGCTGCAATTCGCTGCGCACCTCGCATAACCCTCCCACGCCGGAACTGCTCGATGCGTGTGACGAGCTGGGGATGCTGGTCTTCGACGAGACGCGCATGATGTCGTCGAATTCTGAAGGCCTTGGCCAATTCGCCAACCTCGTTCGGCGCGATCGCAACCGCCCCAGCGTTTTCATGTGGTCCATGGGGAACGAGGAAGGCCAGGCCAACGGGGAAAAGGGGACGCTGATCCTGTCGGCGATGAAAGCGCTGGCAACTCAGCTCGATGGCTCGCGGCCGGTGTCGATTGCGCCCACCGGGGCCATTGGAACCGGCGGACTCGCGGTCTGCGACGTGGTCGGCTACAACTACATGGACCCGGAGGCCGAAGCCTTCCACAAGGCCCACCCGGAGAGGCCTGTTGTTGGCACTGAAACCGTAAGCGCCGTTTGCACCCGCGGCATCTATATCACTGACCCCAGCAAGGGATATGTGGGTTCCTACGATCCGTATACCACCACCGGCCGCGCCTCGGCTGAAGGCTGGTGGAGCTTCTGCAATGCGCGGCCATGGCTTTCTGGCGGCTTCGTGTGGACAGGATTCGATTATCGCGGCGAGCCTTCGCCGAATGGGTGGCCCAACATCAGCTCCCAGTACGGCATCATCGATACCTGCGGCTTTCCCAAGGATTCCTTCTACTACTATCAGTCCTGGTGGACCGAGCAACCGGTTCTGCACCTCTTCCCACACTGGAACTGGCCGGGAATGGAAGGAAAAGAGATTGCGGTTTGGGTCTATTCCAACCTTGACAAAGTGGAGTTGCTGGTCAACGGCCAGAGCCTAGGAACAAAGGAAGTGAAGAAGGATTCGCACCTGGCGTGGATCGTCAAGTACTCATCCGGAGCCATCGAGGCACGGGGGTGGAAAGACGGCAAGCAGGCCATGACCACAAAGCGCGAGACCACAGGCCCCGCGGCGAAACTCGTCATGAGTGCCGACCGCCGCGAGATCTCGGCCGATGGCGAAGACGTAGCCTTCTTCGCCGTCGAAGTCCAGGATGCACAGGGAAGGGCCGTGCCTGTCACCGATAACCGGGTAACCTTCAAGGTCATCGGCGAAGGAATTCTGATCGGCACGGGCAACGGCGACCCTACCAATCAGGAACCCGACAAGGGAACCTCGCGCAAAGCCTTCTCCGGTCTTTGCATGGCCATCGTGCAGTCAACGAAAGTGGCCGGCAAGATCACCGTGGAAGCAGCCTCTCCCGGACTCGCGCCGATGAGCGCCACTGTTGCCTCGAAAGCGGCATCACTCCGTCCCCAGGTCGCGGTTTGGGAACGCAAGTCGCCTGTGGGCGCGGGTGTCACCGGTCTGTGGAGGCCTGCGCCGGGAGCCCCAGGCGCCACCGGCATGATGGCATTCCTCGTGGGCGACGGCACTACAATCTTTTCTCTGCTCCAGGATGGAAGCAGCCTCACCGGAAGCGTCGAGGGCATGGGAGGCGGTTTCTTTGGCGGCAGCGATGCAGCCGTCCCAATTGCAGAGGGCAAGGTCGATGGCCAGAACGTCTCATTCAAAGTCGGCAACAGCAGCTTCTCTGGAACGCTGAAAGGGGACCAGCTCGAACTCCTGCGAACGATCGATTTCAGCCGTTGGCTCTCGCGCTTGCCCAAGGAGCCGTCGGGGTCACGCCCAGCCATCGGGCCGCCGCCGGATGGATCGGATCCGTCGTTCAATATGCCCTCGCGCATCCCTCCGGGCATCCCGGTTGTCTTGCGCCGCGTTCTGCGTTAATGGGCTCATTTCCAGCCAGGGGCCGGCTTTGCTCTGGTGCTGGTTGCGATCGCTGGGTGCGCCGGGTACCCTATCCTTCCGCAGTTTTATCGCGGAAAGTACAAGGGTGGGACGGCACAGACCTCGGTCGTCCGTGTTCCGACCCAGCAGTTTTGATCGGCGAGTGTCCCGATTTTGCGTCCAGGGAATCCAGAACGACTCACCGCCCTTTGCGCAATATTACCCACCGCCGGTACACAATGGGGTCAGAGAAACCGATGAAAGAGACCGCAGCCACCGCGCCTGGGTTCGCCGCATATAGGAACAGAACCGGCCATGGAGAGGTTGTTTGAGATTCCTTTCGCCTGGTTACTCATCGGGAAGATCAATTGCCGGTTGCTTGCTGGATCTGCTCATCAATCGTGCGCTTCAAATTCGCGGGCGAATAGGTTGGCGACTTGATCACCTTGCCGTCCGGGCGCTTATGAAGCTTCAGGATCGGGTTCCAATCGCCATCATGTGCGCCGGGGTCTTCCGGATGGACCAATTCCAGGCCGGCGCCCCGCTCAAGTACGGCGTCGCAAGCGCTGCAATGCGGCCAGGCTTTGCTCATATTGCTCCGCTGCACTTCATCCCAGGCAGGCTGAGCCTTCACACCGGCGGCGTTGAGCGCTCCATAGGTAACCACAAGCTGGTCGATGCAGCCGTCTACATATTCCACCAGGTCAGGGTTGCCGCTGGGGTCGAGCTCTACGCTGATGTTGTCAATGACTGCGGTGCCCTCTTCGCCACTCGATCCGGCATGGGTCATGCTGACTGTGCAGCCACAGCCCTTGACGAACTCAAGAGCCTCTTCAAAGACCAGCCGCGCGCGAAGCAGGCGCGTGCCTGGACCGGGAAGCTCCGGAGATTCCTTCACTTGCTGGTTAAACTGCTTCATCAAGGTCACGATGTCTTCTTGCGGACAATAGAGCTTATCGGTCATTCAATCCTCAATTCATTGCGACCGCTTCCGGGCAGCGGTTTGTACCCCGGCTTAACGCAGGTAAAACCTGTCGCGCCTGCGCTCGCGAATGGTTGATTCGATGCGTGCGATTCCTGCTCTCAAGGGAGAGCCCCTTCGACAAGCTCAAGGTAGGCTCTGGGGCACCCTGCCTTTTCAATTTGCCAGGCGTGGGCCACGCCCAACCACAGGTCCTTCGACTGCACTACGCTTCGCTCAGGATGACAGCTCGGTGGAATTGGAAAACTATCTGCGAATTCTGCTCTAAAACACCTTCATCCTGATCACCAGATACTTCTTCGGATCTTCGCGGATGCTCTTCACCAACTGCTGGGTCTGGTCCAGGGTCTGGTCGGCGTGGTCGTAGAGGGATCGATTCTGGACCAACTGCCCTAGCGAGCCTTTGCCCTCGTCGATGCCCTTGAGGATGGAGTCGAGGCGCGTCACCGTGTCGTCCAGCTTCTGCGCGAAGGCGGGGTCTTTGGCGATCTTGCCCAGGCTGCCTTTGCCGGCGTTGATCTCGCTCACCAGTTGATTGGCGTTGGAAACGGCGGAGTTGAGGTTGTTGTAGAGCTGATCGTCTTTGAGCAGCTTGCCAGCGCTGCCCTTGCCAGCATCAAGATCGGTAGTGATCTTGTCGAGCCGGTCTACGGCGGAATTAGCGCGCGTGTAGAGCGTGTCGTCGGTGATGAGCTTGCCCAAAGATCCCTTGCCCCCGGCGATTGAGCCAGTGATGGTTTGCAGGTCGCCGGCGATCATGTTGATTTTCTTGTAAAGCTCGGGGTCGTTGATCAGTTCGCCCATGGTGCCGCGCTTGGTATTGAGCGTATCCACCAGGGTCTCGACCTTTTTCATCAGCGTCGTGATTTGCTCGATGGAGACCTGGCTGGTGCGGATCACATCCTGAATGCTGGGCGAGCCGGAGGCCTTGAGCTCGGCGTCGTTCGCGGGCGGCGGGCCTACGGCGTGAACGGAACTGAGATCGACGTAACTGTCGCCCAGCACGCCGGCCTGGTTGATGGAGGAGGTTGTGTCGGTATGCAGGAGACGCAGATATTCGTGGCCCACTTGCATAGTCACTTCAACGGGCGTTGGATCGCGATTGGGAATCACGCGAACATGAATCACATTGCCGATGGTCACGCCTTCCAGCGTGACAGGCGCTCCATCCTTGAGCCCGGCGGCGTTTTCAAAGTAGGAGCGCAGCAGGAGTTTGCGAGCAAACAGCCCGCCAGAGGAGCCAGACATGAGGAAGATGATCCCGATCAGCACCAGCGTAGCCGCCAGCACCAAACTTCCCACTCTCAGTTGCGACCACTGAATCTCTTTGCGGCTTGGCACGACATTCCTCTCGCTGAAACGATTCGGCAGACGCCTTGAGGATAGCAGATCGAGTGATTCTAACGTCCGTCTTCAAGCACCACGCTGGCCATGGCCAGGTCGGCGGTATGGGTAATGGAAAGAGCGGCGTGGACTACGCACAGACTGGCGGCAATCTGCGCGGCGCGGCCGTGGAACTGGATGGTTGGCCTTCCGCTGGGTTCGCGGACCACCTCGATCTCCAACCAGCTTACGCCGTGGCTGATGCCGGTTCCCAGGGCCTTTGCTCCTGCTTCCTTGGCGGCAAAGCGGGCGGCAAAGCTCTCCGCGGAGTTGCGCTTCTTCAGGCAGTAGGCCTGTTCCGCGGCGGTGTAAACGCGGTCGAGAAAGCGCCCGCCATAGCGATCGACGGATTTCTGGATGCGCCCGATCTCCGCCAGATCGATTCCTGAGCCGACAATCATGCTCCAAGGCTACATCATTCTGTTTCTGTTGCGCTTGCGAGGCTCGGGATTGCCGCTTCCCAAACTGGAAGGTGGTCTGAATCGGGCGCACAGCGCGCCTCCAATTACCAGCGCAGAGCGCACCAGAGCCAGGCTGCACACGGATGTTTCAAAGCCGGTCAAGCGCCGTGCGACTCCCGCACACACGTTATGCTGACCCGCCAGGCTCCGATAGGACCGGTGTGAGGCTGAAGATGCCGGACCATAACGCGGGGCAATCGATAAGCATACCTTGGGCGATGCAGATGAAGGCTGTCTCCATTGAGGATCCGTCGCGGCTGGTTCAGACGCTCACGGGCGCAATTCTCGGCTGTGGCGGGTGGGTTTTGAGCCGGGGCGCCAACGACACCGGCATGGTGAGCATGCTGTTTGAGTTTGAGCGGCAGGCCTGTGTGGATATTTACAGCGTGATGATTGCCGCCGGGCTGGAGCTGAGCCAGAACGGGCATATCCGCTTCACCGAACTCTGCCAATGCACCCGCAGCCAAATACAGGAGTGCGGTGCGGAGATCGCAAGCATCGACCTGGAAATCCAGACTTTTCCGGTGGAGATGGCGCAGGGCTCATTTGCGCGTGGGTCGGTGTGAGGCGGGCTCCTATGATTCTCAGTGCCCAAAAAGCAAGGAAAGTAGCCCGAAGAGAGCGGCGGAAACTCCTACTGCAACGACCAATAATCGCTGCCGAGTGGTTGGAGCGGGATACCCCCCTCTTTCCTCCTCGCTGACCGGGTAGTCAACTTCATTTAATGCATGCTTGGCCCTGAGCGCCTCAATGGCTAAGAGGCATCCGCCCACAATAAACACCCATCCGCCCCAGTGGCGCATCTTCGACCTCCTTGGACATTCGAGCAGCGCTTTAAAGCCCACTCACCTATTCTCCCCCAGTCAATGAGGCAGCCGCCCCTGGGCTTTCTCGTTTTTTTGAAGGCCGGGTGGCGATGAGTTCCGACCTTCCCAAAACCGAGAATTCCTAGGAACGAAAAATATTTGCAAATAATCCTTGACCCTTACCTTACGTCAGGGTTGAGCATTTCAATTGAGGGGCGGAAATGGCCAGGCACTATCGAGTTCAGGAGTTCGCGGCGCTCACCGGTGTCACGGTGAAGGCGCTGCATCACTACGACCGGCTGGGATTGCTGAAGCCGCAGCGGACGGCGGCCGGATATCGCCTGTATGCGGAACGCGACATGGAACGCCTGGAGCAGATTGTGGCGCTCAAGTTTCTGGGGCTTCCGCTGAAGCAGATCAAGGTAGTGCTGGAGCGGGCCGCGCTCGAATTACCGGAGGCCCTGCACATGCAGCGGGAGGCGCTGGCAGAAAAACAGGAGCTGTTGTGGCGGGCCGTGAACGCAATCCGGGCCGTGGAAAAGACGATGGAAAACGGCAAGGCCGCCGATCCGGCGATTTTGAAAAGACTGATTGAGGTGATTGGAATGCAGAATGACATCGACGCGATGAAGCAGTATTACAGCGAAGAGGCATGGGTCAAGATGAGACCGCGGTATGCGGAAGGCCCCTCGCAGGAATGGATCGAGATGTATCACGAAGTGGAAGCCGCGCTGGGCGAAGATCCCGCCGGTGAAATTGCGCAGGCGCTGGCCGCGCGCTGGATGGAACTGGTGGAGAAGAATTCGGGCGGCGATATGGAGGTGCGCGTCGGCGCGATGAAAGCCTGGGCCGACCACCGGAATTGGCCGGCTGCGATGCAGCAGCGCATTGAAGAGTACCATCTCGACAAGATTGTGCCGTTCATCGGGCAGGCGCTTGCCGGGTCCAGGAAGAAATACTACAGCGATGCGGCGTGGGCCAAGGTAACGGGGCGTACGCAGGAAGAGATCGCGGAAATAGCTGCCGCGTGGAAGGCGCTATTCCTGGAGGTTGGCGCAGTGCTCGACGAAGACCCAGCCAGCGAACGCGCTCAGGCTCTCTGTAAACGCTGGATGGATCTGGTGGAGAAGACGTCCGGCGGCGATACGGAAGTGCGCAGCGGTTCGATGAAGGTGTGGGCCGACCGTCGGAATTGGCCGGCCGCGATGCGGCAGCGCCTTGAAATGTACCCTCTCGACAAGATCGTGGCGTTCATCGGGCAAGCGCTCGCTGCGCACAAGAAGAAATACTACAGCGACGCGGCGTGGGCCAAAGTAACGGGGCGCTCGCACGACGAGAACGCGCAACTCTCCGCCGCCTGGACGGCGCATTTGCTGGAGGTTGTCGATGCGCTCGACGAAGACCCAGCCAGCGAACGCGCTCAGGCTCTCTTGACCCGGTTTATGGAGCTATTCGAGCGATCGACCGGTGGAGACGAGGAGGCCAAAGCCGGCGAGATCAAGGCGTGGGCAGACCGCGCAAACTGGCCGGCGCATGCGCAACAGCAGATTTCGTCGTTTCGTCTGGACGAAGCGATGGAGTTTCTGAAACGGGCCGCGGCGCATCGCACGAAGAAACTGCAGTAGCATGGATGCGGCCAGACTTGGGCCGCGCGCCGGTCACCCAGCCTCAACCAGCCCATAGCGGCGCTGCCAGGCCTCTTTGAGCCGCGCCCAAACGCGCGCCCGCTCGGCCTCGGTTACTTCGCTTTGCGCTTCTCTGTCGGGGGCGGGAGCGTTGGCAAAGCGGGCGGCTTCCATCTTGGCAAGCTCGAGCAGCTTGCGGTCGCGCAGCAGATTGGCCACGCGAAAGTCGGGCAGGCCGGCCTGACGCGTGCCGAAAAACTCGCCGGGGCCGCGCAGGTTGAGGTCCAGCTCCGCCAGTTCGAATCCGTCCTGGGTGCGGACCATGGCGTTGAGCCGCTCCTCGGCCAGCGGCGAAACGCGGGGGCCGGTCATGAGAATGCAAAAGCTCTTGGCCGCGCCACGCCCCACGCGGCCGCGCAACTGATGCAACTGCGCCAGTCCGAATCGCTCCGCGTGTTCAACCACCATCACGGTGGCATTGGGCACATCCACACCGACCTCAATGACCGTGGTGGCCACCAGCACATCGATTTCGCCGCGCTGGAACCGGCGCATGACGATCTCTTTCTCGTCGGCGTCCAGGCGTCCGTGCAGCAGCGCCAGGCGCAGGCCGACAAGCGGGCCGGTGCGCAGTTTGTCGTGCATTTCGACGGCGGATTTGAGGCCGGATTTTGCTGCCGGATTGGCGTCGATCGCGGCTTTGGGGAACAGATCGGCGGTCTTTCCCTTGCGAGTTGGCTTGGGTGCCCCAGAGCCTGCCCTGAGCCTGTCGAAGGGTCCGGATTTTCGGACCTGGGAAGCGATGAAAGCCGGCGGTGTTTCAAGACCGGCCTCAGCGTCGTCATGCGAAAAGTCCAGCTCCGGCTCATCTTCTTTGGTCCCTTCGATCACCGGGTAGACGATATAGGCCTGGCGGCCCAGCCCGACCTGTTTGCGGACGAAATCCCACACTTCCGGGGATCGCTCGGCGGGAACCCGCCGGGTTGCGATGGGCGTGCGTCCGGGCGGCAACTCATCCAGTACGCTCAAATCCAGATCGCCGTAGAGCGACAGGGCCAGCGTGCGCGGAATCGGCGTCGCGGTCATCACCAGCATGTCTGGCTCAGCCTGATTGGGCTTCTTCATCAGCTTGAATCGTTGCAGCACGCCGAAGCGGTGCTGCTCGTCGACCACGACGAGGCCCAGCCGGTCGAACTCGACTTTCTCTTCGATGAGCGCGTGCGTGCCGATGACCAGTTGCGCCTCGCCCCGGTTGATGAGGGCGCGAGTATGGCGCTTGCGGTCTTCGTCAAGCGAACCGGTCAGCAGCACGATCTGGTAGCGGCGGGAGGACCGCTCGAGCAGCTTGCGCGCGGCTAGATAGTGCTGCGTGGCCAGAATCTCGGTGGGCGCCATCAGAGCCGCCTGGTAGCCGTTTTCCATGGCCACCAGCATGGCCTGCAAGGCGACGATGGTCTTGCCTGAGCCTACATCGCCTTGCAGCAGGCGGCGCATGGGGCTGGGGCTGCGCATGTCGGCCACAATCTCGCCCAGCGCCCGCTTTTGCGCCTTGGTGGGATGAAAGGGCAGCACTTCGCGGATGGCCTCGCGGACCTTGTCGTTGGTTTCAAAGCCGACGCCTACGCGCTCTCTCATGCGGCGGCGCTTGAGCTCCAGGCCCAGCTCCAAAAAAAACAGCTCTTCAAAGATCAGCCGCCGGTGAGCCGCCGTAGCGGAGGCCTGCAACTGGGCAAAGGGAGTGCCTTCCGGCGGAAAATGAACTTCGCGCAAAGCGGTCTCGCGATCCGGCAGGTCAAACCGGGCCAGCATCTCCCTGGGCAAGCACTCGGGCACCGCGCCGCGCACGCTCTCAAGCAGATTGAAGATGGTCTTACGCTGCCAGCGCGAGGCCAGCCGCGCGCCGCCCAGCGATTCGTAAACCGGCGTTATGCGCCCCACCTCAAGCAGCCGCGTCTCAGCGTCGGCGCTGGCGTCGGGCAGTATCTCGAACTGCGGCTGGATCATCTTGAGATTGCTGCTCGAACGCGACGGCTCGACCTTGCCAAAGACGGCCACCGTCTGCCCGGCGTGGAACTTGCCTTCGAGATAGCTGCCGTTGAACCAGATGCACTTCAGCGCCAGCCGGCCCTGGCCCACGGCCAATTCGAAGATGGGCGCCTTGCGGGTGCGCAAAAGCGCCGAGCCGCGCACCTCGGCGATCACGCTGGCCATCTCGCCAACCTTCAGCTCGTCAAGGCTGCGCGGGTTTTGGCGATCCTCATAGCGGAAAGGCAGGTGGTAGAGCAGATCCTCAGCCGTCAATATTCCTTTAGGCGCGAGCATCTCCGCAACCTTGGGACCAACGCCGCGCACATACATGACAGGAGTATCGAGGCCGGGCACAGTACGGATGCTACATGGCTTGCGTGCAGAGGTACAAACCCACCGGTGAGGCTCATGCCCTGGCAATGCCGCTCTTGATTCTTCTGGAGGGAGCAGGAGTCTTCAGGCTCCTGAATGCAGGCTTGCAATCAAAGTGGCTTCAGCCAGGGGTTTTTGGCAGTGGATAAGATCCGGGCCTAAAAGACCTCCCTATCGAACCGCAGTATCCAGGGCCTGAAGGCCCCAGCTCCCTCTGCACGCTATCCCACCCCAGCCGCAAAAACAAGAGCGCGGCGACCGAGGCCGCCGCGCTCTTGTTTCAATTCCTATTTCTCTACTTGGTCAGGAAGTAAGCCGCAACCGCCTGCGTAATGGCTGCGTGATCGAGGTACGGCTTCTTGCCCTCATAGCGGGCCGCCCAGATGATCTGGTTCACAATGTCCCTCGGATAGCAGGAGCGCAACTCTTGTTTCAGAGTGGTGCGAATGAAATCGATCAGGACAAAAAAGACGCCTGGGTCAAAGTCGACTCCTTTATCGACTGCAACCCTGCGGAAGATCTCGCAGAACTGCTCGTCTGAAACCGCGCCGATCTTCACCTTGGTTTGAATTCTGCGCAGGAATGCGGCGTCCACCAGCGAAGCAGGATCCATGTTGGAAGCAAAGACGATCAGCATCTCGAAGGGAATCTCAATTTTCTTTCCGCCAGCCAGAGTCAGAAAGTCGATTCTGCGATCCAGCGGAACGATCCAGCGATTAAGCAACTCTTCCGGGCGAAGCCTCTGGCGGCCAAAATCGTCGATGATCAAGACGCCATTGTTGGCCTTCATCTGCAACGGGCCGACATAGAACTTCGTCGTCGTGTTGAATTGCAGATCCAGCATCTCGGCCGTCAGTTCTCCACCCACAAGAACTCCGGGGCGGCGGCACAGCAGCCAGCGGTCGTCATGGTTCTCGGGTTCCGACTCCGGCACACGCTTGTGAATGGCCGGATCGTAGACGGTAATAATCTGGCAATCCACTTCCACCGCGTACGGGATCCAAACCTCATCCTCAGCAAGCACACGGGACATGGTCTCGGCCATGGTGGTTTTTCCAACGCCTGCCGGACCATAGAGGAAAATTGACGATCCTGAATTGAGCGCTGTTCCGAATTGCCTCAGCGTTTCTTTGTCCATGACAAGATGAGCAAAGGCGCGATTGACGTCGGCTTCATGAACCTCGACATTCTGCACGCTCTGCTTCCGCGTCTGCCGGACGTAGCTCTCCAGAGTCACAGGCGCAGCGCCCGAGTAGTGACTCTGCGATAGCAGGTCCATGGCCCGCGTCCTGCCCTGGGATGTGATGGCGATATGAGGGACGGTGCCGGTCATTCCCGTGACCTGGCAAAGCAACTCAGCTCTCATGCGGCAAAACAGCTCGTTTGCAACGCCGAAGCTGAGCCGGGTCTTTTCGGCAAGCTGAAGGACGGAGAGCGAACCGGACAGATAGAGAGTCTTTAAGGCAAGATCCTCAAGAACTCCCTGCGGCACATCAAGTTCCGACAGTGCCTGGGGCTTATGCTCTGGCCCGGAAACGGGCTCGGACTTGAGAAAGTCGCAGTCGCCGTCGTACATCTTCAATAAAGTCGCCATGTTGCTCTCCACGCTGCTGTCAGAAAATTGTTTCTGCCGAGACAATTGCACGAACGACAATTCTACACGAGAAAACGTTATTTTGGCAGCCTCGGGAGGCCGCGCTCTCCCTTTTTGGTTGCCACACAAACAATATCGCTCCGCCTGAGCATGGGAATTGACGGAATCTCTCCAGCGTGCCTTCAATTTCCATCAAGAATCGCGACTGGCTGAAACGCGCCAGATTCCTCTGATTGGGCTTGACGCGCTCGCCCTGCCGATTCTTTTGCCAATATACCTTCACGGCAGGTGGTTTGACTTGTTCTTTTTGCTCAGTCTCGGTCAGACTTTAGAGTACCTTCGTAACGCTTTAGTTGTAGATTTGATCGCTAGAGGGAGAAGAAGCAGGAAAAGAAGGGCCCGCTTCAAGAATTCCAGCCTTGCGACAGAGCAGGGAGCTGGCTAAGCCGAGAGTAGACGAAGCGATTGAAGAGGTCAGGAGCAATTCTGTGTTTCTCCATCGCGACGGGGTGGGCGAAAGGCAGGTTTTGCTACACTGCTTCAGAGACCGTTTCCCCAGTTTGGCCAGAGCAGAATTCCATAACAAAGCGGTGAGAGAGCCCATGCCAGTAGTCGAACTCGTGGGAGTGACAAAGGCTTACGAGAACAAGGTTGCCGTCCACAACCTGAGCCTATCGATCGAAGCAGGCCAGATGTTTGGGCTGCTGGGACCGAACGGGGCAGGGAAAACCAGCTCTATTCGTATGATGATGGGCATTACGATTCCGGATTCGGGGCGTATCGGGCTCTTCGAAAAGCCCTTCGAGCGCAAGAGCCTGGAACGGGTAGGCTATCTGCCCGAGGAGCGCGGCCTCTATAAAAAGATGAAAGTCCTGGACCAACTCGTGTTCTTCGGCCAGTTGCACGGGCTTGAGGCCGAAGAGGCGCATAAACGTGCCGTTGCCTGGGCCGAACGCATGGAGATCGCAGATGCCCTGCATAAGAAGACCGAAGAGCTCTCCAAAGGAATGCAGCAGAAGATTCAGTTCATCGCTACGCTTTTGCACGATCCGGGACTGATCGTCATGGACGAGCCGTTCAGCGGCCTCGATCCCGTGAACGCCGTGCTCGTGGAGCGGACGCTGCTGGAACTCAAGGGCCAGGGCAAGGCAATTCTCTTTTCTACCCATCGCATGGACCAGGTGGAGAAGCTGTGCGATTCGATCTGCCTCATCAACAACGGCGAAGCCGTGCTGGGGGGCAATCTGCGCGAGATCAAGAGCCGCTACGAGCGCAACCACGTGATCGTCGAATTTGAGGGAAGCTCGGCGTTCCTGAACAGCAGTGAGATTGCCGAAGCCAGAAACTTCTCCGGCCATGCCGAGATCAAGCTCAAGCCGCATGGCAACGCGCAGAAGCTGCTGCACGAAGCCGCGGCCATGGCGACAATCTATCGGTTTGAATTGGTCGAGCCTTCGCTTGAAGAGATATTCATCCAGACCGTAGGAGGCAAGGCCGATGCATAATGTGCTTCTTATTGCGCGGCGTGAGTATCTTGAGCAGATTCGCGGCCGTGCCTTCCGGTTTTCCACCGTGCTGCTGCCGTTGCTGATTGCCGCGCTGCTGGGCGTAAGCTACTTCACCACCCGCAGCGGAACTACGGCCAAGCATGTGGCTATCGCCGCCGACAGCGCGTCGCTGGCCAACGATATGCGCCGCCAATTGCTGAAAGACACGGAGGCGAAGTACACCGTGGATGTGGTGGCCCCTGCAAGCGAACAGGATCGAGCGATCCTGATGCAGCGGGTCCAAAGCAAAGCTATCGACGGTTTGCTCTCCATCGAGACTTCCTCGAATGGAGTGCCGGCCGCTACCTATTCCTCTCAGTCCGGTGGCGACTTCACGACCACTGGGCGCCTGAAGAGTGCCTTGAATCGCGCTCTTCTGAATGAGCGCCTGGCCGCCACTGGCATGAAGCAGACCGAAGCCGATGCCTTGCTGGAGCAAGTCTCCATTGACACTCTCCAGGTGAACAGTGAGGGCAAGGCATCCAGAAGCAATCGAACGGCTTCGTTCTACAAGGCGACGATCATGGCATTTTTGCTCACCATGCCCATCCTGCTCTATGGCATGGATCTGGCCCGTTCCGTGGTGGAGGAAAAGAACTCGCGGATCTTTGAGGTCATGCTGGCCATTGCCCGTCCCGACGATCTGCTCACCGGCAAGCTGCTCGGCGTGGGAGCTGTCGGCCTCACGCAAATTGCCATCTGGGTATTCGCAGCTTTATTGCTCTCGGGCTCGTCGCTCGTTGCTACCTTGCTCAGCGGTGATTTTGCGCTGCATTTTTCTTGGGCTGAGGGCCTGCTGTTTCCGGTTTACTTCCTGCTTGGTTTCTTTCTTTTCAGCGCTTTCTTTTCCGGCCTTGCCGCCACCTGCGAGACAGCCCAGGAACTGCAAATGTATATGCCGCTCGCGGCCGTGCCCGTCTGGATCAGCTTCGGCATTCTGCCTCTCATCCTGAACAATCCCAACTCAAAATGGGCCATTGCCGCATCGCTCTTCCCGCCCACCGCGCCCTTTGTCATGCTGCCCCGCATGGGCCTGGAGATGCCGCCACTGTGGCAGTTTGTGGCCTCCATCAGCCTCCTGTTCCTGAGCATATGGGCCGTCCTGTGGTTCTCTTCACGCCTCTATCGCGTGGGAATTCTCATGTATGGCAAGCGCGCTACCCTGCCGGAGTTGCTCCGCTGGCTGCGTTACTCTTGAGCGGAGTTGTGGAGCGTTTGCTTTGGCTGGCTGCACTAGAATCATTTGAGTGACCGACGCCCCAAAATTCACGTTCTCGCAGCGCCTTGTGCTGGCCGTGGTGCCGCGCGCGGTATGGGCACTATTGTGGGTCGTGAGCCGCACCTGGCGTTTTGAAGTGATTGCCGACGAGGGCGTTGAACCGCTGCTCTTTGGCCGGGGCGCGGGGCCGCAGGTCTTTTGCTTCTGGCATCAATGCGTGCTGCCCTGCGCCGCATATTTCCGCGAGACCCATGCCACTATTCTCATTAGCCAAAGCTTCGATGGAGAGTTGATTACGCGCATTTTGCAACTCTTCGGCTTCAGGGCCGTGCGCGGGTCGAGCTCGCGAGGAGCGCGCGAAGGGCTGCTGGGGCTCAAGCAAGTGATCGAGAGCGGCGCACCGGCCATCTTCACCGCGGATGGGCCGCGCGGGCCGATCTATCAGACCAAGATGGGCCCCATCAAGCTCGCGCAAATGACTGGCGCGCCCATCGGCGCGTTTCATCTGCAACCCGAGCGCGCCTGGGTTATAGGCTCCTGGGACCGCTTTCTGGTGCCCAAGCCGTTTACGCGGATTGTCGTCAGTTGGGGGCCTTGGACGCGGGTTCCCGCAGATTTGCCCTCAGAGGATTTTGAACGCAAGAGAGCGGAGCTCAATGCGGCCATTGAGTGCGCGCGTCTGCGGGCGCTGGACTATTTCAAGAAGGCTGCAGGATGACCAGCCTGCGCGTTTCCGACTTCGACTTCGACCTGCCGCCGGAGTTGATTGCGCAACAGCCTCCCGCCACGCGCGGCGAGAGCCGCATGTTGGTCATGGATCGCGCGACAGGCCTTTTGCGCGATGCGCAGTTTGCGGAGTTTCCTGCGCTGCTGTCGCCCGGCGACGTGCTGGTGCTGAACGACAGCCGTGTGATTCCCGCTCGGCTTTATGCGCAGCGGACCACGGTGCGCGACCGGGAGAAGCCGACCGGAATGATCGAGGTGCTGCTCACCGAGCAAGTTGTTCCACAAATGCCGGGTGCCCCAGGTCCCGATTCTCGGACCTGGGAGACCACAATCCCCAATCCTCCACCAACTGGCGAAAGCCTTTGGCGCGCTCTCGTGCGCCCTGCCAGAAAGGTCGCTATCGGCGAACGGCTTGTCTTTCCGGGGTCGCCGGGGCTGGTCGAGCTTGAGGCTGAGGTGCTGGAGCGCGGGGAGTTCGGCGAGCGGCTGCTTCGCTTCAAGCCGGTGGAAGATTTCTTCGCAACCCTCGAACGCATCGGCCACATGCCGCTCCCGCCCTACATCCGCCGCGACGATGCGGATGCGGACCGCAATCGCTATCAGACTGTTTTTTCGCGGGAACCCGGCTCCGTGGCAGCGCCCACAGCCGGGCTTCACTTTACTCCGCAAGTGCTGCACACGCTGGAGGCAAAGGGCGTAGAGGTCGCGCGCGTTACGCTGCATGTCGGCCTGGGCACCTTTGCGCCGCTGCGAGTAGAGAATCTGGAAGATGTTCACCTTCATCGCGAGCGTTACACGCTCCCCGCGTCCGCCGCGGAAGCAATCAACCGAGCCGTGAGAGAAGGCCGTCGCGTTGTGGCTGCCGGCACCACGGTGGTGCGGACGCTGGAGCACTGCGCTCTTCAAGCCGCCGGCGGCGAACTCGTGCCGCACTCGGGCGAAACGGAGGTCTTCATCTCGCCCGGCTTCAAATTCCGCCTGGTGGGCGCCATGCTCACCAACTTCCACCTGCCGCAATCGAGTTTGCTCATGCTGGTCAGCGCCTTTGCGGGACGCGAACCGGTGCTGGCCGCCTATGGCCACGCGGTTCAACAAAATTACCGCTTCTTCAGCTACGGCGACTGCATGTTCGTCGCTTGACCAAGCCCGCCCCGCTCATCCCAACAGCTCGGCTCGCGCTCCCAGCCCAATCGCCATCGCCATCACCCGGTCGTCATGCGTTCCGGCTTGCGCACCCGTCCCGCCATTGGGCAGCCTTACAAAGCTCCTGCATTCGCCGAGCAGCTTCCGGCTCTGGAAGCGCTCCGGCTCCTCCACCAACGCGGCGCCCAACTGGCTCAACACCGCCGGGCGGCTCAACGACGTAGTCAGCCAACCCAGTTGACCCTCGCGTTTGTAGATCCGCGAGTACTTGCAAGATGTCTCAGCCAGCGCCAGCACCCCGCTGCCGTGGTTGTTCCGTTCCACCACCAGCCAGGCCTGGTTGTACTCGGCAGCCAATGCCGTCACAATCCGTGCCAGTTCCAACCCGCCCACATGCCCTGCGAACTCCGCGCATTGCAAGCCTGTTTCCATCTCAATCACCTGGGCGGCGGAATAGTCACCTTCGCTGCCGCCTCCGGCTGGATCGACTGCAACTAGATACGCCTTGCCCTTCAATGGCGGCAGCCAAATCTCCAACTCCCCATTTCGCCGGCGCGCCGTAGGTTCCGGCGCTTCCGCCAGCCGCGCCTCAATCGCCGCCAGTTCAAACACGGAATCGCCGCTGGCCAGAAAACAGCTAGCCTCGTCTTCCGCATACTCCTGACGCGCCAGCCCGCGAAAGTCTCTCCGAATCTGCCTTCGGTAGCCGATCTGCTCCCGGTCCAAACGCTTCCGCGCCATCAGATCGCGTTCTTCGCCGGTCAGCGTTGCTTCGTCCACCGCTTCGGCCCGATAGCGCCGCTCCATCCACCAGGGAAAGAAATGCCGCACCATCCCGGTCTCGTTCGCCTTTTGCCATTCCTCGTGGAAGCATCCGCCCACACCGTCTGGCGTCGACTCCAGAATCAGCTCCGCCCCCGGCGTCATCGATGCCCGCAACCCTGCGAGGGTCTCCGCAGGATCGCCCGGCCAGCGCGCCAGTTCAGAGCAGTGCAGATTCTGCACCGTCAAACCGCGTCCCGCATTCCGGTCTCCGGCAGACACCACCCTGTATTGCGCATCCAACTTCGGAAATACGATCTGCCGCACGTTGGCTCGCGAGGTTTTCAACGGACCTTCACGCAACTCCTCCGGCAGCCAGTCTACAAACCGATGCACTATCCTGAAGATCTCTTCCGCCGCCTCTTGGTTATGCGCCACTTCCAGGGTCAGCGTGCCTGGCTGGGTGATTGTCTTCAGGAAGAACCGTGCCGCAGCCCATGTCGTGAGCCCCATCTGGCGCGCCTTGAGAACGATGTTTCGTTCCCCCCGCTGGCGCTCGAAGGCCCTCTGAGCCGCATTTGCCCGCAGCGGAGCCGGCCTTCCTTCCCGCGTCCTCACCAGTAGCAGCCGCTCAGCCAGCGCCATCCCTACCGTCAGCCCCCGCAAGCTGGCTGGGCGCTGGTCCAGAATTCTGCCGAACCGTTCCAACTCTTCCCGGTCCAGCTCATCGGGGCGCAGACTCCACTCCCGCGCCCCGGCCGCGCGGTCTATTGACTGGTTGCTCACCTGTCTCTGGCCCTAGTTCCCGCCGCACCAGTACCGGATCTGATAGGCCGTACTTGCCGTCAACGCAGAGTTAGCCGTCAGCGTCAGAGCCGTGGTGCTCTCGCTCCAGGATGCTGTCGTCACCCGTCCAACCCCGCTCTGCAAAACATCTACCACGCAGTTGGCTGAGTTGGTGTGCGTATTCGGAAAGCTCAGCGTCGCCAGTGTCCCTGTCGTAGTGCTCGTTCCCGTTGTCAGCGTCACAGCTCCACTCACCCCGTCGCATACGTGGCCGCTCGCGCACGCAATCGCCGGGCTTGTCCCCGCCGCCGCACCCGCTCCCATAGACATCGTGCCCGAGCCCATCATGAACTTGCCCGACACAAATCCCGTAGCCGTTGTATTCCCACTCGCCGTCACAGAAAGCACCGCCGCCGGACTCGACCCGCCGCTCTCCACGTAGAATCCCCCCGTGCCGCTGCTCGTCGAGCTATTGATCAGCACCGCATTCGCCCCCGCCCCGGCGTTGATCAGCGTCTGCCCATTCTGATAGAGAACTTCCCGGTCCAGCGAGTTCACCATATCCGTCAGGCGAAGGTAGTTGCTGGAATCCTTCCTCAACTTCCACTCTGGTGTGCCAGCGTAATTGTTCCACGCAAATGCGCCGATCTGGTCCGCGCCCGATCCAGGCTGAATGGACACATCCTGTTCTGCCGCCGCGCTGTTCGCAAAGGTCGTGGCATTGCCTGTGAACGTCGGCCCATTCGACAGCACCACGTTCCCAGTGCCAGTGGATGAAGCCGCAACTGCCAGCGATGGAGTGGTGGCCGCGTTCGTCACCGTGGGTACCAGCCAGGATGGCCAGCTTCCCGGCGGCGCTGCAAAGGAAGTTATGCCGCCGCTGCCGCCGCACGGCGCACCCGTATTGGTGATAAGCCCAGCGCTGTTGATTTGCAGACAAGAGCTTCCTGAGGCAGGCGCAATATATGGGTCAAAAAGCGGGACCAGCAAGTTCACCTGATTCGTTCCAAAGTCCATCAGCTTGTTCGTGAATCCATTGCCCCAAAGTCCGAATGAACTGTACTGATAGCCATCGCCCTTGAGACCACCAGCAACGACAGGCGTCGGCCCGTTGCCAGGCTGATTGGCAAAGGTTAGCGCACCTTCTATCCCAGTTGCGCCATTCCATCCAATCGCCTCTCCAAACGAGTTCTGGATGGAGGTTTGAATATTCAGGTTTTGCACTGCCTGAGGGTTCACTGTGGAGGTGGCGCCAATGTTCTGCCATGCCAGGCCCTGTGGCGCTCCGGGCGTGCCGCTATAGCTGGCGCCGCTCAAATCGTAAATTGGCTGCACAACTTGACTGCCGCTCCATTGAACTCCGTTGATTTGCGCTCCGCTCCCGCCATTGAATTCAATGGCGCCCTCCTGGATCGGCTCTGCCCGGTATGGATCGCTGGCTACCTGGCTGCAACCTTCGCAACTTGCATCGAAGAGGTTACTTGGTCCCAGCGAGCCATAATAAATGGGCCGGTAAAGGTACTTACCGGTGATATTCGTAATTGGGTGGCCGCCCGCGCCCCGATTGTCTCGCGTCAAATTGAGCATCCCGAATCCGCTGATCCCCTTGTAGCACATTGTGTTAGCACCCTGCGGAGTACTCAAGCTGTGCGAGGTTTGACGCTGGCTTGCGGCCAAAGGCAATCCGCACGTTTCATCCATATCTGTCGCGTAAGCCGAGAAATCGGAATGCCAGAACTCCTCATCGAACCAGGTGTCGATGGCCGCAGCCACTGAGTTATAGCCAGTCGGCTCGGTAACGATATTGCTCACTGAGGCCACATCGAAGAATCCTCCCCCGCCCAGTGGGAAGTCGCTCCTATGGCCCCAGGAACCACCGTTCACAAACCCCGCGTAACCTCCGAACCACAAATTGTTTACCTGCGAGTTGAGATCGAACGCCCCCGTCAGCATTCCGATCCCGTCGCTGAATCCAACATCCTGAATATTTGTCCTGTTCAGGTTGTACGGATCGAAGATCCCGATAAATCCGCCGCTGATGGTAACTCCGCGTAGATCCGTATTCTGCATTTGACCGCCCAACATCGCGGGCTGAGTTAGCATGATTCCGGGCGTAACTGTGTCTACAGTCGTCCCATCCCATGTTCCCCGTAAGTTGACGCCATCCTGGCTCGCACCTGCCGGCCCAAACCAGCTCACACCCAGCTCTAGCATCACCTGCACGGGAATCGCAGCGGGAACAAGTGGGGCAAGGTTCGTGCATTGCGCTGTAAAAAGAGATGTGCTCGCATTCCAGCAAGAAGAATCGCCAAACACAATACGTGGCGGGGTGGTTCCGCAGCCCGTAGGCGCCGTGGTCCAGGTGGCGCTGCTGATTGCACCGGACGAGTTGCTTGAAGCGGTGCCTTTGCCCACAACCCCGCTTCCACCTGCGCAGGTTCCGCCGGGGGCATTGAATGCCCACACCTCAAGGAAGTTAGACGACGATGCCGGATATCCACCACCGCCAGCTGTGATGGATGGAGTTCCGCAAGTGCCGCCTGTTAGTGCGCAGGTCGCCGCGGCGCCGTCGCCGCCAGTTGCATTCACCGTCGGAATGGGCGCGGAAGCCAGGCCAAAGCCCTTGTAGACGATCGTGACCGGATTCTGCACCTGGCCGCTGCCGTTTGTTGTGACTGTCGCGAACTCCTGCCCGCATGCCCCGCTGTAAACAGCGGGGCACCCGCTATTGGCATAGCCTGATTGCGGGAAGTTTAACGTCAGCGTCGTATTGGGAACATAGAGGCTTCCGCCGCTCGTTACTGTGCATCCGCTCAATGATCCTGCCGCCACCGTGCAGGAGATAGCAGCGCCGGACCCGCCACCAGGATTGCCGTAATCGCCGGAGTCCTGTGCCATCCCATTCAGCAGGTAATAGGGAGACGTTGCCAGCAGATAATTTCCAGCAGGAATTGCGCACGTACCCCCACCGGCAGCGGCCGCTGCTGTCGAGCATGCGTTGAAGGCCGGAACGTTGTCAGTGCCCCACGAGATATACGCGGACTCTGTCACGGTCGAACTTTTGCTCAATACAATAGTCTGCCCGTTTGTGACCGATACAATCTGAGCCGTATTTCCAGGCGAGTTGCCGGTAGCCGCGAAAGGGGCCGTCCAGCTTCCGCTCGGAGCGAGAGTTATATACTTGCCCGCGTCGGTGGACGTAAAGTTACCGCCGCCGACATACGCCGATGAGCTGCCTGCGGTGAGGGATGCGCCAATGTATCCACTCAATGGAAGCATGTCCGCCTTGGCGCCGTAGCTGAGCACGTTATAGTAAACGGCTGGCGCGCCGCTTCCTGTGTTTCCTATGGTGATGGAGGAGCCAGCCGAAGTGACTGAAATACCTGCGCCCGCAATCACATTCACGGCGCCATTGAGCAAGTTCACGCTTGATACGCCGGAGCTGCCGCCCCCGCTCACGGCGTTCCATTGATAAGTCCCCGTTGCGCCTGAGCACTGGTAAAGACTCAGCGCCGAGGATGTATAGAATGTTCCGTTGTTCACGGTGCTTGAACATGCGGCGGAAGGAACTCCGCTGCCCGTCAGCGACATCGGCTCCGCGCCCAGGCTCGCGAGGGCGCCGGCCGCGGTCGAGGCCCCGGTTCCTCCTGTAGTAACAGGAACCGAACTCATGCCGCCAATTGTCGTGCCGTTCGCCGTGTAGTAGGCTATCTGCCCACTTGTTCCCGAGCTAACAGTGCCGTTGCTTCCTGACCCGCTGCCGCATGCTGACCCGGTATTCGAGACATAGCCGGAGTTATCCACCTGCAAGCAATCCAGGCCGCTGCTCGCCGCAAGCCCTGGAAACTTGATCGCGTTCGCTGCCGTAAAGCTCGCGTAAAGTGTGCCGCTACCGCCGCCGTAGATATTGAACCCCGTCCCGGACCCGGATTCGTAGTTGACTCGCACGGCTCCCGTTGGATTCGACGCATTGATATAGGTGTCGCCGCTGTTGGTGCTCTGGTATGCCTTGAAGCTATCCAGCCCGCCCGTGGCCGAGTTCAGCGCCCAGTTATTATTCTGGTCCTTAACCATGTACCACTGGCTGTTTCCATTCCAGTCTTTGTAAGTGAAGGATTCTTTTTGGCTCGTGGTCAACCCCGCCCATAGAAACTGGTCGATCTCCGCGTCCGCCTGGTTCTTCACCATAGTCGACCCGGTAAATGTCGATGTCCCGCCCACCTGCAGCGTCCCGTTCAACTGCGCGTTCCCCGCGTTGTTGATCGTCGCAACCGTTGTCTCGCTCGCTCCTCCCGACCCGAGGACCAACCCTCCGGTTCCTGAATTATTTGAGCCGTTCAAAACGATGGCGCCCGTGCCCGCGGAGTTGATAACCGTTTGGTTGTTGGTGCTCGACTGCCCATTGTTGTACTGCCCGATCGAGAAGCGGTATACGCCGTTCAGTTCGTCCAATATCTGATAGAACTGTTCGCCGGCAGAGGCATCGCTCAAGCCCATCGTCCAGCGGTAACCGTAGTCCGTCTGATACCTATTCAGCAGCCCGCGCTCATTCCCCGAGCCAATTCCAATGCGGAAGTGATTGGTCACCGTGGCGTCTTTCTGGCTTCCGTACCAATCACCGTTCAAGCCGTTGAAACTCCGGTGAAATGTATCAAGGAAGCTGTTGCGCGTGCCATTGTCGGTCAAGGCTCCCGTGAACATCGTCCCGCCGGTGATCCAACTGTTGTACGCGCTGCCTGCATCCGCCACTACCTGATTGGTCGAGACCTCGTTGCGGAGTCCAAGAATCGTATTGTCCTGCGCATTCGGCCCCAGGTGAAGAGCCGTCGAGCAGCCCTCCACGTCTCCGCCCGTGAACGTGTTTCCATCCCCCTGTTGCAAGTTGATGCCATATGTTCCGGCGATCGGGCTTCCCGTGCTCTCAGGGCAATCGATATGCAACCGGACAAACGTGCTCGCATTCAGCCAGTCCGTCGTTGCCGCATTCGGAATCTGGTGCCCAACTGCATTCACCGCCGTCTGGAATCCGCTGAATGCATTGTCGAAGAACGTTCCACCCGTGTAGTTCCCGGTCCCGTCCAGCGTCATGCCCGTCTGATTTTGATTCCCCAGGAAGTACAGGCTTTCCAGATCCATCTCCTGCGTGCGATAGGCCACCAGCCCTTGCGCCGTAGCACTTCCAGACGTGGTCGTGTTGATCACCGCGTTGTCCAGGTGAAAGCCTGACGTATTCGCCGCATAGGTCGGATCTCCCACCTGGACCATCGCGCCCGAACCCGAGTAAAGGAACACTGTCCCGCCCTGGCTTCCGCTCGCCGCGCTCGCTCCCCGCAAGGCACAGCCGCGCAGCGACACATTCCTCGTTCCAGCCGTGACGATCACCTGGTTAGCCGTCGAAATCGTGGCGCAGGGCAACAATACTGTGGTGTTCCCTGTCGAAATCGTCAGGTTCGACGCCATCGAAAGAGTGCCTGTGAAGTTACGCGCGTCGCACGTGCCGCCATAACTCGCGCTCACCGTCCCCAGGCACGCTTGTAACTTGGCACCAAAGTCCGCTCCAAGGAACTGGTCCACCGCGTAAGCGGCTCCCACAGGATTGTTAGCCAAAAGTGCCGCATAACTTCCGCCACCCGGCAAATTCCCGCCGCCCCCGTCCAACTGTGTTCCATAGCTCTCGGACTGCGCCGCGTTCCAAATCGTATAACCGCCGTTGCCCTTCAGCAGATTCCCGTCGAAGAACGTCATGTTCTTTCCGGCAATCAGGTTCACCGGCGCGGCTGTGTCCCAGGTTCCCGCCACGTTCACGCTTGCCGAAGTCGTTCCCGAGCAGCCCACACCGCCCGCGGTCACCGCAACCGTCCCGATCGATCCGTCGCTGTTCACATTTGCTGTTGCGGCTGCTGTGCAACTCCCGCTGAACGCCAGCGGAACCTGCGCCCCATACGGATCGAACCCAAGCCCATGTTCCAGACCCGCAGTCACTCCCGTCACAGCGCCGCCAAAGGCCGTCACCGTCAGTTGCGGCTGCACAGCGTTCCACGCCGGCAGCACCACCGCATTGCGCACCGTCCAGCCCTGTTGCGTACCTGAAAGATCCAGCACCAGCCCGGTCGGTGTCTCGCCGGTCGCAGACGAGTTTCCCGCCATCCCCACCACGTTATCCAGCACGTTGTTTGAGCCTGCCGCCGCCGTGAATGCGTGCGTCGCCTGGATCGTGATGTTCTCCCACCGGTTTGAATCCGAATTGAGCCCCGCCGGCGTCGTCACCGGCAGCGCGGGAATCGCAATGCCCGTATTCAGCCCGCGAATATCGATATTGCGAAACTCGCTCCACTGCGGCCACATCGCAAAATAGAGCCCGCAAGTGTGCGTCGAATGCGCCCCCGGATAGAGTGCAGCCATTGGGTCAGCGCCCGTTGCCGCAATCTCCAGGTTCTCAATCTGCGCAACCCGCAACCCGTTGCCGCCCGTTCCCAGAGCCGCGGGCATCGCTATTGCGCAATTGCCTACCGCCCATCCCGCGCCTGTTCCCACTGTTCCGGTCAGCCCGCTTCCGCCCGGCGAAAAAACTGAATTCCTCTCCACCAGGCGGCTCGCTCCGCAACTTCCCGCCGGCGCGCGCCCCGATGCCGCCGAACACGAAATATCCACGCTCTGATCCACATAAATCGTCAGATCGTGGATCCGCGTGTAGCTCAGCAGACTCTTGCTGTCCGTCGCCGTCACCAGCACATCCTGCCCAGGAAATCCCTTCAGCGCCGACACCTGCTTGCCCAGCCCGCCGATGGACTGGCCTACCCAGTTCAGCGACCGCGTCTTGCAGGTTCCCTGAGGAATCGTCAACGCCACCCCATGCGTCTGTGCATAATTGAGCGCCGCCTGCAACGCATTGGTGTCGTCCGTCGTCCCATCGCACACTGCGCCGAATTCCTTGACGCTCCGTTCAATTTGCTGCGCGCCCTTCGCCCGCAGATCCGACACATACACGCCATTCGGATTCGTGAAGCTATCGGTTCCCGCATACGTCGGCGGAATCTCCACGGCTCCGTTGCTCCCCGCCGAGTTCATCGCCGCCTGAAGCGTCGTCTGCGAGCTTCCCGCCACAGGCGACTGCACCCCATTCACCGCAGGCGCCCACAGAGGCCCTGTCATATTCCCGCCTGTGATCGGAACCTCCATATTGAAGGTCGTGTCCACGTAATGCTTATCCGCCGCCTGCAAAGGCTGCGTCGGATCCCCATTTAGATACAGCGGGCCACTCAGTGTGCCGCCCGACGCCGTCAGCAGGCTCCCGGTCAGTAGCGCAATCGATTGGTCAACATACGCCTTGCTCACCGCCTGCACAGCCTGCGCGGCCGGCATCAGTTGCGCCCGCACCTGCCCCAGGGCCGCCTGGGCCGCAGCCGGCACCACCCAATACTCGGTGCTCGTCGTACCGTCGCTCATCTGATAGACCGCTGTGTAATAAAGCCCGGCAGGCGTCGCCCCCACGTTCGACGCTAGATTCACGCTGACAAATCCATCCAGAGGAATCGTCACCATCGTCCGCCCGGCCGCAACCGCCTGACCAGTCGCAGTCGTAAACGCCGGCCAGCTCACATCGACGGTTCCAGCTCCAGGCTGTCCATTCGCCTGGTACACAGTTCCCTGAACCGTCGTCGTGGGTACTGCCTGTGCGTTGGCAACGCTGCGCAGTGCAAACGACAGAAACAATAGTCCCAGTCCAACTTCGATCCATCTGCCGGTGCCGAACAACCACTCGCTTCTTGTGAGCTTCATCCCTGTCTCATCCTTCTTTTCGGGGGAGCGCCCGAGACACTCCAATCGTCTCTCGCCGCGCTCGCCGCAAAACTCGGTTTCCCGAACCGTCTGCACTTGCATTCGCAACCGGCCGCGGCGCAATCTTCCGCTACAGTGGCCGCTCTTCCAATCTCAGTAACGCCATTTGAATCTCTTCACAAATCGAGGTTCTGTCGAGGCGCGGCTTTGGTCGTAAACCAAATCCTGCAAAATCAACGCGGGCTTAAACCGCTGGGCATTGTTTGCCGCCAATAGTACCTTGCGCAGAGATTCCCGACAAATCTGCAAACTTGCCAACCCGCCATCTCCGGAATCCGGGGCCTAACTTGCTGCCTTGCAAAAGACTTCACTGATCGATCCCGTCCCGCTCATTGCCAACGTAAGGTAGCCCACAGCCGGGGTCCCAGGCGATGCCTAGGGGGCGCCCGCTTCGTCGCCTGGGACCCCGGCTTCTTATGCATTTCATCCATGCTGATGGGTTGGATGCTGAACTCTGAAACTCCACCCAGCCGTCAGCCTTCCGATTCCCGGCCGCCGCTCGCCGTCTCCGCGTCAAGCTTGTCAACCGGCTCCTGCCATCGAGGCTCCGACGCGAAATCGTTCGCGGCGCTCCCGCCACTCCGGCTCTTCCTGGTTCTCCCTTTATCCGTTTGCGGCCCCGCAAGCGAAAGCAACAGCTTGGTGCTGTTCACATCGCCGTTTGCCGCATTCGTCCCGAGCCAATCGGCGATCTCCGCGCTCTTTTGCTTCACGGTCCGGCACGCCGCTTCGCGCATAGTCCTCGCTCCACTCACAAGGCATGTAGAGCACTCCAGGTCGCACCCGGAACACGGGTTTTTCTTCCTGGGCCGTCGTTCTTGCTCCTTGCCCACCAGTTCCAGCTTCTTCCGCTTCACCTCGGCCATCTGTCCGCCATTCCCAGCCCACCGTTCCACGGTCCATCGCACTTCCCGTAGAAAAAATCGGCAACAACTCCGAACCGGAATCGCCCTCTGACACGCCGCCAGAGATGCCCCGGTCTCTTCTTCTTTCCACGCATGCGAACCCGCGGGGATGGCCCGAAGAAGATTGGGAAAGCCATTCACGCTTTCCCTTGTAAGCTCATTTCGGTTTGAATGTTCTTAGCTTAGCCATTTACCACGGAATCATCGGCAAACCGCTAAACCAACACATCTCAATTACTTTCAAGCACTTAACGACTTACAGCATCCTCCAATTCGTTGACACCAATCCCAAAAGCGAACAAATCGGAACCAAAATCGATGGAACCTCCCGCGCTCCTTGCGCACGGCCCGGACAATCACGGTGAACTTCGACGCAGTGTTGATAGAATGACCGCGGGAGAATACACAGGATGAATCCGGAGCCGTTTGAAGACCAGACGCATGAGACAACGACTCAGGATCCGTCCTCGCAAGATGCGCACTTGCTCGATTTGCTGATTGTTCTCTCGCGCCGCCGCAAGCTTATTTTCTTTTTCACTGCAGCCGTCGCAATCCTGACGGCGATCGCCGTCCTCTTGATCCCCAGCAGGTACACCGCCGAGACAGTCGTGCTGCCGCCCGGCCAGAGTTCCTCCATGAATTCGGCTCTCATGGGCCAGCTTGGCGGCTCAGGAGCCCTGGCCTCTGCCGCCGGAGCGAGTCTCGGCATCAAGAACCCCGGCGATATGTATGTCTCGCTGATTCGCAGCCGAACGGTCGAAGATTCGGTCGTTCAGCGCTTCGGGCTGATGGCCAGATACGGGAAGAAGAACATGACCGATGCGCGCCGTGCCTTTGAGGATCGTTCCACGGTGGTCCTCGGCGTCAAGGACGGCCTCATCCGCATCGGCGTCACGGATCGCGACCCCAACATGGCCGCCAATATGGCCAACGGCTATGTCGATGAGTTTCGAAAGCTCTCAGCCAACCTCGCCATCACCGAGGCTTCGCAGCGCCGCATCTTCTTCCAGCAGCAGTTGCTTGAGGCCAATGAGAACCTCGCGGCGGCCGAAGAGGCCATGAAGCGCACCGAGCAATCCACGGGCGTTCTTCAGGTCGACAGCCAGGCCAAGTCCCTCATTGAGTCAGCCGCCATCCTCCGCGGCCAGATCGTCGCCAAGGAAGTCCAGCTCCAGGGCATGCGCTCCTACGCCACGGAGGATAACCCTCAAATGGTGACAGCCAGCCAGGAGCTCGCTGCTCTCAAAGCCCAGCTCGTCCGGCTCTCCGGTTCGGATGAGAATTCAAGCTCCGACATCATCGTCCCCAAAGGCAACATCCCCCAGGCAGGGATGGAATACGTCCGCAAGCTCCGCGATGTGAAATATTACGAGACCATCACCGAGCTCATCGCCAAGCAGTTCGAAATGGCCAAGCTCGACGAGGCCCGCCAGGGCGCCGTGATCCAGGTGGTCGACGCGGCCGTCACTCCGGACAAAAGATCGTTTCCCAAGCGCACCATCACTGTCATCCTGGCCGCGCTGCTCGGGTTCTTCTTCGCCTGCGGGTGGT
>Ga0302319_10003820_pt1 | contig 31207 bp, 24 predicted proteins | sample Bog_T0_2_FD_203319 | JGI IMG/M metagenome (GOLD analysis project Ga0302319, IMG submission 203319) | Peat permafrost microbial communities from Stordalen Mire near Abisko, Sweden - Bog_T0_2 | ecosystem: Environmental > Terrestrial > Soil > Wetlands > Peat | place: Sweden: Abisko, Stordalen Mire... | reverse complement strand
TCGCCGGCTTTCACTCCTTTGATGAGTTGCTGCGCCGCGTCGAACTCAGCCGGCTTGGAAGAGTGTGTAATATCGCCGGTGTGCAGCAGAAGATCGGGTGGTTATCTATTACGTGGTCGCTCTGGCTTTGTACGTGCAATCGTCCTATCGCGAGGTATTGCGTTGCCTGCTGGAAGCGGTCCAGTGGCTGCGCTATCCATCGGCTGGTGTTCGGGTTGCAGGCAAATCGGGCATCTCTCAGGCCCGTATGCGGCTGGGCTGGGAGCCTCTGCGTCAGCTGCACGATGAGTCGGTCAAGCCTGCGGCGGTGTGCAGTACGCGAGGGGCCTGGTATCGGAACTGGTGACTGGTGAGCCTGGATGGCTGCACACTCGATGTGGCCGACGAGAATGCTTTCTCCAGCCCGGGGGCCAGCCGCGGCTCCATCGCATATCCGCAAATCCGTTTTGTATCCCTGGTGGAGAGCGGCATACACGTGCTGTTTGGCAGCCAGATGGAGAGTTACCGGACATGCGAGATCACCTTGGCCAAAGCGGTGCTTCCGCGCCTGCGAAAGAGCATGCTCTGTCTGGCTGACCGGAATTTCTTCGGCTTCGAGCTATGGCAGCAGGCGCAGAGCACAGGCGCTGACCTGCTCTGGCGCATAAAGAAGAACATGCGCATGGCCTGCGAGCAGCGCTTGCCCGATGGCTCCTATATGAGCCATGTGTATACTTCCAAGCGAGACTGGCGGCATAAAACCAACGGCATCCCCTGCGGGTGATCGATTACCGCCTGGAGGGAATCGAGGGCTCCGAGCCGATCTATCGTCTGGCAACCACCATCCTCGATCCCGGCAACGCCCCAGCCGGCGAGTTGGCGGCTCTCTATCACGAGCGATGGGAGATCGAAGCTGCCTTCGACGAACTCAAGACCCATCTACGCGGCGCCCAGATCGTGCTGCTTCCACCCCAGCGACGAAGACCTGTCGCCGGGGACCCCGGCGCAGCAAGACACCCGATCTGGTGCGCCAGGAGTTCTACGGCCTGTTGATGGCCCACCCGTTCGACTCCGCTCAGGGCAGCCTTTCGCTATCCGCAGTCTGATGCACGGAGCCGCCCTCAAGGCTGACGAAGACCCAGACCGGCTTTCGTTCCTTCACGCCGTGCGCGTGATACGCCGCGAAATTGCGCCCTGCAACGCTATTTCCCCCTCGGCAGAGGAGGGCCTTTCATGAAGCGGCTCTCGACCAGTTCCTCGAGGAACACCTCGTCTCAAGCCGCAGCCGGCGCAACTGCTGCGGAGTCAAGTGCAACATGAGCCGATTCCCGCTTCGTCCGCGGCACATCAAGCCTCGTCCCACAATCAACATTCGAACGGCCATCAGGATTGTTAAATGAACAGTATTAGGGCTAATCCCTACTTCCGCGCCGTCAAAAGCGGCTTGGGCGCCTGCGGATTGACCTTTGCGTTGAGAAAGTCGACGAGGTCTTCTACGTCCTCCTTCGTGCCGACCATCGGCGGCATGAAGCGGTGGTAGGGCGAGTCGGCATGGTCTTCGTGAAGCATTTGAATGAAGTTGCCGATGTTGGCGCGATCACGGCCGGCAAGCAGTTGGGCCAGCGGCCGGTAGCCATTCAGCGTGTGGCACGAGCCGCACTCGCCGCGGAAGATGGCTTCGCCGCGCGAGTAGTTGGAGGCTTCTCCGCTGCCCCCTCCATTCCAAACCCAGTTGGAATGGACGAGGTAGCCCTCCTGGTTGATGCGCGCGACGTATGGGACGCGGACGCCGTTGGAGTACATCCAGCGGCCAATGACGTATGGCTTGCGCAGCATCTCTCGCGCATATTCACCTGAGCCTGTGGCGATGAGCGCCAGCAGAAGCAGGGCCAGCGCGTGGGAGAGATTGAAGTCCCTGGGGCTGCGATAAGCCAGATAGTAGGCCACGCCCACAATGGTGGCCGAGGTGACGATGATGATGAGCGCGATGCGGGTAACGGTAGAGAAGGTGCCGGAGTTAATAGTGTCGATGCCGAGTGTGAGCAGGGCGCGCTGCGATGCGGGCACCATCCAGAGATACCAGATCATTAGGAATGGGATGGCGACGAAGGACGGCACGAGCCACTTGACGCTCCACTTCACAAGCGAGGTCTTCAGCGCAGGCTGCTTGTCGCCGTCGATGCGGCTGGCGGTGATCAGAGCCCATATGCCGGCCAGCGAGGCGCACACGCACGTGCGCAGCAAGAGGCTTGGCCAGTAAGTGGGATTGAAGAAGGCGTACCAGAATTTGCTGGCTTCGTTGCCGGTTCCCGCGACCGCGAGCCATGTGTCGCCCGGCGTCAGCATAAACGTAAGAATGCCGTTGATGATAATAAGCGTGCAGATAGAAGCGCCGGCGTAGACCCAGCCCACCGTGAGATGAAGCTTCTCGTCGATCCTGTTCCAGGTGTAGTAATAGACGGCAGCGGTGGTGAGCTCAACCATGAAGAAGACCCACTCGATGGCCCAGCCGAAGACGAAGTTATGGATCAGCGTACTAGTGGCCTCAGGATGAGTAAGGCCGATGGCAAACCAGATTCCTACGCCGGAGATGGTGCCGAAGACGCCGGTGAGGATGAGAAAAAACTTTGAGTGACTGACCAGCTGCGCCAGCCATGCGGCCCGGGTCTCGGGGTCGGCCATGTGCATTGCCTTGCGTTCGGCGAGCGGAAGATAAAAGCCGCCGCCGACGGCGAACTGCGAGATCATGACGTGGAAGATGGCGATGATGCCGATCACCCAGCCCGAGCCGAGATGTGGAATGTCCCAGAATGGATAGTTCATTCTTTTAGCTCCTAGCATCTAGCTGCTAGCTTCTAGCTCTTTCATGCCGATACCTTGCTTTTCGATTTTGCAAGATTGGCTAGAAGCTAGAAGCCAAGAGCTAGCAGCTGCCTTACCGAATCGTCCAATACCCAATAACCGTGGTGGCCAACAGCGCAAACACCGCAAGCAGGCCGAAGTAGTGTGCGGCGCGGCCGCGTTGCCCGGATGGTTTGCCGGTGTCGTAGAACGGAATCAGAATCCAAAGCGCGATGCCGATGGTAAACAACAGCAGCCCCGCAATCTCTCCCGATTCGCCGGGCAAAATGGCGCCCAGCAGCTTGAGCATCTCGAATGGACTCATGAAATACCATTCGGGATGGATGCCGGCCGGAGCGGGAACAAGAGAGTCGGCCTGCCTGCCCAGAGCCCATGGAAACACCGAAGCCAGCAGCGCCAGAACGTTGAGCGAGATGAGCCACATGGCCAGATCTTTGCGCATAAAGTTGGGCAGGAAGGGAATGCTCTTGCGCTCGTTGGCGGCCTTGGTTTCTTCGCTCGGCGGTGACGCGTTGCCGTGGCGCTGAACAAGCCAAAGATGAAACGCGAGCAGGGGGAGAAAAATTGCAGGCAGCACAACCACGTGGAGCGCAAAGAAACGCTGCACTGTAAACTCGCTCACATCGGGACCGCCGCGAAGCATGCTGGCTATGGCGGGTCCGATAAACGGAATGGCTGCGGGAATCTGCAAGCCGACCTTGGTGGCAAAGTAGCTTAGCTCATCCATGGGCAGCAAGTAGCCGGAGAAGCCGAAGACCGATGCAATGCCCAGCAGGGCCATGCCGCTGAGCCAGCCAAACTCGCGCGGGCTGCGGTAGGCCTTCATGAAGAAGACCGAAAACATGTGCACGAGAATGGCGAAGATAAAAAGGTTGGCAGTCCATGCATGTGCGGAACGGATGAGCCAGCCGAAGTGCATCACGAATGTGATCTGCCGGACCGACTCGTATGCCTCTGCGCCAGGGCGGTAGTAAACCAGCAGCAGCACGCCCGTGAAGCACTGGACGAGGAACAGGAAAAGCGAGATGCCGCCCCAGTAATACCAGAAAGATTGGGCGTGGACCGGAACGGTCTTGTGGCGGGCAAAGGCGGCCAGTTCACTCAGGCCCAGGCGCTCATCGACCCAGTCGTAGAGCGAGGCGGTTAGCGGTTTTGTGGTCATGCGCCGAATCCTCGATAGCGGTGAACGAGTGAAGAAGTGAAAAAGTGAACAGTGGTCAGGTGCGAGAAACCTCAACTCCGGTGTCGTTGACGGCGGCCTTAAAGAGTTTCAGCGGCTTGGGCGGCGGCCCGCTTACGTTTGCGCCTGTGTAGGGGTTGTAGACCCCGCCATGGCAAGCGCAGTGGATGCGGTCGGCCTGCGGCTCATATTTCACTGTGCAGCCCAGGTGCGTGCACACAGCGCTCAGCGCCACCCAGCGGCCGTCCTCGTGATGAATCAGCATGGCCGGAGCGGTGCCGAACTTGAACATCAGCACCGATGCCGGCGGCAGCTTTTGCGCGTCCTTCAGCGTCACCTCGGTGACGGCTGCGGCTTCCGATGCCATCTCCTCCGGCGATGCCAGGTAGCGATAAATGGGATACGCGAGCGCGGCGGTGTACAGCAGCCCCGCTGCGCCGGCCGCGCCCAGAAAGAAGCGGCGAGTAGCGACTTCACCAGGTTCCTCGGCCACGGGTTTCAGGCGCGACTCTTCGGGCAGGGGGATGGGTCCGCCAAGGATAATTTGATCGCTCATTGGGCTGCCGCCTCCATAACTTTTCTTGCCCGCGCCACTACAGACACGAGCCATCCAATAACACCCAGTCCCGCAACAAACAGGACCAGGAAGATTCCGACGACCCACCAGTTGGTGGAGATCGCGCGATCCCACACGTCGTAGCCTTTGCTGAGCAGCGTGAGGTCGCGGACTCCGTCGCGGTAGACAGTGAAAGTGATCTCGGTAAGCACCGCAACCAGCACAGCGGCCCAGGCCAGCATTCCTGCCAGATGCGCGGAGACTTTAGCGAATCCCGCAAACACCGCCAGCAGCACCGCAACCACCACCAGGGCCAGCCAGCCATAGCCCGCAAAGCCGGCAAAACGGTAAAGCTTATGCGTTGCCAGCCCGGCCTTGACCGCTTCAGGCTGCACGCTCGCCGCCCATAATCCCGCTGCCAGATAGATCACTCCGAACAGCGCAGCCACCTTGCCGCCAAGTCCGCCAACGAAGCGCTTCTCCTCCGCGGTGAAAGTGCTGCGGCCGGCAAGATAGATCAGCCACAGCCCGCCAATGAACAATCCGCCCGCCAGCATCAAAAGCCAGCGCGGGGTCAGCGTGGGATCGCCGGTCGGCAGGTATGCGCCCAGTGCGGAGGCGGAGTACATATCGCGCCACACTTCCGGGCGCAGCATCAGCGTCATATTGGTTGAAAGCAGCCGGGCCACGCTTCCCGCAATGAGCCAGGCGATCAGGCCAACCCACCACGCGGACTTGCCTGCCTCAAGCCGCGCGGAAAACTTGTAGAGCAGCCAGTACGCAAGCATCAGCATCCCGATAATCGATATCCAGTAAATGCCGATCAGCACACTGCTGGTATAAAGGGCGCGCCCGTAAAGCACCTGGGCAAACAGCAAAGGCGGCACACCCAGATTGATGACGTAGGTCATTACCACTGTGAGGCGGCGGGCCAGCGCGCGCGCGGTTACCAGAGACGAAGGCGAGCTGCGGAAGAGACTGAGCAGGACCGCGAGCAGCAGGCCACCCAGAAGCATCTCCACGGCTACAAAGTGCAGTGCGAGCGTCACGATATGCAGCAGCTTGAGCAGCCATATCGGGGCCGGCAGAGGGATTGGATCGACAGCGGGATATTGATGCATGGCGCTTTAGAACTTCCTTTCACTCACCGGGCTCGCCGGGCAAGACAGCGGCAATTTGGACTGTTTCTCTCCAATTTCAAACGGAAAGAAAAAGTTAACTTGCCCTGCAAATCGCGGTCTGTGACGACAAGCACATTGGTTCGTGACGAGCTAAGCTACTCTGCTGGCGGGAAGACGTTTTTGTGCGCCTGGACGATGCCATGAAGAAGACCAACTCGTCGATGCAACTGACGCGCGCCGCCGATTATGCGGTTCGGGTGATGATTCACCTGGCCACGCTGCCTGCCCATGAGCGCGAGTTTCTGCCCGCGCTGGCCGATGCCACGGATGCGCCGGAGAGCTTTCTCTCCAAGGTATTGCAGGCTCTTTCGCGTGCCCGCCTCATCACTTCGCAGCGTGGCCAGTCCGGAGGGTTTGCGATCCTGCCGAGAGGCCGCAAGGTGTCGATGCGCGAGGTGATTGAAGCCATCGACGGCCCTGTCCGCCTGAACGTCTGCCTTATCTCCAGCCGATCCTGCGGCAGATCCAGATGGTGCCCCGCGCACACGGTTTGGGTCGAAGCGCAACGTGCCATGCTCGATGTTCTGTCCAGCGCGGTGATCGCCGACCTGGCCGCCGATGCCCGGGTGCTGGGCGCACCCTCACCGCTTGCGGAGCTGAAGACGATGAGGGACTGACGTCGCCCGGCCGCCTGCTGTGGGCTTGACCTGAGCCTCCCTCCACCTTTCGGTCGATGCTTCACCCCATCCAGCCCCGTATACTGGCTCCCTATGTTTCAGGCACTCCGTACCACCACTTTCCTAGGACTGCTGGCGGCAGCAATTCCCGCGCTTGTTTGCGGCCAGGCTACAGTTCCCGGTTCTCTTCCCCCAAGCCAACAGGCCACGCAACCCACCGAAGGTGCGCAACCCGCCGCAAAGGGCGGCGAGCAATCGGGCAGCTCGGCTCATCCAGCGCTGGTTGACGCGCAGCATAGACCCATCACAGAGGGCGGCTTTGTGAAGAGCGGCCCCATCGTCTTTGAAGACGTGTCGGAAAAAGCTGGCCTCGCGCACTGGACGCACAACATGGGTACCCCGGCCAAGGATTACATCGTCGAGACCAAAGGCTCCGGCGTGGGCCTCATTGACTACGACAACGATGGATGGCTCGACATTTACATCGTCAACGGCTCCACCGTGGACGCGCTAACAGGCAAGGAGACGCCGCCGCATGCCGCGCTCTTCCATAACGACCACGACGGAACCTTTACCGACGTGGCGGCCAAGGCCGGCGTCACCAACGACCGCTGGGGTACGGGTGTGGCCATCGCCGACTACGACAACGATGGCTGGCCGGATATCTTTGTCTCCAATGTAGGAAAGAACCGCCTCTACCACAACAACCACAACGGAACGTTTACCGACGTTGCTGAAAAGGCTGGCGTGCAGTTGGGCAACTGGTCCAGCGGCGCAACCTGGGGCGACTACGACGGCGACGGGCGCCTGGACCTGTTTGTTGCGGGCTACGTTCACTGGGATTGGAACAACCTGCCCAGCAGCAAGGAAAACGGTGGCAACAACGGCTTCTGCACTTTCAGGGGTGAAGCGGTAGCTTGCGGACCCAGAGGGCTGAAGGGCGAGCCGGATCATCTTTTCCATAACAACGGCGACGGCACCTTCACCGATGTGAGCGAGAAGGCAGGCGTAGACGACAAGCCAGGCTACTATGGGCTGGGCGCGGTGTTTGTCGACATTAACAACGACGGCAAAATCGACCTGCTCGTGGGCAACGATTCCACGCCCAACTACATGTATCTCAACAAGGGCGACGGCACCTTCGAGGACGTGAGCTACGCCTCGGGATTCGCGCTGAACAACGCAGGCCGTGAAACCGCGTCCATGGGCATCGCGGTGGGCGACTACCAGAACAACGGCCAACTGGCGGTCTTCGACACCACCTTCAGCGACGACTACAAACCCTTCTACCGCAATGAGGGCGACGGCAACCTGACCGACATCAGCTACCAGTTGGGCATTGCCGAAATATCGGTTCCATTCCTAAGTTGGGGCGACGCCTTCATTGACTACGACAACGACGGCTGGAAAGATCTGCTGATGGCCGACGGACATGTGTATCCGGAAGCGGACAAGTACAACTGGGGCACAAGCTGGAAGCAGCGCCCTATGCTCTTCCATAACATCGAGGGCAAGCGCTTTGAGCCGGTCCCTGCGGTCGAGGGAACGGGCCTCGCGGATGTGATTGCCGGCCGCGGAATGGCAGTAGGCGATCTGTTCAACGACGGCAAGCTGGATGCGGTAATCAACGTGATGGACGGCCACCCGGTGCTGCTGCGCAACGTGAGCCCGGACCACAACCACTGGCTCGAACTCAAGCTCGTCGGCGGTCCGAAGAGCCCGCGCGATGCGGTCGGCGCAACGATCTACGTAACGGCCAACGGGATGAAGCAGCGCGGCGATGTACTCAGCGGCGGCAGTTATCTATCGAGCAACGATCCCAAGCCGCACTTCGGGCTTGGCCACGCGACAACGGTAGACGCGATCGAAGTGCATTGGCCCGGCGGCAAGGTGGAGAACTTCACAGTGCCCGGCGTAGACCGGATTGTGACCATAACCGAGGGAACGGGGAAATAGGGAATAGGGAAAGGACAATCGCCTCAAGGTTTGCAGCGTACGAGGAATGAGCTTTGAAAGGGCACGACTTTAGTCGTGCCAAACGCCAATGCCTGAATTGCACCGGCTTTAGCCACCGAGGGATGTTCTTAGCGATTCAAAACATTCCTCAATTCTCACCTCTCATAAAGGTCAATCAAGACTTTGCGCAAATTATCGACAATGCATCTCATCCGGAGTTCATACCTTTGCCTAAATCTGCGGAGATTATGAATCGCGTCGTTACCGGCGTCTCTAATTTCAATTGCAGCCATGACACGCTCGTTATCAAGGTGAAGTCGTGCAGCCTCATCGACCATTTTCCCAATATACGACTCACCGCTTTTCAAACTCTGCTTGATTTTTCCTTTGGGGTCAATCGTTTCGATCAAGGCCGCTTCGAGCATCGCCCGGCATAGGACTGCGGTAGCAATCCTGTGGCCAGCAAGGTCGCAGCCGTGTGCCTCTTCGAAGTACTCTGCGCCGCTCGGTCCACCAAATCCAATATTTATCGGACCGATCACATCGAAGGTTGAGAGGCGGCCCACGGCGTCGTCCAAGTTCCGTAAAGCTGCGGAGGCTAACGCTGCATCAATAGAATCGGCGGAGTGTTTTTCCGGGCTGGGGTGTTCCTGCGAATTCACGTACCCCTGCAATGCGTCCGCAACCCATTTGCGTTCCTCATTCGGCAGTTGAGAAACCCATTTCTCAATCTCGGCTATTGATGAGTCCTTCGGAGGGCCATTAAGAGAGGTTCGTTTGGCGATTTCGTGCTCGCCATCTCCAACCTTCAGATTGCTCAATAATCCGATTAGCGAATTGATGGATTCGTCGTGCTCCGAGCTCTCAACCGTTCTTTCACCGGACATTTGAGAGACGTATGCGTCAAAAGCGTCCCTGCCGAAAACCAAAAAATCCCCGTGGTGGTCCCAATCGCCGCGGTTGACGTATTCAAGAACCTGGGAGAGGATTTGCGCTCGCTTGGAGTGATTCACTTGAAGAAGCCTCTATGAAGCATATTAGGCGATGCGCCCTGCTGCCGACGCTACGCCACCTTGATTTAATCGAGCAGCTCCGTAGGAAGATCAAGCACTTTGAGCAGCTTCACCATGGCTAACAGAGACTTGAAAACCTTCCAAGAATTGTGTATATGTGATATATACAAACTATGGCTACGGGCGACCCGCTTGGCGAGTGTATCGGATTCGATTGGGATGAATCGAACACAGTCAAGAATTGGGAACGTCACAAAGTAACACCCGAAGAGGCCGAGGACGTTTTCTTTCACGACCCATTGGTGGTGCGCGGCGATGTTGGGCACTCTTCGCGAGAAAAGCGTTACCGGGCAATGGGGCGCACCTCGCGCGGACGGCTGCTCTTTGTCGCCTACACAATCCGGCGCAAGTTGATCCGGGTGATCTCGGTCCGCGACATGAATCGAAGGGAAGCTGAGGAGTACAGACGGCATGAAGAAGGTTCCTGAGTTCAAGAACGAAGACGAAGAGTTCGAGTTCTGGTCCACTGCCGACTCGACCGAATATGTCGATTGGTCGCAAGCGCGAAGGGTGAAGTTCGTTAAGCTCAAGCCCACCTTGCGCACCATCTCCGTGCGGCTGCCCGTGGCCATGGTCGAAGATTTGAAGATACTGGCCAACCAGCGCGACGTCCCCTACCAATCTCTCCTCAAGGTTTTTTTGGCCGAACGGCTACAGCGGGAGAAGGCGCGGCGGCTGGCGGTATAGGCTGTACACTTGGCTGCGCCATCAAGCCAGCGCCGCCCTCAGAGTCCCAGAGGAATCCATCCATGCCGCCTTTCATCCGCGCCTCTCTATTCACGCTCGCCGTCGCCGTCGTCGCCGCCTTCGCACCCGCTCAGCAGGCCCCGTATCTCGACACCAAACTCACCCCTGCCGAGCGCGCCCATGACCTGGTTGGCCGAATGACCCTCGATGAAAAAGCCAGTCAGCTCGAAGATTGGGCCACCGCCATTCCCCGCCTCGGTATTCCCGACTACCAGACCTGGAACGAAGCCCTGCACGGCGTAGCGCGCGCCGGCTTTTCCACAGTATTTCCACAAGCCATCGGAATGGCCGCCACATGGGACCCGGAAGCCGTCCACGCCATGGGCAACGTCATCTCAACTGAGGCCCGGGCCAAGTACAACCAGGCGCAGCGCGAGGGCAGCCACCGCATCTTCTTTGGACTCACGTTCTGGTCGCCCAACATCAACATCTTTCGCGATCCACGCTGGGGCCGCGGGCAAGAGACATACGGCGAAGACCCGTTCCTTACCGGCAAACTCGGCGTCGCCTTCGTCTCCGGTGTACAGGGCGGCGACCTCAACCACCTTCGCGCCGTCGCAACCAGCAAGCACTTTGCCGTCCACAGCGGCCCGGAATCCCTGCGCCACGGCTTCAATGTCGATCCCAGCCCCCGCGACCTGGAAGATACCTACCTGCCCGCCTTCCGCGCCACCGTTACTGAAGGCCAAGTGCAGTCTGTCATGTGCGCTTATAACTCCATCGACGAGTGGCCGGCATGCACCAACAAAATGCTGCTCAAAGAGCATCTCCGCGACGCCTGGGGCTTCAAGGGCTATGTCGTTTCAGACTGCGGCGCAATCGTCGACGTGAATCAAGGCCACAAGAAGGCGCCGGACATTACCCACGCCGCCGTCCTCTCCATTCAGGCCGGAACCGATCTCTCTTGCAGCATGTGGACCCCTGGCTTCAACACCCTCGCCGAAGCGGTTCGCAAGGGCCTGGTCTCAGAAGATCTCGTCACCCAGGCCGCCGAGCGCCTCTACACCGCGCGCTTCCAGCTTGGCCTGTTTGACCCGCAGGGTTCCAGCCCGCTGGATAGAATTCCATTCAGCGACGTTGCTTCCAATCCCAACCGCCAGGCTTCTTTGCAAGCGGCCGAGGAGAGCATTGTCCTGCTCAAAAACAACGGTGCTCTACCGCTCAAAAACCCTGCGGATGCGCCCAGGCAAATCGCCGTCATCGGCCCCACCGCCGACCTGCTGCCCTCCATCCTGGGCAACTACGTCGGCACACCCTTCCATCCGGTCACGCCCCTCGACGGCATTTTGCAGCAATTCCCCAAGTCGCCAGTTCTCTATGCGCAGGGTTCCACCCTGGCCGTTGGAGTTGGCGTTCCCGTTCCACGCACCGCCTTTGGTCTCGGCAAGGGCCTCAGAACCGAGTTCTTTGCCACGCCAGACTGGACTGGCCGCCCCGTCTCCATCACCACCCAACCCGCCGTGCAGGCCGACTGGGAAAACGCGCGCCCCGTCCCGCAGTTGGCCACTCACAATTACTCCGTTCGCTGGAGCGGATCGCTCACCGTCCCCGCTCCCGGCCACTATGTCTTCACGCTCGAGCAAGGCGACAGCTTCCCCTTTTCGCCCACCGAGACCTATCGTTTTATCCTCGACGGCAAAGTTCTCTCCGAGGGCAGCCTTCGCCAGGCGGGCGATCTCTCTTCAATGGGCGATTTCAAAACCATGCCGGGCGCCTCGCCCACCGCGCCCCCGCTCATGCAGTTCGCCAAAACCCCCGTAATTCCCGTCGACTTCACAGACGCCAATCCCCACGACCTCCAGATCGAGTACTCCCACTCCGGCGATGAAGCCGGCGGCGGCCTCACCCTCAAGTGGGAAGCGCCCGCGGAAGCACAACTTGCCGAGGCCGTCTCCCAGACAAAGCGGGCCGATGTGGTCGTGGCATTCGTCGGCCTCTCACCGCAACTGGAAGGCGAGGAGATGCCAATCAAGATCGACGGATTCGTGGGCGGAGACCGCACCAGCCTCGACCTTCCCGCGCCTCAACAAAAGCTCCTTGAAGCGCTCTCCGCCACTGGCAAACCGCTCATCGTCGTCCTGCAAAGCGGCAGCGCCGTCGCCCTCAACTGGGCCAACCAGCACGCCGACGCCGTCCTTGAAGCCTGGTATCCGGGCGTCGAAGGCGGCGATGCAATTGCCCGCACACTCGCCGGCCTCAACGACCCCGCCGGCCGCCTGCCCATCACTTTTTATGCCGGCCTCGACGGCCTGCCCGCCTTCACCGACTACAGCATGAAAGGCCGCACCTACCGCTATTTCCAAGGCAAACCGCTGTGGGGATTCGGCTACGGGCTCAGCTACTCCAAGTTTAAGTACGGCCCAGTAAGCCTTTCCGTCGACACCCTCAAAGCGGGCGATCCCATCTCCGCAACGGTCACCGTCACCAACTCCAGCGCCATCGCCGGCGATGAAGTCGTCGAGGCCTACCTCAACACCCCGCAAGAAAACGGCCCCATTCATTCGCTGGTCGGGTTTCAGCGCGTTAAAATCCCCGCCGGAGCAATGCGCGTGGTAACCATCTCCATCGATCCCCGCTCGTTATCCAGCGTCAACGACAAAGGCGACCGCGCCATCCTGCCCGGCAAGTACACCCTCACGCTGGGTGGCGCGCAACCTCAGGACACCGACGCCAAATCCGAAGCCACATTCAAGGTCACCGGCACCTTGCCATTGCCCAAGTAGCGCTGCAATTTCTTGTTTTTTCGTTGTCAAAACAAAATAACCCAACCAGTTTGGGTTAGAATGAGAAAAGATGGCTTCGATCCGGTTTGAAGGCGTACGGTTTACTGCCTACACCATGGATCACGAGCCTCGGCATGTGCATGGGTTCTACGCTGAGGTAGAGGTCATCGTCGATCTTCGAGCGGACGGCATGGTTGCGCTTGCCTCGCGCACCGACGCGGTCAGGCCGAGCGATGGAAGCAAGTCGGATGTGCGCCATGTATTGACATTGGCAGCAAAGCATTTTGACCAACTGGTATCGCTTTGGGAGAAGCATCATGGCTGAGCATGAAGTTGCTACGACCGACGCCGAAATTGCAGCCGCGCTGGAGCGGGCAAGGCTCCACGACAAAGACCCGCGTGCGCGAGCCGTGGAGCACATCCCAGGGCTCAACCTGCTCATCGTCTCGCTCAGCAACGGACGTCGTCTTGTGCTTCCCATCGAGGACGTGCAAGGCCTTGGGAATGCCACACACGAGCAAATCCAGAACTACGAGCTCCTCGGCCGTGGCACAGGCATCAGTTTTCCCGCTCTCGACGTCGATCTTTACGTTTCTGCACTCGTCGAGGGAGTCTATGGCAACCGTCGGTGGATGGCGCAACTCGGCAAGAGAGGCGGAAGCGCCAAAACCGACGCCAAGCGTCTTGCGGCAAGGACAAATGGCGCCAAAGGCGGACGACCTCCACGGGCGGTCGCAGCAAGGGTCTAATTGGGCCAGGTCAGGCGATTACCCTTCCCGAGGGTAGTGCAAGACTTCCCCCCGGTGACTCGCGTCACACGCAACCCCTCCCCATTTCCGAAATAATCATGCAGGATGGGTAGGCCCTGCTACCATGCGGGTGGCATCCATCCGTTAACCTGAAATGTCCCTGCGTGTTGCGGAGGCACCTTGCTCGTTGGCATTCTCAAAGAATCGGCTCAAGGCGAAACTCGTGTTGCTCTCATTCCGGCCAGTTTGAAGTCGTTGGTGGCGCAGGGCATCGACGTCACCATCGAGTCCGGGGCGGGCGCATTCTCCGGCGCTTCCGACGCCGCCTACACCGAAGCGGGCGCAATCGTTACAGCCGATCGTGCTTCCATCCTGTCGAACGCCGACCTGATTCCCGTAGTCAACGCCCCCAGCGCCGACGATCAGGCTCGCCTTAAGCCCCACGCCATCGTTCTCGGCTTCCTCAAGCCCCTGGACTCGCCGCTGGCGCTTGCCGCCGCCATCCAACGGCCGATAACGTTGTTCAGCATGGAACTCATCCCCCGTATCAGTCGCGCCCAGGCCATGGACGCGCTCTCCTCCATGGCAACCGTCGCTGGATACAAGGCCGTAATCACTGCGGCCGATCACCTGCCGCGCCTGTTTCCCATGCTCATCACCGCCGCCGGAACCGTCCCTCCCGCACGCGTATTTGTCATCGGAGCGGGTGTTGCCGGCCTGCAGGCCATCGCCACTGCGCGGCGTCTCGGCGCAGTCGTTGAAGCCTACGACGTCCGTGCCGCTGCCGGAGAGCAGGTTCGGTCCCTCGGCGCAAAATTCATCCACGTAGACCTCGGCGGCATCAGCGCTGAAGGCGGAGGCGGTTATGCCGCCGAACTTACCGAAGAAGCCCTCGACCGTGGCCGCGACCTTATCACCCGCACCGCTGCGCATTCTGACGTCATCGTTACCACCGCCCAGGTTCCCGGCCGTCCCGCGCCACGCTTGGTCCGCCGCGCAACCATTGAGGCCATGCGTCCCGGGTCCGTCCTCGTGGACCTTGCCGCTCCCGCGGGCGGGAATTGCGAACTCACCCAGCCCGGCGTCACACAAACCATTGGCGGCGTTACGCTGCTCGCGCCCCTCAACCTGCCCGCCGAAGTGCCCGTAGACTCCAGTGCTCTTTACGCTCGCAACATTCTCAACTTCCTTTCGCTCATCGTGAAAAGCGGCAAGCTCTCAGTTGACTTAGCCGACGAAATCCTAGCCGGTGCCTGCGTGTCCCATGAGGGAAAACCCGTAAACCCCCGCGTAGCCAAGCTGCTGGAACTCTCAGTAGCGCCAATCGGCTAACTCGCTAACTCACCGATTCACTTTTCTCACTGTTCACTGCTTCACCAGAGAACCCCCATGAACCCCGCCGTCCTAATCGCTTCGGTCTACGTTTTTGCCCTGGCCGCCTTCCTCGGCTACCAGGTGATCAGCCGTGTTCCGCCGCTTCTGCACACCCCGTTGATGTCGGCTACCAACGCCATCTCCGGCATCTCGCTCATCGGTTCGCTGGTGCTAGCCGGCGCAGTCCGCAATCAGCTCTCCGCGCACATCCTCGGATTCGTTGCCGTAACCGCCGCCACCATCAATGTAGTTGGCGGCTTCGGCATCACCGACCGCATGTTGAAGATGTTCGGTAAGCGCAAGCCCCAGGCCAACCCCTCCAGGGAGGCCGCCAAGTGACCTTGACCTCCTACTTCATGGAAGCCACATATCTCATCGCTTCCATCCTGTTCATCCTCGCACTCAAGAAAATGTCACACCCTGAGACTGCCCGACGCGGCATGTTTCTGGCTGAAGGTGGCATGTTCGCCGCCATTGTGGGCACTCTGGTGGGTGCGCACATCGTCACCTGGGTCTGGATCATCGCCGGCCTCGCGCTCGGCTCCATCATCGGCGCATGGATGGCCGTCAGCGTCCCCATGACCGCCATGCCTCAGCGAACCGCGCTCTCTCACGCCTTCGGCGCGCTCGCCGCTTCCCTGGTCGGCGTCGGAGAGTTCCTGGTTCACGCCAATCAGATGACCGGCGTCACCCGTGGCGCGCTCGGTTTTGAAGTCATGCTCGGCGCGCTCACCACCACCGGGTCATTAATCGCCGCCGGAAAGCTGCAAGGTGTCATCGCCGGCAAGCCCATCCAGTTTCGCGGACAGAACGCCCTCAATCTAATCGTCTTTCTCTCCATGACAGCCAGCTTCCTATACTTCTGGATGCACCCCGAGGTTGTCGCCTTTTTCTACGTCATGCTCGGCTTGGCCTTTGTCTTTGGTGTCATGCTGGTCATCCCTATCGGCTCGGCAGATATGCCGGTCGTCATGTCGCTGTTGAACTCATACGCCGGTCTCGCCGCCGCTGCCACCGGCTTCGTCCTCTCCAACAATGTCCTCATCATCGCCGGAACCCTCGATGGCTTCTCCGGCTTCATTCTCTCCGTCTTGATGTGCAAGGCCATGAACCGGTCAATCACCAATGTCCTGTTCGGCGGATTTGGGGCAGTCATCGCCGAGGCCACTTCCAACGCCGGCGGCGTCATGCGCGAGATTTCCCTGGACGACGCCGCCATGCAACTGGCCTTCGCCAATCGCGTCGTGTTCGTGCCCGGCTACGGCCTCGCAACAGCACAAGCCCAGCACGCATGCCGGGAACTCGGCGAGCTGCTTGAGGGTCGCGGCGTTACCGTAAAGTACGCCATTCATCCCGTCGCCGGACGCATGCCCGGCCACATGAACGTGCTGCTCGCCGAGGCCAATGTGCCTTATTCTTCGCTCTACGAGATGGAGCAGATCAATCCCGAGTTTCCGTCCACCGACGTAGCCGTTGTCATCGGCGCAAACGACGTCGTCAACCCCGACGCCCGCGACAATCCCAAATCTCTCATCGCCGGCATGCCCATTCTGGAGGTCGACCGCGCTAAGAGCGTCATCGTGCTCAAGCGCGGACAGGGCCGCGGCTTCTCCGGTCTTGAAAATCCCCTCTTCTTCAAACCCTGCACAACCATGCTCTACGGCGACGCCAAATCCTCGCTGAGCCACCTCGCCCAGGCCGTCCAGCACGTCTAGCTTCTTACAGCTTTTTACAAGTATTTTTACAGCTTTTTAAAAATATCTGTCATCCTGAGCGAAGCCGAAGGACCTGCGTTTGCTTTTTATAGCTTCTTACTGCTCTTTACAAATATCTCGCCCCTTACAAATATCTGTCATCCTGAGCGAAGCCGAAGGACCCGCGTTTCCACCGCCCGAATACTTCGACGAATCTCAGAGACACCACGCTGGAAGTGCTTGCAGTGTTAGGGCTAATCTTCTGAAACACCCTTTGCACCCGCCATGTCTTCTTGCATGCGCTTTGGTGCCGCATTGCGGGCGCAGCGCCCGGTTGTCTGTAAGCTTTCTCAAACTGGCGCTGCGATTGGGTTTTCAAAGAGACATCCGCCTCGGCAGTCAACTCCGGAAACTTGGTTCTGGTTCTCCAGGGACTCCGCTTTGTAGCGCCATGGGCATTTTGGGAAGGCGTATCCCCGAAGCGGCAAAGATTGCGTTGCCAACCGCGGGAGCCAGGCCCACGAGGCCGGTTTCGCCCGCACCTGCCGAAGGCAAGTCCTTGCGGTCAACAAGCACAATCTCAATCTGCGGCGTGTCACTGAACCTGGGAATACGGTACTGCGCGAAGTGGGGGTTCAGGATACGGCCATTGGCAAAGAGGATTCTCTCGAAGAGTGCGCCGCCGATGCCCTGAACAATGGCGCCCGTAAGCTGATTGCGCAGACCGTCAGGATTCACGATCGCGCCGCATTCCCAGGCTTGAACGACACGGCGGATTCGCACTCGCTTGGTGGCGGGATCAATCTCCACCTCGGCGCATGTGGCGACATAGCCTCCTTTGTCCACACCGCCGGCAATGCCATAGCCGCGCTCGGGAGTGGATTTCAATTGGCCCCACGCGAATTTGGCGGCCGCGGCCTGGAAGACGGCCTGCAATCTGGAGTCGGTCAAGTTCTTCAGGCGGAACTCCAGCGGGTCCATGCCCACGACATGGGCCATGCCGTCCATGTGCGACTCGCGGGCGAAATGGTTGGCTGTCGAGGCAAGACCGCGATAGGAACCTTGGCGCAAAGGAGACTTGACAGCGTGGTATTGAATGAGCTGATTCGCCACGTTGTATGGAGTGCCGATGGCCGCGGGGCCCGAGTTGTAGTTGTGATGCTCCCAGGCAACCAGGGTTCCGTCCCGCCGTGCGCCGGCTTTGATCTCGATGAGCCCGGCGGGGCGAAAATACGCCCAGGTGAATTCTTCGCTCCGCGTCCAGACAACCTTGACGGGCTTGCCGGCAGCTTTGGCCAGGCGAGCTGCTTCAACGGCCGCCTCGCCGGTATGCTTGCCTCCGTAGCCACTGCCCATATCGGGTTGGATCACACGCACTTGGGCAGGGGGCAAGTGAAACGCCTGCATGAGTTCGTCGCGGACACCGAAGGGACGCTGAGTTCCGGTCCAAACGGTCAGCTTGCCGTCCGTCCACTCGGCCACGGCGGCACGCGGCTCAAGAGGCGCGTGGGCGATATAGGCGACAGTGTACTGCTCCTCCAGCTTCAGGTCCACGGCTGCCATGGCCTGCGCCACTGAACCCGAGACATGCAGCGGGCCTTCGTCCCGGCCGCTCTCGGGATTGTCCTTCAGGTACGCGAAGAGACCATGATTCGAGGGTTGCGCGGGCACATCCCATCTTGCCTGGATTGTCGACAGCGCGTGTTGCGCGGTGAAAGCATCGGGAGCAACCAACCCGATGAAATCGCCGTCGCGCACAACCTTCACGCCGGGAAGCTTTTCCGCGGTGCCGATGTCGAGCGAGACGAGAGTCGCGTTGAACCCATCCGGGCGAAGCGCCGCGCCAAACATCATCTCCGGCAAGGAAATGTCAGAGGGATACTTGTGTTTGCCGGTCACGAAGTCGCGGCCCTCGGCTTTGGGAACAGCGGCCCCAGCAATCTTCCATTGCGTAGAAGCCGTGAGGACCTCTGCGCTGGATACAGTCTTTACCAGCTTTTCGCCGCGGGTCAGTTCACCGTAAGCAAGAGATCGCGAATTCTCAGGATCGGTAACTTTGCCCTCGGCGGCTGACAAGCCGGCCGGGGCCACATGCCAGCGCTCAGCGGCGCCCTCAACCAGCATCTGGCGAGCGGCCGCGGCCATGGTGCGCAACTGCGGCCCCATGGTTGGAGTGGTGCGGCTTCCAAAAGTACCCATGTCCCAGGGAGTCAGATCGGTATCGCCCATCACCATGGTGATGGCGTCGAACGGAACTCTCAGCTCCTCGGCGACCAGTTGGGCCAGCGAGGTTCGGATATTCTGCCCCACCTCGACCTTGCCGGTAAACACCTTCACTTGGCCATCGGCCGCAATATGCAGCCATGCGCTTAGCTCCTTCGGAAGTTCATGGCCGCCGAATGCCCGCCCCGACTCCTGCGCCCACGAAGAAGTGTGGGTGAAACAAATCAGCAACCCACCTCCCAGGACCTTCAGGAAGTCGCGACGGTCCAACGCAGATGTGCCGGGCCGGGCTGGCGAAATGCTCTGGGCAAATTCGGTTGTGGGTGCATCGCGACGGCTCAGATGGCTCATTGGCTTGCCCCCTGGGCCAGCAAGCGCGAGGCTCGCTTGACGGCATCGACAATGCGGGGATAAGTGCCGCATCGGCAGATGTGCCCCTCCATCGCTTCAACGATTTGTTTTTCCGTGGGATTGTGCTGCTCATGCAGCAGAGATGTTGCACCCAGAATCATCCCCGAGGTGCAGTAGCCGCATTGGAATGCGCCCTCGTCAAGGAATGCCTGCTGAACGGTGCTGAGCTTCCCATCCTGCTCCAGACCTTCGATGGTAACGATCTTTGCCTTGGCCGCCGACTCAACGGAAACCAGGCAGGAACGCGTCGCTCGCCCGTCGAGCAAAACGGTGCAGGCTCCGCACTGGCCTTCGCCGCAGCCGTACTTGGTACCGGTCAGACTCAGCCGGTTGCGCAAGACGGAAAGCAGAATCTCTTCGGAAGAGGCGCTAACGCGGAGGTGCGTGCCGTTGACATTGAGATCAAACTCGCTCATCCCAAACTCCAAATCCAACCTGGCGGCATAAATGTCCCCATTTCAGATTACTCCAGGTCGAATCGCGACCCTCAATTCCTGTTTTGGTTATGCCGAGTGAGCCTTGGTCCACATCGATCGCTGGCAAAACCCTTTGGAAATGGTTCGCTGAATCTTAAATGATTATCTGTTTAGCTCCGGCGGCACTCCAAATGCGGCGTTATGTTCGTGGATTTGAGTTAGGGTGCCGGGACACGGGGTACGAGGTGCCCTTCAGTGTCGAGGGCCCGGTCCGGGGCCGCAGCTGAAAGCTGGCAGCCATCTGATATCACTGCTAGCACTTTCCCACCCCAAACGGCCATTTTGGTGCGCAAAAACGTATCAAAAATGCATCGAAAACACACTAAATCGCGCTTAAACGGCCTTCGTTTGCGCTATTTTGCACTATTTGTCACACGTTTGCCTGAACACATTAGCACATGCTGCGAGGTCCTTTTCGCCATCGCAGAGTGCGCATTTAACCACACTCACGGCGACACGCGTTCGACAAGACTGCCCCACCTGCCGAAGCAGGGTAGATAGCCATCTAGTCTTATTGGAAGGGCGCCGGACCAGCCGATCAAGCAAAAGGCCGCCCAATCCGAAAGTCTGCCCAATCTCAAGGTCCGCCCAATCTCTGACCCATGGTTCGACTGAATCGACGGCCTGCCGCTCGAGGCGGAATCGCCCGATAGAATGTGAGGATGAACAAAAAGGATAGAGTGCTCATCGCTGCTTTGGCGCTGCCTTTGGCGGTTGTTTCCACCACGAGTCCGAGCGTTGCCCAGACGGCCGAGGCCGCAACCAAAGCGGCAATTGCACGAGTGCGAGCGACGGATCCCAAGATCCACGCCGTAATCGCTCTCGACCCCACGGCGCTGGATCAGGCCCGCGCCATCGACGGGCGCAAGGGGGCACACGGCCTTCTCTACGGATACGCGATCCTGATCAAAGACAACATTGAGTCTGACGGGCCGCTTCCCACCACCGCGGGCAGCATGGCTTTGCTTGCGAACGTAACCCATCGCGACGCGCCGCTGGTTGCGCGGTTGCGTGCTGCCGACGTTGTAATTTTGGGCAAGACCAACCTTTCGGAATGGGCCAACATCCGCTCGAACGCCTCGATCTCAGGCTGGAGTGCGGTGGGCGGCCAGACGCGCAATCCGTTCGCGCTTGATCGCGATCCATGCGGCTCCTCGTCGGGCAGCGGCGCGGCGGTAGCCTCAGGCGAGGTCGAGGCCGCGATCGGAACCGAGACCGACGGATCGATCACCTGCCCGGCGGCAATCAACGGCGTTGTGGGCCTCAAGCCCACGGTCGGCCTGGTCAGCCGCAGCCGCATCGTGCCGATCAGCCACAGTCAGGACACCGCTGGCCCCATCGCCGCCGATGTGACCACAGCGGCTCGAGTCCTGGCTGCCATCGCAGGTTCCGACCCCTCCGATCCAGCCACGAAGGACGCTGACGCACACATCTCCGACTATCTAGCCGGGCTCAAGCCCGGCTCGCTGAGCGGGGCCAGAATCGGCGTGCTGCGCTTTGCAACCGGCTGGTCGGCAGAGACGGACAAGGTCTTCGAAAAGGCGCTGGCCGTGCTCACGGCGCAGGGCGCTGTCCTTGTTGACATCACCGAGTTTAAGGACCGGGAGAAACTCGGCGAGGCCGAGTCGCTGGTGCTTAATACCGAGCTCAAGGCGGATCTGAATACCTATCTCGCTACCACACCCGCAACGGTGCAATCACGCACACTCGCCGACGTGATCGCCTTCAACACTGCACACGCCGACCGGGAACTCTCGCTCTTCGGGCAGGAGACCTTCATCAAGGCCGAGGCCACCAAAGGGCTCGATGATCCGGCCTACAAGGCTGCGCGCGCGAAGTCGCTGCGAATCGCGGGCGCCGACGGCATAGATGCGATGCTGGCCAAGGACCACCTCGATGTTCTGGTATGTCCGACGATGCCACCAGCCTGGAAAATCGACGCGGTCAACGGAGATCAGATTGGTGGAGCAGGTGCGGGCGGACTCGCGGCAATCGCGGGTTATCCGCACCTCACCGTACCCATGGGAGCGGTCCTGGGGCTTCCCGTCGGGCTCTCCTTCCTTGGCCCGGCCTGGAGCGAAGCGCGGCTGCTTAGCTACGGATATGGGTACGAGCAGGCATCCAGGGCAAAGGTCACGCCGCGCTTCCTGCCATCCGTGGAAGCCGAAGCTCCAATCGCTCCGCTTCTCGAACCGCTGCGACGCTGAAGCAAGGGTCTCAACATATCCTTGGGCGCTGCGCGTCGCCGTGTGTGCGGATTTATGCGCACACAGCGATGGTGAAAAGTGCTGCGTAGCATGTGCGTATAGCGTCAGGCAAACGTGTGACAAATAGTGCAAATAGCGCACATTTAAGGCTGTTTATGTGCGAAATGAGCGCAAAAAGCAGCGTTTTCGATGCGCTTCTTGCGCACAAAACTGTCTGGGGGACGGGAAATTTGCTAGCAGTGCTAGCACTCAGTTGCTGGTTCTCAGCGTGCAATCCCAGGTCCCCAAAGGCGAGGAATCTCCACCCCGCGGAAGAAGACCTGTCCGCGGGGGCCCGGCCCTCGGGCACCCATGCATTTGGGGTGACTCGAATCCCCTTGGCGGCCGGGCCACCCGCCGGACCCGGCTTGGAGGCACGAAGAATCGTCGGCCTGTGGTGGCGTATGCTTGATTCCTGAGCTCGCCCACATACCGGTTTACGGACAGGCTATGAAGAAAACTCTGCTATCCGCTCTTACGTTTTGCCTATGCCCGGCGGTATTCGCCGCATCGGTCATCACCACGCGCCCCGGCGATCCGGGAGCTGTCTATCTCGACGCGCCCGCCGCGGGCAATGACGGCACTGCCGCCGGCGCTGACAGTTCCGGCGCCCTGCAGACCGCCATCGACAAGGCCGAGGGCCCGGCGCGCGAAGGCATCGTCTTCATCCCCGCAGGCAGCTACACGCTCACCCGCACCATCTACGTCTGGCCCGGCGTGCGCCTCATCGGCTACGGTGCCACGCGTCCCGTTTTTATCCTTTCGCCCAATACTCCCGGCTTTCAAAAAGGAATGGGCGTCCTCGTCATGTTCACGGGCCTCGCGCCGCACGAAGCCACGCGCGCCCGCAATCCCATCGCCTTCCCGCCGCCCGGCACCGTGCCGCCTAACCCCAACGTAGCCGACGCCAACTCCAGCACCTTTTACTCTGCAATGACCAACATTGACTTCGAGATTGGCGACGGCAATCCCGCCGCCGTTGCGGTCCGCTTCCATGTCGCGCAGCACGCCTTCCTCACCCACATGGACTTCCACATCGGCTCCGGCCTCGCCGCGCTTTACCAGATAGGCAACGAGGCCGAGGACGTGCATTTTTACGGAGGCCGCTATGCGATCCTCACCGAAAAGACCTCGCCAGCCTGGCAGTTCACGCTCGTCGATTCTATTTTTGAAGGCCAGCGGGAATCTGCCATCCGCGAGCAGGAGGCTGGGCTGACGTTGATCCGCGATACATTCCGCGATGTGCCCAAGGCAATCGATATCGATGCGGGTTATCCTGACCAGCTGTGGGCGAAAGACTGCCGATTCGAGCAGATCGCGGACGCAGTTGTCACGATCAGCAAAGAGGAGAGTCCGCTTACCGAGATCGGCTTTGAGAACACAATTCTCGCCAAGGCGCCTATCTTCGCGCGGCTCCGCGAAAGCGGCAGAACCATTGCCGGCAAGGGCGAAATCTATCAGATCAAGAACTTCAACTACGGGCTCATCGTTCCCGGCGAAGGCCGGATGGGCGCAATCGGCATGCAATACGAAGCGGCGCCGCTCAGCGCTATGCCCGCGCTGCAACCGCCCGCGATCCGCGCGCTGCCGCCATCAAGCGAATGGGTGAATGTGCATGCACTCGGCATCAAGGGTGACGGCGCAACCGACGACACCGCCGCCTTGCAGCAGGCGGTCGACGCGCATCGCGTGCTCTACTTCCCGAGCGGCCATTACGTAGTCCGCGACACGCTCACCCTCAAGCCCGACACGGTATTCATTGGGCTTCATCCCACGATGACGCAAATCGATCTGCTCGACGAGTCCCCGGGCTATCAGGGCGTTGGCGAAGCCAAGCCAGTGATCCTCGCTCCTTCAGGCGGCACAAACATTCTCAGCGGCATCGGCCTGTTTACTGGAGGCATCAATCCGCGCGCGGTCGCTGTGCTCTGGAAAGCCGGCGAACAGTCGCTCATCGATGACGTGCGTTTCCTCGGTGGCCACGGCAGCGAGACCAATCCATACAACAACGACCACACCGCCGATTCCGATTTGCGAAAACGCTGGGATAGCCAGTATCCCAGCCTCTGGATCGCCGACGGCGGAGGCGGGTCTTTCGCCGACATCTGGACTCCCGACACTTTTGCGCAAGCAGGTTTTGTGGTCTCGAACACCAAGACACCCGGCCACGTATACGAGCTCTCGAACGAACACCACGTCCGCAATGAGATCAGGTTCGACCACGTGGAGAACTGGGACATCAACGCCCCGCAATCCGAAGAAGAAGCCGGCGAAAGTCCCGAGTCCCTTTCGCTTGAAATCGACTGGTCGCGCAACATCACCATCGCCAACTACCACGCCTACCGCGTGACGCGTTCCCGCGCGCCGTTTCCCTCCGCTGTTCGCATCTACAACTCATCGGATATTCATTTCCGAAACGTCCACGTGAACGCCGAGAGCGGCTACGACATCTGCGACACCAACGGTTGCGGAACCTTCCTGCGACTCAGCAAATTCCCCTACGAAAACGCCATCGAAGACATAACCCGTCACCTTGAAGTCCGCGAGCGCGAGTTCGCGGTGCTCGACATTCCAGTCAGCCCGCCGCAGCCCGCGCATCCGGATGCATCGGCGGTCCTGGCCCCAGGGGCTATTGTGAAGAAGCTGGAAGATGGTTTCTTTTCCATCTCCGGCGCGGCTGTCGACGCAACGGGCAGAATCTTTTTTGTCGATCATCACGAACAGCGCATTTATTCCTGGTCGCAAAGGTTCGGCCTCAACGTCGAGCGCGACAATTCCCTCGACCCCGTCAACCTCGCCTTCGACAAATCCGGCAACCTGCTCGTGCTCTCTTCGGCTGGGCCCGAAGGCACCGTGTACACATTCCATCCCGGCGCAAACGCTGAAACCTTAATGGTGTTGAAACCGCAACCGATGCTACCGCCGAACGGAGCCGCGGTCATTTTGCCGGTGAACTGGTGGAACAACGGCGAGTTCAAGGACCAGCTTGATTTCAATACGATGTTCTTCACCACTCTGGAGCAGATGTTCAGGGCAGATGCAACCATGCCGCAGTCCCGCGCCTATGTATCTGCGGATCACAGCGTATTTCTCCCCGCGTTCCGCGTCTTCCAGCAGGGTTCCGCCACCGACACCTCTGGTTGGCGCTTCAGCGATACACTCGACACGTATGGATTTGTCAGGGCTATGCCCGGTCAGCGCATTTATGTCAGCAGCGAGTCGGAAGACATCACCTACAGCGCCAGTGTGAACCCCGACGGCTCGCTTGCCGACCTGAAGCCCTTCGCGCAGCGCGGCGGCGAGAGTGTCGCCGTCGACGGCAACGGCAATGTTTATGTTGCCAACGGGCAGATCTTTGTCTACTCGCCACTCGGAAAGCAGATCGCGGAGATTGACGTGCCAGAGCGTCCGCTGCAACTCGTCTTCGGTGGCCCAGACCGCAAGACCTTCTTCATCCTCGCGCACCACGCGCTTTTTGCAGCGCAGTTGCGCTGAGCGTTGCCTACAGTTCCTATTCGTCCACGCAAACGCCGCATGGTCCGGAGGCTTCGTAAAACTAGTTTATGCCGTATTATGCCTGGCTATCCCCGTTGCGTGCGCAAGGAACATTGGCTGCTGGTGGTGAATTCGCGCTCCGGCGCACTGTCCCTTGCAGGTTGACCCGATTACTCCATCCACAGAGCGCTTGTGATGATGCGCGGATAGTAGCGGCTGGCCTTGCCTTCTCCCGAAACGATCTGATCGCAGCATGCCCAGTACGAACTGCCTTCGGTTTGCCACTTGACGTGAGCAGCATCGGCCTGGCGGAAGATCTCGGCGATCTGAGGATCGGAGTCCAGATGGAACACCCTGCGCGTGACGTGCATGAAGATGGCGATCTTGCTCATCCACGAGTTATTGCTGGTGGAGGAGAGCTTGATGCCGCCATCGGCAAAGCGATTGCGCCGCTCGGGGTCGAGCAGCAAATTACGCGTGTGCTCGCGAAGGACTTCGATCATGCGGCTTTCAGACGGAGTCGCGTAGATCTGTTCCGGCGAGCATCCGGCAAAACCGGTGTTGACGAAGTAGAGCGGATAGACGCAGCCCTCGACCGCCGGCAGAATGCGGGAGGAGTAGCCGGGGTTGGATTTCTCGAAGATAGCCGGCAGCACACCGTCCTGAGCCTGGTCGCAGACTACCGCGGCAACCTTTGCGGCGAGTTCCCTTGATCGATCCTGGCCGGCTGCGTCGCCGAGTTCGCGGAACAGCAGCTCAAGGGCCCAGTAACTGGCCCAGCTTTTCACGGCGATGTAGACGTTGTTGCGGGTCTGCGCCAGAGAATGATCGAGCGAATCGTAGGTAGTGATCTCCTGGCCACCGGCGCATCGGGTCGAGTCGAACTGCGCAAATCCAACCTCGCCGCTGCGGTTGATCATGCTCGTCAAACAGGCCTCGACCACGGCCTTGTTTTTCTTGAGCCATTCCACGTCGCGGGTTTTGGCCACGTAGCAGCCCGCAGTGAGAATCCAATTGCAGAGCTGCTCCTGAGTCATGTAACTGAAGCATCCGGTCAGGTTTGCCAGTTCGTAGCTGCTGCAGCCTTGCGGCGAAAAGTTGTTGTGCGCGCCCATATCATGGCAGAAACTGAGCCCGCCAGGCTTGGTGTCATAGGGGCGGTTGAGCTGAGCTTCGTCGGGCGGCGGCGGGGCCTGAGAGGGATCCACCTGCACCGTGTCGACCGAAGGAGCGAAGTCCGACTTGTAGACCTTCACCTCGTCGGTATAGCTGTAGCGCCGAACAAAAGTATCGAGCAGGTTACGGACGAGCCAGGGATTATGCTCCAGCTCCCAGAACACGTGGTCCACGGCCAAATCGAGAGTGTTCATCATGCAGTACTCACCCTCATTTACCACCCACAGCGGCTGGCCTTCCACTTCAAGCAACTGAGTGCTGCCGTAGTAGCTGTGAGTGGCATGAGAGATCAGGAATCGCTGATCGCAGGAGACGGCGGCGTTTAAAAGTTTGCTGTCGAGCAACTGCGCTGTCGCAATAATCTTGCTGGAGTTGTCGAGGGCGGTCTTCATTACATCCGCAAGGCCTTTGAAATAGCGCGTATACAGATAGCGGCCATCCAGTCCGTTGGTCTGGAAGCCCTCAAGAAAAGATCCGAGCGCGATCGTGATTCCATACTTCTTGCCGGCCGGCACCTCGAATCCAAATCCGGGACAGGAGCCCAGCAGGTGAACCGGATTGTGGCGTTCCCGCACGCCATCGCTGGCCGACCAGCGCATGAAGATGAAGGGGCCGGCTTCGATTTTTTCGCCATCTTCCGAGGATGTGAAATCGAGCAGTTCCGCGGCGCCCCCGGCCTCGCGACGGAAGGCAAAGGCCAGGCGGCCGCTGCCCAGATCATCCGGCAGAGTGCGGCTGCCGGGGCGCGCGTGGTTGAGCGCAAACATGGCGGTTCGAGTGGAAGTGCCGGTGGTGTTATCGAGTTCGAGGCGGGCAACTACGGCGGGCAACAAACCTTCGCGCATCCCCTGTTCATTTTCCACCGAGGGATCGGGGATCGCCCCAAAGGGGGAATAGACAGAAAATGTGAGCCCTTCGGCTTCCCATTGGTCGGTGGCCCAGCCGTAGGAGCGAGAAATTTCGCCTTCCTTGAACGGCACGGCGTCGGGCTTCACGTTTTGTTCCGAGGGACCGGCCTGCTCCACCAGAAAGGCATCGGCGGAACGGTTGACTGCGGCGGTATAGAAGGGCAGGCACTTCAAAGTTGCATCGGAATAGCGATCACCGTCCTTGAAGCCAATGAATATCTCCTGGTCGCCGGGCTGTCCAATTTGCAGACCGATTCCGCCGCGGGTTCCGAAATTCCCGCAGGTAAAGCTCATGAAGGCGCCCATCGGCGAATGCTGGGCGTTGAAGCCCACGTGGTAAGGGAGCGTTGCAGACTGGGTCACGGTAGTTCCTCGCAGCGAATTATAACCCCACAGCGTAGCATCTGTTCGAGCGCAACCCGTGCCCGCGCCAGCCCAGTGCGCCCGAATGCCGATAGCCATTTTATTGTCGCCAAAACCAATAGTAAAGCGATATAGTTGTGTGACTCGAATCCCTTGATGGCTGTGGTGAGATGAACCATGCACGAAGTGTTTCTCGCCATCAGGGGCGGAAAGAGAGAAGGAATCGATGAGCGGCACGAGTGGAAAGCTCTCCTTTGGGGAGAAATTCGGATACGGCCTCGGTGACCTGGCCGCGAATTTTGTCTTTCAGGCGTTGATGGCCCTGCAGTTGGACTTTTATACCAAGACCTATGGGTTGACACCGGCGCAGGCGGGCACCATGTTTCTCGTGGTCGGTTTGGGTTCCGCCGTTTTCAACCCCATCATGGGTGTCATTGCCGACCGCACAAATACCCGGTGGGGCAGGTTCCGTCCCTGGCTGCTGTGGACCTCGGTGCCCTTTGGCGTCATTGGGATTCTTACCTTTACAACGCCTCAGCTCAATCCCGCTGCCAAGCTGATCTATGCCTGGTCAACCTATTTGCTGCTACGTCTCATCTATGCCGCCAACAACGTGCCTTATGCGTCGCTGACCGGTGTCATGACCGACGATCCAAATGAGCGCAACAGCATTGCCTCGTACCGGCAGATTTTTGCCAATATCGCGGGATTCATCGTAGGGAGCCTGGCGGTCCCCCTGGTTGCCATCCTCGGCCATGGAAATAGCGCGCTGGGTTATCAGTTGACCATGGGCAGTTTCCTGGCAATCTCGGTGGTCTTTTTTCTTATCGCGTTCGCTGTATCAAAGGAGAGAATTCAGCCCGATGTGCGCCAGAAGACATCCGTGGCCCGCGATCTCGGGGATCTTGCCGGGAATGGCCCCTGGATTACCCTGTTCATGGTAACAGTGTTTTATTTCACTGCCCTTCTCATTCGTGGCAATGTGATGCTGCCGTATTTTGAAAATTGCGCCGGCAATAAAATACTCTTCAGTTGGTTCAACGGCTTCGGATTGATAGCACTGCTGATCGGCGTGGCCTGCTCCACTGCGCTGACCAAACGCATGGGCAAACGCAGAGTCTTCTTTTTGAGCATGCTGCTGACCGGTGTCATGTGCATCATGCTCTATTTCATTCCGGCGACGGCAACCGTGCCGATTATTGGTCTGGAAGTTCTGCGGCAGTTCGCTTTCGGGTGCTCAGGTCCTGTGCTGTGGTCCATGATGGGCGACGTGGCCGATTTCGGCGAATGGAAGACGGGACGCCGCGCTACCGCAACGGTGACGGCCGGGATTGTATTCGCGCTGTGGGTTGGCGTTGCGCTTGGTGGCGCAATCGCGGGATGGCTGCTCTCCCTCTATGGCTATGCGCCCAAGATTGCGGTGCAGTCTTCGCAGGCGCTCGATGGCATTCGCCTCACCGCCTCCGTCTACGCCGGAGCGGCGTTCCTTGCCAGCGCGGTCTGTCTACTCTTTTATGGCATCGACATGAAACTCAACCTCACCATCTCGCACGATCTGAGCGAACGTCGCAAGAGTTTTTAGGGAGAGCCCTCGTATTCTTACGGAAGAAACAACTGCACCGCGCAGGTTCTCATTTACCTTGGGTTCAGAATCTTCAGCGCGATCCGCTCGGCCCATGCCACATTCTTGCCGGTCTCAACTCCGCTGCGCTTTCGGCGGCGAGACGAGAATAGGCAACAGCACCGACACTGCCATGATGCCCGAGATGAGATGGAGGCCCTGCACGTAGGAGCCGCTGGACTGACGGAGGTTCGCGAAGAGCAGCGAGCCAAATGCGCTGGCACAGCCCCATGCGGTCATCATCAGGCCATAGATCGGTCCGACATTTTTCGAGCCAAAATAGTCAGCCGTGAAAGCCGGCATGGTGCCGAATCCGCCCCCGTAGCACATCAGGATGACGAACGATAAAACCGTAAGAATTGCCACCGAAGTTGTGCCGGGCAGGAACCAGAACAAGACCACCTGAGCCACGTACATGGCCGTAAAGGTCCATCGCCGGGTGATTGCATCCGAAATCGAAGCCCAGAAAATTCTGCCAACTGCGTTGCCAATGCTGGCAATGCCAACCATGCCCGCGGCGACTATGGCACTCGCTTTGGATAGCTCCTGAAATATGGGCGACTCCTGCGAGATCAGCGAAATGCCCGCCGAAGTATTCAGGAACAGGAGTACCCACAGCGCCCACCACTGCCACGTCTTTAGAGCGCCGCCGAGCGTGTAATCGGTTGCCGCGCGCTGCCTGGTCTGTGTTGTGCTTGGAACCCACCCGGCGGGCTTCCACCCGTCTGGCGGATTCCGCATGAAAAAGCCGGTGGCCATCGTGACTACTAGATACGCAACGCCCAGATATGCGAATGTCCGCAGGACGCCGACACTTTGAATAAGATGAGTGGCCACCGGGGCAGTTACCAGTGCTCCGGCTCCAAAGCCAGCAACGGCAATGCCGGTGATAAGACCTCTTCGATCGGGGAACCATTTCACAAGGACGGCTATCGGAACGATGTATCCAAATCCCAGCCCAATTCCCCCGATAAGCCCATAGCTCAAATAAAGCCACCACAGCTTGTCGGCGGAGAAGCTTGCCAGGAAAACTCCGAGACCGTAGAGAAACCCGCCCGTGAGCGCCACGACGCGAGGTCCTTTTTTATTAAGCCACAGGCCACCAAAGAAAGCGGAGATGCCAAGGACGAAGACGCAAATCGTAAAGGTGAGTGTCACTTGCGAGATAGTCCAGTGAAACTGTTTTGTGAGAGGAATGCGAAAGACACTCCAGGCATAAACGGCGCCCAGCGCCATCTGCATAAGAAATCCCGCTGCTGCGAGTCCCCAGCGATTCGTAGTTGGCATACATTCCCTCCAGGGCTGCTTCGTTCAATTCTTCAGCTGTTATTTACAGCTCCCGCGCAACTTGATCTGATTTCCGAGAGTGTCAAGAAAACGATTGAGGAGCGCCATGCTTCTGCGCAGTTCCTTGTGACGAAATTGGTTCAGCAGTGAGAAAAGTCCCGGCGGTTCGATGACCGGCTTCTGGTAGCAGCCAAGCGTTTCGGTGGTGGCTGCGGCAAAGCACTGCAGTACCTCCGGATTGATCGACCCCAGCATCTTCCCGAGAATAATAGCGTTACGAATCGCGCGCACCGATTCGTCCGACTTGGCC